>LKMJ01000582.1_pt1 | contig 28654 bp, 41 predicted proteins | sample 643391 | NCBI WGS metagenome assembly LKMJ01 (sample SAMN04112250, study PRJNA286221) | soda lake metagenome | biome: soda lake; feature: Kulunda Steppe; material: water; isolation source: sample PL-Br10 brine of Picturesque Lake | place: Russia: Kulunda steppe | collected 2010-07 | reverse complement strand
TATCTGTATCCCACCCCTGCTCCCTCACTCCATCCCACTCCTGCCCCCCCTGCCTCTCCGCAGATCCTGGAGCGATAAACTGAGCGGGCGCTTGCGTGCACGTGGCACCGCCCCCGACGACGCTGCCGGCACGCCCCCCGGGCTGCACGCGCTGTCCCGGGCACTTGCGCCCTCAGTGCTGGCGGCGCAGACGCGGCTGCTCACCGAGGGCGGCACGCACGTGCGTGCCGGCTCAACGCTGTTCATCACCACGCTGCCCAAGGGCAACGTCGTTCTGCACGGTGCGCGGGGAGCGGCTTCTGCAGATGGGAGCGCGCGCGCTTGGGCGTGTCAGGAGTGTACGCGTGCACATGTGTGTCCATGTATGCATGCACACGCGCGCACCCGAGGCCTTGAGCGCGCATTTGTGCATGCGCGCGCGGAACTGTGTGAGGGCCCGCTTGCATCCAGGCGTGCATGTGCGTGCACCTGGGTCCATGGCGCAGGCAGGCACACCTGCTTGGCATCTGCTAGTCAGCTGCAAGCACCCGCACACCGATGCGACCGTGCATGGGGTGAGGCCCTGCACCACTTCTCCTGCAACCGCCATTCAACGGAGCCCATCCCCACCCACTGCGCTTAACTCTGTCCCCTCTGTCCCTTGAGGGTCCCCTCTGTCCCCTCAATCCCCACTGTCCCCTCTGTCCCCTCTGTCCCTGCGCCTCTGTCCCCTGAAGATCCCCTCAATCCCCAGTCCCCTCTGTCCCTGCGCTTAACTCTGTCCCCTGAGGGTCCCCTCTGTCCCCACTGTCTCCTCTGTCCCCTCTGTCCCCTCTGTCCCCACTGTCCCCTCAATCCCCACTGTCCCCACTGTCCCCTCTGTCCCTGCGCCTCTGTCCCCTGAAGATCCCCTCAATCCCCAGTCCCCTCTGTCCCTGCGCTTAACTCTGTCCCCTGAGGGTTCCCTCTGTCCCCACTGTCCCCTCTGTCCCCACTGTTCCTGCGCCTCAACCCCTCTGTCCTCTCTGTCCCCTCTGAGGGTCCCCTGCGTTTAACTTTGTCCCCTAAGCGTCATACACTACCTGGTGCATTTGCCCTCGTCCACTCCTGTGCTTGTGCCCTAGCCCCATCCTCTCCCTTGCTTGCCAGCTCTAACATGCGTGCATATGCACATGAGCGCCCGCTCTGTCACACACATGCACACAAACTTACAACACCCACGCCCGCACACAACCATGCACACCCTCTCCCACATGCGCGCGCGCGCACACACACACACAAACACAAACACACACACACAAGTACACACTGCCACACAGCCATACGCTCGCGCATACCGCCCGTGGCCTCGGCTGCCCCCCTTCATGCCCTGCAGCCATGACGCCTGATCCTGTGGCCACACGCGAATACTACGGCCTGGGGTCCTTCAAGGACGAGGCTGTGAGCAGCGCGCTGGGCAGCCTGTTCCTGGGGGGACCCCCAGGCAGGTTGGACCAAGAGCCGCCACTGGATGAGCAGGTGTGTGGGTGTGTGCGTGCATGTTGCGTGTGTTGCGTGTGTGGGTGTGTGCGTGCATGTTGCGTGTGTTGCGTACGTGTGTGTGTGCACGCTCGTATTTGCTTGCACACTAATTCTTGTATCTGCTGCAGCACGCGCATGTATGCGCGGTTGTGCCTGGGCTTGTGCACGGATGGGTTTGTTCACCTGTGGGTGTATTGTGTGTTGCAAGAATGATGGTGTGCACGTTTGGGTGTGCAAGTCAAAAACGTGCTCCTGCGCATACGTGATCAACCACCGCTTGCTGAGGCGCGCCTGCTTGTGATCTGCCGCTGTGTGCCAAGGCGCGCCTGCCCACTTCAGGATGCCCACCGCTTGCTGCGTCAGTGCACACTTGCGACGCGAAGGCTAGGACTACACCCTGCAGAAAGCAGCATCTGCAAGTGTTGACGCATGTATGTGTCCGCACCTGCAAACCTGCATGTGCGCTGGCACACACCCGCTTGATGCCCTGTGGGGCAGTGCGCAGGTCTGTGTTTAGGTAGCTGGGGTTGCTGGTGCGCACCTGCCTTTGTCTCAACGTGCACGAGCGCGCTCGCGCATGTTCTGACACACTCACACACACCTCCACCTACACACACACACACCGCACACACACACACACACACACACACACACACACACACACACACACACACACACAGAAATCTGGCCCCGGCGCACCCACTTATATGTGCTCCCTGCGCATATGCCGCCTTGTGCCTACACCTACTCTCAAATCTCGGTGCACCCGCTCACATGTGCTCCCTGCGCATTTGCGGCCTGCTGTCTTGACCTCGCAGGTGCTGCGCCAGGCGCCACGCAACATCCTCATGGCCGTGCAGGGCGTGAAGATGGGCGCGCACACGCAGCCCACAGGCATCAAGCCACCCCCGCCCCTCCTGGGCTCTGCCGCCTTCAAGCTGCCTGCTCTGGGAGGCGGCACGCAGCAGCGTGCCGCCGAGAGCCCGCCCACCCTTGTGTCAGGTGCAGGCAGGGCAGCGGCTGCAGGCTTTTCTGGTAGAGCAATGGGGATTTTTGATGGGCAGGCGTGCATGTGTGTTGCACCGGCACCTTGTTGGCTGTGGATTGTGCCTGCACTGTGTGCTGCTGCCGCTGCTACTACCCTTGCTGCTACTGCAGGCACTTACGCTGGGCTGCCCTGTAGGGCTAACCCTCCCAAAGGCACAACAATGCTGCTTCATCTCAGACGCAACACAGCTTTGGGCCGGTCTCATGCATGGGACCCATGTCCCTGCTCCAAGCCTGCCCCGGAGCGCAGCCCTGCGCTTCACTCCCCCCCCTTCCCCCCTTTTTCTCTGCCCCTCAAAAGGTGCTCTGCCCCTCAAAAGATGCTCCGCCCCTCAAAAGGATCTCTGCCCCTCAAAAGGTGGTGCTATGCAGAGCGCAGCCCTGCGCTTCACTCCCTTCACCCCTCCCCCCTTTTTCTCTGCCCCTCAAAAGGTGCTCTGCCCCCCAAAAAAGGTGGTGCGCTGCGGAGCGCGCAAGGGATGGAGCCTCGAGTCTATTCCACGGCCCGCCCTGCCCCTGGTCTGCTCTGCACCTGAAGCACACGCTGGGGAACTACTCTGCACCACAAGCACAGACTGGGGAGCTGCTCTGCACCAAAAGCACAGACTGGCGATCTGCTTTGCACCGAAAGCACAAACTGACGGTCTACTTTGCACGAAAAGCACAAACTAGCGGTCTGCTTTGCACCAAAAGCACACATGGGCGGTCGCTCTCGCCTGCCACTGCCTACAAGCCACCACCCACAGGCCCACTGCCCACTCACCGATGTCCACTGCCTGCTGCCCACGCACCGCTGCCCTCAAGTTGGTGCAAAGCACCGCCCCCAAGCTTCTGCCCATTACTTGCAGCATGCACCCTGACCTGCAATTTCCTGCCTGTGCGCCATTGCCCACCAGCAGCTGCCACAAGCCAAGCCACAGCCCAACAGGGAAAATCCCCAGGCCGCGCAGGTCCCCCCATTCCCCTCCCCCTGCCCACCCCAGCCATGTACCGCTTGCTCACTTGCGCCCACAGGCATTTCCCAGGACGTCGCCCACGCGCAGATACTGCGCGTGTTCCAGCAGGCATCCGCGGCGGCACAGGCGGCCGCGCCCCCAGGTGCGCTGGCGCCACGCCCTAGATAGAAACCTTCTCCGCACGCAGTGCTAGCTGCACACGCAGCTGTGTGCGCGTTGCAGCAGCGGGGCTTGGGGTGTGGGGCGGGCACGCACAAGGCGTCGTGGGGGTACACGCACTTAGTGTTATGATGCGTTTCTCATTTTGTGACTGGGATCGTGTCAGTGGGCTGTGTCGTCTGCAGCAGACTCCTGCCTGATGCCACGCAGAGGGGTGGAAGGGCGACTGGCCTGCTGTAGGCAAGGCGGGGTGCGTGTGCAATGCGGTGCCCCACGGTCAAGCGTGTGCCAGAGAGCTGCGGCCATCGCAGTCAGCTGAGCTTGTGAGCACCCTGTCCATTTTGGGGAGCGCGCGGGAGGGTTGCGCTTCTCAGCCACCTGGGGGCCATAAGGCAGCCCCGTGCTTAGCCTACGCTCACACAGCACGGGCCATAAGGCAGCCCCATGCTTAGCCTACGCTCACACAGCACGGGCCATAAGGCAGCCCCGTGCTTAGCCTACGCTCACACAGCACGTGCTCCCGCCTGGCACACCGCAGCCTGTGAAGAGCCTGCTCACGGGCTTGGCCGGCTAGGCTTTTCCTGCTCACAGCATGCCTGAGCCTGCCTCACCGCAGCCGGCAATTTGGAAGTGCGCGCTGGCAAAGCAGCAGGGAGATGGTGGAGTGCCCATCGCATGCTCGGAGCCACACCCTGCTTGCCATAGACACTCGTGTGTGTCGGCAGGCGCCCCATGCTTCTTGTAAATGCGCATGGTTACTTGCAGTCCCTCATCCCTCTGCCGGGCATGCCTGCGTGCACTCCGCTTGTCACAATCTGGTTGCGACGTGCACGGCTGTGTGCACATGGTTGCATGCAGGCCCTGGTGTGGAGGCGGCAGCAGCCCGGCGTCGTGCAGCGGAGAAGGTGTTGCACGAAGGACTGGGCCGGCTAGGCGTGGACGTGCAGGGGCTGGGTCTGCTGCGCGGAGGCAGCCAGGGGGCTGCAGCAGATGCACTGCCGCTGCAGAAGGGGGCTGGAAGCGGCGGGAGCGCGCACCAAGGGCACTTGATGCAAGCTTTGGAGCAGGCGCAGGTGCAGCAACACCAGCAGCAGCAGCAGTTAGTGCATCAGGATGGTATGATGTTTGGTGCTGCAGAGCCACTCACGGCTGCTTCAGCTGGTAGTGTGGAGCGCGAGGCAGTGGGAGCCAAATAGTTTTGCTGGACTAGGCCGCAGGCAGCCATCTCTGCAGGTGTTTGACTCACGTATGTTTGACTTCAAGTTTGGCTTTCTCTTGACCTATCTGAAAAGTTTGGCGCATGTTCCCCCGGATGACTGTTGGACAGCTGATTGCATAGAGTTGATCAAAAGTAAGGTTACAATGGGTTTAGACCTTCAGCCAGATGGGTTGACGGCTGGGCTTGCTGGGCACTGCCAGATATCCTAAGTATCATAAAAAAGAAGTGACTTGTACATCTGCTTCAAGAAAAGCAATTTCACATCCCCAGCACTGATGTCTTCAAACTGAAAAGCTTCTGTGTCTCCGTTGTAAATTCTATCAGTCCCAGTAAAATCACCAAATTGTTTTGCGAATTTCCTTCTCAAATAGCACATTCCAAGCAAGGGCATTAAAAAAGGGACATGCTCTTCATCCTGGTTATCAAGTCACATTTGTCACAGTGCCCTGTGGCTTTGCCAACTACCAGTCTCAATCACACGCAAGCGAAAACGAGCAATGTTACGTTGTTGATCAAAATCCAGGGAACAGCATGGAAGTACCCTTGAGTGAGGGAAGCTCAATTTGGTCGCTGGAAAAGTGTGCCTTCAAGAACAATGCAAGAGCAAACACGCAGCAACGTTGCTGCTGCAGATCATGTGAGGTTCTCAGGGAATTTTCATGAACGGAGACCTGCCCAAAATTGTAATGCAAGGCAGCATAGCCTGAAACTAAAATGTGCGACACGACTGAAGACGCCAGATGACCTAACGTCTGGTATTAAAAAGTATCTCAAAACAGATAATTGTGGCATGGAAATTGCGTTGTAAACTCGACGTCACGAAATAAGGTACCTTTTGGAAATGACTGAAGCCCAGCTCCCAACTGATGCCAAAGTTTTAGGGGATCAAGAGGTGGAACGAAGAGAAGGTCCAGGAGGACATGTGCCAGAAGGGTTGGAGCCTGCATCTGCAGGTCCCCAGCAGGGCCTCGCATCAGCCAGCAGCAGCTTAGCCAACCTCCCTAGCCGGACACGGCTGCTCACCAATTATTGGAAGAGCAACAGAATGCCAGTTACCTATTTACCTGTCCACGACACCACACCAGCTGTCACAGTGACTTCCTGCGATGCTGACTCTTTTGCACGCTTGGTAAGTGTAGCAAAAATGTGCGGTCAGGCCTGGCATGTAAAGCTACCCTGGGTGTCAATCCAGAATTCAGCACGCTCACATGCCTGCTGATTCGTTTGTCTTGCTCTTCCTGATGAAACACTTGCCTCAGGCCTGAACACCGATTTGAATGCGCTGTCCTGGCTCCATCCTCAAAGGTTCATCCATCCAGAAAGGGGACATGCCCATCTTCTAGGAAGTCTGGCATGAGCCTTGAGCTCTCTGGTGCACTATACGGCATGTGACAGCTTGGCGCACAACAGCATCCATGGTAAACTTTCTCACTCAGCGCTGCATGAAGCAGGGTCGGATGGCGTGTGAGGCAGGCTGCCATTCAGCATGCGCCTTCTCAGTACGCCGGCTATCCAGGAGAGATCTCCCTCTTCTGGGACCAAGGGCGCCCTTGCGCCCCCAAACCCCCCTGGTGTGTAAACCGCCCGTACATAACACTGGCCATGCCCACCCTGGCGCGGCCGTGCACTGCCTGCTCCCATGCAGGTGAAACGCGTGACAGGCACAGCCAGCGCTCCCAGCAGAGGCAACGCCAAGCGCGCCGGTGAATCTGCACCTGGCGGGGGGCCCCCTGCTAAGAAGGGAGCAGCAGCCAGGGTGGGGGCGGGTGCTGCGCCCGCGGCTGCGGCCACAGCCCAAGGAGCAAGGGCGGCAGCAGGGGCACAGGCTCGCCCCCTCTCCGCAGCAGGGCCATCTGCAGCTGCCGCAGGCCCTCCGGCGCCAGGGGCAGCAGCAGGCGCAGCGCCCCGGGGGACCTCCGCAAGTGCCAGCGGCAGTGGGCAGCCCCGACCTGCGCCACCTGCGGCAGCGGCGGCCCTTGCGGCGGCTGTGAGCCAGCAAGGCGGGGACGCGGGCGCGGGCGGCCCCAGGAGGAGCTTCTCGCAGGAGGAGCTGAAGGCCAAGTCTGTGAGGGACCTGAAGGTGAGGAGAGGGCGGGGCGCTCTATGGGCTTCCCCATCATGCGGCATGGCACAGGCTGTGCATCTGGCATTGCCGCATGCATTTCCTCCTCAGGCAATGCCACGGGTATTCTTGCATGGTATGCCATATGTATGCTCGGGAATCATCGCTCCCTGTCTAATTGACATCGCCAGCCCGGGTTGGGATTGCATTTTCCCCGTATGTGGTAAGCATGCCCCCTGGCAGGAGACGATCCTGGATTGCTGAGTAAGAAGTAGTCGAGTTGGCAGGTTGTTGCCTGTGTGCCTGTGTCCCTCAAATGTGTCTAGTGCGCCCAAAGGTTGTTGCCTGTGTGCCTGTGTCCCTCAAATGTGTCTAGTGCGCCCCAAGGTTGTTGCCTGTGTGCCTGTCCTCAAATGTGTCTAGTGCGCCCAGAATGTCAGGGAGTCCAGCCTGTGACCTATGTGGTTGTTGCACCACGTGATGAGGCAACAAATGGTATTAAACCCTCTGGGGGAGGTTTTCAGGTGTTGGCCACATGAGTTCCGGCTGCACAACCTGTGGCTCATGGCAAACAAAATCTGGACCTTGAGGGGGGGTGTGACCAGCTTCCAGGAACCAAGCCTTGTGGTTCTGTTCATGTGGGTTGCGCTCTGCACAACGTCTGTGCCTGCGCAGGAGCTGTGCAAGGCGCGCAGCTTGCCCATCTCAGGCACCAAGGATCAGCTGATGAGCCGCATCATAGAGCACCAGCGCAAAATGAAGAGGCCTTTCCAGCAGTCATGACGCAGCCTGTTCCTTGAGTTGATGCTCGTGAGGGCGGTGCGGAAGAGGGAGTGGAAGGGAGCCAGCAGGGCGGCTGATGCTGTCCTTGTATACTACATTGTAACTCATGCAGTCATGAATAGCATGCCTGCTTTCGCCCCCATGACAGTGTTTTTTCACATTTGTCAAGCTGTTGACGTTGTTGGGCTAGTTATCTTTGAATGTACCCCTTTGGATAAGGAAATAGCGAAAATGCCACCTTGGATAAGGTCATAGCGACACCCACGCGTTTTGGAAGCCAGTGTACAACATCCCCTTAGTTCCTTGGTGCAGCTTGGTGTGTGCACGCAGCGTACGCAACAGCACTAGAGTAGGCTGTAGCTCCCGCCATATGTCAAGCCCCGCCGCTTATAGAATCCACATGCTGACTCAGGAGCTGAATGAGCATGTCCAGCGCGTGAATTTGTTGGTGTGTGTGTGTGGCAGAGATGGATGGCAGTCCTAAGGCCTTCGCTCCCCATTTTTTGATATTTAAGAGCTGCCCATCACTGTGACTTCTGCATGGAACTCACTCTCATCAGAGTGGATTGAACATAATCAAGCGCAGGTAGCTTTCTTTTAATTCCCGAAGTGCACGCATGTGCGCACCTGTCTTGTGTCTTGGAGTGCCCGGTGGACGCCGTTTATGTTGACTGGGCTACTTTTGTAGTAGGTTAGGCTGCATAGCTGTGCCTGCTGATTGTGGGCAGCTTAGTAGCTTTCTGTAATGGAAGCATGCAGGCTGCTTTTGTACGCAGAGCGCACACTGCATTTGAAAGTGTAAGGCTCCGCCCTCTGCTTTTCTTCAACTCTTCGCGAGCAATCTTAGCTTGTAAAGGTCACGCTGGGAATACTCACAATTGATGCCTGTACTTGGGAAGTTAAGGCGCTGGCGTCTCTTTTCCGCGGCGAGGGGTAAGTGCCTGGGTATAAACTCCAACGTGGGCAAACGTGATGTTTTACTGTCCGGCCGCCAGTCTAGTCTGGGGCTTTGGGAATGAGAGGGATGGTTTGCAAACTTTTGAAGACTTTCTCTCCAATCCCAGGTAGCTATGCGACACAGCATACTGAAGCTTTGCCTGCTATTGTGGGAAATCTCGGCCAAAAGTAGAGAGGGCTAAGAGCTGCACCATACCAATTTATCACTGGCACACTTTTTGCGTGCCGCCAATGTATGCCTTCAAGGCTGAATGACTCTTGGCAACTTGCTGGAAGTTGCTCAGTAAGACCATCTTTGATTTCCTTTCTTAGTGGCAAAACCAACTCTGCGGTTACATTTCAGACATTACCAGCGTCATAGTATGCATTACTTTTTGACTGGTGACGACCAGTCACAGACCTATCAGCTTTACGGTAAGGCTGGCATATAACCCTAACTTGCATGCTGCAAACGCTGCCACGGAACTCAACAGGCCACCGGTATTTAAAGCTTAGCAGTGAATCATGATGCCAAGCAATCTTTGATCGAACAATAGCCAAAAGAGCCTGTATTCAATCAATAATCTTGGAGCTGCTCACCTATCCTAGTAAGGGAGCAGGCGGCGGGGCACCTGTGATGGGAAGACGGCTGTCCACCCTTGCAACCTGTGGGTTCGAGGTTCACCTCATTGCAGGCTCTACAACCGGCTAAGCTGCCCTTGTTTGGCGAATACAGCCTTGAACCCTTAACCTATTAAGGGATGTTCTTTGCTATCAAAGCTGGTAGCATGAGATGTCACGCCATTTTGTACAACACATGTGTCTTTGCCGAATTGGTGTCTGAGACTGTGTGTTTGAGATCAGACAGCATCGGAAAGTTGTGCTTCTTTTAAATCAAGGTTGAATCCAATTGAACAGCAATTGAATCAGATGGGATTCAAATGGGCACTTGAATCAAGTCAAACTTGCTTTGAATGTCACCTGAATCAGGTGGGATTCAGATGAGTCATTTGATTCAAGAGGCCTCTCCTATGAATGGACCTTGAATCAACTGAAATTCACATGGCCTTCAAATGGTGTAGCTTGCAGTGTTGACCAGGTCAGCCAAAGGCTGTCTAAAGCGCCTCTTATCTGGTTACTCGCACATCAACCACCGTCACCTCTTCCATTCCATCTTTGATGGCTTCAGCAGGCTTAGACAGCTGAGCTCATGGGCCAATCAGACACCAATTAGGTGTCCTTTAAAAGGACGGGCTGTGTTTGCGTGTGGGTGCCTGAAAGGCAGTGCCTGCGTAGGCCTAGTATGCTAGGCACCTTAAAAAGAATAAGGACACCACCTTCCTTTTTTAGCCCCAGTTTTTTTTTAATGCTTATGGCCGCTTCAAGCACAGCTACCATAAGGAAATCAGCTTGCGTGCTCACATTTGTCATCTTGATAAAAGAGGTGACCTCTCCAGCTGAGAGTCTCAGCATGACCTCGTGTCAAACAGTTGAGTCTGGTTTCGTACACAACTATGAACCAAGGAACAAATAGTCTAATACCCAGCTGGACCATGCATGCTTGCCTAAGTCTGCCTCAAACATTTTCTTCTTCGCTGATTTGTTGGTTGGAGATACTTTACTGAGCCCGGAGTGTTAGAGGGTGAGTTATTGAGAATTCCTTTTTTTTCTGGATTTGATTGTGGAACACTCGATAACCTTAAAGAAGAACCAAGGTCAGTGCTGCAAGATGGCAGCATAAGCACGGAGGCTCTGGGGGAGGAAACGGCGTGGCAGCCGAACTGTGTGTGTGTGCGTGATGGGGAGAAAAAGGATAAAGTATTAAAGACATGATACAGCGTAAGGAGTGATGACAGAGTTCCAAAAAAAAGGCTTTACCAGCTGGTTGAGGTGTGACCCTTTTACCTTTCTTGAAGGCAATTGATCATGATACTGTGCAGATGAGGGCTTTTAAGATCGGTGCATGGTTGGCCATGCTGTCCTGACAATCTGTGCCACAGCAGTGCGCTGTGCCTCTAGTTGCCCCAGTGCTCCTTCATCGATGTAGGAGGGGGATTTCAGCTAGAATAACGCTCAGATGACGGTGAAGTTACTGCTTATCATTGAACATAGCTTAATTTACATTCTATTTATCCCTTGGGGACAGAGGTTCCGTATAACCACAGGTCTTCCTGTCGCATCCTCAAAGTGACATGCTCGAGCTGCATGATCTCATGATCTGAGTTGGGGCAGCTCACAAGCTGTGCGCACCTGGCAGGAGCAAAGCATGCACCTGTGCTTACATCAAATAGGGTCCAGTCTAGATTACTTTTACTGGGAATGCATCATATTTTGATGGCGAGCATATTCACAGAGAGAATCATGATGCAGCACATCAGCTGCTGCTGCTGCTGCCTGCACCTCGAGCTGGAGGAATGTGTGTTGCTGCCAGGCGCGTGTGTGCAAGACGGAAAAACTGCATACCCCGCATGCTGTCATCCCACCATAGCGGATGCAGCAGGACCTCGCACCAGGGCCGCCGCTGCTGCTGCTGCTCTTGCTTTTCAGCACCGGGCAGCTGCGATGTGTGGCGGGCGCCCTCAGGCCCCCCCCGCCCCCCTGCGCCTCCTGCCCTCCCCCTTGGGCCCCTCCCTCTCTGGCCCGCTTGCTGTCTGCCAGATCTTCTGCAGGCAGCGGGGTGCTCCGGCTGTTTTCTGGGTTCTTCGGCCGTGCCTATGTGGGCATTGGGTGCACCTGCAGGCAGCGTGGCCTTTGTTGTCTGAGCTAATGGCACCCATACATTGCTTCCACTGGCTTGGGTGAAGTGTGGTAGGTGCAAGTGGAGCGTGTGCCACACAACTTTTGCGAGGCATTCTGGTGGAGGGTGCTGGCGGCATGTGCAGGTAGGTCGTATTGTTACATAATGCTTGCGCCGAATGTTCGCGGGGCGTGCTGGTGGGACATCTGCTGGCACAGCTTATGCACGAAGGTCATGCTGGTAAATCATGCGGGCTGGGCATGCGGGCTGAGCATCTGCTGGCGCGTGCAGCATGCTAGCATAGGCGCACACATGTTACCCACTGAACCCCCCGAGCTGCGCGGACAGCTTGAGCAGGCACATTGATGTGTCACACGGCCACGTGCTGCCCTGCCCTGAAATGCCCTGCCCCTGCCCTGCCCTGCTTAACCCTGCACTGCCAGGCTGTCACTTTTAGCGGCCATGTCCGGTGCATGCAGCAGGTCCATGGGGGGGGCGGGCGGACCCAATACACTCGTGAACACCGCATCCAATCGGGACCGTGCCAGAAGTTTGGACAGGGGCCCATCAGGCTCCTCCAGCCCTTTTGGCCGCGCAGCCCTTATGGCCACACGGGCCACTACAGATTTCATAGTGTGGTCCTTCAGGACATTTTAAGATTGGAACGACACAGAGAAGATTAGTGAAGCCCCGGCACAAGGAGGGCACTCCAGAATTTAAGCACACAGAAGCAGAGGGGCTTCCACCGGCCACACCGACAAGCACACAGAAGCAGGGGCTTCCACCGGCCACGCCGACAAGCACACAGAAGCAGAGGGGCTTCTACCGGCCACGCCGACAAGCACACAGAAGCAGGGGCTTCCACCGGCCACGCCGACAAGCACACAGAAGCAGAGAGGCTTCCACCGGCCACACCGACAAGCACACAGAAGCAGAGGGGCTTCCACCGGCCACGACGACAAGCACACAGAAGCAGGGGCTTCCACCGGCCACGCCAACAAGCACACAGAAGCAGAGGGGCTTCCACCGGCCACACCGACATTCCAGCACCACGACCCGCCTTCCCCTCCAAGGTGGCCTCGCCTGAGATTTGCGCCTGTAAGCTCCAGGCACTGGTCATGCGCCCACCTGTCTCAAGCCACTGAAAGGCCGCTTCCATCAGACCGGCCTTGCGCTGGATGTCAGTGCCCTGGTCACACGCCCACAGGTGCGGTGGGACCAATGGCCCAAAGAAGCCCTCCACATCTGGCCCTGCCATCACTGCATCCAGCTGCCCTGTTGCGTCTTCCACCAAGACCTGAAGGATGAAGCACCGTGAATTGTGACACGCAAGGCTGGGCTCAATGCTGGCCTGCGTGTGGGTGTGCATGGGCGCAGCGGCACCCAGCTACCCCATTGCGCCATGGGATACCTGCACAGAGGCTTCCTGGCAACATGACAGCTAAGGTTGCATTGCACCAGCAATTTTTTTTGATGGAAATCAAGGCTGAGAACTAGGGCTGCGTGCGTGTGCGTGTTATCGGATGTGTATCTGTTTGTACTGGCATGCATGTGTGTGCGCTGAGCTGCACTGCAGTAGACGCCTTCAACAAAGACACAGAGCGAGAGGACCCACTCACTCATCATTACCAGGCTCAAGTAGAGGGGCATCTGCTCGTCCGTACCTCAGACAGAACCTGACCTTGAGAATGTCCACACGTTGAATGAGCTTGCCTTAAACAGGCCCTGACATGGGTTAAAGGTCACACTTTGCAAGCAGTTCCCCACCTTGAATAAGTGCATGGTGCTACTGCAGCCCCAATCCTCTTTTGGCAGGTCTGGGACCTCACATTTTGGCAGCACGGCAGCACTTGATGCGTGCGGGTGGTGCCTGCAAAGGGCGCGACCGTTGCAAGGATGGTTGCGGTGACAAGCAGGGGTGGAAAGCAGGGAGGCATGCACACGGTTTTCCAAGCACCCCAAGACAGATACGCGTATGATAGCGTGGTATAGTAGCATGGTATAAAAGTTTGGTAAAATAGTGGGACAGAAGTGCAGGGCTGAGGCTGGTGAGGGCGGCACAGCCTCCATACAGCCGCAGGATGGAGGTTGTATCCATCCTGGCTATAGGGATGAATGGAATCAGGATGCTTCCATTGTTACAAATAAATGAAAAATTTATGGACGTGGGCGGCACAGCCTCCACTGCCAACACGGATTGGCAAGGTAAGGATAACATGGTAAGGATTACCTGCCAAACGAGGGGAGGTCAGGAGAAGCCTATCAGGCCTGCAGCCTGGACCCAGATTTAGGTAGACCCCAACTCAGGATAGGAGCGCAGGGGTTATGGCTCATAGCTTATGAGCCCAATTGCTCAGGTGACAAACTGCTCAAACAGCAAGCGCCCCTGTTGGAATGGAAGCACAGCGGCCTTGGAAGAAGCATAGGACAACAGGACGCATCTCACGGTACGGAAGCACCGCAGCCTTGGAAGAGGCACAGGGCAACAGGACGCATCCCAAAGTATGGAAACACAGCGGCCTTGGAAGAGGCACAGAGCAGCAAAGTGCTGAAGGACGCACTTCGGAGGCACACGAGGGTGGACTTCTCTCTGCAAAAGAAACGCTGCCAAATTCCACACATGAGGATGGACTCCTTCCGCGCAGACTTTGCATGTCAGTGTGGAAACCCAGGGGCTCCCTGGTGTGCAAGCGTTTAGGACAACAGGACGGAGCACAGAAGTCACACGCTCCCAGCTCAACAAAGGCTTCCAGGACCACATGCCAGAAACTCCCAGCTCAACAAACGCTTCCAGGAACCACAAGGCACACAGCACATGCTCAACGAGCACCACATCACCGCAAACTGTGCATGCTTTGGTGGGAAACCTGGGTAGCACACAGGCATAGAGCGGCTGTGCTCCCCTGGGCTTCCAAATCAGGACTGTGTGCATGGTCAAGCAGGAAGACCCTCAAACTCACGCTGAGATATGAGCCATCACAATAAGTGGGGGCACCTCCCGCGCCTGTTGTGCAAGCCCCGCACTCTCTCTTGGTTCCTCTGTAGTCCCTGAATCCAAGGGGGGATCGTGCACGCTTGTGAGCATGCACACACTTAGGCGCCTGGCAACAAAGACCTGCACACAAATGCTTGTGCAGGCGTTCGAAGGAGCACACATCCCCTGCTGCACACCAGGCACCTGCCATGTTTCAGGTGCCCCCTACCCGCAGGTGCACGCACACAAACACACATGGCAGCCCCGCAAGCTTGTTGCTCTGATGTGAGCTAGGGCATGATCTGATTGTAAGCAGCCTGCCCCAGATAAGCACGCAAGCAGGCCGTCTGGGTAAACAACCTGCCTCAGAAGTACCATGCCTGGGCACAAGCAGCCTGACCCGGTTGAGTGTGCGCGCAGCCTGCCTTGAGAGAGGGCGCAAACAGGCCTGACCGGGGAAAGACGTGCAAGTTTGGGGGGCATTGAACTTTGTACGGCCTGCGCCCTGGACGCGTGCAGCTGGGCTGCATGCATTCCAGCTCGGGAAGAACAGAAAACATAGCTTGCCACACTCAGGAGTTTGCAGACCATGGACTTAATGCAACCCACCCATGTCCCTTTTGCCTGCCATGGGCGCCATGCAGCACACCGGTGCGCATGATGAATGCCATGACCGCCTGCCTTGCCATGAAAACCTGCCAAGAATGCCAGGTCAGGTCAAACCGTGCAACGCACCCGTGTCCCCCTCGCCAGCCATGAACGCCATGAGTGCGTCCCTCACGGTGCCCCTTTTGGGGGGCGGGCCCGAGTAGCCTGAAGGTATGAATACCCCTGCGTGCTCGGATACGTGAGAGCGTGGCTTGAATGGGCGCATTAGTGCACAGGTTAGTGTAGCACTGGGCTGGTGGTATGCTCTCTTGCGCTGCACAGACTTCAGCAAAGTCCAGGTGGGGGCAGGCAGAAGCGGACTAGTTTCACGGGGATACCAATGCGTGGGCACTGCAACAAATGCTCCTAACAGAAGGAACTCCAAGCTAATTAGTACCAGCACCAATTTCCCAATGTTCAGTGCTTTACAGAATGATCTTTCCAAGTTTATGGTTGTGCACTATCCTGGTGGTGCATTGTAGCTTAAACAAGCAAGAGCGGCCAATGGATAAGAAACAAGCAGCTTGTGCCAATCACCATGTCACGAGACGGTAGCAGCAGACCGCAGCACGTGCAATGCGCCATGTTACATTGCGGCGGCAGCAGCAGACTGCAGCAGACACCATGTCTCAAGACGGCAGCAGCAGACCGCAGCACGTGCCATGCACCATCACGAGACAGCAGAAGGACTTTGGGTGATCACGTGGTCTTCGTCTTGCCAGAGTAAAAAAGGTTCTTTGCGCCCCGCGCGCGCACATTTACATCTTGAGTAGCTGGTGTGCAACATGTGTGCTTTTCACACAGTTCCCTAGACGCACTCTCGCGCTGGCAGCTTGCACTTTCTCCAGTTTTGAGGATGCCGAGCGCAACATGAGTCAAAGGCAGACAAACAAGATGATCATTCGTACGCTGCTCACGTGTAGCCAGGCGCGCCTCCAAGTTAGTGCTTGCAGCCAGAGGCTCATTCAGCGCCTGCCCCTGTGCCTGAGCTTGCTGCTGCTGCTGCTGCTGCTCCAGCCCCTCTCCTTGTCCTTGGTGCTGCTGTTCCTGCTGCCAGCCTCGCAGATCCAACTGCTCCCAAACTTGCTGCTGCTGGGCTTTGCGGCTAACGTACGTGCCAGCTATGCTTAGTTTGACTGTGCGTGCTGCAAATACGAGGAAAGAGGAAGGGCAGTTTGAGTGAATGCCTCTTGGTTAGTGTTTGTGTGCTCTTATTTTCATGTACCACTCACAGCATGAATACAGAGGGAACTTTTTGGAACTTATCTTTGAAATTGCAAATCAGAAAGAAAACTAGGGAACTCTCGTCGACTTCTCTGATCATTGCTGGTGTTACCGAGGGCACATGCACAGGCCTCTACTTGCCCTGTCCCCCTCTTGCTAAAGGATGGAGCAGCGGAGCAACAAAGGTTTGTGAGTATGGGCCTCCACGTACCCTGCTTTCCTCCATGCTGCTCCAAAAACGGGCGTGGCCGCTTCCTGCTCCCGTCCTGCTGTCCACCGCCTGCTTCGCATGTGCCCCCAATGTGAGGCAAGCGCGCAGTAATTGCAGGTAAGTGGGGCCGTGGGGGGAGGAGCAAACAACGATGTGCATTTTTGGTTTGAGCAAGTTCACAAGCTGGCAAACACGCATCTTCCAGCCCCCAAGCTGACACCTTCCAAGCAGTGTTCTCGCACATGTGTTCCTGCGCTGTACGCTGTAAACAGAGCCCACCTCCCACAAACCAACACCTCAGGCTTTCTATCCAGCCTGTTATGAAACGCCATGGTGCTTGCGGCTGGGCCTGGCTGACCTAAGCGGCCCTTCATCGTAGGGCTACTTGCCCTCACAACTATGGTGGCTATCCACCTGTGTCCCACTTGAGTGGCCTTCTTGTTGTTTTCTTGTTCTTGTTTCTGCTTGTAAATTCTCTTCTTGTAAACTCCTCTTTTTGTAATCTTCTCTGCAGTGGATAAGAAACTTGTATTCTTCTCTTCTTGTAGTCTTCTTATAGTTCCAAAACCCCCATGCAAACGCCCAATATCCTCCACTTATTGCATGCATTTTCAGTATCCACTTATTGCATGCTTTCTCAGTATCCACTTATTGCATGCATTCTCAGTATCCACTTATTGCATGCTTTCTCAATATCTACTTATTGCATGATTCCTTAATACCCTCCCCCTTCTGCATGCTTTCTCATCTGGGCTTCTCATCCTTCATGTGTCAATGACCAAGCGCCTTCCCGCCTTTCAACCTTCCCCCCTAACTCTCCCTCACCCACCTTCATGCCCCTCCATGGGCTCGCCACCTCCTTCCCTGATGCTGCAGCTGCTGTTGCTCAGAAACAGAAGCTGTGGCTGGCCCTGTGATGAGAGTGTATCAAGGGAGGGTCACTGGGTCTCTGGCAGTGCAGCACAGTTCTATAGTGCACAGCGCGACAGAGCCCCTGACAAAGGTGATGCATACACCCTTCCTGATGAGAGAGAGAACAGCATCATTTCAGAGGATGCCGTCCTTTTGTTGCCAGGTATGGGCTAGACTGCCTGGCTAACCTAGATGGAATGAGGAGGGGTTTTCATGTACTTGTGCTAGGGGCGCACATGCAGCCGCCAGGCAGGCCACTCAGCAGGACAAGCCGGGGCCCTTGGGGATTGATTTTTAATTCAAGCGCGGCCACAGTGAGGGTCTGGTGGCTATAGTGTACCCTAATACTTAAGAATAATACAATGCCTGATGCAAGCACAGCCAAAGTGATGGCCTAGTAGTTGACACATGTCCTGGCAGGTCAAGCACAGCCAAAGTGCTACACCAGGAATCTTGCCCAACAGCCTGAGGCTGGCCCCATTTGGTTTCAGTCCCAGTTCCAAATAAGGGGACGTACTCCACACCATAGCAACAGTCAGATGGGTGTGACAAAGGACACAGCCACAGGAGGAATGGGTGTGACAAAGGACACAGCCACAGGAGGAACGGGTGTGGCAATGACACAGCCACAGGAGGAACGAAACACAAACGAGCAAACATGCGAGCAGGTCCTCCTCTGTGCAGGTCAGGTTGGAGGAAGCTGGTGCAGCAGACGCAGCGGCATGAGGGGCTCACCCGAACGACGCACGGCGATACTTTCTTGAGCTTCACCATTGCGCCCGCAACGACCGGGCTCTTGCTTTCTTTGCACTGCAGTGGCGGTGTGGCCGCAGTCCAGGGAACCACCTGCGGGAGAGGAAAGCTTGTGAGCTGTTTAGCTGGTAGGCCTAGGTCGAGGTTTGGGCATGGAATAAGGACCCAGTGCCAGGTCTTATAAAGTCACCAAGGGCCAGGTCTCAGGTTGGAGGGTGTTAGGCAGCTGCTTTGACGCATACAGTCTTCAGCGCCAACACACCGCACAATGCCTGTGTCCCTGCCTCACAAAAAGCCAGCCCTTTGTGCTCCTGTTGCCCACTGACAGCTGCCAGGCTCGGCCTCACACAAGCACGTGGACGTGCAGAGGGCGTCCACTTTAGCATACAAACACAGTCTGCCCAGCCAAGGCCTGGCCCTGTCCAGGTGTGCTGCAGGAGATCTGGCCCCCAAACCTGGTTTAAACAGGGGGTCTAGTCTCGCCCAGGTGTGTCGCAAGCGTATTTATGCAGCCACGTAGCACCAGAGCACATCCAGTGCGCACCACATAGCACATCTGGTGCACGCCACGTAGCACCAAAGCATATCCGGTGCGCACCACAAAGCACACATCTGGTGCACACCGTGCAGCACCAGAGCACATCTGGTGCGCGCCACGTAGCACCAAAGCATATCCGGTGCGCACCACAAAGCACACATCTGGTGCACACCGTGCAGCACCAGAGCACATCCGGTGCGCACCACATAGCACACCCGGTGCACGCCACGTAGCACCAAAGCATATCCGGTGCGCACCACATAGCACATCCGGTGCACGCCACGTAGCACCAGAGCATATCCGGTGCGCACCACATAGCACATCTGGTGCACGCCACGTAGCACCAAAGCATATCCGGTGCGCACCACAAAGCACACATCTGGTGCACACCGTGCAGCACCAAAGCACATCCGGTGCGCAGCGAGAGGATCATGCAGTCCTTCCTTAAGTGCATCGGTACAACTTAGCCCCAGGATATCACCAACGGCGCGGCAGATCTCACGTCGGGCGCTCACCAACGGCACGGCGGCATCAAATGCACGGCGGCACCAGCGCCACAGGGGGGGGCACTCGCAAATGGCATGGCGGCATCAAATGCACGGCGGCACCAGCGTCACAGGGGGGGGCACTCGCAAATGGCATGGCGGCATCAAATGCACGGCGGCACCAGCGTCACAGGGGGGCGCTCACCAACGGCACAGCGGATCCCAGGCGGGGCATCTGCTGTGGCGATACCACGTCCACGCTCCCAGCTAAGGATGGGTGGTCAGCACTGCAGAGGAGAGCGTGCACTCATGATGGGCGTGCATCACTGCTAGAAGGTACACAGCCTGCCCTTTGGTCTATCAGTGCTTGAGGCAATGAGCCTTGTGTGATCACTGCTTTGAGCTCTGCATGTTGAAGGTGCTGCGCCCAGGCATTGGATGAGGCACCAGGCACAAAGCAGGCATATGAGGTGCCCTACCTGGCATGGTCATCGTTGGGAAGAAGAACTGGAGGCAGGTCAGCCAGAGGTGCCCTACCTGGCATGGTCATCGTTGGGAAGAAGAGCTGGAGGCAGGTCAGCCAGAGGCATTGCATACTGCTCTTGATGCTTCCAGACAAGCAGAGCCTCAGGCGCGCTGCTTGGCGGCAAGGGCACGCAAGGCGGGATACTTGACCTGCGCGCCAATTGATGGCAAGACCATGCAAGGTAGATACATGAGGTGGACGCACTAAGGCAAGGGCACGCAGGGTGGAATGTTTCGCCTTCAAAGAGGAGGTTGCCCATCTTATCAACAGCTCAACCCTGTTGGCAAAGGCACACAGGATGGCGTTGCCTTGTTGGCAACGCACACACAAGATGGTGAAATAAAACTTAAAAAGGACAGGCATGGCGGACTTGCCTTGGGTAGAAAAGTGCGAAGCAAAAGGTGGAATGCAAAGTGCGAAAGGTGGAATGCACGCCCTCATTGCAGGCGGGCCATTTGGGATGAGGAGCTGCGTAAAAGATGCCTTATGTTTTGAAAGCAGGGGCAATGATCCATTCAAATAAGTCAGCAAGATAGGACTGCACCATTGATGCATTATCCAGCATCTCAGGGGCACTGACGCTTCTTCAAAAGCTAGTGCCTGTTCGCCTTATGGCCACAAGGGAAGCAGCTGACATGGGGACACAAAAAGATGAGCTGAAAACCAACTTCACTAGGTAGCTCACAAGCCAAAAGCTGCCTGCTGTTCTTCCCAAACCGTTTGAAAGGGATTCAGGTGCTCAGCTGTGCCAGCCAGCCGGCTGGAAACCAGCAAGCCCAGCAGTCAACTGACTAGGCTCAGCGTCTGACCTACAGCAACCCCTCATTGCCGGACATGCCTCTTGATGTGCCACTTGAAGCTGTGACACTCCAAAAAGGAGCGCACAAGCTCAGGACATTGTGAGGGGGAAGCATGTGCAGAGCAGGTGGCATCTGTAGTACAGATTCTGTACACAGTCTTCTCAATGTGTGATTTCCCTACACCATGTGACCTTTGTTGCAGCATCTATCCAGATAGGTGATGTCCATCACCATTGTCAGCTGGCAAGGCAGATGGTGTGACCCTACCGTGTGAGGTCTGCCTCAGCATCTGTGGCATCCCATACAAACAGGACGAAATGGCCTGCGTGCCTGTAGTCGATTGCCAGCACCTGGAAAAAGCAAATGCATCGAGGGCGTTGCAGCAACAAGGGTGTGATAGCATCAGGGGCGTAGCATGGCACACCCAGTGCACTTGTGATGGCACCATGCCCAGAAAATGAAGTGCTCAGAGGCTGAGTCTCTTGGTGAACATCACGACCTCTCCTTGTGGCTGGGTGTCCTTGGACAGAAGCACGTTGGGTGAATGTCAGCCAGCTGTGGTCAGCCAGCTGTGGCCAGCCAGGCATGGACATCCAGCTGATGGCTGAACGTCCATGGACAGCAGCACGTTTGGTGATTTCCTGCCACTGACGTACGGAAGTTCATCCCCAACCACTGCACACTTGCATGGTCTTCAGAGGACCTCCTGCTTGCTGCCCTCCATCCCCACCCATCATCCTCCTTGCCCCTGCCTGCAGCTAGCAGCTGGTCACAACGCTGCTTGTAGATCACAATGCTGTGCCTGCTGGTTTGCTGTGTGAGTGAGTCAAAGCCAAGTACAGGGTTGCTTGCATTGCGTTGCTTTGGACATGTGAGGAACAGGGAGTCCAAGGTGCAGTTAAGGGTTACTCTTGGCCTCAACAGGTGCACTGCTTGCATGGCAGGAGGAGAAAGCCAAAGGGGCTTTGTTCTAGGGCTGCCCTTGGCATCAACAGCTGCACTTCTTACAGCAGGACAGGAGAGAAGGGGTCAAAGGAGCAAACCAGAGGGGACAAGGACGGCTGGCTGCAAGCCTGCCCCATTAATGAAGGTGCATAAACGGAATCTGCCTGCTGTTCTTGAATAATAATGATAATGTTATATTAATAATAATAATAGTGTTATGCATGGGGGTAGCAGCACGTGACCTTGAAGAGCCACAGGTTCCCTTCTACCTCAGTAGTTCTATGTAGGGATGTGGTGCATGGGAGTAGGCATCTCACAACAAGCATCATGCTCATCCATGCACGCGCCATGCATTTGGGAGCTGTGCATCGTTCCTCACAGCAGCCACTGTGCTCCACGCACCTTGCAGATGACGTCCGCTAGCCGGCGCTCGGGGGCTAAGCAGCTGCCCAGAAGGCCCTCAAGCTTTACCAGAGACGTGGCCTCAGAAGGGAGTGCAGGCATGCAGCGCTGCGCCATGTGTAGCTGCTGCTGCTGCTGCTGCTGCTTCTGCTGGTGGGGCCCAAGCACGTTGGAAATCACAGGTTTTTCTGGGTGGAGAGTGCTGTGGCTGCAACTCTGCTGCTGCTGCTGCTGCTGCTGCTGCTGCTAGAGAGAAGGAGGAGGGGATTGATGAGGCAGGGGCACAATTAGGATCTAGCATAAGATATTGGTCGGGTACAGTTTTAAGGGTCTTAGTTGTGTGAACAGGCCGTGGAGATTTGGAAAAAGGGCCTGCCACAAGTCTACACAAAAAATCCAAAGAGGCAAGGGTGGAAGCTGAATATCGTGAGCAATCCACAGCATTGGAAGGAGAAAAAGAGGGCCTCAGAGGTTTGCAGCCATGCCGTTGTGGCCAACATGTGTACTGTCCTTGCAGCAAGGGGAGGCACAAGAATATTAATGCTACCTAGCGCAAGGCACCTGTCTGAGGGGGGACGTGATCTGCTTGCATCCTTGCGGCCATGACAGGCAAGCTTACTATTTTCCCATTGAAAAAGGCACTGCCTTGATTCTTCCAATATCACAGCAGCATGCCGTGGATGGAGAGCCGGATAGCAAGGAACAGCCAGCATAACTGGCAATGGCAAGCATCTTATCACCTGGACTTCATGTTGTTGTTGCTGTTGTTGCTGCTGCTGCTGCTGTACTTGTTGTCGCTGCTGCTGCTGCTGCAGTTCAGCTGCTTTTGCCTCTCGCGCATCCATTGCCGCCCGCAGCGCTGTCAAGTGCCTCAGGTCATTCTCTGAGCAGCTGAACGCCACAAGAGGCATGCGATCAAAGAGTAACACAGCTACTTATGTGAGTAGACGAAGCAGAGAGCTGAGCTGCCCCATGCTTTTTGGGGCACAAATCAAAGAAACCTCTATGAAGTTCCTTTTGTAGGTCAGGCCCCTGGCCACACGCACACGTACTTATGACTACAGAATCCAAGAATGGAAGGAGCATGATGTATTGCAGAGACCTCCAAGCCACTCATTCAACAACCAGTTGATCGGTGAGAGCTGTTCAGGAATTAAAAGCTTAATTCATAAGATGCGATCCAATATCAAAAGTGGTTATGAGCTCCTGCCACATCAGTTGGGTGGGGACAGAGACATGCCACATCAGTTGGGTGGGGACAGAGACATGCACTCAGCCAACCCAGGTCAGTGCTCATGCTTGTCGCTCTTGCACATTCCAAATTTGAATGTATTAATGGCACATACAGACAATAATGGAACACTTGAAATACACACCACCTCACGGGGCCTCACCTGTAGGTACCGGAAACTGTGTTGCTAGCATATGGGACCTCTGGAATGTCGTCAGGTGGTGGATGGCCTGCATTGAGTTCAGCACACAAATATCTCGAACATCTCGAGGGAAGCTGTCTGAAGGTTTGCAAAGGCTCAAGCATCTTTGCTCAATAATTTGAGATACCCTCAGGCAGCGTTTCTTGCATGACTTGCGAATAACCCAATTTGGACTAAATGCGCAGACTCATTTGCCTGCACATGTTCAACATCCATGCATGTAATTCTGTACTTTGTGCAGGTAATGACGCCAACGCTCATTCTCAACAACAAAATCATAGGCGTGGCAAAGCACTGAACCCCCGTATAAGAGGGAGCTGCACAATCTCGGCATAAGTACCGGTTGAGTTTCAGTTAAGTCCCAGTATAATTGCAGGTGCACGACTCCAAGCGTAATTTTCAGGCGCCAGCCAGCAATCTTCATTCTATACCTTCCTTCAGCTGTTGCTCAATGGACCACATGATGTCCAGCATACAGGCTGCAAGGCGTGCTCCCTTAGATGAGCGCACAAAACTGGTGAGCTCATGTTGGTAAGCACTTCACCAAGAAACTCACGTGAAAAAAGTGACCACACCCCTATCTTCATCTTATCAGATGGACTTTCTAAGACCTGTGGTACATGGTGGCAGGGAAAGCAAGGCTGAGGATTCTTAAACTGCAGCTTGGCCGCATGGCAAGAAGCAAGGATTGCTTGAAGGGGCATTTGGTGAGACCTGCTAGGGCGACATTGCCAGGAGGTATGGGCATAGGAGGCAGCATTGGGAAAGACAAATGTGGCTGACTGACAAAGAAAGCAATGTTCCTCAAACTGGCACAGGAGCTCACAAGGGCTGGACTGGCAAAGAAGACAGGAATATCATAAGAGCAAAGGGGCAAGTATCAAGACCCAGTGGAGATGATGTTTTTTTACTTTGGGAGATTCTTGCACCCTAAGATCTGAAAGGCTTAGCTGAGGGCAATTCACCTTAATTAGACTCAAGATACAACACCGTTGCAAGAACCTACATTCAATACAAGCTGAGGCTTTCCCGGGCCCACTTTATCGGGGTAGTAAAAATGGACTTTGACATTGTTGAGGCGGATAATGTCACCTGCACAGTTTTAAACGTCAGCACCAGCCTTGCGTTGTGTGGTGAAACACAGACAAATTTGCACAAGTTGCCAAACGAAGCTACAGGGTAACCATCTGTGATGTTCAAGGCACGTTATGCCAGCAAATTAAGTAATGGGGCTTTGTAGGGGCATCCTGACATCGTGAGGCTCTTCATGAATAGGGACATTGTGCAAAAACAAGGGTATACCTGGTATAAACTGTGGCAAATCTCCAGAGTCTTGTATGGTTGGAGCACCCATGCACTAAGTGGGCAATATAACTGCCATACTTTGGACAATTACCAAAGTCTAAGCCACTACGTCACCACAAAACCTTCCATACAGAAACATGCAGCTGAAATAATGAACTTTTGGCTGCATCAAGGTCTTCACCGTCTGCTGCACTAAGTGCTGTTATGCAATGAAATCCAGACTTGATAAGGTTTGTAGAGTACAAACTGTTCATTTGGAAGGATCGAGGTTGCTGCGGCAGCGCATTAGATGAACCTGACATTTTTGGGCACCGATGAATCACGTGGCATGCAGATGAATATCTTTTGACCGGGACAAGATGGCTTGGATTATCTGAGTCGGATTACCTCCCTTTTCTTAGAGAAAGGCCCCCATTCCAAACGAGCTGAATCTCAACAGAGGAGGATCAAGTACCCCAGAGCTTCATGGGACGCGATGAGCTAGGACAAAGTGAGGCCCTTACTTCTGCCTCACCAGTTGTCACTTCGCTTTGTCAGAGTTTATCTAACGCATGCAATGGCATTAACTGTAAAAATCCTGTCACTCATGCCAAGATGGATCAACCACTCATTTTTTGAGCTGTCTAGGATGAAGCGCTGAAGCAAACACTTCCATTGAATGCACCTACCAGGGTGGGGTCTGGTGCGCTCCAGGCAACCTTTCGGGCTGGATGGCACGCTGCTGATATGATGCCTTGCAAAACACATGAGCTCAACCTTGTTGACTCCTAAGTAGGCAAAGCAGGCACCAAGATCAAAGCCCATATCAGAGAAATCTTGTCCTCTCAAGCTTGCATTGGTTGATAGATTAGGTGGTGAGATTATGTATCCTCAATCTTGAAAAATAGAGTACTTACTGAGACAATGTGAAGAGACAACAGCTGGATGCAACTTGAATGGTGCATTCTGCTGAAAACCCTACCAGGGTAAAAAAGCACAAATCCTTAACGCAAATGCAAGGATGAGATACTCCAATCATATTTACATGACACTCTGTGCAAGCTAGCCACCCACTTGAACCTTCAGCTGTTGGGTCTTCAAGGAACAGAGTGCAGGTGTAATCTGTAATGCAGGGGGCAGGAAAGGATTACAGGCGCATCAAATCCAGTGCTTAGGTGTGCCCAGGACAAATCAAGCAGTTGACCGCATTATGTTTCACCCAAGCTCCAGCTGCACCCAGGCATTGATTTCAAGACTGGCATGAGTGGCGTTGCAAATTTGCTTAACAAATTTGCTTAAGAAGCGTCATCTGTCTAACAAATTCTGTGCGCGAGACAAAGTCACAAGGTGAACACCAGCAAGCCCTTTCGGCTTGCGTGAAGCTAAGCCAGCCAGCCTTGGCAAGGTCTGAAGGACGATTGGACATACCTGTCCCCATTGACTTGCAGGCAGGCTTGGCATCTCGGACAGCTGCATGTTAGATTAAGGTCTTGAGAAAGGTCATTTTTCATGGTGTTATATGCACATCACAAACAGACAAGCGCAAATGCATGGACATGTGTCGCTGAATAGTAACGCAGACAAATGCTTAAGGGATGCACACGTACCTGCAAAAACATTCATGTTTGTCATGGCAGATCTCCTCTCATACAAAAGGCCCAAGGCCTCTTTGAGCAAGACATGCCCCTCATTCATCGGGTTTGACTTTTAAGTTTACATGGGGTCAACTCTCTGGAGTGTTGATAGGATGATAAAAGATCCAACTGATGATCACCAGCTGATCAAAAATCCATTTATCGAAATTTGTTTGTTACCAGGTAGCCAGTAGATAGCGTCTTATGAACGTACCAATATTGAAAATCTGTGGCTAAAGGCCCCGTAACAGATGATTAGAACGTTAACAGATGATCCCAGTTTGCCTTACAATATTAGATGGTAGCTTCTTTATTCGATCCATATTTTTTGAATGAAGTTTAGGGTAAGGATGCTTTCTGAAATGCTGGGGCGCCCCGGACCTCCTAGGCAGTCCGGACTCTCGCAAATTTTGGATTTCAAGGTGACTTTGCCTGAAAATTTTGACTCAAATGCATTGAAGGTATTTTTAACTTGTCTGCATAGTTTTCCGTTATTCTGTTCATCTGAGCTGCTATGCACGTGCACTTATAGGGCAGGCCTGCATGGTGCACTTGCGCATGCACCCCCGGGGAAACCCCATTAGGACCCCTGCTGTTCCACTTCAAACTACGACATATTACCAATAGGTAATGAGGGTATTCCGCATGTTGCTAACTAAAAACTCAACATGCATTACAACAAGCATCAGATGAGCAATCGTGCAGAGAATGCATTAACTCCAACATCCTGGCTGACCACCATCTATCATCAAAAAAGGTAAGCACCACATCCATGGACTCAAAACCTTGTTGTGACTGTAGCCAACGTGATTGCACAGGTCCTTTCACGCTCTTGATGTTGCACAACTCTGTCATTGCTGCAGCACATTGCACTGTTCGTTTGAAAATTCCTCGTGGCCTGTAATGGTAGTCATGTCAGGCCGCTTGCCTGCTAGAGGAGCTGCTACAAGCAAGATGCGGTGTATGGCTGACATTTGCACAAGCCATTCCTAATTGATACATAGATGACCTTGCAGCCATGAATGTTCAACCAAAAAGTAAGCAAAGGCTGACCTGGGCAGCGGCCATCTGGACTTGTCTCTGCACAAAATGCCTCACATGGATGCCAATCTCGCTGAAGGCACGCTTGAATAGAGACCACAGCCACCCTCTACCATCATTTTTCTCAATAAACGGGCACACGCACTTTACTTCCAACAAAGCTTGAAACCTGCCCATCACCTACCAGCAAGTCTGGAGATGCAGCCATTGTGGGCGCAGCAAAAGTGATGCCCTGCACGAATGGGCTACTTGTAGGCACAAATAACAGGCCCTGCACAAATGGGCTACTTGTAGGCACAACTTGGCTACTTGTAGGCACGAATAACAAGCCCTGCACAAATGGGCTACTTGAAGGCGCAAATGGGCTACTTGTAGGCACGAATAAAAGGCCCTGCTCATGAGTATGCACTCATTGTAGGAACGCTGTATTTTGATGCCAAAGCTCATGCTGATCTCGTTAAAGCTCTCATGTAGAGATGCAGCACTATCTATCTCATGCCCAACACCCCACTGTATGGCAAAAACATCGCTGCATGGCTGCTGCTCCTCACCACCAAACAAGACGCTGAAAGGCTCGATTCGATCACCGGGAATAGCACCTAGCAAGCTAGCAGTGCTTGAAGCTGCGCATGTGGCTGCTGGCAATGTGTGCCAGGGCTGTGAGCCTTTATGGAAGGTAGAAGCATGGGGTGCGCATGTGGCTGCTGGCAATGTGTGCCAGGGCTATGAGCCTTTATGGAAGGTAGAAGCATGGGGTGCCCAATGGGCACTGCCCATTTAAGCAAGCAGCTCTAGCCATGGGCCCATATGGAGCGGTGGGAACAGGCAGAGAATATATTAAAGGCATTGGAGAAAAGAGTGAAAAGCGGAAACATCAGGGGCAAACAACTCCGGACTGGGACGTCGGCCTGCTTCCTTAGACCTCTGCTTGCCACGCTTCATGGCGATAGGAGAAGACTTGGCGGGGAGAGCAGCAACTCCCATCATGCATGCAGACCCCCTAGGGCACACAGGGAGGTGCTTGGGAAGCTTTGGGAATGCTGAGCACTTGAGTGACTTGGGCCTGCCCACTTGCTTGAAGCCACCCAGACTTGGCGTGTGGCGGCCTTGGAGGACCGTGCGGTGCTGTTGGTGGCACGCATGGGCTTGGGCCTCTAATTGCCAGCACTAGAGCCCATGAGCTGACTCATCATGTGCTTGCTTGAAGCCCTCACAGAAGCTGCTGATACATCGGACGTGCCAGTGATGAGAAGACAGCACGGGCTAGGCCAGTCAAAGCAATCTGGAAGCCCCCTTTCCATGAGCTTTGCATCACCATTGTGCACAACCGTCTCCAACCTCTTCAACACTTCTTTGCTGATGGTGGCAGAGTTGGGGCTGTGAGATACTTGGTACGGATCAGCAAGGGGAGATGGTGCCCTGGGGGGGGAGGGGCGGGCGGGCAG
>LKMJ01000581.1_pt1 | contig 28677 bp, 13 predicted proteins | sample 643391 | NCBI WGS metagenome assembly LKMJ01 (sample SAMN04112250, study PRJNA286221) | soda lake metagenome | biome: soda lake; feature: Kulunda Steppe; material: water; isolation source: sample PL-Br10 brine of Picturesque Lake | place: Russia: Kulunda steppe | collected 2010-07 | reverse complement strand
GGAGGGGACGGTTCCGAAGGAACATAACCTGGAGGGGACGGACTCGTTTTACGAGTCCTAACCTGGAGGGGACGGACTCGTTTTACGAGTCCTAACCCGGAGGGGAACCTGCCCTAGAGGTGATAATTATAAAATAAACTAACATAAATAAATAAATAAATAAATAAATAAATATGCGCTGAATACGAGCATATTAACTGCTGTAAGTTAGACAGTTTTGCTATTAAGAAATGTGTTGTTCAAACGTAATTACTATATTAAAAGCTAATAATCTTAGCTATGTCAGTATATATTAAGTGCTAGATAGTGGCACAATCGTAAATTATAGTACAGCAAAAACTAAAGAAGTACTATTCGTAATGTAAACATTGGTATAGCGGGTATCTATTGTAGGGAGAATAAATTAAACAATAATACATACGTGGGTCGTCGTATAAACTTAGGGAAACACCTTAATAGTTACTTTATACTAAGTAACCAAGTACAAGCAATTAGTAGAGGTGAGTCTCTTATCTATAGTGCAATACTAAAACATGGAGTAGGCAATTTCTGGCTATTTGTTTTAGAGGTAGTTCCAAATTATAATGATATACGCTTATCTGACCGAGAGTTTTTAAGTTATTTAGATGGTGTTTGGGTAGGTACCCTAAAATCAGCGTTTAATAAAGAAATCAGCGTTTAATAAAGTTGGGACTGATATTGAATATGCTCATTATGCACCAAGTGTTTCTCTTATAGTAGTTCACAGAGCAGATGCTTTTATATATAAAGGCACGAACCTTATAGATTGTAACAATTACAATACTAATGAGTACTTGTTTACTTTTGAAGGTGTAAGAGCTTTAGCTGAAGCTATTCATAAAGTACCAGGTACAGTATGTTATCAGATTAGTAAGGACACACGATTAGCTGGTACTATAAAGGAAGTTTATTACGAATTACGTGTAGTACGTAAATAACGATGGTTTATAATTTACAAGTGTGGTTTCCAACTTTAGTTTCCTACTTTCTTTAGTTTCCTACTTTGGTTTCCAACTTTGGTGGGTGCTCTTGTTAACATTCTTCGTAGCGGCGCGAATGTAAATAAAAAAAAAATAAGAGGCATCAAGGAAGTTTGTAGGCCTATCCTCCTTAGGGGACGGAAATATTACAGAATTCCTAACCCTAAGGGGACGGACTAATAGAATAAGTACAAAAATTTTCAGGGACAGACTAATAAAATGAGTCCTAACCCTCCGGGAATGAGAAAAGAAAAAAACAAAGGTATAGTATTAAAAAGTAATATAAATAACAAGAAATAAAAGTTAAATATATGTTTTAATAATTAATATAGTATTAATGCTGATTATTTCATTATAATTAAAATTGAAAAAGGTATTAACTAAAGAAGAAAAACTAAAGTACATAATAAACTAAAGTAAAAGAAAAAAAAAGGAATAATGAATAAGAAAAGAAAAATTAGAACTCAAAATAAAAAACTTAATATATTTATATATTAAGGAAAATAGTTAATCTTTATATATTTATCTTATTGTTTTAAAACCCTAACTTTCTTTTTTTTACCTTTTAATGTGTTATATTAACTAAGACTCATTTCTAATAATATTAATTTATTACAGTAGCTATTATTGAAAATATGTAGGTTTCATATAAAGGGGAAGTATCAATTAAATGTTTATGAAAATGGTAAGTAAGTTTTATGAATGATTAGGATTTTTTTAGAATTACATATATTTTTTATATAACTAGTATTTATAGCTTTTCATAAAGTATTTTAGTAATTAATTACCTTGAAGCTTTTTTTGTTTTAAATTATATTAAAGGTAAATTAAGTTATATATAAACCTTTATTTATTTACTTATTCTTATATAATTATAACATTATTCTAAATATTTGTACCTTAATTAGTTAATTTATATTAAATGAGTAAGTATCAGAATATGTCGAAGTCCTTATTATCAGTCTTAAGAAAGAAAAGGGAATAACGGATCTTCGAGATTTATCAATTAGTAGAAGTTCCCATCCCTCTATATTAGAGAGGGAGGAATCTTCGACTTTTATTTGTATTTATATGCTTTTATTTGTATTAATAGGTTTTCATATGTATTTTATAGTATTCATAAGTATTTGATTGTATTCATATGTCTTTTATTGTAATAATTAGTAATTTACTACTAAGTTTTAACCATAAGTTATTAATTATAAGATATCAATTATAAGTAACAATAAATAAAAAATTAAAAAAGATTATAAAAATATAAGCCTTAAAAAATATACCTTTAGTTTAAATCACTAATGTATAACCATAAATGTATTTATATAAAAGTTAAATAGTATATACATGTATTTTAATTGGAAGTGTATAACTATAATTATATTACTACAAGTATAATATTATAAGTTTATTATTTCAATTTTTGAAGTTCTTATTTCCGGCCTTAAAAAAGGAAAAAAAGGATCTTCGAGATATCTAAAAAAGAAAAAATCTTAAAGATTTTTTAAATTGACAAATGTATAATTACAAGTGTTTAACATTAAGTATATAACTACAAATGTATAACTACAAATGTATAATTACAAGTGTTTAACTTTAAAGTTATAATTAAAAATGGTATAATTATAGGTTTATAGTAAAAATAGTAACTTTATAAAAGTAAACTTATAAAAGTAAACCTATAAAAGTAAACCTATAAAAGTAAACTTATAATAGGTTTATAGTATAAAAAGTAAACCTATAAAAGTAAACTTATAAAAGTAAACCTATAAAAGTAAAATAATAAATAGAATATTATAAGTTTAAAACTATAAGTTTTATATTATACTTTTAAAACTATAAGTATATAATTATAAGTAGTAAATTAATGAGTGTTATATTAATAAGTGTTAAATATTAAGTGTTTTACTATAAGTGTATAACTATAAGTGTTTAATTACAAATGTTTAACAATAAAAATTAGAATAACAAAGGGTTGTATTACAAATAGATTATAATAAAAATAGAATAAGAAGTATATAACTACAAGTGTATAATTATAAATGTAGAATAATAAATGTAGAATAATAAGTGTATATTTTTAAATGTGTGTATTATAGGATTTATAAGATTTAATAATAAGTACATATATAATAAAAAAAATAAGAATTTAACAGTAAGTGTTATATATTAAGATTAAAAAAAATTATAAAAAATTATAAAAAATTATAAGAAAAAGAGTATTATTATAAGTATATTATTATAAGTATATTCTTATAAGTATAAAATTATAAGTATAAAACTATAAATGTAATCTTATAAATATAGAATTATAAGTGTAAAATAATAAATATTTAATAATACGCATATTATTCTATTTTATTGAATCTTATAGGATACTATTAAATATTATTAGATATCATTGAATTTTATTGGATACTATTAAATATTATTAGATATCATTGGATATTATTAGATATTATTAGATTTTATTATATTTTATTGGATTTTATTAGATATTATTAGATCTTATTATATCTTATTATATCTTTTTTACTATGAAAAGAAACCACGGTCATTTCACCATGACTTCATGAATATGGGATTGGAAGCTTCCATTAATATAATGATCGCGTATTAGCGCACATGAATAGTGGAGTGATCTTACATATGTGAGGAAAAAAAGAATCGCCGTAGCAGACGTTCAAATACATAGAAAGAAATAAAGTTAAAAAAAGTTGAAGTATCTCCCTCTTTAAAAGAGAGAAAGGAATCTTCGACTTTTCTCAATATAAAAAAATTTTTAATTTTTTTATATTGACAAAAGAAACATCTTTCATTATACCCGAAACTAATCGATCTATCTTAGGACAGGTTTGTTTTTTACATGACCTCACCGGTATCTGTTGCAAAAGATTCGGGTGATCTTAAGATAGTGGTGAAATGCCAATCGAGATTAGTGATAGCTGGTTTTCTGCGAAAGCTATAAAAGTAGAGCGGAGTTAAAAAAATTGACCATTAAGTTTAGGTGAAAAACTGAAGATTAATGGATCGTAAACTTTAGTCAGACATATTATGGGAAGGTAGTATGTCTAAATGTAAAGAGTCATAACGTAATGCCAAGGTTCCTAAGAAAAAAGAATATTAATAAAAGATATAAAAGAATATTAATATAATAAAACATTTTAAATTCCTTATAATAATAATATAATATGTAAGAATAAGATATATAAGTATAAAATAGATCAGTATAAGATAAATAAAAATATGAATAATAAAAAGAATAAGAAGAATAAGAAGAATAAGAAAAATAAGAAAAATAAGAAAAATAAGAAAAATAAGTATATAATTAAAAATATATATAAATATTTATATAATTTACTATTTAATAGATTGATATTATCTCTAATATTTCTATTTATAATATTTATTCATTTTATTAGTTATAATCAAATAATCTTTACGTAAATATGTTATTCGTACTTTTTAAATATATTATTAAGTATATATTAAATTAGTTTTTTTTTAATGGGATCTTATTATATATATATAAAGAAAACCTTAAATAGATAAAGAAAAAAATATGAAATAGTAAGATTTTATTAATATTTTACTAATATTTGACTTATATATTTAATAACTTAAAACTAACCTTTTATTAATATTTGACAAATAATTTAGTAACTTTTAATTAAAAATTTATTAATATTTGACTTATAATTTAGTAACTTTTAATCAACTTTTTATTAATTTTTGATTAATATTTGATTAATTATTTAGGTATCTAAGATTTAAAAAATAAATGGGTAAGATTTAAAAATTAAATGGGTAAGATTTGAATAAAGTATAATAAAAATTTGATTAAGACTTAAATAATAATTAACTAATATATTACTAATTAGTTTTTTTATTTTTAATCACTTTAATCTTATTTCCTTTTATCAATTTAATAAAATTTTTAATTTTTTTCTTTTGATATTACTCAAATATTCCTCCCTCTCTTTTAGATAGGAAGATACTTAGACTATTATTTCCTTTTATTTTATATTCTTTTATTTTATTTCCTTTTATTTTATTCCCTTTTATTTTATTTCCTTTTATTTTATATCCTTTTATTTTATTTCCTTTTATTTTATTCCCTTTTATTTTATTCCCTTTTATTTTAAGAAGGGTAGCACGATTGGTAGTGTATTGGTCTCCAAAACCAATGGTTGTGGGTTCGAGTCCCATCCTTTCTGTAAAAAGAGAAGAAAAAAGTAGAAGTCCCTTATGATAATAAAAAGAGTAAGGGATCTTCGAGTTTTGAAAAACTAAGAGTATTTTTGACAAAAAGAAAAGTAGAAACAAAAGTAAAAAAGTAATTTAATGTAATTTTATTATTTAATGTAAATTGATTTTTTAATTTAAATATGTTATTTAGTTTAATTTATTAAGTGTTATTTATTTAATTATTCTTTTTAATTGTTTATATTTATACTTTTTATATTTTATATATTCTTTCTTTCTTTCTTCTTTTTCTTTGAGGATTTGACTAATTGGTAAGTCAACAGGTTTTGGTCCTGTCTATATGTGTTCGAGTCACATATCCTCAGTAAATAGAAAATGATAAAACTTCTAAATTAAAACTAAAAGTCGAAGTTCCACTCCTCTCTTAAAGAAAAGAGTGGAATCTTCGAGTTTTATCAATATAAAATAATTTTTAATTTTTTTAAATTGATAAAAGAATACTTGTGTAAAACTAAAATAACACTTAAGTAAAATTAAAGTAAGACTAAAGTAAAAATTAAGCAATACTTGAGTAAAATTAAAGTAATACTAAAGTAAAAATTAAGCAATACTAGAGTAAAATTAAAGTAATACTAAAGTAATACAATTATAAAAAAACTATTAAACAATAGTAATATTATTCTAATAATATTTTAATATTAGAGTTATATTATTCTAATATTAGAGTTATAATATTTTAATATTAGAGTTATACTCTATTTAAATAATAATAATATTTAAACAATAATAATATTTAAGTAATTTTAAAGTATTATTAAAGTAATACTTTAATTAAATTATAGTAATATTATCGTAACATTAGGGTAATTTTAGAGGTAAAACTATAATTATTTTTAAGTTTTTTATGTTATCTTTTAGGTATTGGTTAATAAAAGTTCTAAGTTTATATTATAAAGTAGTGATACATTTAATAGTAATAAAGTAAAGAATAATAGGATTTGTAATAAAATCAATTAGCTATTGTCATAAATTAATTTTTGCCATAAATAACATTTGTCATATATAACATTAGTATTTACTATAAATTTAACTATATTTTAAATAATACTGGATAATTTTATATAATATAGTTTTTCATATTTTAAAAGATATGTTTATATTAAAATAAATTAACATCTTAAAACTAACTTGTAGATAATATTAATTTTATATATATAGGTATTTTATAATTTTATTGTTATATGTTTTGTTATATAATTGGTTATATTATTAGTTATATATTTGGTTATATGTTTTGTTATATAATTGGTTATATAATTAGTTATATATTTGGTTATATGTTTTGTTATATAATTGGTTATATTTTTAGTTATATAATTGGTTATATTATAAATAATTTAATATGTTATAATATATATTATATGATAAGTATTATATGATAAGTATTATATGATTATATGGTAGATATAATTTTATTATATAGTAAATATAAAAAGTAAGAATATAATATATAATTATAAAGTAAATTTATAAAATATAATTATAAATTAAGTATATAAAATATATATATATAATATAGAAAATACCTAATAATAAAAAAAAAAATAACAGCATCATAAACAAACCATTAATAATTCCTTAATTCTCTTTTTAAAAATTTATATTATAAAAAGGTATGTTCTAAAAAAAAAGAAATGAAAAAAAGTATTACAATTAAAATATCCTAATTTAATATTAATAAAAAAATATTTGATTATAGTAGATATTAGTTATTTCTTTTTTTTTTTACTTCGGAGACGGACTCATATAATAAGTCCTAAACCTTCGGGTTAGGATCCTTAATAAACGTCCCCTCCGGGTTAGGAATCGTTTTACGAGTCCGTCCCCTCCGGGTTAGGAATAGTTTTACGAGTCCGTCCCTTCCGGGTTAGGAATCACCGAATTAAATAACTAATAAAAAAAGGTTTATAGTATTAAAACTGAAATAAAGTCTTTTATAAAAATGAAATAAAGCATTATAATATATATATATTATAAATTAAAAGGGTTAAATAGATATTATAAATTAAAAGGGTTAAAGGAATAAGATATAGAAAAGAGATGTATTTGAAGGTAGCAGAACGTTCTGTATTTAAAATATAAAAGTGAAAACAACAATATATAACAGAAGTGAGTATGTCAATATGAGTAACACCAATTGATTTAAAATAAATACTTAAAAGTTGTTAAGTAGAATACTTTAACAATATTGTTTTGTATTAATACATAGCCGGAAATCTAAGGGTTAAGCAAAAAATAAGTGAAACGTTAAATAATTAAAAAGAAAAAAGTCGAAGTAAGAAAAAAGTAAAAATCCCTTACTATCCTAAATAGAATAAGGGATCTTCGAGTTTTTATCAAAAAAACTAATAGTATTTTTGACAAAAAGAAATAATAAAAGAAAGAGTTAAATTAAAAAAGAAAAATTAGATTAAGAAATATGTAAAATTACAAAAAAATAAGATATATAAATAATATGATATATAAATAATATGATATATATATAATAATAGAATATTAATAATAGAATATTAATAATAAAATAATATATTTAAGTTAATTATTATTTAATATTTTCTTATTAATTATATTAAATATGTTATATTGGTTCTAAATGTTAAATTTAGAAATCAATTTTAAATAATATATTAACTTATATCTATATAGTAACAAAAAAGAAAGATAATATTAACAGTTATTTATATAATCTAAATAAAATAGTTTAAATAAAATAGTTTAAATAAATGGTATTGTCTAGATGTAATAAAATAGTTTAATTCAATAGTTAAAAAGAAAAGAAAAATAAGATAGAATTAATATATATAATTCATATATTCTATTATAATGCTTTAAGGTGTGAAAATAGATAAAGAAAAAAAAGAAAAAAAAGAAATAAAATAAACATAATAAACATATTAAACATATTAAACATATTAAATATAATTAACATAATAAATTTAATAAATATATTAAATTAAATTAATAAACTTATTTATTAACTAAATTTATTACAATATTATACCTTTAAGTAATGTTACCTTCTTTTTTTTATATGTTAAGTAAATTTTAATTAAATTTAATACTCTATTATAAGTAAAATAGAATTTAAAAAACTATTTTAAGTAAAATACTATTTTAAGTTAAACTCTTTTTTTTATTTATGAAAAGAAACACGAGGGTTTGATTCCATGCTCTGTAGGCATGCACCCATAGATGGAAAGACACATGCAACTATAAAGGAAAACTTTATGGGTAAAGGTGAGTAAAATGCGAGAAAAAAAAAGAAAAAAAAAGAAAAAAAGAAAGAAAGAATAAAAAAGAAAAAGAAACAAATATTTAAAAATAAAAAATTTATTATATATATTTTATATATATTTTATATATATTTTCCGTTTTTTAAACATCATTTGAGAAGAATATGTGTGTGAGATATAGTGTACATTAGTACAGTAATGGAAAGTTTTAAAATTGAAGTTAAATGCAGATTTATAGAATCGTACTTATTGCATTACGGATTGAACGAGTTAATGAAGGAAAGAATATAAAAAATTGTAAAGTTTAAGAATAATATATAATATTTTTATTAATAAATTATATTATTATATTATTATCTTATTATTTAAGTAATTTTAATTCTTTAATTTGTTTTAGTTATTATAGTTATTTTAGTTTTTATAATAGTTTTAGTTATTTAATTATTTAAAATTATCTAAGGATTCTTCTTTATTTAATTTTTATTAATTAATTATATAAAATTATCTAAGGATTCTTCTTTATTTTTTTTTTATTTTTTTTAAGAAAAGAAAACCACAAGCTATTTTAATTTATCCTTTTAGGATTACCATTTTGTTTAGTTAATTCTTTACTTTTTGGTTTTTAGTTTTTTTCATTTGTTTGGTTGGGGCGATGACGTTCATTAGAGTAACGAGCGTAAACAAAGGCATACTAAAAGTAAACTATAAAGTGATGCTTAACTGTGAGAAACACGATTCGAACAGATGTTATTAATAATTTATTATTTATAAGCAGGTAGTAATGAACGGGTTTATTTTTATTATAAATCTATCAATGGACAAAAGGTACGCCGGGGATAACAGAAAAGTATTGTCCTCTATACAAGAATTAGTATAATAAAAAATTGGGTTAAATTCAAGAATGATACTTTTACAAACATTTTACCTTTTTAAGCAATTAGTAAGTATCTAACTTGAAGCAAAGTTCTATTTATGGAAAATGTTCAACGACTAAAAGATATATAAAAATTATCTTTATATATCTTTGTAATAAGCCCAACAACTTTAAAATAGAGTTAATTGTATTTTAAAATATAGTTATTTGAATTTTTAAATATAGTTAATTGTACTTTTAAATATCGTTAATTGTACTTTAAAATATAATTAATTGTAGTGTATGTGCGTGTAAATATTTTATAAAAAAAAAAGGTAGTATTATTATTTTGGATAATCAAAGAAGGAATGAAATAAATGACATTATTTAATTAATTACATTTAGAACTAATTACTTTAAATCAATCAATTGTTTTTTTAAAACCTCTTGCTTTTAGTTTTTACACTAAAGAAAGATCCTCTTATTGTAATAAAAAACTTATTGGGAGGATTTACACCTTTCTAAAAATACGCTTTCTAAAAATACGCTTTCTAAAAATACGCTTTAATAGGTTTATTATTGAGTGATGCTTCATTACAATTTTCCTTTAGTGGTAACTTATTTAGATTAAAGATGGAACAATCAATAAAGCATAAAAACTGCGTTAAACATTTTTTACATTACTTTTTTTATTTTTTGGTTTTTAAGACACTACTAAGACATTACCATAATAAGTTAATAGACCGGATATTTTAGAAATACCTTACTTATGAAACCTTATATTTCTTTACTGGTTTTATATCTTATACTTCTTTCAATGCTTATCAAGTTTTACCTAAAATATTTGGCTTTAACATAATAAGATTGTTACATTCTATTACAGTTGCTTATTGGTTTATGGGTGATGGTGGTAAATAATCAAGTAGACAATTGGTTAGTAGTAAAGGAATAGAACAACATTCTCTAGTAAAGGAATAGAACAACATTCTCTAGTAAAGGAATAGAACTACATTCTCAAGGGTTTTACTTTGAAAGTAATATGAAAGTAATATGAAAGTAATCTAATTTTAGCTAAAGGTTTAGCCCTTTATTGTTAATAATAATGGGTGGTATGTATATCTAGAAACAATATGTATATATAGAAGGAGTTTGTATATATAGAAGGAGTATGTATATATAGAAGCAGAAATAGATAACACTTATCAAAAGAAAATAGTTATAAATCCTAGATCTTTTAACTTATTAGTTTGTCGACCCTTATTTATTTATTCATTAAAACTAAAAAAGGGGGGAAAAAAGGGCGGATACAAGTTGTGAAGAGAAAATGAATGAGGGAGAATAAAAAAGTATTGTGGGTTATTTAATTAGACGAAAAAAGGAAAAATAAAAAGTGTAAGTATTATATGAGGTATGATATAGGTAACAATAGCAACTTAAACATATTATTTTTTAATAGACATTAAGCTTAATAACTAATAAGCTTGGTAATCTTATGGAAATAAAAGGTTTTAAATGTCGCCAGTAATAAAGAAAGTAAAAAAAGTGGAGAAAGAGAGTAAGCACGCACATACATGTACAATAAAGTGGATGACATAGTCTGAACTTAATACATTAGATATTAAGATTAACATATTGAACAGGCTTATACGAATAGAGAGTTCATATCGACATTCGTGTTTGGCACCTCGATGTTGGTTCATCGCGTCCTTATGCTGTACAAGGTATAAAGGGTTCGGGTGTTCACCGATTAAAGCGGTACGTGAACTGAGTTTACTACGTGGAGACACAGTAGAGTTTCTATCTACATACACTTATTTACAAATATTAAAGGATATTAGTACGAAAGGACCAATATCCTCAAACCTCTGGTGAAGTTATTGTAAGAAAAGCATAGTAACGAAGCTAAGTTTGTCAAAAAAAAGAAGTATAAGTAAAATAAAAAAATCAGATGGATTAGAGTTTAATGTAGTAAGTTTAAACTTCTAAAATATAAAAAAAACCAGATGGATTAGAGTTTAATGTAGTAAGTTTAAACTTCTAATATATAAAAAAAACCTTTAATCATTATCTAATAGAATATATACTTATTAAATAAATATTCATTTAATAAATATCAATATAATATATATCCTTATAAAATAAACGTATATAATATAGATTAATATATAATACTATAAAAAAAACATATTTAAACACACTGAATATATTTATACTTTATTAACTAGGTTAAGATTTTTTGGTTATTAATCTGTTTTTCTTTTATTTATGCTTTCTTTTATTTATGCTTTTTTTTATTTATGCTTTTTTTTATTTATGAGTATACTTTGGTTTAGGGTATATTTTAGAAATAAAGGGTATAATTGAAAAAAAAGTTAGATTAGGAAAGATTTTGATAAGTAAGAATTAGATGAGGAACATTCTAAAATTAAAATATCACTAACATATTAAAAACATAGTCGTATGTATAATAGCGTAATTTTTATATGTTATATATAACTAATTTGAATTATTAACCATAATTATAATTTTTTATTTTAATTAAAGGCATAATTAAATAAAAATAAAGAAATAACTAAGGATAATTAAAAATAACTAAATAAAAAAAATAAAGAAATAACTAAGGATAATTAAACCTAACTAAATAAAAAATAAAGAAATAACTAAGGATAATTAAACCTAACTAAATAAAAAATTTAAAACAATGTTTAATCATGTTTATTCTAGGGTTATTTTATGTTTATCCTATGTTTATCTTATGTATATTATATGTTTATTTTATGTTTATCCTATGTTTATCCTATGTTTATTATATGTTTATCTTATGTTTATTAAGGGAGTATTTAGAATAAATAAAATAGTTTATATAACTATTAAACAAATAAATTAAAAATAGTAAGTTAAATAAGTATTAAGTAAATAGATTTTATATAAGAAAAAGGATTAAAAACTATTAAGTAAATTATTCAAATAAAAAAATAAATAAGATATATATTTTAATAAAAGTTAGTACTTTTAAATATATTCACAAAATAATAAAATCACTAATTATGATACTAATGAAAATGCTAAATTTGTTACTTAAAATGCTAAATTTGTAACTAAAAAGGCTAAATTTGTAACTTAAAAGACTAAATTTGTAACTAAAAAGGCTAAATTTGTAACTAAAAAGGCTAAATTTGTAACTGATACTAAAATATTATAAGATTAACTAAAATTTTTATGTATGGCTTATCTAAAAGAAAAAAGACAATAAGAATAAAAAATAAAGGTATATTCCTTATAATATAACAAATTTTTCATCGAAGTATATAATATAATAATACAGTTAAATATTATATGGTTTTATAAATTTTCTCTTATTATTTTTACTATTTTTTAGTTTTTTTTTCTAAATTGTCTATTTATAATTTTTTATCTTTTTAATTATAGGAAGTTATCTTATTAGGATATTAATAAAATAGTTTTAATAATTTAATAGTTTCAAGAGTTCAAATAAAGTTATAATAATAGAATAGTATTTATAATAGGATAATAAACGTATAGTACTAAAATAAATTTAATAATAAAATAATACTAAGATAGTATAAGTAATAGGATAATAATATTAAGATAGTAATAATATTAAGATAGTAATAATAATAGGAAAAGAATAATAATAGGAATAGTAATTAGATTATATTTTTTTTAGTATATTCTAATTATAATTAATAATTTTAATCATATATGAAGTTTAGAATTTTGTAATATTTATGGCTACATTAAAAAACATAAATTTGTATAATAATATATAAAGTTAGAAAAGATAAGTTAGAGAATAGATGTTAATTGGATAAAAAATGAAATAAAAAATAATAATAATTAACAATAAAAATAAAAGTTAATTTTTAAATAGTTTAGTTTTTAAAATATTAAGTCGTTAGTATTATATTTAATTAATAATTAAAACTGTGTTTATATTATAAGTAAATAAGTTATACATAAAACTAAGTTTAATTAAATATTAGTATATACATGTATTTTTTAATATATTTATGTTTATATTTATTTATTTTATTAGACTTTAGTGATTATAAATATATACAATTATAAATTAGTAGACATTAGTATAATTTAATAAAAATTAGTAGATATAAGTAAACTGGATAAACATCTGTATAAATTAGTAAATATTAGTAAACACTAGTATATATTAATAAAATTTAATGTATTTATGTGATTTAATTATATAGATATATATATATAAATATATATATATAAATATATATATATAAGATTTAACACACAAACACATGTATTAACATATAATAAGGTATAAATTTAAAAATATAATTAAACTTTTGGTTAAGTGATTGTGATACTTAATAATTGTGATAAAATTTAATTGTGAAACTTAGTTATTTTTATACTTAATTATTTTTATACTTAGTTATTTTTTTATATTGTTATTATGCTATACATATCATATTGATATTTGATTATATAAGTTAATAAATTAGCATAAGTAATAAATTAGCATAAGTAATAATAAAAGAATTAAATAAAGGAAGTATAATATAGTAATAAAGGAAGTATAATATAGTAATAAAGGAAGTATAATAATAAAGCTAAGAATTAGAAATAGAAGATTTAACATAATAACAAAATTAAAAATAGATTTTATAAAGGAATCAAAATTAGAGAAATATTAAAAACTAAATGTATTGTGTAACATTTAACTTATACGTATATTTTAAAAGTATTATATATAAATGTTAAAATAGTAATATTATAATATCTTTAAATACTTAATTATATTTAATAAAATATAATTATTTATAAAAATATTTAATATATTTAATTGATAACTATTAATATTATATTTAATATATTTAATTTAATTGATAACTATTAATATTATATTTAAAATATATAATTTAATTGATAACTATTAATATTATATTTAAAATATTTAATAATATGATTTTTATAATACTTTAATAATAGTTGTATGATTGTTATTTAATTAAAGTTATAACTTGTAATTATAACTATATATTATAAATATTACTTGTAAATTTAAGTTGTAACATTAAACTGTAATTTTAAAAAGTAATTTTAAGTTGTAACTTTAAATTGTAACTTTAAATTGTAATTTAAATAAGTATATTTATATAAGATATTTATATAAGATAATCATATTATAGTTTAATTTAAAAACTATAATTGCAAAACTATAATTGCAAATTTATAAGTTAAGATAGTTAAGAAGGTAACAATAAATAAAACTTAAATAAATTTAATGTATATTATAAATAAAAAAGGGTAACAATAAATAAAGAAAAGTTTGATTATATAATAAGTGATAGAAAGTAAAATATCTAGTTAAATTTTTAGTTAAATTTTTAGTTAAATTTTTAGTTAAAAGAAATGTTTTGTTTTCCTTTATTATGTTTCGGTTTAAGTTCTTTTATTACTGGTTCTCCTATTAGTAGAACTTTAGGTCATAGAGGTTCTTTAGTGATAGCATTAACTTTAAGTGCAATTGGTATGTTAGCTTCTATAATAATAGAATATGAAGTAATATATGGAGGTTGTGATACACATATTAATTATTTTGGTACTTGGATTAGTTTAGGAACTTTTGATATATCATGGATAAGTTATACTGATATTTATTCAGCACATATGATTTTAACTGTATCTGTTGTAAGTTTTGCAGTTCATTGTTATGCTGTCGTATATATGAAAAGTGATCCACATTTAAGTTTATTTATATCATATTTATCTGCTTTTACTTTTTCTATGTTAATTTTAGTTTCTGGTAGTAATTTGTTTATTATTATGTTAGGATGGGAAGCCATTGGCATATGTTCTTATTTATTAATAGGTTATTGGAGCCATCGTTTAGCAGCATCTAAAAGTGCACAAAAAGCAATAGTAGTAAATAGAATAAGTGATGGTTTATTATTATGGAGTATAGTATGGTTATGGTGGTACACAGGTTCTTTAGAATATGATTTAATATTACTAAATGATAGTAACAATATTTCAAGTATTTTAAGTATCGCTTTACTTTTAGGTTGTATGGCTAAATCTGTACAAATTGTTTTCCATGTTTGGTTAGCTGATTCCATGGAAGGTCCTACTCCTGTATCTGCTTTAATTCATGCAGCGACTTTAGTAACAGCGGGTAAAGAAATATCATCTTTATAGTTTAATTAGGAAATTTATGCTAATATAAAGAAGTTTATTAGTTATGTAGACGAAACCTTTACAAAAACTTTATAGGATATTGAACCTTTATTTTTTATTAATTATTTTAAAACCCCTCAAAAGTTGAAATATTTTATTAAAGAGAGGGAGGAATCTTTGAGTATTATAAATTAAAAAAAATTAAAAATTATTTTAAATTGATAAAAGTATATTTTTATTTTATTATTATATTTAAATATTAGAGATATTTATATAATTAAAAGATAGAGAAACAAAAGAATGTATGTAGGACACATTAAAAATATATTAATATATGTAGGACACATTAAAATAATATTTAAGTGTATCAGTGCTTAAAATTTTTTTTCTAAGTAATTTTTAAAGTATATGTAATAATATTATGCCTATATATGCAGCTATATTAAAAAATGGATACGAAAATTTGAGTTTTTATGTATTAGAAATAGCACAAGATATTTATTTTTATTATTTAAGATAATTATTGAATTATTAGGCTAATATTATTCCTTCTTCATTTAATATAATTATTGAATTATTAGGCTAATATTATTCCTTCTTCATTTAATATAATAGATATATTTTATTTGTTTAATTTTAAATTATACTGTTCTGATTGTCTTAATATATAATTTTCTCGTTATTATCTATGTTTAATTTCTACATGTAAAGGCTTTATTGTATTTAATGAGGTATCATAAAAGAATAGTATATATGTAAAAGGATAAAATGTCGAAGTCCTTATTTCCTTATATTTCTAAAGAAAGAAAAGGGAATAACGGATCTTCAATATTTCTCAATTAGTCGAAATTCCCCTCCCTCTATAATAGAGAGGGAGGAATCTTCGCGTAATTATCAATATAAAAAAATATTAAATATTTTATAATTGATAATTATAAAAAATCTTTCAGATTTTTTAAATTGACAAATGAAATAATTACACCTCAAGAAATAAATTATTTAAGTATTGTTTAAAAAAAAATTCCTATATACTGTTATAATTATTATATTGAAATTTTTTTCTTTTTTTTTGAGGCTATTCGGTTATTATTTCGCGCGTTAGTTTCTAAAATTCCTAGTATAGCCACTAGTAGATTAGACACATCTATGTTATTTAAGTGTAATTGTGTGTGATTTTACTTTACTTTTTTGTTCTATTTCTAATTAAAACCTGTTATTAGATCAAGACTTATATAATAGTTTACTTTTATATTATAAGCCTAAAAAAAAGAGATAATTAGATTAAGACTAATTACAAAAGTCGAAGTTCTTTTATAAATAAAAGAGAAGGGGGAATCTTAGAGTAATCTAAAAAGAAAAAAATTTAAAATATTTATTAAAATGACAAAAGGTTCAATTTTTATATATATATTTGTATTGTTGTTGTAATAAAGATGATTTGCCCTTAAAGTTTAATTTACTTTAAGTAATTTGTAATATATGCTAGAAAATAGCGAAAAACCTCTTGATTCATGCTAGGTTAAGCCTATTTGGTTATTTCTATTTAGTTAAGCCTATTTGGTTAAGCCTATTTGGTAAAGCATAATTAGTAAAGCATATTTGGTAAAGCATATTTAGTAAAGCATATTTGGTAAAGCGTATAAGGGAATTATATCTATCTTAATAAAATAGTTCTATCCTAATAAAATAGTTCTATCCTAATAAAATAGTAACAAGCCCGAACGTTGCTTAATTAGTTTTTATTTTATGATGCTTCCTTTTTAGGCGGTTTTATAAAGAAGCTGTTTTATAAAGAAGCTGTTTTATAAATAAGCTGTTTTATTTTTAAGCATGAGTATCAAAAGTGAGAATAAGACTATAACTAGCAGGATAAAAGAGAAAAAGTAGAAGTCCCTTACGAGAAAAAAGAGAGTAAGGGATCTTCGAGTTAGGATAAAAAAAACTAATAGTATTATTGACAAAAAAGAAAACCTCAGAGACTATTCTTACAACATTTATTATCATAAATGAAAATATAGTCCAGTCATTACTTAAAGGTAATGAGCATACTGATTTATGTAATGGTACGTTTAAGTATCTTTGATAATACATTAGTATTATTAGTAGGATCGTTAACAGCAATAATGGGAGGTATTTTTGGATTATTTCAAAATGATTTAAAACGTATTATTGCTTTTAGTACTTGTTCTCAATTAGGTTACATGATGGTTAGTGTTGGTTTAGGTGATTTAGGTATTGAAGCTTCTATTAGTCATTTAATGACACATGCCTCATTTAAAGCAGGATTATTTTTAGCAGCAGGTGTAGTAATAATGAGTAGTGGAGGATATCAACATATGGGACGTTATGGAGGTTTAACAGGTACACATTGTACAATATTTGGATATTTAACGTTATTATTATGTGGTTTAAGTTTAATGGGTTTACCAGAAACATCTGGTTTTTATTCTAAAGAAACCATTATTAACTTAAGTTATGTTTATTTTCATCCTTTTGCTGATTATGCTCATACTTTATTATTATTAGCAGCATTTGTAACATGTACTTATACAGTTAAATTATTCATACAATCCTTTTTTTATGACTTTAGTGGTCTTGATTTTAATATATCTCCAGCTTCTAAACCTAAATCAATATTATTAAGTGTAGCATTTTCTGTATTATTATTAGATATTGTAGCTAAAATTTGGATTGGTTCTTCTTTATTATCTGGTATTCTTTTTTTTGTTCCTTGGTTAGTTAAAACTTTACCTGTAGGTTTAATAATTGCTGGTTTCTTAACAGCTACAGCTGCAGTAACTAGTGAAAATTTTAGTATTATTAAATTTAATGCTACTCGTTGGGGTTTCGATCAATTATATGCTCGCACTTTTGTTATTTCTATATTAGATTGGGGTCGTATTACTTGGACAGCAGGTGATAAAGGTCTATTTGCAGTGAACTATCAAAAAGTTCGCTTTTAAAAGAAGAAAAGTAGAAGTCCTTTACTATATTTAGGAGAGTAAGGAATATTCGAGTTTTTACCTTTGTTTTTTCTATATCTTTTGTCATATTTTATACGTGGAAGTAAATAATAAAATGGATTATTAAAAAAGAATTCAAAGGGGTATAAAAAAGAAAAAGAAAAATTCATCATATGTATTAGAATCAAAAGCAATTATTTTATAACTAGGTTCAAAAAATTAACTTTCAACATAAATATAATTAAACCTTGTAATATGTTTTTTACATAATTAAATACTATTATAACTATAAAAAAGAAATTCAATGTAATCAAAAATTTAGTTATAATATGATTCATAACAATTAGTTTGTAAGCTTCATATATCGAGTACATAATTTCAAGATCAAATTTTTTTGTATTTTGAACATTTTATTTGGTAACATCTAGTTCAATATAATAAATAAATAAATAAATAAATAAATAAATAAATAAATAAATAAATAAATAAATAAATTTATTTATTATTTGGTAATATCAAATTCAAAATAATAACTAAATTAATAAATAATATTAATAAATAATATTAATAAATAATATTAATAAATAATATTAATAAATAATAGAGAAGTTTTTATATATAAAAATATATTTATAAAAAAACATATAAAGGAAAAAACAAATATTATTATACATATCTTTAGTTAACTATAATGTAGTAAATTTTTTAAGTATATCTAAATTTTTTAAGTATATCCTTTTTATATTTAATAAAAAAAGGTACAAAATTAATAAAATTGAACTACAAATAATAATATAAAAATTAGCTTATTTAATTTATTTTTATTATATAATAATAGTTTAAATATAATTTTTAATTTTTTATTTTTTTCTTTATTTAATTATGTTAAGCTTATTATTTCATTATGTTAAGCTTTTTATTTCATTACGTTAAGTCTATTATTTAACTACGTTAAGCATATTATTTAATAACGTTAAGCATATTATAGAATTGGAGTTTAAATTAATTCAAATATTAAATTAATAATGGTTACTCTTTTTTCTTTTTTTCTCAAAAAAACCTCTTTTTCTCAAAAAAACTATAAATTTTTTCTTTTATTACTTTAAGATCCCTTACACTCTTTATGATAGTAAGGCTTTAGGATAGTAAGGCTTTAGGATAGTAAGGGACTTCGATTTTTTTTTTCTTTAAAGGTACTTAGCTTAGTCAGGTCTAAAGCACTGGTCTCATAAGCCAGCAATCGTTGGTTCGAATCCAACAGTACCTATAAAAAAAGCAGAGAAAGCGAAAGGAAAGCGTATGAGTATAAAAAAAAAAAAAATATATATATATATATATAAAAAAGAGTATAAACGATTATAAAAAAGTATACTAAAGTTGAGTATATAAAAATATAGATATATAAAAATATATATAAATAAAGAAGTTTAAATTATAATAATCACTTTATTTTTTTTTTAAGGAGAATAAAAATTAACGTACCCTAAACCGACACTGGTGGATTAGAGTTATGTTCTAAGGCTATATAGAAATAACCAGATTGAAGGAACTCGGCAAAATGCTTACGTGATTATCGACAAGTAAGGACTATAAATGTCAAAATATAACTGAAGGCAACGACTGTTTACTAAAAACACAAGACTCTGCTAATGTATATTTTTTAATTTTTTCACATGTAAAGAGTCTGACATCTGCCCAATGACTAAGGTAAACGGCTGCTGTAACTATAACGGTACTAAAAAAAAGAAAAAATTAAAGTTACCTTTGTGCCGTATTTAAGATAACTATATGCTGGAAAAGAAAATTTTATACTTAAAATGAATTTTTATATAGAAAAAAGAAAAAGATATAAAATAACCAGCAAGAAAGATTACTTTTAAAATTATAATAAACCTTTACTATAAAACATATATAATAAGATCTAATTCTTAAATGTGTGTCAAATATTTATTCTTTTTTAGTAATTTTTTAATATATTATTTATTATAATCTAATTTCCTTAAATCGTTTGTCATTTTTTAATATTTTATTTATTATAATCTAATTCCCTTAAATCATTTGTCATTTATGTAGGTACTTTAGTCTGTATTTTGTTATCTTACATATGTTTTTCTCTTTTATTAAATAGGTAAGGCTAAACGTGTAAAATTATAAAATATAAAAAATAAGAAGTTTATATGTAATACTAAATAATTTATTATAAATAGTAATAAATAGTTATAAATAGTAATAAATAGTAATAAATAGTAATAAATAGTAATAAATAGTAATAAAAAATTATAAACAGTAAATATATAAAGCAAATAATAATCAAATAATAACTAACAAGTATTATAAAAATTGAGTAGTATATGAAAAATATTATAAGTAATTTTAAATTAAATTTAATAGATTGTGTCTAATTAAAATATCTATATTTCTTAAGTAATTTAATTAAATGTTAAAATTTAAAAAATGTTAGTTTAAAAAGACATCATTTATTGTTTTTTGGGATTATTTTATAATTTTAGTTTTTTATAATTGAATAAGTTAAAGATGTTAATATTATATACTTAATTTTAAATGTGTTTCAATGTGTTTCAATGTGTTTCAATGTAGGTGTATTTGTTTAAAAAAAGGGAATAATGTTACATTTGCAATAGATAAGACAAGAAAGAGTAATACTTTTTTAAAAACAATATGTAAATATGTTATAAACAGAAGCTAAAACTATCAGTATTATTAAATTATTACTTATTTTAAATTGAATAAGGAACTTTATTAAACATATTTAAAAAAATTTAAACATATTTAAACTTAAATATTAAAAAAAATGTTATACTTCTTAATATTTTGTTTTTATTATTCTTTTAAATATTTAAGATATTGGTATAATTTTATAATGCATAAAAGTTAAATAAAGCTTATATTTGTTAATATCGATTAAGATATTAAAATAGATTAAGTAATTAAATAAGTATATGCTAAGAATTAAAAAGAAGATTTAAAATATAAAATAAGATAGAATTTAATATAAATTCTATTTTTAAATATAATCTTTTATGGTATGTATATTTATAATATATTAGTTTAATAATTTATTTAACTTTTATATTTTTTATTTATATTTTACTATGTAAAGGGTTTAAAATCTTAAATACGTAGTTTATAATCTAATATTATAAATTTATTTGTTGGTTATGTTTTATTTATTGGTTATGTTTTATTTGTTGGTTATGTTATATAGTTTAAGATATTATAAGTTTATAAGTAATAATCTTCAGAGACTTTACGTTATCCTATTTTAATTAATAGAAAATAAAGTCCAATCATTATTTTTTTATTTTTATTGACTAAGGTAGCAAAATCCATTGACGTTTAATTGATGTCGCGCATGAATGATGTAACGATTGTCTTGCTGTCTCCAATCTGGATTCTGTGAAATTGAATTGTTCGTGCAGATGCGAACAAGTGTATGTGGGACGATAAGACCCCGTGCACCTTAACAAGATGATAAAACGAATAAACGAATACTTGTGGGAAGTATGATAGATTATAAGAAAAAAACGTATAAAAAGTTTATTATAAGCCTATAATAAGCCTTTTATAAAATTATTATAAGCCTTTTATAAAATTATTATAAGCCTTTTATAAAAATATAAGAAGCGTATAATAAGAAAAAAAGAAAATAAGATAAAAAGATTATATAGAATTATATAAAAATTATATAAAAATTAAATTTAAGAAGTTTTAATAGAATTAGAATAATATCAAATAATATCAAATAATATCAAATAATATTTAATAATATCCAAATAATATTTAATAATATCCAATAATATTTAATAATATCGAATAATATCTAGTTTTATAATAATATATTAAGTTTTAATATATTGTAAACTTATATCAATACTTATATCAATACTTATAAAAGTAATTATTAGTTTATATTCTAATAAATATACGTTAAACTTAATAAATATAAAAAAAAGTAGAAATAAGCGTAAAGAGTATATATTAAAGTATATATTAGAGTATATATTAGAGTATTAATTAAAATTAGTAAATATATAAATAAGTAGATAAAAGAATATATATTAAAGTATAGATTAGAGTATAAGTAAGAATATAGGTAAGAATATAGGTTAAAGTATAGGTTAGAGTATAAGTAAGAATATAAGTAAGAATATAGGTTAAAGTATAAGTAAGAACTAATATATAAAATAATATTTAAAAATTGAAAATATGTTTATATTAACTATTTTTATTATTACTATGCATATTTTTAATATTACTGTGCATATTTTATAAGTTATTATTTTTATTAGTAATCGCTTTTATTAATTTTTGTTATTATAAGTTATTACTTTTATTAGTTATAGCTTATAATAGTTATATTTTTTTAAGGGTAAAAATTTTTTAAGGGTTTCCTTAAAATTGTTTTATAGTTTAAGTACGGATTTTTTACAAATTAAACTGTTTTTTTTAAGTTAGTTTCTTTGAATTATTATTGTTTCCTGTCGGGTTATAATATTTTGTATAAGTTTCCTGATAAGTTTCCTGTTAGATCATAATATATAAAATAAGTTTGTTCTTGTTTTTTATAGTTTTTTAAAAGGGATTAATTCTTTGTAAACTTATCCTAATTATATATTATAATTAAAAAAGTACAAGGGACTTATAGATAATAATAAAAAAATACAAACAAATATTAATAAAAAGAAATAATATATGTACGTCCTAATTTTTTAATAAAATTATTTAAGTTACAGATATTTTTTATTATCATACTTTTTATTATCATACTTTTTATTCTCTTTTATCTTATTTTAAGATATTGAGATATTAATATATATATTATAAGTTCTTCTCTTTAAGCTAAAAAGAATAAGGAATAGGGGAATTAAACTTACTAGATTAGAACTAAATTTATAATTAAAACTAAATTTATAATTAAAACTAAATTTATAATTAAAACTAAATTTATAAGTTAGTCCCTGAAAAATTATAATATTTTAAATTAGTATTTCTTCTTCGGATATAAATATTAAAAAACCATCTTTGAAATTTTTTATACTTTTTTTATATAAAAAAAGGGTATTTACTTATTTTATATCTTCTAATCCAGTTCTAAAAAAGAAAAAGGGAATTAACTTATTTAACAAATCCAGTAATAAAAAAGAAAAAGGGATAGAATTAATGAAAAATTTATCTTCAGGGACGGACTCATATAATAAGTCCTAATCCGGAGGGTTAGATTCCTTCGGAACCGTCCCCGAAGGGGACGGATAAAAGTGATATATCCAAACTATCCGGGTTAGGTTAGATTAGAAAGAATGGTCCCCGAAGGGGATAAAAAGAAAGAAAAAGGAGAAAAAAGAGGTTTTTTAGAAAAAGAAAGAAAAGAGTAGCTTTTAGTAGTAACAGAAAAAAGAAAATAAGTATAAAAAGTATAATAAATTTAACTTATTTAATAATTATAATAAATATAATAAATATAATAAATATAATAAATATAATAAGTATAATAAGTATAATAAGTATAATAAGTATTATAAGTATTAGAGAAATAATAGAATACAATAATATCGAATATGTAAATTATATTAGTTTTATTTGTATAAAAGCGAAGGACTTAGAAAAAAATAAACAACAAAACAATATAATACATAATAGTAAATATTTAAAGGATATTATGTTTCATGTTCCTTTTTTATTTGCACTATAGTTTAATTGTTTAATAGATGCAAGTGGTAAATTAAGAAGAGAGTAGGTATAATAAAGTAATAGAAGAGAAAGTGTCTAAATAACGTTTATTAACTTTAATTAAAAATAAATTAGGAAAAGGTTTTATTAATCGAAAAAAGAACTTATAGATATAAGTTAAGTACATATAAAACAATATATTATAAGAATGAAATAGATTATAAGAATGAAATAAAGCCACTTTTTGAAAAATCACAATAAAGAACAGGTAAAAGTGTATAATTAGAAAAATTTAAGGAAATGATAAGGGTATATGAGAATGAAAATATAAATAAAAATGAAAAACTTAGTATATTAAAAAGCCTAAATGTACAATTACGTAATGTTAACCTTAATATTTTTAATAATATACCTCTCATTGAAGTATGGTTTATAGATTATAGTGAAACACGAGCGATATTTGAAAAAAAAACGATACAAAGTCAATTATTATCAAAATTGATATTAAAAACACCAAATAATTTATCTATTTTAGTGAAAATATAAAATACTTTTCTTTTCGATAGTTCTATATATAGTAAGGGTTCATGGCATTATTTATAAATAAAGAATTTAAAGTATATAGCATCGTATTACTTTTAAAAAAGAAATTTGTAGATATTATTAGTGTATATTATCGTAAATGGGCAAAAACAATAGAAAGTGTAAAAAAAGTAATACAAGAAGGGTTAAATGTATCAAAAATAGAAAAAGTTTGTAAAAAACCTAACAATTTTATACTATTAACTGATAATCCTATTTTATCCTCTAATGTTCATTTTATTTAAAGGTTTATTGGTTTTATTGAAGGTGATGGATCTTTTTCTATTGAAAGTTATCATAAAAATAATATTAGATTTGTATTAAATATTGCACAAAACACATAGAATATGCTTTTATTATATTTTATTTATTATATTTTAAACTGTGTTGGTACATTTAATTTAAATTATAACCCATTTAATGATAATAAAATAAAAAAATATGGTATAAGAAGTAGTAATAGTTTAATATAGAATACCTTTAATAGATACTTATGGTTTACAAAGTTCAAAAAAATATTATTATTATATGATTTTTAAAGATGCTTTATTTATACAAATTTATTTATACAAATTTATTTATACAAAACTATGAAGAACAATTAAATTTAAAGTTTTTATTAGAAAATCCTTCTTTAAAAGCTAATTTTGATTTACAATCTTATTTATTATCCACTATTAGTCGGGTTAATGGTTATGTTGAAGCTGAGGGTAGTTTTTTTATAGTAAAACATAAAAAATATTATGCTTTTGAAGTATATATAGCACAAAAAGAGTATCCTATTAGATTAAAAAAAAAAAAAGTTTTACAATGTGATACTTTCATTGTATATCACAAAAGTTCTGATACACATTTATTAAAAATACGCAAACTTGATAGTATTAAGTATTTAATTCATTTTTTTTATTATTTTTTAATTGGTATGAAAGCCGTTGAATATCGTATCTGGAGATATGCTTTTTTAAATTATCGTTTAGATTTTTTTAAATTGGAGCATACTCAAGCATATATGCGTTATATAAAGGTACATTATAAAAAAAAAAATTGTACGGCTGTTAAAAACTTTTTATTATAATTGTTTTCTTTTTTACCCTTCGGGGACGTTCTTTTTTTATATACCCTAACCCTTCGGGGATCGTTTTATTACATATACCCTAAACCTCCGGGGACGGTTCCTTCGGAACCTAAACCTCCGGGGACGGTTCCTTCGGAACTTAAACCTCCGGGTTAGGATTCATTTGATGAGTCTGTTCCCTCTTTTATTTAATAAGATTATTTACTGTGTAGTACCTTAAATGTAATCAAATTGTTAGATTAATTATAAAAAAACCTTTGCTTATTAAAATTATTAATCCTGCTTTAAGAATATCCTATCTTTTCTAATTTTAAGTACTACTATTGTTCATTTTTTATTTATTATTGCTATTTGCTATTAGTTGATAACCGTATCAACCTACAGTTTTTATACTTAGTTATTTTCAATGAAAAGGGCTTTTTTTTTTTTAATATATTTAATGAAAAGGGGTTTCCTACGAAAACAAATAATCTACGAAGGCCAAACGAAATTCCTACGAAGGTCAAACAAATTATATACGCAAATGAAGGGGTGGTCCTAAACGAAGCTCAAACAAAGGTTAAACGAAGCTCAAACGAAGGCGAAGCTCAAACGAAGGTCAAACGAAGGCGAAGGTTAAACGAAGCTCAAACGAATGTCAAACGAAGGCGAAGGTTAAACGAAGCAAGGTCAAACGAAGACGAAGGTTAAACGAAGCCCAATATGAGAAAAAGTAGAAGTACCAACCTCTAGAAAAGAGAGAGAGGAATCTTAGAGTAAACACAAAAAAAATTTAAAAGATTTTTTAAAATGACAAAAGGTGTTAAAGTAACATTATTATAATATTTTATGAGTGTCACTTATTTCTTATATGTATAATGCACTTAAAAAAACAAAAATAGACTAAAAGAGTAAAATAGACTAAAAGAGTAAGTCCCCGGAGAGGATAGAAAAAAAGTATAGGTTTTATTTATATTTTTAATTCAATTATAGTTTCTTTCTTTTCTTATATTTGATAGGGCTCTTATTTAAAAAGTATTATTAAAAATTGGTATAAAAATAAAAATGGGGCCCATATAAAGAAAAAAAGGAAAAAAAGGAATGTGATATAACAAGATAAATTAACTTTAAATAATAAATTATTTATAATATTTACGGTTTAAATATATTTACCTTTTTAAAAACCCTATTTACATATGTATATAATTTAAAATACAGCCATTAAAAAACAAAAAGAAGATATGATTTTATTAACTATTTTTACTATAACTGTTCCTCTTTTATTAGTTGTTGCTTTTACTACTCTTTTTGAACGTCAAGTAATGGCTTCTATGCAACGTCGTATGGGGCCGCAAACATCAGGTATAGGAGGATTATTACAACCATTTTGGGATGGTTTAAAATTAACTGTTAAAGAACCAATTTTACCCGAAATGTCTTCTTCTGGTATATTTAGTGCTGCTCCTATGATTGCTTTTATATTAAGTCAAGTATCCTTTTCTATTCTTTTTATTAGTGATAGTTCTTATCAAGGTTTAATGTTAATGGCTCTTAGTTCTTTAGCTGTTTATGGTGTTTTATTAGCCGGTTGGGCTAGTAACTCCAAATATAGTTTTTTAGGAGCATTACGTTCAGTAGCATTAATGGTGTCATATGAATTAGGATTTGGAGCAGTATTATTAAGTATATGTTTATTTTTAACAGATAGTACAGGTATGAAGAGTCTAAATTTTGTAGATGCATTTTCAGGTGTTCATTTTGCTCTTTTACCTTTATTAATAATATTTCTTATTACTATTTTAGCAGAATCTAAACGTATTCCTTTCGATTTACCTGAGGCTGAAGCTGAATTAGTAGCAGGTTTTAATGTAGAATATTCATCTTTAGGTTTTGCTTTATTTTTTATAGCTGAATATGCTAATTTAAGTATTTTATCTGCTGTAGCTTCTATATATTTTCTTGGTGGTTTCAGTGCTTTAAAAATTATAACTTTATTATTTGGTTTCGTTTGGGTTAGAGGTACTTTACCTCGATACCGTGCTGATTCCTTTATGCGTATTTGCTGGAAAGCAATGATTCCATTAAGTTTAGCATTATTTAGTTTTTATGCCAGTTTTGACTATATATTATAAAATAAAAAAAAATAATAAAAATAAGATACTAATATTAAGAAATGTGTTTTATAACTAAATTTTTTTTTCTTATTATTGTAGAGTCCTTCCTATTTAATTGTGGTTTAAATTCTACTGCTATTTATATATAGACATATGATGAATACATCAAAATTAAAAAATTACTTAAAAATTTTGCTGATACCTATATGTTTTTTAATATGATTATTGAAAAATTTTATGTTGGTAGTGCTGTTAATTTAGACAAACTTTTAAAATATCATTTTAAATATGCAACAGCTAGAAATACTAATAATAAATTACAAGGAGCATTTAAAAAATATGGTTTAATAAATTTTCAAATTGTTATTTTTAATATAACTTCAGCATTAATAAAGCATATATTATTAAGAGATTTATTAATAAATTGGGAAAATACTTTATTTAAGGTTATTCAATTTAAATATAAATTTTATAATTTTAGTTTACAAGCTGATTCTAGTGTTGGTTATAGACATACTTTAAATTCAAATAAATTAATGTGTTCTCTACGTCAAGGTTATAATAATTTTGCTGCAGTATCTGTTATTCTTATAGATTTACATAATTCAAAAGTTTATATTTTATCCATCCTTAAATAAGTAGCATCTATTATAGAATGTTTAATAGATAATGCATATAAAAAAGAAAAAAAATCAGATATATAAGAATAGATGGATTCTACGTAAAGAAAATTCGAAATAATAATAATTCGAAATAAT
>LKMJ01000580.1_pt1 | contig 28703 bp, 29 predicted proteins | sample 643391 | NCBI WGS metagenome assembly LKMJ01 (sample SAMN04112250, study PRJNA286221) | soda lake metagenome | biome: soda lake; feature: Kulunda Steppe; material: water; isolation source: sample PL-Br10 brine of Picturesque Lake | place: Russia: Kulunda steppe | collected 2010-07 | reverse complement strand
TGGTCGGGATCGGCGGCGGGACACTGAGCGTGCCTTTTCTGACCTGGGTTGGAGTGCGCATGCAGCAGGCCGTGGGCACCTCGGCCGCACTGGGTCTACCGATCGCTGTGTCCGGGGCGCTGACCAACATGGTCACCGGGTGGCACCGGGACGCAATTCCGGATTACAGTATCGGTTTCGTTTACGGCCCTGCAGTGCTGGGCATTGCGCTGACCAGCGTGCCCTTTGCCCGGCTCGGTGCGCTGCTGGCGCACAGGCTCAATGAAAAACTGCTGAAACAACTCTTTGCCGTACTGCTGCTGGTGATTGGCGTGCGTTTTCTCATTCAGTCCTGAGGGCTTCTATGCTTGAGTATCCTGACATTGATCCGGTTGCCATCTCTCTGGGGCCGCTGGAGATCCACTGGTACGGGCTGACCTACGTCGCCGCTTTCCTGGGTGGCTGGTGGCTGGCCCGGTTGCGTGTCCGCAAACCCGGGGCCCCCATGAATGAGCAACAGCTGGGGGATCTGGTGTTCTACCTGGCGATCGGTGCCATTCTGGGTGGGCGCTTCGGGTTTGTGGTCTTCTACCACTTCGACCGTTTTCTGGAGAACCCACTCTGGCTGTTTCAGATCTGGGAAGGCGGCATGGCTTTCCACGGGGGGCTGATCGGTGTGCTTCTGGCCATGCTTGTTTTTGCCCGTAAACAGGGGCTGACGTTTTTCCAGGTGGGGGATTTTGTCGCACCTCTGGTGCCGGTGGGGCTGGGCCTTGGGCGCATTGGCAATTTCATCAACGGCGAGCTCTGGGGCCGGCCTACGGACGTGGCCTGGGGTATGGTGTTTCCGGGGGCGCCGGATGAGCTGGCCCGTCATCCCTCCCAGCTCTATCAGTTCGCTCTGGAGGGGGTGTTGCTCTTCGCCGTGCTGTGGTGGTTCTCGTCCCGGCCGCGCCCGGCCATGGCGGTCTCAGGGCTCTTTCTGGCCGGTTACGGCGTGGTCCGCTTCTCGGCGGAGTTTTTCCGCGAGCCGGATGCCCATCTCGGTTTTGTGGCGCTGGACTGGCTGACCATGGGGCAGATCCTGTCCGTCCCCATGCTGATTGCCGGCGCGATTCTTCTCTACTGGGCCTATTCCCGAAACAAGCGTGAGGCGTGAATGCAGTCCTATCTGGATCTGATGCAGGACATTGTGGATAACGGCACGGACCGTGGCGATCGCACCGGTGTGGGGACGCGTTCGGTGTTTGGCCGCCAGTTGCGTTTTGATCTGTCGGAGGGCTTTCCGCTGGTCACTACCAAGAAAGTCCATCTGCGCAGCATCATCTACGAGCTGCTGTGGTTTCTCAAAGGCTCCACTGACAACAACTGGCTGCGCGAGCGCAACGTCTCCATCTGGAACGAGTGGGCGCTGGAAAACGGTGATCTGGGGCCCATCTACGGCAAACAGTGGCGAAGCTGGGCCTGCCCGGACGGCAGCACCGTGGACCAGCTCAGTGAGGTGCTCGAGCAGATTCGCAGCAAACCCCACTCACGGCGGCTGGTGGTCAGTGCCTGGAATCCGGCCGAGCTCCCCGATGAGTCCATGAGCCCCCAGGACAATGTCCGCAGCGGGCGTATGGCACTGGCGCCCTGCCACTGCCTGTTCCAGTTCTTTGTGGAGAACGGCCGTCTGTCCTGCCAGCTCTATCAGCGCAGTGCCGATCTGTTTCTGGGCGTGCCCTTCAATATTGCCTCCTACAGCCTGCTTACCTGCATGATGGCGCAGCAGGCGGATCTGGAGCCGGGGGAGTTCGTCCATACCTTTGGCGATGTGCATCTCTATCAGAACCACCTGACCGATGACATTGTCTACGAGCAGCTGCGCCGCACACCGGGACCCGGACCGACTCTGGAGCTGGCGCGGCGCCCCGACAGCCTGTTCGGGTACGAACTGGATGATTTCCTGATCCGTGACTATCATCCCCAACCCGCAATCCGGGCCCCCATCGCTGTCTGAGGAGTTGCCATGCGTAAGGCACTGATGGTCGCCATGGCCCGTAACAGGGTCATTGGCCGCAACAACAAACTGCCCTGGTACCTGCCGGAGGACCTGCGCTATTTCAAACAGGTCACACTCGGTAAACCCATCATCATGGGTCGAAAGACCCAGGAATCCATCGGTCGTCCGCTGCCGGGCCGGCTGAATCTGGTCATTACTCGGGACCCGGAATGGCGCCGCGAGGGGGTGAGCGTAGTGCACTCGCTGGGCGAGGCGCTGGAGAAGGCCGAGCATCAGGCTCTGGTTGATGGCTGCGAGGAGGTCGTGATCATCGGCGGCAGTCAGATCTACGCCGAGGCGCTGCCGGTGGTGGATCGGCTCTACATCACCGAGGTCCATGCCGAGGTGGAAGGCGACACCCTTTTCCCCGTGGTCGACTGGCATCAATGGGTGGAGCAGGCCCGTGAGGATCACCGTGCCAGTGACAATAATCCCCATGACTACAGCCTGGTCGTCTACGACCGGGCCAATACGGAGTAACCGCTGATGAGTGCCTTTGATGCATTGATGGAACAGGCTCGGTCAGGCTCGGTGATCATAACCCCGGACTGGATGCAGGGGCGAGCCGCTTTTGGCGGGCTGACCGGTGCCGTTGTGCATCAGGCCATGTGCCAGAAGCTGGTGGACGAGAGGCCTCTGCGCTCGCTGTCTGTCTCGTTCATCGGCCCGGCCGCAGCCGATACCCCGGTGAGCGTTGGTGCCGAGGTGTTGCGCCAGGGCAAAGCCGTGACCCAGGTGGAAAGCCGCCTGCATCAGAGCGGGGAGGTCGTTGTGGCAGCGTTGGCGAGCTTCGGCTCGTCACGGGAATCCACAGTCACTGTTGCGCCGAAACCGGCGCCTGAGGCGAAGGACCCGGACTCCTCAAAACCTATGCCTGAGATTGAGGGCGTCACGCCCGAGTTTCTGCGTCATTTCGATCTGCGCTTCTGCATGGGCGGTTTTCCCTTTACCGGCTCCAGTGAGCGGACCATGGGTGGCTGGATGCGATTCCGTGAGCCACCCCGGAGCATCAGCGAATCCCATCTGGTGGCGCTGGTCGATACCTGGCCACCGGCGATACTGCCGCAGCTCAGTCAGCCGGCTCCGGCCAGCACGCTTAACTGGACCATGGAGCTGGTGGATCCACTGCCTGCCGTAGCCCCTGATGACTGGCTGCTCTATCGCGCCACGGTGGATCAGGCCCAGGGCGGTTACGGCCTGGCCCAGGCGGGGATCTGGACTCGCAAGGGTGAGCTGGTGGCTCTGTCACGCCAGACGGTTACGGTTTTCGCCTGACATGAAAAGCCAGCAGCAGGCCATGGTGCTGGGTCTGGGCACGGTACTGCTCTGGTCGACGGCGGCCACGGCATTCAAGGTGTCACTGGAGTTCCTGACACCGGTCCAACTGATGTTCTGGGCCAGCACTGTATCGATTGCAGTGCTGGCGGGCTGGCTGGCGGTGCAGGGGCGGCTGCTGGACGCGCTGCGCATCAACCGTCGGCAAGCGCTGCTGTCCTTCGGCTTTGGTCTGGTCAATCCCTGTCTGTACTACCTGCTGCTGTTCGCCGCCTATGACCGCCTGCCGGCCCAGGAGGCCATGGCCATCAATTACACCTGGGCGTTGACGCTGGCCTATCTGGCGGTACCCCTGCTGGGTCACCGGCTCAAACCGACAGACGCACTGGCGGGTGTGCTGTGCTACTTTGGCGTCTTTGTGATTGCCACCCGCGGCGATGTGCTGGGCTTTCAGCTTTCGGACGCGCTGGGTGTTGGTCTGGCCCTGCTCAGTACTCTGGTCTGGGCTCTCTACTGGATCTTCAATACGCGCGATACCCGCGACCCGGTGGCGGGGCTGCTGCTGAACTTCCTGTTTGCCTGGCCGGTACTGCTGGTGATTGCCATTGGAACGGGCTGGCAGTGGCCTGTGTGGCAGGGCCTGGCCGGTGCTGTCTGGGTCGGCGCTTTTGAGATGGGCATTGCTTTTGTGCTCTGGCTGATGGCGATGAAGAAGGCTGACAACACCTCCCGGCTGAGCAATCTCATCTTTCTCTCGCCGCCACTGTCGCTGGTTTTCGTGGCGTTGATTGTGGGGGAGCCCATCCAGGTCTCGACGGTTGTGGGGCTGGGGCTGATTGTTGCCGGCCTTTACTGGCAGCAATTAGGTGCCCAGAGGGCATCGCGCGCCTGAGGTCAGACCGGGCGGCGGTTGGAGCGCGGGTCATCCCAGTCGAGCTCTTTCGGATCCCACCAGCCGAGCTCATCCCGGACCTTGCGTCGTGAGCGCTCGGAAAGTGAGCGCCACACCTCCTCAAAGCGCGCCAGGCCAAGCTCACGACTCTTCTGGTTGCGGCTCTGAAGTTGGTGGATAATACGCGGCAATCCCAGCGCGTCCCCGAGCTGACCGGGCACCAGACATTCCTGACCCATGATGGTCTTTCGGTGCCTCCGCCGGGCCAGAACGTCGCTCAGTACACTGGCTGCCTGCAGCGCTGTGTCAATATTGAAAGCCTCATCAGTCACGCCGGGTACCCACAATGGTTCGCGCACGCGTAAAATGAAACTATAACGTGGCGCAAGTGTGAATGTCTTGCTGAACGTGACGTAACGCGACGCAATTGGTAGTGTGTCGCCATTCATTTGCAGTGCAGGAGAAAAACTTTGGATAACGAGAGCATTCTCGGCGCCTACAAGCGCTACGCGCCGGTCTACGATGTGGTTTTCGGCAAGATTTTTCAGCAGGGCCGCGAAGAGGCCATGAAAACCGTTGAGTTTACTCCGGGCGAAAAAGTTCTGGATCTGGGTGTAGGTACAGGCATTTCCCTGCCGGATTACCCCACCAATGTCTCCGTTACCGGGATTGACCCCTCTGAAGAGATGCTTGAAAAAGCCCGCAAGCGGGTAAAAAAGGGCGGGATGGATCATGTGGAGCTGCACTGCATGGATGCGGTTGAGCTGGACTTCCCGGACAACAGCTTTGACAAGGTCTTCGCGCTTTATGTGCTTTCCGTGGTGCCGGAACCCTACCGGATGCTGTCCGAGATCCGCCGCGTCTGCAAGCCGGGTGCCGAAGTGATCTTCGTAAACCACTTTGCCAAGGACAACCCGCTGGTGCGTAAGTTCGAGGCCAGCCTTGCCAAATACGCGGGCCGTCTCGGCTTCCAGCCGGACTTCCCCATTCAGCCGGTGCTGGATAACGTGGGGCTGAAAGTGGAGGAAATCCGTCCGGTCAACCTGATGGGCTACTGGACTCTGCTGCGGGGTCGTTACACGGATGAGTGAGCCGTGTCCGGCCCCGGGAGCGCAGGCGTGATTATACCCATCTTCCCTCTGAATTCGGTGGTTCTACCCGGGGGGCGCATTCCTCTGCAGCTGTTTGAGCGTCGCTATATCGACATGCTCACCCGGTGCCTGAAAGAGGATCGGGGTTTTGGCATTGTGCTGTTGGAGCAGGCGGGGCAGGACACCAGTCAGGGCGCACCCTTCCATCCGTTTGGGTGCTATGTGCGCGTTGTGGATTTCGCCCCTCTGGAGCACGGTCTGCTTGGCATTACGGTGCAGGGTGAGTCCAAGGTGGCGGTGACTCGCCGCTGGCAGCAGCCGGATGGGTTGCACATGGGCGAGGTCATGCAGTTGCCTGTTGAGCCGGAACAGGTCACACCCAGAGTTCACGAAGACCTGGTGAGCGTTCTTCGAGCGTTGTGCCAGCACCCTTCGGTTCGGGAGCTGGAACTGCAGATTGATTATCAGGATGCGCGCCAGGTGGGCTGGCGCCTTACCGAGCTTCTGCCGCTGGATATCGAGGACCGGCAGATGCTGCTGGAGATGGATGATCCGCTGGAGCGGCTCGAAGTGCTCGAGGGCATGATCGAAGCCCTGGAATAGGAGCCTTGGCTGCCTAGCCGTTCAGGTGCCAGACCTGGTCGTGCCCCCGGCGACTGGCTCGTTTGAGTGCCTCGTGGCAGCGACTGACCAGAGCCTCGGCGTTGGTTTCGCCGGCGTTGCGGGTTGTGCATCCAAGGCTGGCCGTGACGCTCTGGGCCACCGGCCATGTGGATTCTGCCAGCACGCGACGTATGCGCTCGGCAATGACCCGCAACCCCTCCTCGGGAGTGAACGGCAGCAACAGGTAGAATTGGTTCTCGTCTGCCCGGTAATGACTGTCGCCGGCGCGCATAGTGGTGCCCAGATGTTCGCTGATCGCCTGCAGCAACCCCTGCAATTCAGCCCGCCCGTGCAGTGATACCAACTCATCAAAATGGTCAATGCTCAGGCAGGCCAGCGACAGGGGATGCCCGGTCGCCTCGGAGCGGCTGATCTCCTTAGTCAGTGTCTCGTCGAAGCAGCGACGGTTGTAGGCACCGGTTTCCGAATCAACAATGGTGAGGGTATCCACAAACCGGGCGCTGTGGTGATAGCGGAAGGCGAACCAGGCAGCGATGCCGGTCAGCAGGGTCATGCTGACAAACACGGTGATCAGCTCGTAATTCGGGGCCGGCACCAGTGTGATCAGCGCCAGAATGATCATGGCAGCGCTCAGTGTCAAAGCAATGCGGATGCGCAGAATCATCAGGCTCAGTAGCAGCAGTGGGTACAGCCAAGCGTAACTGAACTGTGGGTACATGCTCATAGCGGTGATGGCCGTGAAGCCGATCAGCACCAGAACGACGTTGTGGCCACGGGCATGGAGCTGTTCCCGGCGCATGGCGATGGTGTACAGGGCACCGACCAGAGCCAGCGCGGTGATGACCAATCCGGCAAAGAAGAGCTCATAGAATCCGTAGCGGAGGTTGATCATGGCCGCCACGAGAAAACAGACGGCACTGGCCAGGTAGCCAATGCAGTGAGTGCGGGTCCGCAGTCGGGTTTCAGTCATGAAGAACTCCGCTGTCGGTGTGGGAAAGCGTGCGGTTGCCGCCCTGTTTACGCGCAAGGCGCAGGGTCTCGTGGGCTTTGTGCTCCAGAGTGAGGGTGTCATCGCCTACGTTCATGCCTGCCACCGCAATGCTGATCGTCAGTGTCAGCTCGCGTGATGACAACGCCTGACTGGCCTGCTCACGCAACCGTTCCGCCTTGCTCAGAGCCTGCTGGGTGTCGGTGACCGGAAGGATCAGGAAGAATGTGGTTTCATCAACCCGGTAGTAGCTGTCGAAATTACGTAACTGGTGGTGAAGCAGGCGCCCCAGGCGTACGACCAGTGCCGTGCGGTCGCCACTGGCCAGAGCGTGGTCTGGCTCATCAAGCTGAAGAACGGCGACCGTCATTGGGGTACCCTCACGTTCGCTGCGCTGAATCTCCTTGTGCAGATCGGATTGCAGGTAGTCGTGGGTGGAGGCCAGCGTCAGTGAGTCGGTTCGCCGCAGAGGCGCCAGTTGGGCCGCCTTGTATTCACGCAGGTAGACGAACAGACCGGTGATTGCGGCGGAAAGCAGCAGCATGGGCGGCAGCTGGTGACGCAGCGCGCCCAGGTAGGGATCCTGGGTCAGCCACAGCATCAGGGCAAGAAAAACCAGTGTGGCGGCAATGGCGACGGAAAGCGGCCACACGGCAAAAAGCAGCAGCGGCACCATAAAGGTCCAGGTGACCAGAGGGGGCAGCTGTCCGAAAAATACCGCGATGCTGCCAGCGAAAAGCACCAGCGTAGCGCCGCGTAGCCACCAGATGCCTCCACGCCTTTCGCTGGCGGCCAGAGGGGTGAGCTGCAGCAGGGCGGGAACAGCCAGCGCGGCGGCCAGGATGCCGCTGGCCGGGTAGCCGGCATGGGCCGAGGCCAGAGCAAAAGCCAGCAGCAACAGGGCACCGGCACCTAGCAGTGGTCGGGGAATCGGCGGGGCCGTCTGTTCCGTTTCCATCAGGTGGTCTCCATCGGTTCCGGCAGGTGGTTCGTGTCAGAGTCTGCCAGCACAGGTATAATAGCGTACCTTTACACACCGTCCGCCGAAAGTCGCGACGGCATAAGAGCTTTACAGGCAAACACCACCGGAGACCGGGGAGGGATATGAGCACCGAGGCATACATGCTGGAAGTGGGGCGTCAGGCCCGCAGTGCGGGTCAACAGATGGCGCGTGCGACCACCGGCGCGAAGAATCATGCGCTGACGGCGACGGCGGAAGCACTCGATGCCAGTCGGGCTCACCTGCGTGAGCAAAACGCGCTGGATCTGGAAGCCGGGCGGGCCAATGGGCTTGATCCGGCCATGCTGGATCGGCTTGAACTCACCGATGCCCGTATAGAGAGCATGATTGAGGGGCTTCGCCAGGTGGCCGGTCTCACCGACCCGGTGGGCGTCATCAACAACCTCCAGTACCGCCCTTCGGGCATTCAGGTGGGCACCATGCGTGTGCCCCTGGGGGTTATCGGGATCATTTATGAGTCGCGTCCGAACGTCACCGTGGACGCTGCCAGTCTCTGCCTGAAATCCGGCAATGCTGCCGTGCTTCGCGGGGGCTCCGAGGCTTTCCATTCCAACCAGGCCATTGCCGCCTGTGTGAAAACCGGCCTGCGTGAGGCGGGGCTGCCGGAAGAAGCGGTTCAGGTGCTGGAGACGACCGATCGTGAGGCGGTCAGTGATCTGATCAGTATGCCGCAGTATGTGGACGTGATCGTGCCCAGAGGGGGCAAGGGACTGATCGAGCGCATCAGTCGTGACGCCACCGTGCCGGTCATCAAGCATCTTGATGGCATCTGCCATGTGTTCATCGACCGTGACGCGGATGCCGACAAGGCGCTGGCGGTTACGGTCAACTCCAAGACCCAGCGCTTTGGCACCTGCAACACCCTCGAGACGCTGCTGGTGGATGAGTCGGTGGCGGCTTCCATGCTGCCAGCCATTGCCGATCGGCTGGCTGAGGCGGGCGTTGAGCTGCGCGGCTGCGAGGTAACCCGTCGTACTCTGCCCGATGCGGCCGAGGCCACGGAACAGGACTGGGAGACCGAGTATCTGGCACCGGTACTGGCCATCCGCGTGGTGTCCGGGCTGGATGAGGCCATTGAGCACATCAACCGCTACAGCTCCCAGCACACGGACAGCATCCTGACCGAGAGCTACACCCGGGCACGGCGCTTTCTCACCGAGGTGGATTCAAGTTCCGTCATGGTCAACGCCTCCACCCGGTTTGCGGATGGGTTCGAATACGGGCTGGGTGCCGAGATCGGCATTTCCACAGACAAGCTGCATGCGCGTGGTCCGGTGGGGCTGCAGGGGCTGACTTCGGAAAAATACGTGGTGCTGGGTGACGGCCACACCCGCAACTGAAAAGAGGGCGCCACCGATGATGCACCTGGTGATGGGCGGCACCTTCGACCCGATCCACAACGGGCATCTGCGCATGGCCGTGGAGCTGCGTGAATGGCTTGAGGCCGGGCAGCTGCATCTGATGCCCTGCCATCAACCGCCCCATCGGGGTGACCCTGGGGCCGGCCCGGATCAGAGGCTGGCCATGCTGCAGGCGGCGGTGGAGGGTGAGCCAGGACTGCGGGTGGATGATCGTGAGCTTCGCCGGGGCGCGACCTCCTATACTGCCGATACGCTTCGTCAGCTGCGTCAGGAGGTGGGTGAGAGCGTGCCGTTGGTGCTTGTTGTGGGCACGGATGCGTTCAATGGCTTTGATTCCTGGCGGGAGTGGATGAAAATTCCCCAACTCGCTCATATAATCATTATTGAACGACCTGGATATGAGCTCTCGCCGGAATCGGGGGCAGCACAGCTTCTGGCCGAGCGTCAGGCTGGCTCGGCGAGGCAGCTGCATGAGGCACCTGCCGGGCGGATCATGTGCGTGTCCCTGTCACTTCTGGCTATTTCCGCGACCGACATCCGGGAACGTCTGGGGCAGGGGCGCTCAGTGCGCTATCTGGTGCCGGACGCCGTCCATTCCCTGATACGCAAAGAATCGCTCTATCAGCGGAAACTCTGAGAGCGGACATTCGGGCAAACAGAAAAGGTATTTATGGATTCGCAACAACTCAAAGCACTGGCGGTCGAGGCCGTCGAGAACCTCAAAGCTGAGGATGTGGCGGTACTGGATGTGCGGGACCGTACCAGCATGACAGACTATATGGTCATTGCCTCGGGCAAGTCGAACCGACATGTGCGCTCAATTGCCGAGAGTCTGGTGACCGAAATCAAGCACAAGGCGGATGTGGGCTCTCCTGTTGTTGAGGGGGGCGAGACCAGTGACTGGGTTCTGGTGGATCTGGGCGATGTGGTTGTGCATCTGATGCTGCCAGCTACCCGTGAGTTTTACGATCTGGAACGCTTCTGGCGTGATGCGCCCAGTCTGGGCGCGGCGAGCACGGACTGATATGCACCTGAAGGTGATCAGTGTGGGGCAGCGAATGCCCGATTGGGTCAATGCCGGTTTTGAAAACTACAGCAAGCGCTTTCCCCGGGAAATGCGCCTTGAGCTGGTTGAAGTTGCGCTGGGGCAACGTGGGCGCAAGGCTGATCCGGCCAGGGCGATGCAGAAAGAGGGCGAGCAGATGCTGGCTGCTGTAAAACCTGCGGATCATGTGGTGGCGCTGGAGCTCAAGGGGCGTAGTTGGTCGACCGAACAGCTGGCAGGACAGCTTGAGAACTGGCAGATGCAGGGTCAGAACATCGCCTTCCTCATTGGTGGTCCGGACGGGCTGGCCCCGGCCTGTCGTGAACGGGCGGCACAGTGCTGGTCCGTATCACCGCTGACATTGCCTCATCCCATGGTCCGGGTTCTCATTGCCGAGCAGCTCTACCGGGCCTGGACCATCAACCAGAATCACCCATACCACCGAGCCGGCTGATATGCAGTGGGGAACCCTCAAGGATACCGCCCGGGAAAGGCAGCTTTTCCAGCGCCGCGCCATGGTGGCGCTGCTGGCAGTGGTGGTGTTGACCTCGCTGTTGGGGGCGCGTTTCTACCACCTGCAGGTGGTAGAGTACGAGCGCTACACCACGCTGTCCGACCGCAACCGTGTGCAGGTTCAGCCGGTTTCGCCAACCCGCGGGCTCATCTATGACCGCAACGGCCGATTGCTGGCGGAAAATCGGCCGATTTTCAGTCTTACCGTGATGCCTGAGCGGGTGTCTGACATGGAAACCCTGATTGAGGAGATCCGGGAGATCGTCGAGGTAACCCCTGAAGATGTGGAGGGGTTCCAGCGACGGCTGCGGGAGCGTCGGCGACCCTTTGAGGCCGTGCCCCTGCGCTACCATCTCAACGAAGAGGAAATGGCCCGGCTGGCCGTGAATCGGCACAACCTGCCGGGGGTGGAGACCAATGCCCAGCTGGTGCGCTCCTACCCCTATGGTGAGCTGACCTCCCACGTGCTGGGCTACGTCGGGCGCATCAACCGACAGGACATGCAGCGGCTTGATCCGGTGCGCTACGCAGGCACCCATTACACCGGCAAGACCGGCATTGAGCGTGTCTATGAGGACGAGCTGCACGGTCAGGTGGGTTACCAGAACGTCGAAACCAATGCCCGGGGGCGCGTGATGCGAGTTCTCGACAGTGAGAACCCGGCTCCGGGGAACGACATAAAACTCAATCTGGATATCCGTCTGCAGCAGATTGCCTACGAAGCACTGGGCGATCACCGCGGCGCCATTATCGCCATGGACCCGGATACCGGGGGCATTCTCGCCCAGGTCAGCAAGCCGAGCTTTGACGCCAACCGGTTCGTCACTGGTATCGATCAGGAAAGCTATGCCGAGCTGCGGGACTCCATTGATATGCCGCTTTTCAATCGCGCCACACGCGGGCAGTATCCGCCGGGGTCCACCATTAAGCCGATGATGGCTTTGGCGGGGCTGGACTCAGAGACCGTCACTCAATCCGAGACCGTGTATGACCCCGGCTACTGGGAACTGCCGAACAGCTCCCAGGTGTTCCGCAACTGGAAGCGCGAGGGGCATGGTGAAACCAACCTCCACGATGCCATTGTCATGTCCAGTGATACCTATTTCTATGAGATGGCCCATCAGATGGGGGTCAACAAGATCACCGACTATATGGCTCAGTTCGGTTTTGGCACCGTGACCTCCCTGGATGTGCGCGATGAAAGGCCGGGGATACTGCCGTCGCCGGAGTGGAAACGCGAGCGTCATGACACCTCCTGGTATCCGGGGGACACCATCAATATGTCCATCGGTCAGGGGTATTTTCTGGCCACGCCGATGCAGCTCGCTGCCTCGACCGCCGTACTGGCCAACCGCGGCGGCTGGATTGCGCCACGCCACCTGCAGACGATCAATGATGAGCGCCCTGCAGAGTACATGATTCAGGATGTGGTGCAGCCGTCACTCGATATCGGCCGTGAATCCGACTGGGATTATGTCCTCGATGCCATGGAAGACGTGGTACACGGTACTGAAGGCACCGGCCGCCGAATCAGCCCGGGGCTGGATTACCGTGTGGCCGGTAAGACCGGGACCTCCCAGGTCTTCAGCCTGGATGGGGAAGACTATGACGCCGATGAGATCGAGGAGCGCCTGCGTGATCATGCGCTCTTTGTGGCTTACGCGCCGGCGGATGATCCGGAGATTGCAGTGGCTGTGTTGGTGGAAAATGGCGGCGGCGGCGGCTCAACGGCGGGTCCCATGGCGCGGCAGGTGATGGATGCCTGGATCAATGGGTTCCCGGATGTGCTGGTGGAGCAGGCCACCATCCGTGCTGAAGTGGAGGATCAGGATGAGTAAGGATTTCGTCCGCCAGATCCCGATGGATGCGGATTATTTTGAATCCCGGCGCGGGATTCTGGGCAAGCTGCATCTCGACCCCTGGTTGACGCTGCTTATACTGGCTGTTCTGGGTTATGGTCTGGTGGTCCTGTACAGCGCCAGCGAGAACAGTCTTGGGGCTGTTCAGGTACAGGCCAGCCGTATTGGTGTGGCTCTTCTGGTCATGTTGGTCTTCGCCCAGTTGGATCCGATGATCTATCGGCGCTGGTCGCCCTGGCTGTATCTGGCGGGGCTGATCGGTCTGATCGCAGTGATGTTCATGGGTGTGGGCTCGAAGGGAGCGCAGCGCTGGCTGGATCTGCCAGGTCTGCCGCGATTCCAGCCCTCGGAGTTCATGAAGCTTGCCGTGCCGCTCATGGTCGCCTGGTTTCTGGCGAACCGCATGCTGCCGCCACGACTCGGCGCCATTGCCGTTACTGTGGTCATTGTGGTGGTTCCGGTGCTCATGATTGCCCGTCAGCCGGATCTGGGCACCGCATTGCTGGTGGGGGCGTCCGGGCTTTTTGTGCTGTTTCTGGCCGGGCTCAGTTGGCGACTGATTGGTTCGCTGCTGGGGCTGTTCGCCCTTTCGGCGCCTGTGCTCTGGCTTTTCGTCATGCGTGAATACCAGAAACAGCGTGTCCTGACCCTGGTTGATCCGGGAACCGATCCGCTGGGTGCCGGCTGGAACATCACCCAGTCCAAAACCGCCATTGGCTCAGGAGGCATCAGTGGCAAGGGCTGGGGAGAAGGGACGCAGTCAAACCTGGACTTTCTGCCCGAGAGTCATACGGACTTTGTTATTGCCGTACTGGCAGAAGAGTTCGGCTTCATTGGTGTCGTGCTGCTTCTGGTACTCTATGCGCTGATTGTGGCCCGTTGTCTTTATATGGCGGCCAATGCGCAGACGTCGTTCTCCCGGTTGCTGGCCGGTGGCCTGACGCTGACATTTTTCACCTATGTATTTGTTAATGCTGGCATGGTTACTGGGTTGCTGCCGGTGGTCGGGATTCCGCTGCCGTTGGTCAGCTACGGGGGTACCTCCATAGTGACGCTGCTCGCGGCTTTTGGCATCCTGATGGCCATCCACACCCACCGCCGTGTGCTCAGTGGTTGAGCGCGGCAGACATCACCGTGAAGGGAGATTCTCTGCAACCATGATCCGTTTATCGGCTACGATCCTGTTCGGGCTGTCGCTGTCCGTGCCCGGGGCTGTATGGGCAGAACGCAACTACGGCGATTCTGACGAGGCAGACGCGTTTATTGAGGAGATGGCTGAAAGGTCGGAGTTCGATCGGACAGAGCTGCAGCGGATTTTCTCTGAGGCGCGTTTCAGTGAGGACGTGATTGAGCGGATCAGTTCGCCCGCCGAGCGGGTTCTCTCCTGGGGTGAGTACCGTGATCTGTTCATTACTCAGGAGCGCATCGAGGCGGGCCGGGATTTCATGGAAGAATATTCCGAGGCGCTTGCTCGGGCTGAGGATGAGACCGGTGTGCCGGCGGAGATCATTGCCGCGATCATCGGCGTTGAAACGTTTTATGGGCGTCACAGTGGTACACACCGAGTGATTGATGCGCTCAGTACCCTGGCGTTCGACTATCCGCCACGCAGCGATTTCTTCCGCAGTGAGCTCGAGGAATTTCTGTTGCTGTCCCGGGAGCAGGGGTTTGACCCCCTGGAGCTCAAAGGCTCCTATGCTGGCGCCATGGGCTATGGCCAGTTCATCTCCAGCAGCTACCGCCATTACGCCATCGACTTCGATGACGATGGCGTGGCCGATATTCTGGATAATGCCGTGGACGCCATCGGCAGTGTCGCCAATTACTTTGTGGAGCATGGCTGGCGCCCCGGAGAGCCGGTCAACCAGAAGGTCGAGGCCGGTGAGGAGAGCCGGGAGCAATTGACCCAGGAAGATCTGCGGCCTGAGTATCGTGTGTCCAAGGCCAGATCGCTTGGGCTGGCGGTGGATCAGCAACTGGCGGACGATGACCCGGTCAAACTGCTGGCCCTGGAGACTGACGACGGTGAGGAAACCTGGCTGGCCTTCCACAATTTCTACGTCATTACACGCTATAACCACAGTGATCTGTACGCCATGGCCATAGCCGAGCTGGCGGAGGCGTTGGCTGGTGAGGAGGACCGGGAATGAGTCGTCTGGCCTGGGCGAGTGTGCTGTGCGCCAGCGTCATTGCTGGGTGTGCCACCATTGAGGAACCGGAACATGAGTCCGATTCCCGCTATACGATGGACCAGGACCGCGGACCTGATGAACATTTCGATGTCTCTGACGTGGTGGAACCCGTGCCGTTCTACGAGCCGCTAAGCCGCGGTGGTAACGACTCCCCCTACACGGTCTGGGGCGAAACCTACCATGTGATGGACTCTGCCCAAGGTTACGTGGAGGAAGGCATTGCCAGCTGGTATGGCCAGAAATTTCATGGCCACACCACCTCCAACGGTGAGACCTACGACATGTTCCAGCTCACCGCGGCTCATAAGAGTCTGCCGTTGCCGACTTTTGTCAGGGTTACCAATCTGGATAATGACCGTTCTGTGATCGTTCGGGTCAATGATCGGGGGCCCTTCCACGAGGATCGGGTCATTGACCTGTCCTACGCTGCCGCGAAAGTGCTTGGATTTGAGGGGCAGGGAACGGCACCGGTGCGGGTGGAGGCAGTAGCAACCCGTCCCGATGGGGAAAAGGAAGAACAGGACGAGCAGCCCCTTCAGGCCAGTGAAGAGCCGCCTGAATCTGAGGAAGAACAGTCTATTGTTAGTATTTCTTCAGATGATACTGAAAGTCTCTTTGTTCAGGTCGGTGCATTTGGTACTTTAGCCAGTGCGTCCAGGCTTAAAACCGAGCTTACGATGGTCTCAGACAGTGACGTACGTCTGGTCAGTGGTGAAAGCAACGGCGAAGACGTGCATCGCGTCTGGATCGGCCCCTTTGAAAAACGCGAGGCCGCCGAGCAGGCAAAAGCCATGATACGGGACAACGAACTGGGCCAACCGATTATCGTTTCCCGACCAGCCAGCTGATTCTTCAGGATTGAAATCAATGAGAAACACTTTTTTCGTCGTTTTTACGCTTATTGTCTGGTTCATGGCACAGGGTGCCTGGGCGCAGTCGGCGCTGATCCCCTCTCCGCCGGAGCTCGGGGCCAAATCCTATGTGCTCATGGATGGTGACAGTGGTCGGGTACTGGTTTCCAGGGAGCCCGACAAGCAGCTGGCGCCAGCCAGCCTGACCAAAATGATGACAGCCTATATCGCAGACCGGGAAATGGCTGAAGGACGTCTTTCCCTCTCCGATGAAACGACAGTCAGCGAGAGCGCCTGGCGTACCGGCGGGTCACGCATGTTTCTGGAGGAAGGCGGTCAGGTCAGCGTGGAGGACCTGATGCGGGGCATTATTGTCCAGTCCGGTAATGACGCCAGTGTGGCCCTGGCTGAACACATTGCCGGTGGTGAGGGCTCCTTCGCCCAGATGATGAATCAGCAGGCCCAGCAGTTGGGCATGGAGAATTCCAGTTTTACCAACTCCACGGGCATGCCGGACCCGGATATGTACACCACAGCCTATGACATGGCCCTGCTTTCCAAGGCGAAAATCAACCATTTTCCGGAAAGCTACGACGTGTACTCCGAGCGTTATTTCACCTTCAACGACATCCGCCAGCCTAACCGCAACCGATTGCTGTGGCGGGACCAGTCTGTGGATGGGTTGAAAACCGGTCACACCACGGATGCAGGTTACTGCCTGGCGGCGGCAGCCAAGCGGGATGACATGCGCCTTATTGCTGTTGTCATGGGTGCAGACAGTGAGGAAGCCCGGGCTCGCCAGGCTCAGCAGCTTCTCAACTACGGATTCCGCTATTTTGAAACCGAACGTCTCTATGAGGCGGGCGAAAAAGTGCTGGAGGCTGAAGTCTGGAGTGGTGCCGAAGACAGCGTGGATCTGGGGCTGGAGGAAGACCTTTACGTGACCATCCCGACCGGTGGCCGTGAGGAGATGGAGTCCACCGTGGAGGTGGACTCAACTCTGCGTGCGCCACTGCAGGCCGGTGAAGTCTACGGTGAGCTGGAGCTCACCCTGGAGGGTGATACTCTGGCCGAGCGTGATCTGGTAGCACTTCATGACGTTGAGGAAGGCGGCTTCTTCAAGCGTGTCTGGGACGCAATCAAGCTGTTCTTCTATCAGCTGTTCAGCTGACCGCAAACTGCGGGCCGGGTGGTTTTCACAATGCCCGGGCCCGCTCATGCGTGTTAACATGGGCGCATGAGTGAATCCAACGAACCTCTGATTGAGTTCCCCTGTGACTATCCCATCAAGGTGATCGGTGATGCCGCAGAGGATTTCAGTGCTGAAATCCTTACGGTGGTCCACCGGCATGATCCGCAGTTTGACCCAACCCAACTGGAGTCGGTGCCCAGCCGAAACGGTCGGTTCGTATCCCTTCGTATCACTATAAGGGCGACTGGCGAGGATCAGCTGCGCCAGCTTTTTGCGGATCTCAAAGCCACCGGCCGCGTGCGCATGGTGGTCTGAGGTGTTGCTGCGGGTGCGCCATCTCGGCGAGCAGCCCTATCAGCCGACCTTTCAGGCCATGCAGACGTTTACCGATAGCCGTGACGGTGAAACGCCAGATGAGCTCTGGCTGCTTGAGCATCCTCCGGTTTTTACCCAGGGACAGGCAGGCCGGGCAGAGCATCTGCTGGCCCCGGGTGACATCCCTGTGGTTCAGGTGGATCGCGGGGGACAGGTCACCTATCACGGCCCTGGACAACTGGTCGGCTACATCATGGCAGACATCCGACGCCGGGATCTGGGCGTAAGGGATCTGGTGACTGCATTGGAAAAGGCGGTGGTCAACACGCTTGCTCACTGGTCCATTGATGCTGCTCCCCGGCGCGACGCCCCGGGTGTGTACACTCAGGGCTGCAAAATCGCGTCCCTGGGGCTGCGGGTTCGCCGAGGCTGCAGCTATCACGGCCTGGCCCTGAACGTGGACATGGACCTGAGTCCCTTCCAGCGTATCAATCCCTGCGGCTACGCCGGCATGCCGGTGGCCAGGATCTGTGACTACGCCGGGAATGTCACCGTGGCGGATGTAATGCCTGTGCTGGAGCACGAGCTGGTAAACGTTCTGGGCTATGACGACACTGAATTGGTTGCGACGAGCCAGGGGTATTGAATGGCATCCGAGAAGAAGCGCAGTTCGGTTTCGCGCATCAAGACTGGCAGCTTTGAGCGCCGCCTGAGTCTGACCCGGGCAGGCCTGACTGCGGGCACGCGTATGGCAGGCCACTACGCCACCAATTGGTTTGGCGGGACGGAGCGGCGCCAGGAACGGCGCAGTCAGATGCTTTCCCGTCAGGCGGAATTTCTGGTGGAGGAGCTTGGTCAGCTCAAGGGCAGTGTGGTCAAGATCGGGCAGGTGATGGCGCTCTATGGGGAGCATTTCCTCCCTGAAGAGGTCACGGCGGCTTTGCATACGCTGGAGGATCGCACCACCTCACTTGAATGGTCGGTCATCCGGCGCACCCTGGAGGCAGAAATCGGTCCACAACGTCTCAGGGATCTGGAGGTGGAGGAGGAGCCGGTCGGAGCCGCCTCCCTGGGCCAGGTCCATCGGGCCCGACGTCGCTCAGACGGTCTGGAAATGGTGCTTAAGATCCAGTATCCGGGCGTAGCGGATGCGGTGGACTCCGATCTCAACTCCGTTGCCCAGCTTCTGAAAATGGCCCGGGTCGTCTCCTGGGGGCCCGCCTTTGATGAATGGCTGGAAGAAGTGCGGGCCATGATGCATCGGGAAGTGGATTACAATCTTGAGGCCCGCACTACGGAATCGTTCCGCCAGAAGCTTGCCGACGATCCACGTTTCGTTGTGCCACGGGTGATTTCTGAGTACTCCAGCGATCACGTGATTGCGTCCACCTTCGAATCCGGCTATTCCGTGAGCGCGCCCGAAGTGGAAGCCCTGTCGCTGGAACGTCGTTCAGAACTGGGCAAGGCCGCTCTGGAGCTGTTTCTGAGTGAGCTGTTCATCTGGAGTGAGATCCAGACGGACCCCAATTTTGGCAACTACCGAATCCGGCTGGCGGAAGACACCGGCGACAGGGACCGGATCGTGCTGCTCGACTTCGGTGCTGTTCAGCGTTACAGCGATGATTTTCTGGATCCGGTGCGGGGGATGATACGTGCCTCCTACGAACAGGATCTGGATGAGGTCATTGAGTACGGCATCGCGCTGCGTTTTATGGAGCGCCATTGGCCCAGGGATATTCTTGAGCGGTTTGGAAAAGTCTGCATGTCGGTTCTTGAGCCTCTCAGCGGTGATCGGATGGAAAAGCCGGACTATGCGCTCAATGAACAGGGCGAATACCGCTGGAAGCAGAGCGATCTTCCCAATCGGGTAGCCAGAGAGGCCACACGCTCGGCCATCAGCCGCTATTTCCGGATTCCGCCCAAGGAATTCATATTCATCAACCGCAAACTCGTAGGGGTCTATACCTTTATTTCGGTTCTGGAGTCGGAGTTTGATGGCGAGCCCATCCTCAGATCCTATCTCTATGGCGATGACTGACCCCGGGAACTTTTGAGGAAGCAATATGGAAACGATTACCATCTATGGGCGCCGCAGCTGCGGTTTCTGCATGCGGGCAGTGCAGCTGTGCGAGCAGAAGAAGCTGACCTACGAGTATGTTGATATGCCCTCACAGGGCATCGATAAGCAGGATGTGGCTGAGATTGTTGGCCAACCGGTGGCGACGGTGCCGCAGGTGCTGGTCGGTGACCGGTTGGTTGGTGGTTACGATGAGTTTTCCCGCTATGTTCGGGATACCCTTTGAATACAGTGATGGAGGAAGGTGGTTATGGCGTCCGATGAGGATATGAAGCGCCCCGAGAACATTCCCGAGGCACGCTGGAAGCAACATCTGGACTGGATGCAGGTAACCGGCAGTACCGTTGACCAGCACCTGAAGGAACACGAATCCGGTGAGCTGTGGGAGCAGTTCCAGCGCCGGGCCATGACCCGGCAAAAACAGGAAACGAACGACGGGTGAGCAGCGCGCCCCGGGGCATCCCTGAATGGGCGCCCCGGGTGATGGTCAGGCCTTGTAGGGGCCCAGCCGCTTCTCCACGAGGGACTTTCTGAGTTTCGCTACCTTGGGCAGCCCGTTTTCAAAGGGTGGGAAGGCCTCGCCCTGGATCAGGGGTTCAAGGTAGGCGCGGCAATCCGCTGTGATGCCGAAACCATCATCGGTGGTGAAGTGGATGGGCATCTTCTTTTCCTGATTGGCCACTTCATTCAGGGGTGCCTCGCCAATACTCCAGCGATAGGGCGAATTCGAGTCACGTCTGATGATGGGCATCACGGCGTTGCGGCCTTCCAGCGCAAATTCCACCGCCGCCTTTCCGACCGCATAGGCCTGTTCCAGATCGGTCTGGGAAGCAAGGTGTCGTGCTGAGCGCTGCAGGTAATCCGCTACCGCCCAGTGGTACTTGTGCCCCAGTGCCTGTTTCACCATGTTCGCCAGGGTCGGTGCGACGCCACCGAGCTGGGTATGGCCGAAGGCATCCCGGGGGCCGGCTTCGGCCAGGAAGCGACCGTCTTCGTACTGGGCGCCCTCTGAGGCGACGATGACGCAGAAACCGTAGTCGCGGACGCACTCATCAACCCGGGCCAGGAAGGCTTCCCGATCAAAGGGGTGTTCCGGGAAAATGATGATGTGCGGCGCCTCACCGGGCTCCTTGCCAGCCAGACCACCCGAGGCGGCAATCCATCCGGCATGGCGGCCCATGACCTCAAGAATGAAGACCTTGGTGGAGGAGTCCTGCATGGACTGGATGTCCAGGCTCGCCTCCAGGGTGGAGGTGGCAATGTACTTGGCTACCGAACCAAAGCCTGGGCAGCAGTCCGTGAATGGCAGGTCGTTATCCACTGTTTTGGGGACACCAATACAGGTGATGGGGTAGCCCATGCGATCCCCCATCTGGGAGATCTTGAAGGCGGTGTCCTGGGAGTCGCCGCCCCCGTTGTAGAAGAAATAACCGATGTCGTGGGCTCTGAAGACCTCGATCAGTCGCTCGTATTCGGCTCGGTTCTCATCAATGTTCTTGAGCTTGTGCCGGCAGGATCCGAAGGCGCCGCCTGGCGTGTGGATCAGCGCCTTGATGCTTTCCTCGTCTTCCAGACTGGTGTCAATGAGTTCCTCGCGGAGCGCCCCGGTAATGCCGTTACGACCGGCATAGACCGTGCCGATCCGGTCGCTGTGCTTGCGGGCGGTTTGAATCACCCCAGCGGCACTGGCGTTGATGACGGCGGTAACCCCACCGGACTGGGCGTAAAAAGCGTTCTTCGGCGCCATGATTGACAGAGCCTCCTGCGCGTATGTGAGTGCCGCGTATGATACTCAAAACGCGGCGGCTGTGCATGGTATCTGTTCATGCCCTGAAACGAGCCTGATTGGGTTTCGCGTCGAGTTTCAATATGATGGGACGATAGGCGCCTGCAGGGGCCACGGTATTTTCGCAAAGGGGTTCTATGCACATCCACATTCTTGGTATCTGCGGTACCTTCATGGGGAGTCTGGCGGTCATTGCCCGTGAGCTGGGTCATGAGGTGAGCGGGTCGGACGAAAACGTCTACCCGCCCATGAGCACCCAGCTGGAGCAGGCCGGCATCACGCTGCACGAAGGCTACGACCGCGAAGCACTCAAACCGGCGCCGGATCTGGTGATCATCGGCAATGCGCTTTCCCGGGGCAATCCGGCCGTTGAGTATGTGCTCAACCGCAACATGCCCTATGTCTCCGGCCCGGAGTGGCTGGCCCGGGAGGTGCTGCAGCACCGCTGGGTACTGGGTGTGTCCGGCACCCATGGCAAGACCACCACCGCCACCATGCTGCTGTGGATTCTGGAGCAGGCCGGTTTTGAGCCGGGCTACCTCATCGGCGGTGTGCCCCAGGACTTCAGCCAGTCCGCCCGCCTGGGCAGCAGTGATTTCTTCGTTATCGAGGCGGATGAATACGACAGCGCCTTTTTTGACAAGCGCTCCAAGTTTATTCATTACCGCCCCCGAACCCTGATCCTGAACAATCTGGAATTCGATCACGCGGATATTTTCGATTCCATCGAAGACATCGAGAAGCAGTTCCATCACCTGGTGCGCACAGTTCCGGCCACCGGGCTGCTGGTGCGACCGGCCCGCGATCGTTATCTGGACGCCACTCTGGCACGGGGGTGCTGGACACCCACCCAGAGCACCAGCCTGGACGGTGAATCCGACTTTGCGCCCTGGCGGGCGGAACTGCTGGAGAGCGATGGCAGTGACTTCATGGTGGTGCACAACAACCAGCCCGTGGCGCGGCTGCGCTGGAACATGACCGGCCGCCACAGTGTGCGTAACGCTCTGGCCGCCATTGCAGCAGCCAAGCACGTGGGTGTGACCCCGGATCATGCCATTGCCGCACTGCAGCGCTTTGGTGGTGTGAAGCGGCGTATGGAGCTTCTTACCGAGGTGGGCGGCATTCGCCTCTATGATGACTTCGCCCATCACCCCACCGCCATAGCAACCACCCTGGAGGGGCTGCGCCAGCAGGTGGGGGAGGAAACCGTGGTGGCCGTGGTGGACCCGGCCTCCAACACCATGCGCCAGGGCATCCACCAGCATTCGCTGCTGGGGGCGACGGATCTGGCCAATCGTGTGATCTGGGCGGATTACCACGGCCAGGCCTGGCTTGTGGAGTTGCTGCAGGGCGCCGGAGAGCGCCACCAGCGCTACGAGGTGATGGAGGAGCTGGTCATGGCCATCTGCCGCGACCTGCCTCAGCCCTGCCACATTGTGCTGATGAGCAATGGCGGTATGCAGGGCTTGCGTGAACGTCTGGTGACCCAACTGGAGACCTGTTTTGGCTGAACCTGTGATTAACCTTGCCATGACCGGCGCCTCAGGGGCGCCTTACGGACTGCGTCTGCTGGAGCAGCTGCTGGCGGCGGGCTGTCGGGTGCATTTCATGATCTCCAAGGCCGCCCAGGTGGTCATGGCCACGGAGACGGATCTGAAACTGCCCGGCAGCCCCCGGGCCATGCAGCGCTATCTCGGTGAGCGCTTCGGCGCGCGGGAAGGGCAGCTGACTGTCTTTGGCCGCGAAGACTGGTTTGCACCACCGGCCTCGGGCTCAGGCTCGCGCGCGCCGCTGGTGATCTGCCCCTGCAGTACGGGCACGCTTTCTGCGCTGGCCACCGGCGCCAGCAATAATCTGATCGAGCGCGCCGGTGATGTTGCCCTCAAGGAGCGCCGCACCCTGATCCTGGTGCCCCGGGAAACGCCGCTGTCGGAGGTGCATCTGGAGAACATGCTGCGGCTGAATCGAATGGGGGCCACCATCATGCCTGCCAGCCCCGGTTTCTATCACCATCCGGGCTCCGTGGATGACCTGGTGGATTTTCTGGTGGCGCGGCTGCTCGATCATCTGGGCGTGGAGCAGACGCTTGTGGCCCGCTGGGGCGAACAGCGCCTGGCGGCCAAGCACGGCGGAGAAGGAGAGTCAGGCGATGAGTGAACTCGACTGGGCGCGCATACCCGCAGCCATCTGGCGCAGCTACCGCCATGGACTGCGTCCGGTGTCCTACCCGGACCCGGTGCAGTGGGAGGATCTGCAGGGAGTGGAGGAGCAGAAGGCACAGCTGGCCCACAATACCGAGCGGTTTCTCAAGGGACTGCCGGCCAATCATGCGCTGTTGTGGGGCTCGCGCGGCACCGGCAAGTCCTCGCTGGTCAAGGCGCTGATCAACCGCTATCGGCATCAGGGGCTGCGGGCCATTGAGGTGGACAAGGACGATCTGGTGCATCTGCCGGAAATCGTCGACAGCATTCGTGAGCGCTCCGAGCGCTTCATCCTCTACTGTGATGATCTGTCCTTCTCTGCGGATGACAACAGCTACAAGCCGCTCAAAAGCGTGCTGGAAGGCTCCATTGAGTTGCCGCCGGAAAACGTGCGGGTCTATGCCACCTCCAACCGCCGCCACCTGATGCCCGAATACATGCGCGACAACCAGAGCGCCACCATGGTTGATGGCGAAATCCATCCCGGCGAGGCGGTCGAGGAGCAGGTGTCGCTGTCGGATCGCTTTGGGCTTTGGCTGTCGTTCTATCCGTTCTCGCAACAGACCTACCTTAAGGCGGTGGATGCGCTCTTTCCGGACGTCACCGACCGCGAGGCGCTCCACCGCGAGGCCCTGCAGTTCGCCCTGGCCCGGGGCGGGCGAAGCGGGCGCACCGCGCAGCAGTTCTACCGCTCCTGCACAGGGGAAGGGAGGTATTGAGGCTTAAGTCGCAGGTCCCAGGTCGCAAGTTCCTGGTTTCTGGTGTAGGAGCGCATCTTGTGCGCGATTGTTGCGTGTGCCACATGGCCTTGATCGCGCACGAGGTGCGCTCCCACAGATCGTTATCTGCAATCTGCAACCTTTATCCCCTGTCCGATGCGGCCAAGCCGATTGATGGTTTTGGTCATTGTGGCTCTGCCGCCACCCGGCGAGACTGAGCCATTGCACCAACAACAATCGGAGTAAGCCCATGATTTCCCGTCCGCTTTTTGACAGCGACCTGAACCAGTTCCGCGATACCGTCACGAAATTCTTTGAGAATGAGGCCGTGCCCTACCACGGCCAGTGGGAAAAGGATGGGCAGGTCAGTCGGGAACTCTGGGAAAAGGGCGGCGAGCTGGGTCTGCTGTGCCCCAATACGCCGGAGGAGTACGGCGGTGCCGGTGTGGACTTCCGTTACAGCGCGGTGGTCATGGAGGAGGCTTCCCGTCTGGGGCTTTCCGGTGTTGGCTTTTTTCTGCACTCCGACATCGTCGCCCCCTACATCCTTCATTACGGTACCGAAGAGCAGAAACAGAAATATCTGCCGAAAATGATCAGTGGCGAGATGATCACCGCCATCGCAATGACCGAGCCCGGCGCGGGCTCTGATCTGCAGGGCATCAAGACCAGCGCCATCCGCGACGGCGACCATTACATCCTCAATGGCTCCAAGACCTTCATCACCAACGGCCAGATGGCCGATCTGGTGATTGTGGTGGCCAAGACCGATCCCAAAGAAGGCGCCAAGGGCACCTCCCTGTTTCTGGTGGAGTCCGCCTGGGAAGGGTTCGACAAGGGCAAGAACCTGGAGAAGGTCGGCATGAAAGCGCAGGACACCTCGGAGCTGTTCTTCCAGGATGTGAAAGTGCCCGCCGAGAACCTGCTGGGTTCCCAGGAAGGGCAGGGCTTCATGCAGCTGATGCAGGAGCTGCCTCAGGAGCGTCTGCTGGTGGGCCTGGTCGCCATGGCCGCCTGTGAGGGGGCCTTCCAGTGGACCCTGGATTACGTCAAGGAGCGCAAGGCCTTCGGCAAGCCCATTGCCAACTTCCAGAACACCCGCTTCAAGCTGGCGGAAATGAAGGCGGACATCACCGCCGGGCGCGCTTTCGCCGATCGCTGTCTGGAGCTGCACCTGGAGGGCAAGCTGGATGTGCCCACCGCCGCCATGCTCAAACAGTGGACCTCGGATCTGCAGTGTCGCGTCATGGATGAGTGCCTGCAGCTCTTTGGTGGCTACGGCTACATGTGGGAATACCCCATCGCCCGGGCCTGGGCGGATGCAAGGGTGCAGCGCATCTACGCCGGTACCAACGAGATCATGAAAGAGATCGTGGCTCGCTCACTGTAGGCAGGCAGTTGTCACAAATGCCAAGCACGTCAAGGTAAGGCCAGGCGCCTTTCGTTACAGTCCCGGAAACGGATAACCCGGTACGGGACCAACGAGTGGCGCACTGATGATCAACAGGATTCTGCACACCGGCACCCTGGCGCTTTGCGCGCTGGTGCTGACCGGTTGCCCCAAGGACTTCTCCAGCTCGGACGAATTTGACGACGACATCCAGTCCATTGATTCGGTGAGCAATCAGGACCGGGATATCTATCGTGGTCGCGTCATGAACGGGCAGCTGGAAAATGCGTTGGTCTGGCTGGATCAGGGGCAGGATGGTGCTGTTTCCCCAGAGGTTGACAGTGCTGACGAGGAGCCCCTGCCGGCCGATCCCTGGACAGTCACCGACGAGGACGGCCGTTTCGAGCTGGATGTGACCGGTTTTCAGCGGGATCTGACCGAAGGTGCCGACTGGGATCCCCGGGATGCCTCCGTCATGGTGATTGCCGTCCCGGGTGTCACCATCGACCACACCTCTGGCGAGACAGTGGACCAGGCCTATTTCATGATGGCCCCGCCCGGCCTGGATCCGGCCATCGTCACCCCCTTCACCACCATGGCAGAGACGGTTCGCCGTCTCGATGGAACCGAGGAGCGTGGTGAGGGCATTCGTGAATCAGGCAAGGACATCAATGAGCGACTGGGTGACACCGCTGAGTTTGTCGGAGTCTACAAGGATTACCTGAATGATTCGGATGCCCGGCGCATGCCTTTCTACGCTCAGGCGCTGGCCCGGACCATCCAGAAGCAGGTGCCCGGTGCGATCAGTGACGAGCTGGGCGGGCTCGGTGACCCCATTGACCCCCCCGAGGACCAGCAGCTGTTCACACCGGAAACTCTGGAGGTGATCGGCTCCATACTGGTGGATCAGGCGCCGGAAATTCTGGCGGATGTGGATGCCGATATCGACGCTCAGGGCATCGAAGGCTACAGCCTGCCGCCTGAGGGTGACATTGAAAGCATTGAGGATTTCGGCCCGGATCTGGCGGACCCACTGCTGCTGCGCTCCAAAACCACCTACGTAAAGCTTGAGGACTCCGAGGAGGAGTTTGAGGCCAACTCGGCGGAGGCCGGCGCGAACCTGGCCGCCGTTGAAACTTACGACTACGACCTGGGTACTGCGCTGCGCCGCGCCGACTTTCAGGGTCAGGCTGAGCCTTCCATGGAAGCCATGGCGCGCCTTACTAATCTTGCCGGACGCATTTATGAGGGGGGCGCCCAAAGGGGCCTGGATCTGGCTCTGGATGAGCAGCAGGCTGCAGAAGATGACGCTGAGCGCGACAGTGGCCAGCCGCCCAGGATAAGTGACCGTTTCCTGTTCAGCTGGAGTGGGCAGGAGGTGGCCGATCTGCAATCACTGCACCTCAATCCCATGCGCGAGGAGATCGAGGACTATGACGAGGATGAGGTGGACCGGCTCTACCGGGTTGATCGACAGCCGGGCGGAGATTGGCCGATTGAGAGCGTTGTGCGGGAAGAAGAACTGGGAGGGCCCCTCGATTTCGAACTGAACAGCATCGAGTACAGGAATGGCGGCTTCGAGCGGACCGTGCTGACCAATGCTGAGACCATTGACCGCCGGTATGGCGATATTGATGAGTGTGACAACGGGACTGCGGATAACCCGCGAGTCGTCAATGCCAAACGCGAGATCGTCATCTTTGATGATGACGAGGAGCCGATTGCGACTGAGCGGCACTACGGTCATTACCGCGATGAGCCGGACGACGACATTCCGGAATTCCGGGTGCTGGTGCGCGAGTATGTCCCCGATAATGGCGAATCGGATATAGAGCGGTGGGATTACGTCTATTTTGACGATGTGAGCACCCTGGCCCCTGAGGACGAGGGGGTTGAGCCGGAGGATCTGTTTCTGGATCCGGCACAGCCGGATCTCATTCACAGTGTTCAGATCGCCGATAATCCGAATGAACTGGCTTTCGACAGCGATTTCTGCAGCGACATGGAAGAAAACGAGCAGTCGCGCATGGAGCATGACGAGCTGGATGGATACATCCGCTTTGAGTACATCCGCTTCACTGATTATCTCAATGAAATCGGGACCGCTGACTGAGCCGGAAAATTTGCCCGAAAGGGTTTGACAGGGCTCGGTCGCGGCAGTAAAGTACGCGCCATATTCGGGGCTGAGCCCCCGGACAGACAAGCAGAAACGCCTCGTGCCGAGGTGGCGGAATTGGTAGACGCGCTAGCTTCAGGTGCTAGTATCCGTAAGGATGTGGGAGTTCAAGTCTCCCCCTCGGCACCATCTCTATCCTTACCCTGTTATTTCCTCTGGTTTTACGCTTACAAATCGGACAGAGAAGTGGCCGGGAAACGGCTCATGTCCGCTGTCGTGGTGTCATCACTGCGCCGGAAGGCGTTATACTGCCTGCCCAGAATAATGTTCAATAATTCGGCCACAGGCGAGATGAATGGCTTCAGGAAACAGTTTTGAGAACGATCCACACGCGGATCGTGAGTCCCAGAAATACGAGCGGCCCGTACACAGCCGCGAGATGATCCTCGAACACCTCAAAAAGCGCGGCGCGCCCGCCACCCACCAGAAACTCTGCGAAGAATTCCAGCTCAGCGATGAAGATCTGATCGAAGGGCTTCGCCGGCGTCTGATCGCCATGGCTCGCGACGGGCAGCTGATCTGTAACCGCAAGGGCGCCTATCTGCCGGTCTCGGAAGCGGATCTCACCCGGGGTCATGTCCAGGGCCACCGGGATGGCTTTGGGTTTGTGGTGCCGGACAAGGGCGGTGATGATCTCTTCCTCAATGCGCGGCAGATGCGCCAGGTCTTTCATGGAGACCGTGTGCTGGTCCGTGAGGACCAGCGCGATGCCCGTGGCAAGCGTGAAGGTGTGATTGTTGAAGTGCTGGAGCACAACACCACCCAGATTGTGGGGCGCCTGTACCGTGACGGCGGCGTGTCCTTCGTGACCCCGGAAAACACCCGCATCAACCAGGAAATCCTGGTGCCGGAAGAGGCCTGCGCAGGTGCAGGGCACGGCCAGTACGTGACGGTGGCGCTGGATAAGCAGCCGACATTGCGCTCCAAGCCCATGGGGCATGTGGTTGAGGTGCTGGGTGAGCATATGGCGCCGGGCATGGAAATCACGGTTGCCATCCGCTCCTACGGCATCCCCGACACCTGGCCGCCGGCTGTTACCGAGCAGGCGAAAACGATCCCGGATGAAGTGGCCGAAGAGGCCAAGGCCAATCGGGTCGATCTGCGGCAGATGCCTC
>LKMJ01000578.1_pt1 | contig 28771 bp, 25 predicted proteins | sample 643391 | NCBI WGS metagenome assembly LKMJ01 (sample SAMN04112250, study PRJNA286221) | soda lake metagenome | biome: soda lake; feature: Kulunda Steppe; material: water; isolation source: sample PL-Br10 brine of Picturesque Lake | place: Russia: Kulunda steppe | collected 2010-07 | reverse complement strand
TCCTCTATCCTCGGAATCCGACTGAGAGGAGTCCTCTCGTGTCATATCCATCGTGATACAGGCGCACACGGCAAATAAACCTCACGGTTCCACAGCCCCCGGTCGTCTCGACCCATCACGACCGCAGCAGCGGCGGATACGGCTAACTTCAATTAGTGAAGTAATACGCTTCGAAGACTGTAGTATTGGTCGCTGAATGATTAGTCGGTCACTGAGACCCGATCACCGACGGAGACGTCCTCCCCAGCACCCGCGGGCAACTCGATGACCAGATCTGCCTTCGCTTTTCCGAGGCCGGTCCACGCAGACAGCGTCTCGACACGGGTGACCTCGCCGTCGGCGATCCAGATCGCGTCGATCGGGAAGGGAACGAAAAGCATGTGGAGGCTCCGCGAGGCGACACCGTCGAACTCGAACACCAGCGCGTAGTCGTCGGGGATCGACCGGCGGAACATGAGTCCCCGACCGCGCGAGAGAATGCCAGTAGCCCGCTCGACGTTCGAGGCCAGTATCTCGGAGATGCCATCGTACTCGTGACGAACCTGCACGGTTCAGTCGTCGGCGGCCGCGTCACCCGCGCCCGCCTCGGCGGCCACGTCGTCGTCGATGCTCGGCGGGTACTTCCCGCGATCGAGCTTGACGTCCGACTGCGGGCGAGCCATGCAGGTCAGTGCGTAGTTTTCGGCTTCGGCCTCGGTGAAGCCGCGGGCGGCGGGCTGAGTGACCTCGCCTTCCACGATTTCGGCTGTGCAGGCCAGACACATTCCGACGCGACAGGAGTACTCCTGGGCGATCCCCTCTTCCAGACAGCGGCTGAGAATCGTCTCCGTATCCGATACTGTAATCGACTCGTCCCGGCCCACGAACTCGACGGTGTACTCGGTCATACTTCCATGCTACGAACGAGCCTGATAAAACTCTTTATTCACCTGTTTCGTTGCGGCCGTGTCTGGTCACCCGGCACGGTTCTGCTCGATATCAAACCGCTCCGCCCACTCCTCGGCTACCGGCCGTGGTTCGTCGTCCTCGTCGAGAAGGACTTGCGTCGTCCGGGCAGTCGCAGCGCGTTCGCCGTCGGCGCGGATCTCGTAGTCCAGTGTCACGCTCGTCGTGCCGATCTCGGCGACGCGCACGGCGACGGTTACCTCGTGGTCGACGAGGATCGGCGACTCGTAATCAACCTCGACGTGGGCGATGACCGTTGATATATCTCGGTTACCGATCACGTCTCGGAAAAACTTGATTCGTGCCGATTCGAGATAGGTGACATACACCGCGTTATTGACGTGGCCGTAGGTATCGAAATCGTTGTAGCGTTTTTCGATCGTCGCCGTGTACTCGTAGTCGCTCACGTCTCCGGAGAGGACGGTTCGGAACTAATAGGTTGTCGTCGATGAGCCCGGACGAGTGTATCCGACAAGTAAAACGTTTTGACCGTGGGGATACGACCCGTCTTTATGACCACATCGGAGCACGACGTCGTTGTCGTCGGAGCGGGGACCTCGGGCTGTTACGCCGCGGCCACCGCCGCAAACGCCGGACTCGACGTCGTTATTGTCGACCGAAAAGACGCCGAAGAAGCGGGACACATCGCCTGCGGTGACGCGCTGAAAGGGGCATCAAACTTCCCGGAATCGATCCCGCGCTCGAAGATCGAACCAGCGTTCACAAACACCGATGTCGACCACGGCCGCTTCGAGATTCCACAGGAAGACGAGGTGCTGGAAATTCCCGTACCCGGCGAACTCGCCGTGATCGACCGCTGGGAGTTCGGCCGCCTGCTCATCGAGGGCGCAGAGGAATCCGATGCCGAGGTCCACTACGACACCGTCGTCAAGGACGTCAATCAGGACGACGACGGGCGGGTAACGGGGATTGAAACGATCCGAAAGGGCGAGCCACGAACCTACGAGGCCGAGGTCGTCGTCGATGCTGCAGGTGCGCTGTCGATCCTTCAGGACTTCGCCGAACTAGACGACGCGACTTTCGACACCAACGTCAGATACTCGCAGTTCTGTTCGGCCTACCGCGAGATCGTCCACGTCGATGAGCCGGTTGAGTGGTCGGACGCACTGGTGTTCAAACCGACCGAGCGGGCCGCGGGCTATCTCTGGTACTTCCCACGCACCGAGACCGAGATTAACGCCGGGCTGGGCTTCCAGATGAACGAGGAGCCGATGACACTGGTCGAGGATCTCAAAGACGACCTGGAGAACCGCGAGGAGTTCGAGGGCGCGGAAGTCGAGGACAAACTCGGTGCGTCGCTCCCGACGCGACGCCCGTACGACTCTGCGGTCGCGCCGGGCTACGTCGCAGTCGGCGATGCTGCCGCCCACGTCAATCCGACGACTGGCGGCGGGATCGCCGGTGCCGCATACGCGGGCCAGTACGCGGCCGAAACGATCGTCGATGCCCTCTCGAACGGCGGCCCGACCGAGGATGCACTCTGGGAGTACAACGAACGGGTGATGGACCATTTCGGCGGACGCTACGCCGCACTCGATGTCTACAACATCCATATTACTGGTGGCGAGCTCGACGAGCTAACGAGCCTGCTTGCGGCCCTGCCGGGCGAGCAGATCGCTGAATCCCTGTACTCGGGGTCAACGTCGATCCCGCTGTCCGTGAAGCTCAAGACCGCCTACAAGAGCTTCGGTCACTGGGGAAGCATCTACAAGCTCTATCAGACCAAAGAACTCGCCGACGAGTTACTGGACCACTACGACGATTACCCATCCTCCCCCGATGGCTTCGACGCCTGGCGGGGCCGTCGTGACGAACTGATGGACGAAATATACGAGACGACCGGCGCGGAGCCAAAGTACTGACTGTCGTCTTCGAGACGCTGTCCCCACGCTGCTCGCACCTCACAACTCCAAACCACCTGTTTGATCGAATCACATTTGTAGTTCTTACAGTGTCAGTATCTCCTCAGGGCTCGCACCGATTTTATATCGCAATATGTGGTTTACTAACTGTATATCGACCAACGCATGGTGCTTATACACGCGCAGGCGATACGTGTCCCTATGGTACAGAACGTCGCCGGGATCCTTCCGGAGCTCGACCCCGAGGACTTCTATCTCCTGTCGGGAGTCGAGCAGGGAATGCGATTTTCCGAGTGGGTATCGCGCGAAAAGCTTCCGGACTTTGCGGATCTCACTCCCGAAGAGGTCGAGTACCGACTCGATCGCTGCCTCGACCGCGGATTGATCGAACGGAAGACGATCCAGTATGAGGGGTACACGCTGACCTTCGAGGGGTACGATGCGCTGGCGTTGCGTACGTTCGCCGAGCGGGAGACGATCACCGGGTTCGGCGCGTCGCTCGGTGTCGGCAAAGAAAGCGACGTGTTTGAGGTTCAGTCCTACGAGCCAATGGCACTGAAGTTCCACCGTGAGGGGTATACAAACTTCCGAGAAGTGATGAAAGAACGCGACTACACCTCGGATCGTCAGCACGTCTCCTGGCTCTACACCGCACGGAAGGCAGCGGAGCGCGAGTACGAGGCGCTCGAAACCCTGTATCCGGATGTTTCGGTTCCCCGGCCGATCGATCACAACCGCCACGCAATCGTGATGGAGAAGATCGACGGTGTCGAGCTCTCGCGCACAGGGCTGGAAGACAAACAGGTACTCCCAGTTCTGGATCTCGTCCTCCGCGAGATGCAGACGGCCTACCGCGAGGGGTGGGTTCATGCGGACATGAGCGAGTACAACGTCTTCGTCGGCACTGACGGAATCACAATCTTCGACTGGCCTCAGGCGATCCCGGCCGACCACGAGAACGCCGAGGAGTTCCTCGAACGGGATGTCGACAACATCGTGAATTACTTCCGCCGCAAGTATCCCCAGCACGTCGAGGAGTACGACGTGCCGGCGTTGGCCGATTCAATCGAGAATAACGAGTTCGACCGGGTCGAAACTCACACGTTCTGACGTCGTTCGCCGCACTACGGGCAGGAATCGACGCCCCTCCTGGAGTTTGACCGTCCATCGTAAGGGTGGCAACTATCCACCAGTAAACTATATGAAGCTATATCAAAACTATCTGGCTGGTGCGATAGTTTGAAAGACAGCCCGTCGCGATTGCTCTGTTGGCACTAGTTGGGAACAACCTCAAGAGACGCAGTAAGGTCTCCTCCGTCAGGAGATACAGCTATGCTTCGAAGACAGCCAGGGGACCACGTTGCTATACGGAACGTGATCGAGCGCTACCCCCGCTCTGGCATTCAGTTACCTGCGTCTCGACGAAATTCTTCCCCCTGTACAGGTCGACTTGCTCGGACATCCACGGAAACGAATTGTCAGTGCCGTACTGTTCAAATAAGTCGAGTTGTTCAGGGTGCCAGTCGGTGATGTGTTCGACGTACTCGGCGAACTGCCTGGCACTCGTGCCAAGAATGTAGACGGACTATTCTATCATACCGGCCGATGGGAGATCAACTCTCACAGGCCTTGCATTCGAGAATATCCCGGCTAAATTTCTGTGCAGCATTTACGCTGTTCTGATAGTAGAGACTTTTCACTCCTTTCTTCCAGGCCTCTATGTAGAGTTGATTGATCTCTTTGACGCTCACTTCACTTGGATCAATCGAGATGTTCAGGCTCTGTGCCTGATCTATGTGTTTCTGTCTCTGCGCTGCCTGGTTAATGATTGCCATCTGTGGTATCTCAGCGAATGTCTTGAAGACTTCTTTTTGTTCGTCCGTCAGACAATCGAGATGCTGCACGCTACCATCTTTATTCGCGATACTGTCCCAGACTTCTCTCTTGTCTTTACCTTGCCTTTTCAGTATTGCTTGAAGGAATCTGTTCTTTTGAGTCGATTTGAGTTTTGCTCCATCTCTCACGAAGTAGTTCGACTTTAGCGGTTCAATACTCGGACTGACCTGGCCCAGAATGACACTGCTCGATTTCGTCGGAGCCACACTCATCGTCGTCGTGTTGCGCCTGCCATATCCCTCAAGTACCTCTGGTTCACCGAACTGATCGGCAAGCTCTTTGCTCGCCTCGTAACTTTTCTCTCTGATCGTCCGGAATATCTCTTCGTTTTTCTGCATTGCCTCCATGCTGTCGAAAGGGATCATGTTGCTCTGGAGGTAACTGTGCCAACCGAGGACGCCGATTCCTATTGCCCTGTGTCTTTTTGCAAACCGCACAGCCCGTTCCATGAACTGTGTCCCTTCTGCTTTCTGGATGAATTCCTCCATCACGGCATCAAGGAAGCGCGTCAGAGTTTCAACTGCATCCGTGTCCTTCCACTCGTCGTAGTGGAGAGCATTCATACTTGAGAGACAGCAGACGAAGCTCTCATCCGGTGTGGCAGGTAGTGCTATCTCGGTACACAGGTTGGATGCGTTTATCTCGTAGTTCTTGTCTTTGTAGACCTGTGGCTTCCCCTCATTCATGTTGCCTCTAAAAATAATATAGGGGACGCCGATATTGATTCGTGTCTCGATGATCTTTGCCCACGTCTCTCTCTTTTCTTCATCACCATCGATCATCTCCTGGAACCATTCATCACCGATGATGACACCGTAGAAAATATCCTGTATCGGGTCACCCTCGGTCTTGATGTTGAGCCATTCTTCGAGATCATCATGTTCAACATCGATATACCCTGCAAACTGACCTCTTCGAGTTTCACCCTGACTCACCACATTGATAGCAGTATCGAACAGTTCTGTGAAACTATAACTCCCATTGCTCTTTCCGTTGTTCGTTATTGGGCTGCCTCTTGGCCGTATTTCACCGAAGTATCCGCTTGTGCCTCCGCCCAACTTAGTCATTTCACCGACTTCGGCATGCGTGTAGAGAATACTCTCCATATCGTCTTCCATGTAGCTGCCGAAGCAGCTGATAGGGAGACCTCTGTCCAGTCCAAAGTTCGCCCAGATCGGGCTTGCGAGACTGTAGAACCCTCTACTCATGTAGTCGTAGAACCTGTCTGCGAAGCCCTCTTCATCCAAGATCTCTTCAGCGTTTTCTGCTATCTGTCTGACTCTTTCCTTCGGTTCAACACCTTCAACCAGGTATCCTTCTCTGAGGAACTCTTTGCTGTCCTCATTCAACCAGTAGAACGGTTCTTTGTGCTGTTCTCTGACCTGTGTGAGCTCTGTTTGCGCCATTGTCAGAACATCTCCTCGGCTGTAACGCTCTGCGTGTGTTTGTTGTAGGTGGTCGATCGCTTGCTGAAGAAGTCGTTGTCCTTCGTCATCATAATATCCTCATCGAACCAGCGAGTTTCGTCAAGTAGGTCATCATTTGTCTCGAACATTGGATCTACTCCGACATTCTCCAGACTCTGGTTGAATCGGTCTTTCAAAAACTCGTCTATCCACTCTCTGGGAAGGAATTCCAGTTCTCCCTCACTGAATATCCAATCCAGTATATCCATCTCCGCCTCGTAGGCCTGCTTACAGGCCTCTTCGATATCCTCTTCGAATTCATCATCGAACAGCTCTGGGTTCTCTTCTCTGATCGTATCTACCAGCTCCACTCCGAACAGCCCGTGGATCTGTTCTTCTTTACTGGTTGCTTCGACAGCGTTGGATATTCCCTTGAATTTCTTCTCGTACTTGTCGAAGCTTGTCATTATCAGGAACTGACTGAACAGTGAGACATGCTCGACGAACGTACTGAACAGAAGGATGCTCATCACATATTCTTCTTTGTCGTCACTGTGAGTACTTCCCAGACATTCATCGAGATACTCTATTCTGTTTTTTATAGCCGGCACTGCAGTCACCTGCTCGAAATCGTCTGTAATCCCTAACACATCGAGCAGGTGACTGTAAGCGTCCATGTGTCGCACTTCACTCTCTGCAAAGGTCATGCCGACACTGCCTATTTCTGCTTTGGGCATCTCTTCGTAGATATCTGACCAGAATGTCTTTACCTGCACCTCGATCTGTGCGATAGCCAACATCGTCCGTTTGATGACGGTCTTCTCGGCACGAGTTGTATTGACCTTGAAATCTTGAACGTCCCCTGAAAAGTTGAATTCCGTGTGAACCCAGTAGCTGTTCCGTATCGCATCCTTGTAGTCGAGGAAATCGGTGTACTCATACGGTTTTAGCTGTGTTCGTTCCGAGAAAATGTCGGTCTCCGTATCTCCGCCTGTGGTTTTGTTTTCAGTCATTGGCACGTACCCGGAGGAATCGTCCTCTGCAGGTTGGCTTCTGTCCCCGTCGTTGGTTGGTTCGGTGCGTTCGAATGCACCTGTGTCGCTTTCTGTACGTCTGTTTATGATCTATGCTCGTCCGGTCAAGGATTGACCGAACATCTGCTTGATCTACGTGTGTTTGTATCATTGTGGTTCGTTTGGGGCTTCGAAGTCGTCAAGTTCTGAATCCAGGACTGCATCAAGTTCTCTCAGGAATTCCTGCGGCTCGGAGAATGTTTTATAAACAGAGACAAATCGAATGTAAGCGACCTTATCGAGCGCACGGAGGTTCTCAGAGACGAGTTCGCCGATGAGACTCGAAGAGACGATACGTGCCTCTCGGTCTTGTAGTTCGCTCTCGATATCGTCGACGAGAGAAGTCACTGTTGTCTCGGTCACATCACGCTTCTCAACGGCTCGCTCAATCCCTGCGCGGAGTTTCTGCCGGTCGAACGATTCGATGGTTCCGCCGCGTTTTTTCACTTGGAGGGACTCCCATTCCGGACGTTCGTACGTCGTGAAACGGAACGAACAGCGTTGACACTCGCGGCGCCGTCTGACGGAGGTTCTGTCGGCACTGGTCCCTGTATCGATGACGCGTGTTTGCTCGTTCCCGCAGTCCGGGCAGTCCATAGTTGTCACTAATTAATCCTCCAGGCTCTTAACCCCATATGTGGGGGCTCTCTATTTTAGCCGCAATATCTGGTGGTGGTGACTATCACATAAAACTTTCCTAATGAGATTGGTATAATACAACTAAACTTGTTTAGTGACGTGTGGGTAGTTGGGATCATATACATCGAGTAACCCAGTCACAACTACTGCATCTGAGCTAGCCACCAGACATGAGAACGGTTTCATTCTCCGTGACTATTACCGGCAGCCTGTACGCCCTCACACGTCGAGAAGTTGGCCGGACACACCGGTCAGTGAAGGATAAATGAGTGTGGGTTCCGTGCCGTCTCCACAAAAAAGAGCGGTTTCGAAACCGGATGACCGCTCAGGAGAAGATGCTCTTGAGCTTGCCGAGTAGCCCGCCGCTTTTCTCGCGGTCCGACGAGTCATCGACGGCTGTCTGGTCAGACTCCGACGTTTCCGGGGTTGGCTCCTCGTGGTCTTCGGTGTCCGGGTCCTCGGAGTCTTCGGCAGTCGACTCGTCGATCTGTTCCTCGGTCTCGCCGCCTATGTCCCCACCGGCTTTCTCGATTGCCTCGTCGATCAGGCCGTCGGCATCGTTTACCGCGCCTTTGATATTGGACTTGACGAGGGGTTTCCCCTGGAAGCGATCCTGGCTGACGGACGTGTCCGCTGCGATGATCACTGCGTCGGCTGCCTCGATGGCCTCTGCCGATAGCTCGTTTTCGGTCCCCATCGCACCCTGTACCTCGACGTCGATCTCGTGACCGCGCTTCGTTGCGGTGTTTTCCAGGTTCTCTGCACCCATCTGGCTGTGCGCGATACCGGTCGGACAGGCTGTGACTGCTACGAATTTCATGATGTATCAGTTAGTAGTTCACGTATTTCGGAGATAGTACTGGCGCTCACTGCCCGTTCTGCGAGCTCCCGAGCCGCTTGCGTATCAGTTTCCGCAACCTTCGCTTTGACCTCCGGGATCGTCACTGCACTCATGCTGAGCTCGTCGAGTCCCAGCCCGACGAGTAGTTCCGTTGCCGTGGGATCTCCCGCCATTTCGCCACACATCCCGATCCACGTATCGTTGTCGTGAGCGGCGTCGACGCTCCGGTCGATCGCTCGTAACACGGCGGGGTGTAGCGGATCGTGCAGATGGGCCACGGAGTCGTTCTCGCGCGACGCGGCCATGACATACTGTGCGAGGTCGTTCGTCCCGATGCTGAAGAAGTCGACTCGTTCGGCGAGTTCATCCGCCATCAGTACCGCACCTGGAGTCTCGATCATCACCCCGAGCTCCGGTCGCTCGTACTCGATGTCGTCAGCCGACAGTGACTCGGCAGCGGCATCGACCGCGTCGAGTGCGGCATCGAGTTCGTCGACGGTCGAGACCAGGGGAAACATCACCGACAACCGGCCGTCTCCCTCTGCAGCCGCACGCAAGAGTGCACGAAGCTGGGTCTCGAACAGATTGCTGTCGTCCTCCAGCGAGCGTCGGATTCCACGATGGCCAAGGAACGGGTTCTCCTCGTCTTCGGCATCGAGATACGGGATCGGCTTGTCGCCGCCGACATCGAGGGTCCGAACCACGACGCGTCCATCCGGGAAGGCTTCGAGCGCCTCCACGTAGGACTCGAACTGCTCGTCTTCGTCTGGCGGCTGCTCCCGGTCGAGAAACAGGAACTCAGTTCGGTAGAGGCCGATCCCGTCTGCGCCCTGTTCGACGGCCCCGTCGAGTTCGGCGGTCGTCCCGAGGTTTGCAGCGACCTCGATTTCGACGCCATCTGCAGTCTCGACGGGCTCCGTGCGGATCTCGACGTCTCGCCCGGCAGTGACTCGCTTGCGAGTCTCCTCGTCCGGATCGACGATGACGTCATCGTTCGTGGCGTCGATTGCGACGTCTGCACCCTCATCGATCTCCAGCAGGTCCTCACCGATGCCAACGACCGCGGGAATCCCCAGCGAGCGCGCGAAGATCGCGGCGTGGGAGGTTCGTCCACCGGTTACGGTTGCAAAGCCTGCCACGCGGTCGGGATCGAGCTGTGCTGTATCGCTCGGCGTGAGCCGTTCTGCGAGCAGCACGGTCCCTTCGGGGAGTGTAGCCAGATCCATCCGCTCGCCGCCGGAGAGAATCCGGAGCAGACGGTCGCGGATATCTCGCATGTCGTCCGCTCGTTCTGCCATCATCCCCTCCATCCCCTCGAACTGCTCGATAGCACTACCGAATGCACGGGCGACACCCGCCTCTGCGGCCGCGCCGTCGTCGATCGCCGCTTCGACGCCGTCGGTGATCTGTGGATCGTCGAGGAACTGAAGGTGTGCGTCGAAGACTGCGGCTTCCTCCTCGCCGACGCGTTCTGCCGTCTGTTCGCGCTCGGTTTCGAGTTCCTCGCGTGCCTGCTCCTGTGCGTCCGCGAACCGTTTCAGTTCGGCGTCGGGCTCACCGGCCTCGATCGATTCCGGGTCCGGGCGCTCGTCGGGACGGTACCACCGCGCCTGGCCGAGCCCGGAGAGTGGCGTGACGCCGACGCCTGGAAGTGTTTTACTCATACTCGGATTCCGGTGTTGTGAGTACCTTCGCAACCGCCTCGATCGCGTCTTCTTCGTCCGGACCATCCGCCGTGAGGAAAACTTCGTCGCCGGACTTTGCACCCAGTCCGGTGACGGCAAGCATGCTCGCCGCGTTGACGGCGTCGCCCCCCTCGGGCTTGACGGTGATCTCGCTGTCGTACTTGTTTGCCGTTTCGACGAACTTCGAGGCCGGGCGGGCGTGAAGGCCGTCCTCGGGAACGATTGTGACGGTGCGTTCGATCATTTGTTGATCGCCTCCAGAATGATCTCTTCGACACGCTCTGGGGATTCTGCCTCGTGGAGAGCGTCACGGTTCTCCTCATGCATCAGTGATCGGGAGAGCGAACTGAGCATCGAGAGGTGTTCTTCACCACCCTCCTCGGGCACGAGGAGCATGAAGATCAGCGTGGCGGGCTCGTCGTCCATCGCATCGAAGTCGATGCCGTCATCGACTCGAGTGAACGCGATCGTTGGAGACTCGACGCCTGCGCTTTTTGCATGGGGGATACCGATACCCATGCCGACACCGGTCGTTGCATCCTCCTCACGTGCCAGAAGATCCTCCAGTGCCTGTTCTCGATCCGTGACTCGCCCGGCATCAACGGCCAGATCGAGCAGGAATTCGATACACGGCTCTTTGATAGTCGGTGCACCGTCCAGGGCGATCAGATCAGTCGTCAACGGTGTGTGGCCACCTTCAGTTGTCATAGTTTGTCTTCGGGTTGGGTAATAAAAGACGTTAGCGTGATCAGTCTGCAGTTGCTTCGACGGAGTCGACAGCGGCCTGGTCTGGCTTGAGCAGCGTGACCATCGCAGCGGTCACAACAGTACCCAGCACGATCGCACCGAGGAAGCCAAGGACGTTCTCGGCCAGCACGACCACGAAGATGCCGCCGTGCGGTGCAGGCATGCCGACGCCGAGGGTCAGCGCGGTCGCTGCTGCCGTGGCGCTACCGACCATGATGCTCGGGATCACGCGAAGCGGATCAGCAGCGGCGTACGGGATCGCCCCTTCGGTGATGAACGAGAGGCCCATCGGGATCGCGGCGATAGCGTTCTCGCGCATCTCGTCAGGGTATTTGTGCGGGAACGCGAGGTTCGATACTGCCAGTCCGAGCGGCGGGGTCATCCCCGCGATCATCACTGCAGCCATCGGACCAGTAATACCGTCTGCGACCAGTGCGACGCCGAAGACGTAGGCAACCTTGTTGACCGGGCCACCCATGTCGAAGGCCATCATCGCCCCGAGGATGACGCCCAGCAATGCGGCGTTAGCACCCTGCATTCCATCGAGCGTCGACGTCAGCGCGTCGTCGACGATGGCAATCGGGACGCCGAGCCCGAAGACAACCAGCGGCGCAAGCAACGCCACTGTTAGCACGGGAATGACCAGAATCGGCATCATCGGCTTCAGCATCGACGGAACGGACCAACTTTTCATCCAGCGAGCAACGTATCCCGCTAGCAGACCGGCGGCGATCGCACCGAGGAAGCCCGCAGTTGCACCGTCGGCGGTAAAGCCAACAGTCTCACCGGCAGCCTCGACGATGTGTGGCTGCTGGATCGCGTAGGCAAGGATAAAACCGGGTGCCAGACCGGGTTTATCAGCGATCGCGTACGCAATGTACGCGCCCAGAATTGGGATCATGATCTCCAGACCGAGGACGCCGATTTCCCCGAGATACCAGCCCAGCGACCCCGTTTCCTCAAAAAGGGTCTCGGTATCGCCGGCGGTAAACGGCAGCTCGGCGACCATAAACCCGACTGCAAGGAAGATACCGCCGATAGTTACGAACGGTATCATAAAAGAGACCCCGGTCATGAGGTCTTCTTTTACTTTTGTTACGTGTGATCGAAGTGCGCTTTCTGCATCGTCTTTTGTGCTCATGGTTAATCACCCAGTGGTCTCCCCTACTGGTTCACAGCAACAGCGAGATAATCGCCAGAACGAGGAAGATCAGAATGAAGATCCGGGCAATCTCCATGGAGACGCCTGCAATGCCGCGTGCGCCAACGGCAGCGGCGATGATCGCGAGGACGAAAAACAGGATCGCCCACTGGAGGAAATCGCCGGTCAGCTGTACCGGCAGGAACTGAACACTCTCGATCATCGACTCCCAGCCGGTATAGCCGAACAGCTTGGCATATGCCATAGACTCTCGTAGGATGATTGGCCTCTTTGTAATGTTACTGCTATTAGCAGTACTGCGAGCTTTCAGTAGCACACGACGGTATTACCGGGCGAAACCCCGTCTTACTCGACGCTCGATGATGGATCGAAGCTGCTTTCGAAGGCCTTAAACTCCGAACAGCGGTATCCCCAAGTAACTCGCTGGACGACGGGCACCAGCGGGCACCTGTCATCGACAGGACGGAATGTGGCCGGACTCCCGGCTGAACCACCCAACGCCCGTGGTGAAACATATGGCACGAAGTTTCTACTCACACATCAAGGAAGCCTGGAAGAACCCGGGCGACGGCAAACTTGCCGAACTCCAGTGGCAGCGCAAACAGGACTGGCGGGATCAGGGAGCGATCGAGCGCGTCGATCGACCCACCCGTCTGGATAAAGCACGCGAACTCGGCTACAAGGCCAAGCAGGGCGTCGTCGTCGCCCGCGTGTCGGTCCGCAAAGGATCGGCCCGCAAGGTGCGACACAAGGCCGGTCGCCGAACCAAGCGACAGGGCGTCAACCGCGTCACCCGACGGAAGAACCTCCAGCGGATCGCCGAGGAGCGCTCCGGCCGCAAGTTCCGGAACCTCCGCGTCCTCAACAGTTACTGGGTCGGAGAGGACGGCAGCCAGAAGTGGTTCGAGGTAATCCTCATCGACCCCAACCACCCCGCCATCCAGAACGACGACGATCTCAACTGGATCTGCGACGACACCCATCAGGGTCGGTCCTACCGTGGCAAGACCAGCGCCGGTCAGCGCGGTCGTGGCCAGCAGGGTCGTGGCAAGGGTACCGAGCACACGAAACCATCGATCAGCGGCGACCGCAACCGCGGCAAGTAGACGCGTTTCGACGTCTATTTTCTTCGACGCAGCGTCCACCAGCAGCCGGTCTACTCTAACATCGGCTTTTTGACCATATTTGCCCAAGCCTACAGCATGACCCGTGTCCTACCACGAGGCGCTCGCCGTGATGGTCTCCGAGCGGGTCGAGGCTGCCCATCACCGTGGCGTCACCGGCGTCCCGGCTTTCGCACGCGACGGCTACAGCCCACGCGGTGCGGTTCCGCCCGAGCAGCTAGTACACCTGATCGAGGGCGTCTATACCGAGTACTGAACTATCGAGAAGCGGTCGATCAGGCGTAGCCGTCCGCGTCCAGATCCGTCTTCGAGATGTCGCCCAGCCCCTGTGTCGTCTCCAGGGCAGTCATCAGGTCGCGCTGGGAGATCGTGCCGTACACCTGGTCGTTCTCAGTGACGACGATCCGATCCGTTCGCTCCTTACTGATGAGCATGAGCGCCTCGAAGGCGTCTGCATCGGGACCGATAGTCGGTGGATCCGCACGCATTACGTCCGAGACGCGGCGGCTGTCGCGCTCGTCCGGTTCGACGTCACGTAGCTCCGCCAGCGTGACAAGCCCCACGAGCTCGGTTCCATCGACGACGGGGTAGCCGTTCCGGCGCTCGGTGACGATCCGTTCGAGCAGCGTCTGGACGCTGTCGCCCGCATCGACCGCGTCACCACGGTCGGTGAGGAGGTCCCGAACCGTGATCCCGCGAAGCAGATCACGCACGACCGTCGTCCGCGACTCCGCGGAGGCGGCGACGTAAATGAACATGGCGATCAGGAGGAGCAAGAGTGCCCCGGAGAGGACGGCAACGATCGCCATCACGACAGCAAAGCCCTGCCCGACGGCGGCCGCAGTCCTTGTTGCGGATGCGTAGGGGCGTCGTCTTGCCAGAAGCGCACGCAGCACCCGTCCTCCGTCCATCGGGAACGCAGGCAGCATGTTGAACACCGCCAGCGAGACGTTCAGAACCGCAAGCAGGCCGACGACGTAGAGCACGAGCGGAGCCGACGCTGGGACGACCTGGAGTGCCGCAAAGAACCCCCCCGCAAGCACGAGGCTCGTGATCGGCCCGGCGATCGCGATCCAGAACTCGACGTTCCAGTCCTCGGGCAGCTCTTCCATGTGGGCCATCCCGCCGAAGATCCAGAGCGTGATCGACGTGATCCCGACGTCGAAGTAGCGTGCGGTCCAGGAGTGACCGAGTTCGTGGACCAGCACGCTGGCGAACAGCCCGACTGCGGCCGTGATGCCGAGCAAGATCGGTGTCTGGCCGCTCGCGAGCGCGTCGGGATCGACGGCATGAGGCGAGACCAGTTCGACGGCAGTCGCGTACGCCGCCAGCTGTTCGGGTCGACTGATCAGATACGCGAGCAACGGCAAGAAAACGACGAGCGTGATGTTCAGACGGATCGGGATCTTCGTGATCGATCCGATCGTGAAGTTTCGCATACGTGATCGTACGTTCGAAGGATAATATTTCGTCCGGACTCAGCCTGTAGGTTGCGACAGCCCCAAAACTCCATCACCCATTTATATCTTGAACTTATATCACACGGCATGAAACCCGCAGCTCCCGAGCACCGTCCTGTGGCGTTGACGATTGCCGGAAGCGACTCCGGCGGCGGCGCAGGCATTCAGGCCGATCTGAAGACGATGGAAGCGACCGGGGCGTTCGCTACCAGCGTGATTACCGCTGTAACGGCCCAGAACACTACCGGATTGACCAGCTCACAGGTCCTCCCGATCGACGAGATCGACGCGCAGTGTGACGCCGTCTTCAACGATTTCGAGGTAGCAGCGATCAAGACGGGGATGCTCGCGAGAGCCGAGGTGATCGAACTCGTCACCGATCGTGTGGCGACTGCGAGCGCCCCTGCTGTCGTCGATCCGGTGATGGTCGCCACCTCCGGCGACCGGCTGCTCGACGCCGACGCCGAGGACGCCTACGAGACATTGATCGGAGAAAGCACGCTCGTTACACCGAACGCCGACGAGGCCGAGGTGTTACTTGATGAAACTATCGAGACTACCGCAGACGCTCGGGCTGCGGGCGAACGGCTCGTCGGTATGGGTGCAGAGGCCGCGCTGGTCAAGGGAGGCCACCTCCACGAGGACGAAGAGACGGTCGTCGACGTACTCGTTACTGGAACGGGAATCGAGGAGTTCGAACATCCGCGAATCGACACGAACGCGACGCACGGCTCGGGCTGTACCCTGTCGAGTGCGATCGCTGCTCGACTCGCGGACGGTGACTCTGTTCTCGACGCTGTCGAGTGGGGGACCGAGTTCATGCACAGCGCAGTCCGCTACCACCACGATGTCGGGCAGGGGCCCGGAGCCGTAAACCATCTGGTCGACCTTCGAAACCGCGCGGATCGACAATATCTCGATCGGCGACTCGAAACGCTTGGGGAGCGAATCCGGAAGATAGGCGTTGATGGGTCGCAGGTGCGTCTTGCCGCCGCCAGTCGGTACGCAGAATCCAAAGCGGACGTCGTAACCGGAACGATGGCGTCCGACAGGGTGAATCGATCGGCGAACACTGCCGACGAGCGAGTCGTCCAGCGGCTCCTCGGCGTCCGGGATGCGGTTCCGACTGTCCGGTTTGCTGTCTCGGTGACGCTCTCCGAGGGTCAGGATTGCATACACTCTTCACGGCACACTTACAGCGCGGATGCACCGATTCGACCCGCGTGTCGGGACTGTGCAGCAGGGGCTACTGGAGATCCGATTATGCTTGAAGAACGCGGCGAGACCATAGTGTACTCCGTTTGCGGTTCGACAGTGGACGCGGTCGCTGAGAGGATCGGTGAACTCGAACACGAAGAGCAGTAAAATCAGTAGACCGGGTGTTCAGCTATCGTCGGACGGCTTCGTATCCGGACCGGACTCGACGAACGAGAACATATCGTCGCTCGTACTATCCTCGGTTTCCTCGTCGTCCGATTCGGCCGGTGGTTCTTCTTCGTCATCCGCTTCAGTGTCCTGCGCCGGTTCTGCCTCGACGTCCTGTTCCGGCTCCGCTTCGGCGTCCTGCTCGCTTGCCGGCGCTGCCACGGCGTCCTGCGGTGTTGTTTCGGCGAGTGGATCCGCTTGGGTCGGAGATTCACTCACTTGCTCGTCGTCCGCCTCGGAATCATCAGCTCCGAAGTTGATCCCATCGTCCGCCTCGGAATCATCAGCTCCGAAGTTGATCCCATCGTCGGCCGAGGAAGTCCGGTTCAGCGACGCGGGATCCGGGCCGCTATCCTCCTCCGGCTCCGCATCGAACTCCGGTGGTTCCTCAGTAGATTCTAGCGACTCCTCGCCTGCGTCGAGCGGTTCGTCGTCGCCACCGTCGTCCGTGCCGGATTCCTCGGGATCGGAGGTCCCATCGTCGCTGGACGGGTCAACGGTCTCGTCGTCGGCGGCCGGGAGCGCGCTCTCACCGTCGTCTCCGAGTCCGCCTTCGGCATCCGCATCGGTCTCGAAGCGATCGAGTGCTTCGGAGAGCTGCGATGCCTGATTCGCAAGATCGGACGCGGATCGGGAAACTTCCGTGAGCGCAGTCGTCTGCTGTTCGGCTGCAGCGGCAACGTTTTCGGATTCTGCGGTCGTCTCCTCGGAGATTGTTGCGGCTTCGTCGACCATCGCGACCACTTCCTGTGTCGACGCTGCCTGTTGCTCGGTTGCCGCGGAGATCTCCTGAACACCAGTGTTGGTTTCCTGTGCGTAGTCCGCAATCTCGCCGAGTGCTTCCGCGGCATCCCTGACCGACTCTGTGTGGTCGGTGATCTCGGAACTGGTCTTCCGGACTTCTTCGGCGGTGTCGTCGGTCTGTGCCTTGATCCGTTCGAGGCGATCCTCGATATCTTCGGCGGCGTCCTTCGTATCGGCCGCCAGCTCTTTGACTTCTTCTGCCACGACGGCAAAGCCTTCACCCGACTCGCCCGACCGAGAGGCCTCGATATTGGCGTTCAGGGCGAGCATGTTCGTCTGCTCTGCGACCTCGGTAATGAACTCCAGCAGCTCGTCGATCTGGGCGACCTCCTTCTGTAGCTGTTCGATCTCCTCGACGGCAACCTCGCTCTCTGCCTCGATCCGGTTCATCCCCTCGATCGCCTCCTGGGCGGCTTCGCGCCCTTCACGACCAGTTTGTGCCGTTCGCTCGGCGATATCGGCGACCTCGTTCGAGGAGGAGGCGATCTCCTCGGTCGTCGTCGAGAGACCGCTCATCTCCTGGCTGACCGACTGTAGCGACTGGTTCTGTCGCTCCGCGCCGTCGGAGATCTCCTGGATCGATTCGGTGACCTGCTCGCTCGCGCTGCGAACCTCCTCACTGGAGGCAGTCACCTCTTCGCTGGCTGTAGCGACCTCGGTCGCGAAGCGTTTGAGCTGTTCGACGGTCGCTTCGATCTCGTCGAGCATGGCGTTGAAGTCCTCGCCGATCCCACGCATCTGCTCGTTGTCGGCGTCGACGGTCGCCCTGACGGAGAGGTCGCCATCTGCTGCCTGACCCATCACTGCACGGTATTCGGCGGCGGACGTTTGCAGGTCCTGATTGATCCGCTCGACGCGTTCGCGTTCTGACTCGGCTTCTTCACGGGCCTGCTGAGACTCGCGTATCTGTTCGCGAAGCGCGTCGCGCATGTTGGCAAAGCCTGCGTAGAGCCGGCCGATGTTGTCGATCCGCTTGGTCTCGAAGTCGACGTCGAGGTTCCCCTGTTCCATCTCCTCGGTTTTGGCCGTCAGACGGTCTATCGCGACGGCCGTGTTTCGACCGAGCGCGAGCCCGATAATACCGATGAGAAGCACACCTCCAGCGGTCGCGAACGCTCCGTAGGTCGTCAGCGTGTCAGCGAAGCCGTAGGCCTGACTTTGTGGGGAGTGGACCACGACGATCCAGTCGCTATCGCTAGATGCTGCATAGCCAACGACATGGTCCTCGTCGCCGACACCGGATTTATCGGGTACGAACTGCGAGTCGACTTCCATCGATGCTGCTTCACGACGGTCTAGATCACGTGCCTCATCCAGTACCGGGCTATCGCTCGGATACGTCTCGCCGACATCCTCACCGACGTTGACGTCGTCCATCAGAATCGTATCACGCTCGTCGATGGCAAACGAGTACGAGTTACCGGCTGCACCGCCGATCCGATCCCCGGAGAGAATGTTCGACCCGACTGGCTCCATGTTGTGGACACCGACGACGATACGATCGTCATCACCCGAAACACTGCGGTAGAACGCCACATACGGATCATCGTCTAGCTCGTACAGTTCTGACACATCGACGTTTCTGTGCTCGAAGTCGGGCTCGTCGAGCCACGGCCGATCCTCGGCGGTGTAGCTCTCACCACGCTCTCCAGGCGAGGACGAGGCGACAATCTCGCCGGTCGAGGTATCGACCAGATGCACATCTGTCAGCGTGTTAGCGCTGGTGTCGGCACCTCGATCTCCCCGGAACTCCTCGAGATAGGTGTTAACGCCATCGTCACTCGTATCAGCCTGAAGACGGTCCTCCCGTGACAGCGAAAGTACCTCTATCGCGCTCTGTTCGAGCCAGTTATCGACGCTCTGTGCGTCGGACTGGGCGGTCGCTTCGAGATCTTCTTTTGCGCTCTGCTCGACCTGATCTGACATTAGCGCCGTGGCGACGCCACCAACGAGAGCCACGGAGATGCCAAGAATGATCACGACGATGGCGAACTTCGCCGCGTAGCTACTGCGTATCCGGTTAGGAACGATTCGGCGGAGTAAATCCAGCATAGTCGGCTACAATTCTCTGAAGTAATATAAAATCATGCATTAGTTACCGACAGGATTCATTCGGGATATATTCGGTAACAACAGGAGTAGTTGTAGAGTCTGTCTCTCCACACCGCACCAAATTTCATAAAAATCGTATGTTTGCGTAACCCCTGCCCTCGGAACCGCAGTATTTTATTCACGAGGGGACGTGCTACGAGCATGACCGGAGCCGAAGGAATCGTCGGCGAGTTCAAGTCGCTGAAAGCCGACAGCGACGCCGACGTGCTCGCGATGCAGGTCGGCGATTTCTACGAGTTCTTCGATGACGACGCCGAACTGGTTGGCGAGGAACTCGATCTCAAGACCTCGAAGAAGTCCTCCGGGGGCGTCAAGTATCCGATGGCAGGAGTGCCTGTATCGGAGCTGACACCGTATCTGAAAGCACTCGTGGAGCGGGGGTACCGGGTCGCAGTGGCGGATCAGCGTGAAACTGAATCCGGACATATCCGTGAGATCAGTCGCGTTGTCACTCCGGGTACCCTGCTCGATGTGACCGACGCTGACGCGCGTTACGTTGCAGCGGTGGTCAAGGACGGCAGCGTGTACGGGCTCGCCTTTGCGGACGTCACGACCGGACAGTTCTCCGTGACGACGGTCGGCGGCGACGACGCTCGCGACGGTGCACTCACCGAACTCTATCGATTCGATCCCGTCGAAGTGCTGCCGGGGCCGACCGTTCGTGAGGACGACGACCTGCTCGGGACGATCCGCGAACGAACGGATGCGACGCTCACACTCCACGAGGCGGGCGCGTTCGCGCCGGGGCAGGCCAGGCGCGCCCTGAAAGAGCAGTTCGGCGCGACCAGTCTGGAGAGCGTCGACATCGAGGCGGCTGCCACGATCGGGGCTGCGGGAGCGATCGTCGACTACGTCGAGGAAACCGGGACCGGCCTGCTGGCATCGATAACACGACTACAACGGTACGGCGACGCCGAGTTCGCTGAACTCGACTCGACGACACAGCGCAACCTCGAATTGACCGAGACGATGCAGGGCGGGGTCGAGGGATCGCTGTACTCCGTGCTCGATCACACCGTTACCAGCCCCGGCGGGCGACGGCTCAAATCGTGGCTCCAGCGACCTCGGCAATCACGCGATACCCTCGATAAGCGCCTCGCGTCGGTCGACGCGCTGACTGGGGCAGCGCTCGCACGAGAAGAGCTCCGGGAGGTCCTCGGGGACGCCTACGATCTAGAACGCCTGGCAAGCAAGGCAACCTCCGGAAGCGCTGACGCTGGCGACCTGCTGGCGGTACGTGACACGCTCGCCGTGTTGCCCACCGTCGAAGGGATCATCGAGAACGCTCCACGGTTGACTGATTCGCCGTTGAAGGCTATCGCCGATCGACCGAACCGCGAGCGCGCCGCGGAGCTCCACGACGCTCTCGACGACGCACTTGCGGAGGACCCTCCGAAGACGGTACAGGAAGGTGGCCTGCTCACCCGCGGCTACGACGAGGAACTGGACGAGTTGATCGAGCGCCACGAGGAACTGGAACGGTGGTTCGACACGTTGGACGAACGCGAGCGCCGCCAGTACGGACTGCGTCACGTCAGCGTCGGTCGGAACAAGACCGACGGCTACTACATCCAGATCGGCAAGTCGGCGGCCGACGACGCCCCCGATCACTACGAGAACGTCAAGACGCTGAAAAACTCCGAGCGGTTTCGTACCGACGAACTCGCCGAACGGGAACGTGAAATCATGCGGATCGAAGAACGTCGCGGCGAACTGGAGTACGAGCTGTTCTGCGACCTCCGCGAGGAGGTGGCGGATTGTGCGGAAACGCTACAGGACGTCGGGCGGGCGCTCGCCGATATCGACGTCCTGGCGAGTCTCGCGGTCCACGCCGTCGATAACGACTGGACGCGCCCGACGCTCGCTGCATCGGGTGAGAACATCGAAATCGAGGCGGGCCGACATCCAGTCGTCGAACAAACGACCGACTTCGTGCCCAACGACCTCGTGCTGTCTACGGACCGATCGTTCCTGATCGTCACAGGCCCCAACATGTCGGGTAAATCAACATATATGCGCCAGACCGCGCTTATCGTCCTGCTGGCCCAGATCGGGAGCTTCGTGCCCGCGAACGCGGCACAGGTCGGGCTGGTCGATGGGATCTACACGCGGGTTGGCGCGCTCGACGAGCTGGCACAGGGGCGCTCAACGTTCATGGTCGAGATGCAGGAGCTCTCGAAGATCCTCCACGCCGCGACCGACGATTCGCTGGTGATTCTGGACGAAGTGGGACGGGGAACCGCGACCTACGACGGCATCTCGATCGCCTGGGCGGCGACCGAGTATCTACACAACGAGGTCCACGCGAAGACGCTCTTTGCCACACACTATCACGAGCTGACGACGCTTGCGGACCACCTCGATCGGGTGGCGAACGTCCACGTCGCCGCCGACGAACGGGACGGCGAGGTAACCTTCCTGCGGACCGTACGAGATGGCCCCACGGATCGAAGCTATGGGATCCACGTCGCAGATCTCGCGGGGGTTCCTGGTCCAGTAGTGGACCGGTCAAACACCGTCCTCCAGCGCCTGCGCGAGGAGAAAGCAATCGAGGCGAAAGGCAGCGGTGGTCGATCGGCAGGGACGAAACAGGTCGTCTTCGACGTCGGTAGCGGGCAGATGACCACGGCATCGGCTGACGGCGGGGACGAAGACGACATGGCGGGGACGAGCATCGGCAACGATCCGGATCCAGTGACCGAGGAATTCGGTGAGGAGGCCGCGGATGTGCTTGACGAACTCGCCGCCGTCGATATCGCCGAGACCTCACCGATCGAGCTGATGAGCGCGGTCCAGGAGTGGCGCGACCGCCTCGACGACTGAGCTGGCCAGCTACCGGTCCGTCTGACGAACATGTTCGGGCCCGTCCCCAGTACGCAGGATCCGGTTTCGCCCTTTAGGATCGTGTAGCGTTGAGCTTCAGGCGATGCACTGTAACCAATGCGAGCAGACCCCTGTTGGGGGCTGTACCACTCGCGGCGTCTGTGGCAAGGAGCCGGATATTCAGGGCCTGCAGGAGCTGATCACCTACGGAATGAAAGGCGTCGCCGCCTACGCCTCCCACGCCCGCGATATGGGCTATCAGGACCCCGAGGTTGATCAGGTGCTTCACGAGGGACTGTACACCTCACTCACCAACGTCAACTTCGACCCCGACTCCCATTTCCACGTGGCGATGGCTGTCGGCGAGGCGGCGGTCGGCGCGATGGAACTGCTTGATGAAGCCCACACCACCGAACTCGGGATTCCCGAACCTGTCGAGGTACCGCAGAACGACGTGGAGGGACACCCGATCCTCGTGACGGGCCACGACCTCTACGCGCTCAAGCAACTGCTTGAACAGTCCGAAGACGAGGACGTCACCGTCTACACGCACTCGGAGATGCTACCGGCCCACGGCTACCCCGAGCTCGCCAAGTACGACCATCTGAAAGGCAACGTCGGGCAAGCGTGGCACGACCAGCGCACCCTCTTTGCCGAGTTTCCCGGCGCGATCCTGGGCACCTCGAACTGCGTCCAGCCGCCCAAAGAGGAGTACGTCGATCGGTTTTACACGAGCGGGATCGCCGGCCTCCCGGGCGTCGAGGAGGTCGATACCGACGACTTCGGCCCAGTCATCGAGACGGCGAAGGAATCCCCCGAAGTGGACTGGGAGGGCGACGGGACGATCTCGACCGGCTTCCACCACGAACCACTGCTCGGCCAGCTCGACGCCATCGTTGACGCCATCGAGGCGGGCAAGCTCCGTCACTTCTTCGTGATCGCTGGCTGTGACGCCCCGACGCCCGGCCGCGAGTACTACCGCGAACTCGCGAAAGCGATCCCAGATGACTGTGTCATCATGACGACCTCGTGTGGGAAGTTCCGGTTCAACGACATCGACTACGGTACTGTGCCCGGCACCGATATCCCACGGTACATCGACTTCGGCCAGTGCAACAACTCCATCTCGACCGTCTCGATGGCGACCGCGCTCGCGGAGGAACTCGACTGCGGGGTCAACGATCTGCCCCTGTCGATCGTGCTCTCGTGGTTCGAGCAGAAGGCCATCGCCATCCTGCTCGGCCTGTTCTCGCTTGGCGTCGAGGACATCTACCTCGGCCCGACCCTGCCCGAGTTCCTCACGCCGACTCTCGTCGAGCAGATCCAGGCCGAGTTCGGGTTGCAGCCGACTGGTGAGCCCGAGGAGGATCTCGCGGCGATGGTCGGCGAGGAGGTCCCGCAGACGGTCTGAAGCGGCCGATAGAGCGCTCTGCTCTTTACTACAATTTTCGAATAATCATACTACAGTAACTGAAGTTTTATGGTACACTTTTCGAAGTAATTGAGGAGGCCCCTGAAGTTGCGTTTGATACAAACCGACCAGCATTGCTATTCGATTCCGCCTCACCGCGGCGAGTACGGGTTGGTGGCCGTATCGAGCCGGTAAACGTCCTCGACTGCATCGAAGTCGTCGTCGAGAGCGTAGAGGTACTCGATATCGGCACTCCCCATGTACGCCACGATGCAGGCGTCGACAAAGGAGAGCTGCTTGTATCGTCGAAAGAGCGCCTTTCCGGCCGCAAAGGCATCCGTGCTGAGCGAGCAGATCTCGAAGTTGGCGTTCTCCTCGATACGATCAAGCAGATCGACGGCGGCCCCGTGACCGGCGTGGGTGGATAGACCGTTCAGCGTCTCGGCGAGCACGTAATCGAGGACCACCGCTTCGGGGAGCGAGCCGTCGTCGACACCTCGCAGTATCGGAAGTGCGGTATCGTGAGCGCTGTCGCGTCGATACGCTGCCCCAAAGAGAACGGTCGTATCGAGCAGTGCCCGGGCCATTTACTCGGGGGCGACCCCCCAGGCGTCGTGGTCGGTCGTCACATCGGTCTCGGTCTCACCGTCGTACCCGTCGAACGACGCGAACGTCCCCGATTGCTGCTGGACGACCTCGACCCGAAGGCTGCCGTCGTCCTCGATCTGCCAGCGTAGCTGGTCGCCATCGTCGATGTCCAGTTCGCGCCGGATCCGGGCAGGAATGTTGGCCTGGTTGCCCGACACCTTGCTTTCCGCGTCGATCCTGTCGCTGCTCATGCTCGTCGATTGGGGCGGGACTGACAAAAACCTAGTGTGACGCCACACTAGAAGTTGGACGAAGCCTTGGCCCATCGTGTGACGCCCTCGATACTGCTGGGACCAACAGGCTTCATGATCCCCCGCTCATAACCAACGTGATAACTGAACGACGCCCTCTCGGCGTCGATGACACCATGACGGACACAGATATCAAGCAGCTAGACGAGCGAACCGTCCAGCGGATCGCCGCGGGCGAGGTGGTCGAGCGACCCGCCTCCGCCGTGAAAGAGCTGGTCGAGAACAGCCTCGACGCCGACGCCTCGCGTATCGACGTCGCGGTCGAAGCGGGCGGCACCGAGTCGATCCGGGTCCGCGATGACGGGCAGGGAATGAACGAGGTCGACGTCCGCGCCGCGGTGCGCGAACACACCACGAGCAAGATCGACGATGTCTCCGACCTCGAAGCGGGCGTCGCCACGCTCGGGTTTCGGGGCGAGGCCCTGCACACGATCGGCGCGGTCGCCCGGCTGACGATCACGACGAAGCCCCGTGGTGCAGAGGGCGCGGGCACGGAACTCGTCTTCGTCGACGGCGAGGTCGAATCGGTCGGTCCAGCGGGCTGCCCCGAGGGAACGACCGTCGAAGTGACGGATCTGTTCTTCAACACGCCCGCGCGGAAGAAGTACCTAAAGACCGAGACGACGGAGTTCACCCACGTCAACCGCGTGGTTACCCAGTACGCGCTGGCGAACCCGGACGTCGCCGTCTCGCTCGAACACGACGGCAGAGAGGTGTTCTCGACGACCGGACAGGGTGATCTCCAGTCGACGATCCTCTCGGTGTACGGCACAGACGTCGCCACGAACATGATCGCAGTCGATGCCGAACCGGCAGTCGGCTCCGAATTCCCGGAGGGCCCCCTCGACGGAATCTCGGGGTACGTCAGCCATCCCGAGACCAACCGGAGTACTCGCGAGTACGTCTCGACGTTCATCAACGGCCGATACGTCACCTCAGGGGCGGCCCGCGAGGCGATCATGGACGCCTACGACGGGCAGTTAGGAAACGGCCGATATCCCTTCGTCGTGCTCGATCTGTCGGTGCCCGCCGACACCGTCGACGTCAACGTCCATCCCCGCAAGATGGAAGTCCGGTTCGACGACGAGGCGGGATTCAAGCGGCAACTCGAAACTGCAGTCGAGGACGCCCTGCTGGAACACGGGCTGGTCCGGTCGTCGGCCCCGCGCGGGCGTTCAGCCCCCGATGAGACGCAGGTAACTCCGAGTACGGAGACGACGCTCTCCAGCACTGGCTCGTCGGATGGCGAATCAGCGTCGGACCCCTCAGTAGAGCGGGAGTCCGGGACGGGAGTCGACGATACGGAGTCTACATCGTCGGCTGGCGGGACTTCGGCATCGACTGGCGGGACTTCGGCGACGACAGGAGGGTCAGATACTAACGGGGGCGACCCGAGCGGTGCGAGAGCGCGCTCGGGATCGGATAGCTCCTCGCGGACGGCGGGATCGGCGACCGAGAGCTCGACCGACGACACCGACACGACTGTGGAACCCGGTCCGACAGCTGATTCGATGCCGACAGACACCGAGACGTCTCACGTCATCGATTCGAAGTCCGGCAGTGTATCGACGGTGGACCCAGATGCTGGGTGCACGGATCGATCGGAACCACGGGACAGCCCTCCGTACCCCTCCGCAAGCACCGACACCACGAAGTTCACCGGCCCGCACGATCAGGAGACGCTATCGGGTGACGTCGCCACCGCCGAGGCGAGCTACGACAGCCTGCCACGACTGCGAGTGCTCGGTCAGTTACACGACACCTACATCGTCGCCGAAACGGAGGACGGGCTGGTATTGATCGACCAGCACGCCGCCGACGAGCGGGTGAACTACGAGCGCCTGCAGGAGGCCTTTGCAGGAGATACGACTGCGCAGTCACTGGCCCAGCCGGTAGAAATCGAATTGACTGCGGGCGAGGCGGCGCTGTTCGACGACTACCGGGAAGCGCTGGCGTCGCTCGGCTTCTATGCGAACCGGGAGGGACACCGGGTCAGCGTGACGACGGTCCCCGCGGTCCTCGACGAGACGCTCGCACCCGAGCGCCTGCGAGACGTACTGTCGTCGGTCATCGACGCCGACGAGAGCGCGGGCGAGCAAGCAGTCGAGTCACTCGCCGACGGCTTTATCGCCGATCTGGCGTGTTATCCCTCGATTACGGGGAATACCTCGCTTCAGGAAGGGTCGGTGATGGACCTGCTCGACCGTCTCGACGAGTGCGAGAACCCTTACGCGTGCCCGCACGGACGACCGGTCGTTATCGAGATCGACAGCGAGGAACTGGAAGATCGGTTCGAGCGGGATTATCCGGGCCACAACGGATAGCTGGCTGTCCTCGACGGCGAAAAGCATATGGCGATTGCCAACGGAAACTGGCGTGCGGCGGTGTCCGCTGCGCCGCATGCGCCCTCCACTGGTTACCTGTCGGGTGGGGGGCCACACCCCCGGATTTCGCAAGTAGGTTAACTTATACTACACGCGACCGTTGGCCGACCCATGAGCGATCTCGTCACTTTTGGCGAAACGATGCTTCGGCTCTCGCCCCCGCAGGGCGATCGCGTCGAGACGGCGCGTGAACTGGAATTTCGCGCCGCGGGCGCGGAGAGCAACGTCGCCGTTACGGCCGAGCGATTGGGCGCGGTCGCGACGTGGCTTTCGAAACTCCCTGACTCGCCGCTGGGTCGGCGGGTCGTCTCGGGGCTTCGCCAGCACGGCATCAATGTCGACGTTGCGTGGAGCGATCAGGGACGACAGGGGACGTACTACCTCGAATACGGCGGCAAGCCACGGGGGACGAACGTCATCTACGACCGGAAAGGTGCGGCAGTCCAGACGACTCGTCCCGAGGAGCTGAATCTCGATGCGGTTCGCACGGCGCGTGTGTTCTATACCAGCGGTATCACTCCTGCACTCTCGAACCGCCTCAGGGAGACGACCGCACAACTGCTCAAAACTGCGAAAGAATCGGGAACGAAAACCGCCTTCGACGTCAACTACCGGTCGAGCCTATGGTCGGAAGAAGAAGCCCGCGAGACGCTCACCCGGCTGTTTCCGGCCGTCGATATTCTCGTCGTTCCGTTCCGCGATGCCCAGCAGGTGCTGAACTTCGAACGCGATCCTCGGCAACTGGCCCATCACCTTGCAGCCGAATACAATCTGCAGACGGTAATCGTCACCAACGGGGAGAAGGGATCGCTCGCGTGGCACAGTAACACCGTCTACGAACAGGACATCTACGAGGCTGACACTCACGACGCCATCGGGACCGGGGACGCGTTCGTCGGGGCATTCCTGGCGCGTCGGCTGTCGGGTGATGATGTCCCCCGAGCGCTCAAGTACGCGGCCGCGACGGCGTCACTCAAACGCACGATCGCGGGCGATATCGCGACCGTGACGAAACAGGAAGTCGAGGCAGTGATCGGCGACGACATGCAGGATATTTCGCGTTGACTGGCGGCTACTGGCTGAGCATAGCATCGCCATATCGGACAAACTACTAAGCCGGTTGGTGCTCGTTTTCGGACATGGTACACGTAGCGATCATCGGCGCGTACGGAAGCGCCGGTGTAGCTGTAGCCGGCGATCTGGTGGACGTAAACGGCGTCGAGTTGACTCTGATAGACGATGGCGAACCTGGTGGTGGGCTCTGCATACTGGAGGGCTGTATGCCTTCAAAGGAGGTGCTATCGGCCGGAGAAGCACGGTTCAAAACACGACACGACGACAGAGTCCAGGGGGTGCCCGAGGTCGACCTCGATCGGGTCGTCGCCACGAAAGACGAGCACACCCTCGGGTTCGCCGAGCACCGCCGCGCTGCGGTCCACGATCTCGCCGAACGCGAGGGCGTCGAGTTCATCCACGATACCGCACGCCTGGTCGACGACCGGACGATCGAGATCGGTGACCGCGTCATCGAACCGGACTACCTCGTGATCGCGACAGGTTCGACTGTCAACGTGCCCGACCTGCCCGGCATCGAGGAGATTGACTACTCGACCAGCGCAGACGTGCTGGACGCCACCGAGTTCCCGGACTCGGGGATCGTCATGGGCTTTGGGTATGTCGGGCTGGAACTGGCCCCCTACATCGCCGAAGCGGGCGGGACCGATCTCACGGTGATCGAACACGACGCCGTCCCACTCGACGAAGCCGATTCCGAGTACGGCGCGGAGCTTCTCGACATCTACGAGGAAAACTTCGATATCGACGTCAGGACGCATACTGACGAGCGTAGACTGGAGCCGACCGATGACGGCGGCGTTCGCCTGCACGTCGAGCACGACCCACCGGACGGAGCGTCTTCGACGGAGATCATCGAGGCCGACGAACTGTTCCTCTTTACGGGTCGCACGCCTGCACTCGATGGACTCGGCCTCAAACACACCGCACTCGAACCGGGGCCGGACTGGGTGCGAGAGACGATGCAGGCTCGCGACG
>LKMJ01000577.1_pt1 | contig 28788 bp, 17 predicted proteins | sample 643391 | NCBI WGS metagenome assembly LKMJ01 (sample SAMN04112250, study PRJNA286221) | soda lake metagenome | biome: soda lake; feature: Kulunda Steppe; material: water; isolation source: sample PL-Br10 brine of Picturesque Lake | place: Russia: Kulunda steppe | collected 2010-07 | reverse complement strand
ATGGTCCTGTCGGCATACTTGAAAAAAGAGAAAACATTTGAAGTAAGTATATCTTCACTTCTTCTCATTGATAAAGAAAATTTACCTTTCAGCTCAGCCTGATACAATTAAACCAGCTCCTCTTTTTCAATAAGCTTAATGATCAGCTTTCTAATAATAATGCACTTCTCCAGAATGTTTTCCTTGATATCCTCTGGTGCTGTTATATTCGTATTTAATGTTTTTTATTGTTTTTTCTAAGTTTTCTAAATTCATGGCTGAAAGCACCCCGCTAAGTTAATTTACTTCTTATCAGGTTGATAAACTTAGTGGTTTAAAGCAAGATCTTGCAGCTGATAGGTGCTCTGTGATTCTGGTTTTATGATGCATTTCTATTCTTCCACTCCGATTAAAAATAGTTTTTTCTCAAACCCACCCCGTTCTTGCTGTTTTCTCCTGCGAATAACTTCCAGCTCATCCCTGGAGATACCTTTATGATCTAAAATAGCATAGATAATCTCCAGCAGGTCAGCCAGTTCCTCAACTTTTCCAGATTCCTGATATTCATCCAACTCTTCCTGGAGCTTGGCATTAAGTGAGTTAAGATATTCATCATCATCGAGCTTCCGAACCCTGTAATCTTTGCCATCGGCTTTAATTATTTCAAGCAAAAAATAAAGTTTGCTTTCCCGGGAGATAAAAGCTAATTTACCATCTGATTACGATAAAATCCTTATAAATTAAAAATTTCTCCTTATTAACTTTATTAAACTCATATTGCTTGATAATCATGCCATTTCTTTTAAATGATTTTCTATAGAATCTAAAATTGCAGATTGTCCAGAACTCCTTGGATAAATTAATGAATCTTCTTTTAAATATGGAGATATACCATAAGTTAAAGTATGTGAAATACAGTCTGTGGTTATAATATTTATGTCAGAATTTTGCGCATAATCTTCTGCTCTAGAAGTTAATTTAGAGTCGGTACATATCCTAATAGTAACATCTGGATTAATTGATTCTATTTTGTCTTTAACCCTCTTTGCTGGTTTTTCTCTAAAAGTAAATATCGTAATGATTTCTCTATCTAGTTTCTCGAAATAATTAATATCTTTATTTTGATCTTTTGCAGATATTTCTTTTTGTAATATATTTAGCAATTTAGTATCTGCTTTAATATTTTCTCCTAATTGATGCCATAATTCAATCTCAATCTGATTAAGATTTGCAAAAGAATTAATTAAACTGCCTACCCAGTTAATCCATAAATTAGCTAGTAAACGATTATCATGTCCATAATCATAGAATAATTCCAAAGTATCAAAAACATAATTTTTTAAATTCATAATCGGTTGCATTTCAAACCAGTCTGCAGCATGATCCCATACTTCATTTCTTTTTTCTAAATTAATTGTCAATATGCCTTCTGAAATTCTAAATAACATTTTTGTATTGCTTTTGTTTTTGTTGCAAAACTTATTTAAAGCCCATAATATACTTAAATATAAATTATCAGCAAAATTATTAGGATATTGAGGATCTTGCAATAGATAACCTGTAAAATCGGATATTCCTCGATTCAATATGCGAATTATTTTAGCGTCTAGTTGATTATCAACAATTAATTCTATAATTATATCTTCTATTTTTTTAATCTGATCAACGTTCCATTTACTATAATCATCTTTTGTAATAATATTTTCTAAACTTTCTGCTAAAACTCCCGGTGAATAGTTGTTTTTCACTGCTCCAAACCAATCTATCCAGTTATTGATTAAAGGGCTAACCTCAATGTTCTCCTCTAATTCTATATTATATCCCAAAATCATTCTAACCTGTGCTTTAGTATTAGGATTAGACGTAAAACTTTCTCTTTCTTCTTTTTCTAATCTCATATATTCTTCTTTAGCTAAATCAATAACTTCTTTGTCTTCTGTCATAACAGCAATATTCATCAATAACTTAGCCTTAGCATCTGAACTATCCATATCTAATACATAAATAACTGCATCATCATATTTTTCTTCTTCAATTAGTTCCCGAGCTTTTATTAAAATATCATTATTGTTCTCAGGAATTTTTCTTTTTTGCGGTTCAGATATTTTATTAGATAATCTATCAATTAATTCCAATGTGTTTTTGTTCTCAGTTTCATTTTTAATATCATTTAGCCTCTCAAGTTCGTTATCAAAATAATATTTGTAGGTAAATAAACGATAAATAACCTCTCCTGATAATCCAGACCTATAATTTATTATTGGGCCTAATTTTTCAGAAAAATCTTCAAACTTATTATAGATCTCTATAATATCTGCATTTTTTTCTTCCAATAGTTTTATTTCGGCATTATAAAAAGCAATCAATAAAGATTTCCTGACTTTTTTAGGCAGTGGTTTAAATTTAGTTAAATGATTATATATATCATCTTCCCAGATCTCAATCCATTTATCTTGAGAGCTAAGTAGTTTCACTTTTAAGAAATAAATATTATAATCTGCAATATATCTTTTATCTTTTAATTCATTGAAACAGTCCTCTGCTTTTTCCCAATTTTTCAATGCAATGGCCTGATGAAAATTACTTCTTAAAGAGTAAACATTACTTTTAGAGTAATTTTCTTTTATTTCTGGCCTTTTATTATCTATTGTCATCCACAAATCTATAGCAACCAAAATTTTATTGAATATTTTTTTTGTTTTGGGCGAAGTGAAAAAAGCATACCCATTTGGAAATAGTCTTGCTCCAATTTCACCTATTTGAGTATTAGTATTGAAGTTCTGCAAACTGAAATTAATTATTTCTCCATAATCATCTACAACTAAATCAATTATTTCTTTTTTATGCTTTATTAGTTCTATTTTATTATCATTAACAATCAACCAATAAAACTTATTTTGATCTTTATAAGGTAAAATGGTTGTTTTATCTTCTTTTAACCTCTGAATTAGCTCACCAAAAATCTCGTCATTAATTATGATACTTCCTTTATCTATCTTAATTTTGTCACTAATTTCTCTATCTGAAGAAAATAACAATTTGATAAACTCCAATTTATTTTTGCTCATTTCTATTTTCATATTTTTCTAGATTCACCCCAAACTTCTTGAGCAGTTATAAAAGCTTCACTAATGTCAGATTTTTCATTAGAGATAATCACAGACTCTCCATTAAAATGAATCCCACTTTTAGTAAAATTCATAGAGCCATTAATGCAAAAATTGTTAGTTATAAAAGCCTTATCATGTTCTTTGTCTGATCTTCTAAATTTCGCTATACTCTTCATTTCATTATAAAAATTTTTCGTTGGACTGCCCTGCAATCTAGTTATTATTTTACACTCGCTACCTCTCCAAGCACATAATTCTATAAAATCACTTAAATAAATTTCTCGTCTATCAATAAACGGAAATAATGCTGAAAAATTATTAGTATAGTTATCAATAATCACTGAATTAGTTATCCAGGGAGAAAAAATATAAATTAGTGAACTCGGTTTCATAGCTTCCAACAAAAATAGAGAACTTAAAGCATCTAATAATCTATTAGACCCTCCATATGACCTTACTTTCCTTTTACTCATTGATTACCTCCCTTATTCCAATTTTAGTTTTACATGTATTTTTTTCAAATTTAACTTCCTCGATTTTGGGATAAAATATTTCATAGTCTATTTCAACTGAATTTAAAATAAATTCTAATATTTCTTCTCTATATTCTTTTAATTTATTATTATTTGCCTTTAGAACAAACATATTTTCTTGCTGCAACTCTTTTTTGCCCTCTATTTGCCAGTCTTTTTTATACTGAATAATTTTATACTCATCTTGAATATAAGGCTTTAAAAGCAAACGAGCAGAAGCAGGCAAGTTTTTATAAGGGTTATAAATATCTAAGCACTCTGGGCAAGAGTCGTGGCATTCTGACCAAAGGAAACTCTCAATAAAAGAAAACATCTGCTTTTCTTCCGGATCTCTTCCACTTATTTTTTTTAGGATATCTTTAACATTATCCTGGTAATCTTCTAATTGCATAATTACTACCGAAAGAATGCGATTATCCATCTTTAAATTAACCCTTTCTTCTTCTTCTTTCCATGTTTTCAATATATTTTTAAGAAGAGCATCAGTCTTAATACTCGAATTAGAATGCAAAATTTTAGACATAATGGCTATAACAATATCTTTTTTAGGAGTAATACCTAAATCAAAGAGTTTATTCCTTAAATTATCTAAAGCTTTTTTCTGATCATCTAAATTAGTACTAGATCTTACTTCTTTAAAAACTTTTGAAAGTTCTTCGGTTTGATTTACAATGTTGTTTAGTTTTTCTGCTAAATTTTGTCTTGGGCAATATTCAATAGCATTCTTAAATAAATCGACAAATCTCCGAGGTTGAGTTATTAAAGCATCAGTAATGCCATCAATTATACCAATTCCACCTGAGTCAGGCTCAGTAAACCATATTTTATCTTTTTTGATATCAATAATTAAGTCATCTGTATTCAAATCAGGAAGCAAATCCTGAATTGCCTTATCAAATCCAGCAGCTATTGTTGAAACATATTTTTCTCTTAGCCACATCCAGAAATCTTTATTATTTCCTAATTCTTTATATAAAATTGAACTGCCCTGTATTAAAACATCAAATATTTCTTTATCTTTGATCATTTCAATAAGCTTAGCCTGGAGATTTTTACTCTTATCATTATTTTCTATAGAAACTTGAAAAATCGCCTTTAATACCCTTTTTGAAATACTCATCTTATTGTTTTTGTATATATCAATAGATTCTTTTATTGTTTTTTGTTTGCTCACACTAATAGCTATTATTGAAGAAGTTGAAATTTCCCATAGCCATCTTATTTCAAACTTGGAAAGTCTAGACATAAATTTTTTATTATTTTTAAGGTAGTAATGATAAAATTCTTTTCTTAAATCACCTAGAATCTCAGGCCTGTTAAAGTCTTCTCTAAATTTTTTCATTTCAGGCATATAACATGAGATAACCATACCATCAACATTTTTATGGAATCCAATAGCAATTTCTTGTTCGCCTTTTCTGATATTCAAAACTTTTTCAATAGAATCTTTTTTACTACCTGAATATTTTAATTCTACATATACTTCACTAGAATATCTGATTAAGTTTATCCAATCATTGTTATTATGGGAGAACACTTTAATAGAAGAAATAATTTTGTTAATGCTTGAAGAGGATAGTAAATTTATTTTAAAGCCATCCTCCTCATATATTCTTTCTTTGTCGTTAGGACGAATTAAGAAGTCCCACAAAAACTCTCCTCTAGATCTATCACTAATGTCTTGATCTATAGATGATAATTTTAAACGATATGGTTCATACAAGAAGATCTTCTTATCATGTTTCTCAATAGAACCAAATTTGCGAGAATTAATACCACTATTATTAATGTCAAAATACTCCTTATTGATATCTAAAGAAATCCAGTGGGCATCAGTAGAATTATATTTGCGACTGGAGTATCTTTTAGAAGCATTGTTGGGAGCAAATTCAAATAATGCTTGCCTTATTGGCAAATGTTCTGTTTTTTCATAATTAGGTATTCTAATTTCAATCTCTCTTGCTTCAATTGAAGTGAATAGGTTATTTGAAACATAATCAGACAAGGGTGCACTACTAAATTCGTTCTCATCTCTATACTTTACTTCATTATTTTCAACTTTTTTTGACCATCTTTCTTTTAGTTTAATGATTAAATTTGGTATTAAATCTAACATGATTGATCTAGGAGGTTGCCATAATACCTCATTTAATTCAATATCATCCAATTCCAATGCTTGTAAAATGAAATTGGATATTTTATTATGATTTTCATAAACAATTTCCTCTAACAGTTTAATTATTTGATTATATATTAGTCTATATTTTTTATTCGCTGGCGGAGATAAAATTTTCCATAAATTAATTTTACTACAAAAACCTTTTTTTTCTAATTCTAATGCCAGCCAATCCATAATTGCAAAGGAGGCATGTATTTTTTGGACATAAGTATTTTTTATAGGTAAATTTAATTCAGGCAAAATTGGACTAAATAAATAATCGGGATTTTCATAAAACCATCTATCTCTTCCGTAAGCTGAAGTTACCACAATAGTCCAAGGCCTCATACCTCTTGGTCGCCCTGCCCTGCCTTTTCTCTGCAAAAAAGAAGCTAAATTATGGGGAGACTTATGTTGAATTATTCCACCTAATTCTGGATCATTATATCCAACCTCTAAAGTGCTTGTAGTTATAACTAGTCTTGCTTTTTTATCTACTCCTCTAGCCTGAGAAGATACTTTATCAATATTTATTTTATTCTTTAATGTTTTATCATTAATACTCTCGGCTATAGGCCAAACTTGTCCTTTATCTATGATTTCTTTCAAAGTGTAATTATCTAAGCTAAGATTACTCTTAAGTAAATTTATATTTCTAAATTTACTTAATAATTGATTTTCTGCATCGACTTGAATATGGAACCAACGGTTTGTTACATCTAATTTGTCACTAAATCCAAATAGTTTCTTCCCCCAAGCCCCTTGGGAAATATCTTGGTTTAAAGGATCCATCACCCTGGTTAATAGCATAGCAGTTTGAACAGTTGTTGAAAGCAAAGTTGTTCTGGAAATCGGATCGCCCCGCATTATAAGATTATATTCCAACCCTTCTTCAATTAGTTCCTCATCTGCAGGAGTAATGTACTTAGTAGATTTCTCTAAAACTCCTGTTAATTTAGAAAAGAAATTTTGAGGATTAGTTAAAGTTGCAGATAAACCAACAAATTGAGTTGAATATTTGTCCCCCACTTCTTTTGCTATATTTCTCCACCGCCTCAGCAGGTAACCCACTTGAGCACCATTAATCCCACTATATATATGTGCTTCATCTAACAAGAAATAATCAGGAGGCATTTTATTTATACCAAATATGTTTTTATAATCATTATTAAATAAATTTCTATTCATCATTTCTGTAGTAGTAAATAAAATATCAGGAGGAGTTTTTTGCATTCTATTTCTAGTAAGCATTATATTTTTATGATTAATTTTTGTCTGACAATCTTGACAGGTTAAGATTTCTTTATCTTCATCTTTCAACCAAATCATTTCAGATTCACACTCTGGACAAATGAAAAAAGGACATACATAATCTCCCCCTGAACTTTTATCCCAATTAAAATATTTGCTATTTTCTACGTTATTTTTTTCGTAAGGAGTATCACCATAATAAGCACCAACACTTAAAGGCCTCAAACTATTTTCTCGCAAAAGTAAATTGATTTTTCTAATTTCGCTTAATACTTCATTTATTTGATCTTTTAATAGCTCCGTTCTAGGATATGTAGCAATTATTCTAGCTCTATAGGAGTCATCATTTTTTAATTTACTAGCTATTTTCGTAATTGCTGGCAAATAAAAAGCTAAAGTTTTACCAGAACCAGTCCCTGCTCCAATTACTGTAGCATTTTCTTTATTTTCCGAATGCTTTAACAGGTTAATAGTAGAATCTGCTTGAAATCGAGAAAGTTTTAAATTTCCTTTATCCAATAAATTATATAACAGGCTCAATTTAAAATCATCAACTAAATTTTCTGACTTGAGTTCTGATTTAATTTCATCCCAACTTATTTCCCTTTTAGGAAAGGAACGATACCTGAGTTTAGGTTTAATATGGCTAACCAAATCAGGAGCTGATTGCCAATCATCATAATCAAACCTCTGTTTCATTTGATATAATAATCTATATGTTTCTGCATAGCGAGTTCTATAACCTTCTCTACCTTTAAATAACAATTTTCTTTTTCTCAAATTATTAATAATATCCTCAATTTTAAAGCCTTTAGCATTTATATCTTGCCAAAGTTTAGATAAGGTCGGTGTTTGTGGAGTTTCTAATATTGCTTTAATCTTTTCTTGAGCATCGTACAAAATCTTTACAAATCCCCACTCTAATAATTTTGTTTCCTCAAATTCCAATTGTGACAGAACCTCTTCTGCTAATTTATCTAATTGTCTATTAATGAATTTTGCCTCCTTACATAATTAAATGATATCTTTAAGTTTTCTTTAAAATTGTTTTTATCTAACCAGTTTAATATATTATGATCTAAATCATTCAAAGTAGCATCACCCCTACTTATTTTCTGCAAAAATTCTTGCACATTTTCATCTACATCAAGTAAGTTAATAATTTTTTTACCTAAATGAATACTCTCATTTAAATCATCCAAGTCTTGTTTATTAATAGGCCATTTTTCCTCCAATTTTCTTAATTTTTGTGTTATATTTGAAATTTGAGTAGGGTCTTCATGAAGAGCTTTTACATTCTCTAAACTGTTTATGATGTTCTCAGTTTTTTCTTTAATATAATTTTCCCACTTTTGCTTTAATTCATTATTAAACTCTGAAATATATTCTTCTAATAAGAATAATTTATTTTTTTCTGGGATTTCATATTTATTAAGCGACTTTATTAAATCATTGATAGGATTGAAAACATAACTTTTAGTTTTAAGATTAAAATATTTATTATCATGTTTTTTTAAAATACTATAAACATTAATAAATTTATCGATAGTTTGGTTTCTATTATTCTGCAATAGCCTATTAAAATCTTTAAACTCTTCCAGTTCTCCGCTTTTGCTTTCTAGTTTTCTAACTTCATCTATTAAATCAATAGCAGTAGCAATATTTTCAACTAACATAAACATCATCCCCTATTATTTTTTTCAATTTTTGTTGCAACTCTTCCAGTTGCGTTTTAATATCTTTAATTAAACTTTCCAGATTTTCATCTCCCCCGGATAATTCTTCTTTATTTCTTTGATATCTTTTTATAATCCTCTCAAGAAGTGAATCTATGCTTTTAAATAGGTTATTATATGCTTTCCAGTTTATTAAAGACTCGTTGCTAAATATACTAACCAATCTTTCTCTGGGATCCTTTATATTTAGATAAGAATTAATCTTATTTGCTAACCTAACAAAATCTTGTGCTGTTAAATAGTTATGTTTAAAACCTCTAAAATCATCTGAATTATAACCTTCATTAGCCTCATCTAATTTACTTAAGAAATCATCCATCTTACTGAAAGTTTCATCCACAGATTCAATTTTAAACTTATTAGGTATATATTGATCAAATTTATTTAATATATCTTTTAAGTGATTACTTTCTGCTGTTATTATTGTTTGTAAATGATTATCTAGAAACTCTAATAATTTCAGACTTGAATACCACAACTTGTTCTGCTTCGATTTATCCCTGACTTTATCCGTAAAATAATTTAAATTATCTAAATTCCAATCAAGTCTTTTTAAATGTTCAATATTTTCCAGGATCTTTTCTGCATCTAAAACAAATACTTCAGTAGTAGAAGCATTGGTAATACTGCCTTGATGACAATTATAATATCTTTTAATGATCTTATTATTATTTGTTAACTTTAAGTTAAAATCTCTCCCTAGTATTTCCTTTTCATATATTTCAACTGTTTTAGGAGCATGTTTTTTATAGCTAACTTTATTTTCATCAATAGCATGATCTTTAAGCAGCAATTTATATAGTTCTTTTAAATCTAAGTCATATTTCTCAATAGAACCACTCAAAATTCCTAAATAATACTTTGAAAATAATCCCCATTGAAACAATTTATCATGCCAGCCTTCTATTGTTATTGATTTCTTAAGCCCCTCAATAATATCAGGAATATTTTTATCTATCCAGAGTTGCAGATAAATCAAGTTATTAGTCGAATCCTCAAAATCCCAGGTCTTATTTCCCTTATAATCCCAATTAAGTAAAGCCGCTAAAGCATAGTAAGCGTCTTCACTTCTTGCTATTTCATAAATTTTTTGGCCACTTATAATGCCTGCCTGTCCTTCAATCCCCACAGTATTACTATTAAAATTGGTGCTTACTAAGTACGGTGGAATATCATAAAACTCCCAGTCAACATATTCCAGAATGAAATTAATCATTTGGTCCCTTAAATTAGCATATGAGTGTAAAGAAACTTTATCATTGAGCCACGCATTTAGATCATCCCTGTGCTCTTCATACTCTTTCCTTCTATCGAACTTTTCTTCAGAGGGCACTTCAACTACATCAGATTCTTTGCCTTTAATTATCGTTTCATCTTTTTTTACCCCTTCTACTTCAGCTATGTCAATACCAAAAGAAGCAAATACTTGAGATGATAGCCCTCCTAGTTTATTTTCTTCTTTTATAGCATTGCCCTGCCCCCACCACAGTATTAATGATTTAACTTTATCAGCTTCATCCTGAAATTGTTCAGTAATAATTCGCTCATGGGTAAGAGGCTCCCAGCGGGGTACCTCAAACTTGCCTTGAGCTAAATCTTGGGGAGAAGCAGGAAAATCTTCACTATTAATAAATTCTTTGAATACAGACTTAATAATACTTTTTAAAAACTCTCGCGGTGTGCAAGTTTTCAGTCCATTAAACATTTTAATTAAAGCATTTTTATTAAAAGGAAATAAAGAGATTGTTTTGCCTTCTGGTAGTTCAATTAAAGACCAATCATGCTCAAAAAATCTATTAGATATAGGCAAGGCGGTAATAGCAGCGCCTCTGTTATTTATCCAATCCACTAAAGCATCTTTTTCTAAATTAATTGCATTTAAATATCTTCCTGCTATTTCAATAATTTTATCCTCTTTATTTTTCTCATAAAACAAAGCATCATCCAACAACACTTGTCCGGTTACCCTATCTTTTATATTATCAGGAAATTCAGTATTATAATAACCATCTGTGATGCCCACTATAGAAAATAGTCGACATAATTCTTCCTCCTCTGAATCTCTATGTTCTGTAATTAATACCTCTACAATTCCTCTCCCAATCCCGGTAAAAGAAGTTATATCCTCAATAAAAATAGTTAAATTTCTTTTTGCTTTCTTTAACTTTCTTCTTAATTCAGTAAAAACCACTTTTAGGTCTGCAGAATTTAATTGAACACAGTTTTGAATAGCTTCTTCTAAATTTGAGTTAAGATAATTAGCTAAATCTTCTTTTAAATCACTCTTTCTTCTATGATTCAAATCTTCTAAAAGCCTTAATGCCCTTCTGTTTATACCTGATGATCTTATTTCATTTAGAGTACTTTTCTCCACAACAAAATCTTCCGGTTTAAATTCTGGTTCGATTTCATCCTTTCTAACCTGTTTCTCATCCGGCACTAATCTTGTTTGGATTCGATCTAAAGGTCCATCTTGCTTTGATAAAACATCTTGAACATTAGAATCCGTCATAAATTCATAGACATTTCTTCTATGTCGTTCACTCAGAACTATATTTTTATTCTTGTCATCTTTAGCTAAGTAGGCTAATTGCAGAGCAAGTTGAGTTTTCAATCCCTGACTTTCTAAGTTTTGACTGGCTTTTATCATTTTTTCTATTTCATCAATACCTGTGCTATCTTTCAAAATTTTATTTTCACTCATTTGTTTTAAAGCATCTTTTAATGTGCTTTGAGTTCTTTCAATAAAAATAATTTCTTCCTTGCTTGTATCAATATCGTTCTCATATCTTTCTTTTAACCAACGAATGAAATGTGATTTTCCAGAACCAGTAGAACCCTTAACCACTAAAAAGTTATGATAATCTCTTTGATTAATAATTTGCTCTTTAAAAAATCTTTCTTCCTTAATAGTAAAGGAGTCGTGTTCTGTTCTCCCACTAGCAATATATTCAAGATTATCAAAAGGCACATGTGTAGCCAAAAAATCTGGTTTACTGGCTATCTTTGCATCTGTTCTAACTACTTCTGACAATCTTTTTTCAAGAAATTTTTTATTCATTATTTATCAAATCCTTTATAATTATATCGGAAATCTCTTTTTGGGGGTGAACTAGTTGCCATTTATCAAGGGTATCTGGAACATATTTCAACTCAATTTTTCCTTTTTTTTCGAGTATTCTAAGCCCATTAGAAAGAGCTAAAGAAAGTTCTTTTTCCGATTTTTCAGCATTCCCTTTATTTTGCTGATAAATCTCACCACCATCAATTTCTCCTGTAAACTTATTTATTTCGTTTAAAAAATTTGTAAAAACATAATTTTCATTTATTTTGAACTTATTATATCTAATCAAATCTTTTAATCTAACTGCTAAATTAGGAATTAAAACCCCATTATGGACATATCCTATACCCAAAAAATTAGCCCAATTTCTCCAGGCTACTAAATTTGTCTTATTATAAATGTTTTTTTCCCTAGAAATGTTTATTTCTTTGTCAAATGCTTTAATTAAATTTTCAGGAGATTCATTATAAACTTTCTGCCCTCTAGCTATATACCAACTACTAAAGCGACTAAAAACTAAATCAGGATCATTTAATGCTTTTTGAGCAATAGTATATCTAAATAAATCTAGGTCATTAATTTCCGAAGCAGAGAGATTACAAGAAATAACTTTGTTTTCTTGTTCTCTTATTAATTCCCCTCTAAACGAAAATCTTAATACCTCATTAATTGCAGTTAAATTATTATTTAATGTCTCCGGTTGCATATAATATTTAATTTCATGAATTGTCAAACTCCTTTCATGGCTTAACTTACATAGCGCTAAAACTCTCTTAGGAGTTATATTATTTGTTATTCTATTAATAAATGGCATAGTTGCACCTCTTTCAAATTATTATAACCAAGTTTCGTAGTCATCTGCTGTTGGTGAAGTAATATTATCAATTTTAACCCAGTCACCTTCTATTCTATCTTTTAATTTCTTTATAGAATTAGCAAATTGCAGGTCTTTAGATGCTATATGAATTAATTGATTATTATTGCTTTTACTCAAATAATTTCTTGTCCAATTAAATATTTTTTTAGAATCATGCTTATCAGCAGAATAATATACAGCTGTCGGGCCGAAAACTGAATAACCATTAAGAAAGTTCATTATTTCTGCCATTTGAAAAGTCTTATAATAATTATAATTTTCACCAGGTAAATATTTTAAGAATTTATCCCAGTCTTCTTCAATCTCATTTGGAAATATTATATTCTTTATATTTGATCTAACTAACTCTTTAACTAATTTATAGTATTCCTCATTTTTGCTGGCATAATCAATAATGATTTCACTATTTGATCCTTTGTATTCACTTATCTTGCCAGTTAACTTGAATTCTCTATCCTGCATTAATTCATAAGGATTTTTAACATATATCTCAGTATTTACATCTTCATAATTATAGTTGCTTTTTCTCCTGCAATAAGGACATCCTCCGCAAACTAAATAGGTATAAGAGTATATTTTACAAAAATTATGCCCCCAACAATAGTTTTCTGGTTCATTAAGCAGTTCCTTCATATCTTTATATTCTGCGTAATTTTCCTTCTGCTCTATTTGACGCAAATGAGATATCTTCTTTCTAAAAACTTCTTTATCTATAAAAGTATCTATTTCCTTTAATTTAACTTCAAATTGATATGTCGATTTATCTTTTGGTTTTCTAATATCCTGAATATCGATCAAGCCATTTCTATAAAGAAATAATAAGGTAACCTCGTTCCAATTAGCATTCCTCATACCTGTGATTTTATCTTCTAAATGAGGTGGACTAACATCAGTATCAATCAATATCTCATCACCTGATATTTTAGCAACAGGATTTTCGTACATGGTTTGCCATCTAGCAACTATATTTTCTGTAGTGAGGATTCTGTCAATCAAGTATTTTGCTACTCTATAATCATTTTCATCATCAAAATCACTATAATAGGTGCTAATTATACTTAAAGAAGGATAACCATCTCTACCTGCTCTGCCTACCTCTTGATAATACCTATCTATACTTTCTGGGAGACAACAATGAATGACAGTTCTAACATCTTTTTTGTCTACACCCAAACCAAAAGCTGAGGTAGATATCATAATATCAATTTTATCAGCGGCCCAGTCTTCCAATAATTCTTCTCGTCTATTTTTATTAGTTTGTCCTGTAAAGGTCGCGACAGCTTTATAGCCATATTCAAATAAACGCTGATACCATTCTCTGGCATCATCAATTTTAGTCACATATAATATTATTGGTCTGGGCAGTAAATTTATCAATTTAATAATCTTTTTATACCTATCATCTTTTATATTATTATTATCTAACCAAAAACTGGGCTCAGGTCTTAATTTATCACCCCGCATCTCAACCAAATTGTTTTCTTTAACAAATAATTCCTTTAATAGTTTAGTAGTTTTATCCGTAATGGTAGCAGATAAAAGTACCGTTCTTAATTTGCCTTCAGTATATTGATATAACTTTTTCTGGAATACTGATAACATTTGAAACTCTGTTCGAAATATATTACCCCAACTACCTACTATATGAGCTTCATCAATTATTAAGCGGTTTATTTGTTTTGCCTGAGCTAAATCAAAAATTATTTCTTTCAATGCCCCTGTCATCAAGGCTTCTGGAGAAGTATATAATAAGGGAATTGTACCCTCCCTCAAACCAGTAAATATTGCCTTTTTGTCTTGATCAGTTAATCCACCATGATAAGCTTGGGGTTTATGCTTTTCATTTCTGGCTTTAGCAAAAAATTTTCGAGCATTTTTCACTTGATCCATAGCCAATGCTACAGTAGGAACTACTGCAATATTTAGGCCTGCCTGTTCAATCATAGCACCAATTGTACCGCCTTCATTATCAAAATAAGCCGGCAATAAAGATGCTAAACTTTTCCCGCCACCTGTAGGCAAGCACCCTAGTAAAGTGTAACCTTCAGGCAAATCCATACAAGCCTGCACAATAGCCTTTTGCTGCATCGATATATAATGGGTAAAACCAGTCATTTCATAAAGAATTCCGTCACCAATAACTTTATTATCTGTTCTTTTCTTTTGCAAATCATATAAATTATTTATTACCTTAAGATCTTTGGAGCCATCTTCTTTGCTTAAAAACCATTTGGGATATTTTTCTGGCAATACCTTGATGTGTTTTTGCTCCTCATATAAGAACAAATTAAACTTATTATATTTATCTTTAATCTGATGAATTATTTTTTTACTAAGAGGTAAGTCAGTCTTATAATATAACATAACTTGCCTGAGATTAGCCAAAAAATCCTCCCAGGAGCATGTGCCATAATCAAGATCTTTTTTCACTCTTGTTAACCTAAAGATCGAATTTAATTTGGGGGTTTCGTTTTCACTTTTATTTTTATTTCGTATTTCTTGAATTAAATTAATTGCCTCATTGCTAGTTATTTCTTCTAAAAGAAAACTTTCCAATAAAGCTAAGGTTTTTTTCTCACTCATTCATATTCACCATCCAGAAGAAAGCTATCGAATCAAGTCGCAATTTCGGATTTTCTAAACCTTTGTGAAGAGCAGAAAAAGTTCTATTTAAATCAACTATATCCTTTTTAGTATTATTAGACTCATAAAACAAATTAGATGATCTTAAACCATTAATATGTTTTTGCAAATCATCGCTTGCTTTATCTAAGTCAACCAAATTTTTTAATTGCTCTTTTGCTTTTTTCTTACTGCTCTTATATACTTTATTCATGATTTCATTCCAACCATCTGGTGCTACCTCATTTTTAAACCATTTTAAATTTGTAGGTTTCAAACCTAAGAAGTCTTTTCCAAAGCTTCTTTTACCCAAATGGGCAAAATTATCTCTATTATATTCATAACTCTCGTTAAGTTCATTTAAAATTTCATTTTCATCAAAATCTTTATGAACATCTGATATAGGTTCAATTGTAATTATTTGCTCCAGGGTTAAATAGCCTTGAGCAAAAATCAAATTAACAATATCTTTATTAATTTTTAATAATGGTTCTTTATCTATTTCAGGTGACCAAGTAAATATAAACCCTTGCCAATTTTTATTTGTTTTTTTGGCTATAGCAGTACATCTTCCTCTGGCACATGATTTAGCATTATATACTATAGAATCAAAAAATGGATCGCCCGGAGCATAGAAAATAAGGTCTTCATGCTTAATTGCAATATCCCTGGAAAAAGTTCCTGTTACTTCCCTTTCCTTGCTCAAATGTTTATGTGTTTCTTTCATATCAGGAGGAATAAAAAAAGTGTTTTTCATAGATGCAATACTAATTTTATTGGGTTTAAAAGTAACTATTTTATCTTTGTGATTTATATCCGAAGCGATAAAACCTGTTAATTTTGTCCATGACATCATTGTTTCAAATAGTTTTTTCCCACCATCCTTATCAAATTTTTCAATTAAAGCAGTTAATTGTCTTTCTAATCTATAATCTAATTGCTTGGCAGCATCATAATATCGCTCTTCTTCAATTAAGTCACGTATCTCTTCTGCATTACTATTTATCTCATGAAGAGAATTTTTTAGGCCATATCTGATATCTTCTGATAGTTCCTTAATTATACTTTTATATATATCTTCTATCGCAATTTCAATTCCACTAACGGATTCAGAAAAAATATTAAGCCCTTGATCCCAAATTTTCAAAAGATATTCTTCTATAGTTTCTTGAGCAAAAAATACCAAAGATAATACTTCTCTGTTTTTGTCTCTACCTATCCTATCTAAACGACCTATTCTTTGTTCTAGTTTCATAGGGGACCAAGGCAAATCAACATGAATAACTGCCTCAGCATTTTGAAAGTTACGGCCTTCTCCCCCTAGCTCATCACATAATATAAATTTACATTTAGGTGAATCTTGAAACCTATCTGCTGCCAATTGTAATTGCTCTTGCTTCATACCTCGGTGAAAAGTTGCCAGAGAATCTTTACCAAAGCAATCAATAATACTTTCTTTTAATTTAGATAAAGTTTCTAACCAGGAAGTGAAAATTACATATTTAGAATCTTCAATCGTATTTTCCATTAAATAATCCATAACTAAAGCTAATCTGCCTTTGGCTAAGTCTGGATTATCATATAGCTTTTCTAGCTGAGCAAGTTCATTCTCATTAGCTTCTTGCCATAGATCAATTAATTTTAATAAATCATTTAAAATATTCTTTTCTCCTTCTATCTCATCTATTCTCATAATATCATCATTATCTTTATAGTAATTACCCTGATTTATATATCCTTTTCTTTTCGTTATATTAGCTTTTAAAGCCCAGGGGGAGCTGAAGAAGGCTGATAATATTGTTTTAACAAACTCTCCTCTATTCCAGGAATTATCATTAAAGTTGCCTTTTAAAATTTTATCTAAATAATTAATTAACTTATTGTACGTTTCAAGCTCATAATAACCATAATTTGCTCCTGCTGGCGTATAACTATATTTCTCGACCTTCCTTTCCGGTAAAATATCTTGAATTTCTAACCGCCGATGCCTAATTATATTCTTCTCTATCTGATAATATTGACTAATATATGACAAAGCAAGTTTAACTTTAGCCAATTTATTTTCATAATTTGTTTCTTCTATTTCTGAAATCAAATCATTAAAAGTAGAGTCATTTATTTGCTCTGATAAAAAACATAACTCTTCTTCATATTCTTCAATTAGATCATCTTCATAATAATAGTCAATATCTCTCATTAAAGAATAAATTATCTCTCTTAAATCACGCTGTTTATCTAAAAGAGTATTAAATTGATCATCTGACATTTCTCCATACCTATCTGGCATTAATAAAGATAGAAGGGCTTTATATTCATCCCTTCTTTCTTGTATTGGAGTTGCAGATAATAGAAGTATATAATCCACTCTTTTACTGAACGAGTAGATAATGTCATACATTTCATGGCAAGAAATTAAATTATGTGCTTCATCATATATAAGCATATCCCAGTCATAAGATAATATATTTTTCCCTTTTTTTGTATTAACCATGCTTGAAGGAAGTATTAAAAGATTATTAATCTCATTTAAGTTAAAACAATCTGAACCCCAAATTGGTATATCAAGCCAAAATTTATAAAATAATTCATTGGCCCACTGCTGAACAAGTGAATCTGGAACTATAATAACTGTTTTTAAGTTTGGATTTTTGTCCATTAGCCCCTTCAATATAACACATGCTTCAATAGTTTTACCTAAACCTACTTCATCTGCCAACATAAATCTGCATTTAGGGTCTCTTATAGCTTTAATAATTGTATCAACTTGATGAGATAATAAATAAACTCTAGAACCAACTAATATCTCAAAACCATAAGATGAGTTGTTTAGTGTATGTAATACATCACTTACAATTCTTCTATTTTTATACCAAATTGGATTTTGAAATTCATAATTCTTCATTTGAGTTAAGGGGTCAGGATTATCCCTAGTGAATTGAACTTTAAGGTTTTTTTCATTAACTATTTTTATAACACTTTCATTGTTTTTAAAAGTCTGAAAATAGTAGTGATGATAAATGCTATTATTTTTTGATTTCAATTCAATGATTTTACCTTTAGTGCCACTATTAAATGCTTCTGTATTATTTAAAATTTTACAATGATATATGCTATCAAAATCATAAATCTTTGTTTCAGGAACAATGCTAAAATATTTGCGAATCTTTTTATAGTCATAAAATTTAATTTCAACTTGATCAAATTCATCATCAACTGAGATTATCTGTCCTATAGCAAAAATTCGAGGTTCAAAAGGATCTTCGGGATCAATTGGACATCTCACATACATTCCTTCTTTAAATTTTGCCATGGTAACCTCCATAATAAATATTTTTTCTTTAATTGTTTAATTCTATATAAAATTACAAATTCCTTTATTTTTTAATCAAAAAAAGCCCTCCACTTTGTTGTAGTGAAGGGTTTTTGTTAATCAATTGTATTTAATTTAATTCATAGAATTTAACATTATTTGAAATTGCTTATAAAAAACATAAGTATTGTGAAATCCTCTGCGACGGTTTCGATTATTTCCTCTGAATATTATCGCTTCTATCCCTATCTCTTGACATATTTTACATTCACATTTCTGCCAAGGTTTGTCACTTAAAGTTTTTCTGTATTTGCCTGCATGTCTTGCTACAGCAAGGACTGATTTATGATAAGGCGAAAAAATATCTTTTACTTTTTTAAATTCAGAATTGCTAACTCCACCTGTTTCCTCAAGTGTATTTTTTAATCCATTTTCCTCACTTATTGCCTCTGTTAAGTCATACAATACAACTATTTTTTCAAATATATTATCTGCAGTATTAAATCTCTTAACATCAAAATTCTTTTTAATCAATTTATATTTATTGAGCTCATCTATTATTATTTGAATTTTTTGGAATAATTCATCTATATTTTGATCGCTTTTATCAATTCTATTCTTGACTTTATATTTACCAGTATCTTTTTGAACTTTTTCTTCATAATCCATGACAGCATGATAGGTTTCTTCTAGAGATGCTTCGCCACTATCATAAGCTCTTAATGCTTTTAAGGCATCTTGCTCTAATACTTTGAAATCTTCCTTGGAGCCTAAGCCTGATTTTACTAACGAATTTATTTTTCTACCCCTATCAACCTGGGGAATCCTAATTGCAGTGTACTTTTCATCATTTATAGTCATATAATTACTACTTGAACTCAACCATGCTCGCCTTAAATAACTTGCTGAATCAAAGGATGTAACGCCTAATTTCCTGAAATTTTCAATTGTATTTAATCTCGAAACTCCAAATAAATGCACTTTTAAGTTAGGGGTTATTAATGGGCAGATGCTTTGTAAAATTGGCATTATTTCTTTGGTATTTGCTTTTGCCAGTCCGCCAAGAGCTATATATTGATACCCCATTTGAATTAAATTAGCTACAGATTCTTTATAAGAATCACAATCCCAACCCTGCGCTATGCCAATCGGAACATAATCATAGTCGTTTTCCTGATAAACTCTTAAGAATTCTTCAGCATTATCTGCAGTTAAATTATATCTCCTCTTCCTTTCAGTTTTATCTCTGGCATATTCACCTGCAATTAAATGGTCAATTGAAACTCCATAATCAAACCCTAAATCAGAATAATATTGAGCAATCTCTTTAGTATCATAGGGTGGTTCTTTCTCATTGATATAACTAAAAGCCCCACAGTCTCCCATAATTGGTTTTTCCTGTGGGAATCGCAAAAATTCATGAACACCTTTTTCCAAAATTTTTTCTCTTTTTTGTTTGGAGGTTTCAGCATTTGTCTTTGATAACAAAATGCCATCATAAATAGAATCATCATATATTTCATGAGCGTAAACATCATTAGAATAAGGATCTCTATTGGGAGTGTGTTTGTCATTGATAAAATCATAATTAGGGTCTACTCTATCATCCCATTCGGGTATATAATATAACATAGGTTGGCCATAATTTGCTGCATAATTTTCTCTAGACTTAATTATCTCTACCATTCAAACACTTCCTTTAAAATGTTAAAATAATTTCATCTGATTTGATTTTTTCTTATATTTCTTTATAATATCTAATAGTTTATCAGGATTTTTGTAGATTTCTGCAAGGATATCTTTGTCCTTAGAAGATATTTCCCTGGCCAACAACTTAAAGAGATATCCTTTTAACTCTATCAGATTCTTGCCATAATCTTTAGCATCATTAATACTGACCTCTAAATAATAATACTGTTGATGATCTGGGATATATTTTTTGCCTGTTTTGCTGGCTAGAAAAATTAAATGCTGATCAGATTTAAGTTTATCCAGAGGCAATTTTAAAGAACGCAAATAGTCAGCTCCAAGCAAGAAAAAAGTCAATTTATAGTTTTGAATTATTTTATCTAACTCTTCGTTTATATTAAGTTTTTTTGACCAGTTATCAATTTTTTCTGCAGACATGTTACTAAAAGATAAATTGTACGGGCAGATTTCCCTATTTTCATCAATAAGTCCATATTTGGCAGAAATAATTTTGAGATCAACTATTTCTTTTCCATATATTTTTCGCAAAAGAGAAACACCTTCCTTAACATGAAGGTGTTGTCGGCCAGCATACAAATTAACAGCTTTGTAAGTGTTCTTTTTTTCGGGTTCTTTAACTATTTTATTTCTTTTAAAATCTTCCTTTTTAATTTTATCCTCTGCATCTGTTATTTTATTTGAGGTGCATGATGTAACAACAAGCGTTTTCATCAAAAAACCCCCTCCTGATTACTTGTCTTTAATATATCCAGGTTTTATAGAAGAATCTATTGGTATATTTATGTTTTCTTTTGTTAATTTCACCGCTAAATATACCAAGGGGGTATCAAAAATAGCAATTATTAATTTGATAATATACTGGCCAAATATCATAGATAATATGGGGTTTCCAGTTCCATAAAATGCAATAATTATAAAAACAACAGTATCAATTAATTGAGATGCCACCGTTGATAAATTGTTTCGCAACCAAAGATATTTTCCTCCGGTTAATTTCTTCCAAAATTGAAAGGCCCAAACATCATGATATTGGCTAACTAAATATGCCACCATACTGGCTATCACTATTCTAAGGTTTGCCCCCATAATCATTTCAAACTCCTGCTGCATCTCCCAAGTCGGAGCAGAAGGTAATGAGATAGCTAATCTTATAAAAATAGCAGATATAATACTTATAAAAAAACCTAATTTAATAATAAATTTTACTCTTTTTTTGCCCCAAATTTCAACTAAGGTATCAGAAATAGCAAATGTTAAAGCATAAATTATGACTGCAGCAGGCCCTATCAAGCCGCCAATTTCAATAACTTTTACTGCAATAATGTTGCTAAGTACCAATAGAGCTACAAAAGTGCCGCTTAAAAAAAGATAAATTTTCTCTTCTTTTGTGAAATCCCTTTGCATCTAAATCCTCCCCCAAATCTTTTATTCATTTTTTTGCATTAAAGTCTTAATAAAAAACCAGAGATACAAATAATCATTCTTATCCTCAAATCTTAAACCTAAGTTATATAAAAAAGTGAATATTTCTATTATAAACTCAGGTATCTGATTAAACTCGCTATGTATTTCTTTCAAGATGTTAGGAGTTTCCTGTTCAAGATCATCAAATTTAAATAAATATTCCACCTTTACCTCTAAACTTCTGGCAATATATGAAAGTGATTCAATGGTTAAATTTCTTTTGCCATTTTCCACCTCACTGATAGTAGCATTGCTGGTTCGCGTTTTTTTAAGTTTAGCAACTTTTGCAGCTAACTCCCTCTGAGATAAGCCTTTCATTTCCCTGAGCTTTTTTATTCTTCTCCCCAATTTGCATTTCAACTCATCTGGCATTTTTCAAGACCCCATTATATAAAAATAAAATATCTCATCTTCTTAAAATCAATTATATCCTAATAAATATCAAGATTCAAATAGGAAAATTATTTTTCGATTAAGAAAACAGCGAATTAATTTTTAATTCAATTCTAATTGAAATTTTTTGAACAAATCTGGCAATAAAATAATAATTTCTTGTAATGATTTTAAATTTGCTTCATTAATATCCTCTAAAGCAAAACTATTATCTGCCATTTCAATTAACAATAATCTTAAGTTGTAACTAATGCTATTGCTTGTATTAAGCAGTTTTTCTTGACAAATATTGATCAAATTTTTAATTTCATTTGATGTCATTTCATGTTCATTTATATCAGAGATAAAATTATCTTTACTAAGCTTCATTAATAAATCATCATATTTATTATCCCAATACACATTAATTACTTTAGATTCAACCAAAAGCTTATAAATGTTTATTTTATTCTCAATGATTCTACCTATATCCTGGCTTAGTTTTTCAAAGCAATTTAAATCGGATAAAATATACACCTTTTTAGCAAGATCATTATTTTTAATAATTAAATCATAATAAATATGATTTTGAGATGCCAGATAATCTTCTAATATATTTTTATAATAAGAGAAATTTAGTTTATCTTGATTTTTATCTGAAAGTAATTTTGAAAATGAATTAAAGAAAGATAAATAACCCTCTAGCTGCAAGCTTTCCAAGTACTTAAACATGTTATCATAATAAATTTTTTGATTAATTTGGTCTATTAACTCAAATGTTTCGTTGATTTTATTTGAGACAATATTTAATTCTTTAAAAGACCCTTTTACATTAAGATTATTAAAAGCCATGGTGTTTATACTTTCACCAACTTTATCAACTTCCAGGGTTTCCCCCAGCAGTTTTTTCGGAATTTCTCTCTTTAATCTCAAATATTTTCTCTGAACTTCCTGGTAAACTTGTTCCCAAAAATCATGTATTTCTTTATGCCAGATAAAAATAGGGTTTTGCATATCTTTTGTAATTTTTTTCAAGCATTTAGGATAGAAATCATCATCTAAAGTTTGAAAGTTTGCTTGATCAATATAAGGTATATCAGGAGTTCTTGTTCGAAAATCTGATTGCAAAAATTGATCAATAAGACAATCAATCTCATTATATATTATTTTAATATCTCTTTTAGTTAAGCATTTTAAATATTTAATAATCTCCATGTTGCTATCACAAAATGCAATAAATTTCTTATTTTCCAAAGCTTCTTTATAGCTATTAATAAAGCCAATTATACTAATTAAAATATCTTTTACATAATGGTTTTTATGCCTATAATCTTTCGAAACTTTTTCCGGTTTAATCAAACTCAATTGCTGTATAACTGAAAAAATATCAGGATATTTGTCTATATAACTCTGAATAATATATGAATCAAAAAAGTTGCTTCTGATTTGAAACCAGTCTAAGAATAGATTGTCTATAAAAAATAATTCTTTCTTGCTTAGAGATTTGACCTTATCATTCCAATTTCCTGGCAGGCTAGCAAGACTTTCAATATTATAATTATCCCTAATAATTATTGGTAATTTGTTAGTGCCATTGGTATGTAAGCGAAACACATATAATAAAAATGCTAACTCCTGTAAACTAACATGAAAGATTTGCAGAAATGATCTTTCCCATTTAGCTTTCCAATCATCTGCTGCGAAAATTAATTTGCTGACTTCAAAATTTTCAAGTATATTGTTTAAGTTTTCTTGGTTTTCTTCAATATCAGTTAGAGCAGCTATTTTCAAGGCTTGAAATCCAATATTTTTTTTGATTTCAATTCCTTTATGTTTATCAATATCTTCTATTTTTATAGGCAGATAACAGCCTTCCAAGCGTTTATTGCGTTTAATAGTGCTCCATTTTTTTGATGTGGAAATTCTCTTCAATTCCAAAGGATCATTAAACTCCTTAATTAATTGAGCGCATGAGTTTCTAAAAGGTTTTAATAATTCTTTATTTATAATCACTTTATCCTCTAACCAATCTCTTATAACTTTAAGCTTGGGTAAGTTCTCTTCTAGTTGATTATTCATATTGATTTTTTTCTTACAAATATCTTTTCTATTAAAATCTAGTACACTTGCCATTAGATCATTACATCCCTGAAATCCTCCCAATGTTAATAACTGAGATGAAACCTCGATTTTTTCAGCAAACAAATCTAAAGGCATCAATGACTCGACAAAAATTCTTATATTTTCATCTTCAATATCAACAAATTTTTCTCTAATAATATTTTTTCTAAAAAATTCTATGGTTTCATTGTTTTGAAGAGACTCAACATATTTGCCTGCCATTTCAATAAATTGCCTGGCCTTCCCTTTGCCTATAGGTAAACTATTGAATATTCTAGAAATAAGATGTTTATTAAAAGGAGAAAAAATTACATCATCAACATTACCCCACTGCAAATAAATGCAATTACGATAACTAGGACAATTGGTGTCACAAGATTTATCATTTATTTTCTTATATTCTACTATATATTTTTTGGCATATTCTACTATAGTTTCTTCATCTAAAAAATATGATTTATCTCCAGCATAGTCAGATAACCACAATTTAATTACTCTATCATCAAAAGTATCCAAGTTATCAATCCTGGTCAATAATTTTCTGCCTCTTTTGCTATCTTCGAAAGAGGACGGTGTTAAGCCAATAACTACATCCCAATAGCATTCACCAAAGGTGATAAAATAATTGAGAAGTTCATTAGAATAAATATTCATTGATTGAACTAAATCATCAATTAGCAGGAGAGGCCTGGAGCCTGTTTTGTTTTCCAAATACTTACCAATTTTTTTAAGGCTTTCAATAAAATCATACTCTCCTAAAATTTCTTTCTCAAACTGCTTTACCAGATAGTATCTCAGTTTTTCATAATCCAGTTCAACAAAAATATCACTTTCAGATATAGCTTTTTCTAAATCTTCTATAGAAAAAATTTCAACTCTGTTATCAATAAGTTCGTTTGTGTTTTTGAATTTCTCAAAACTTTCTTTTATATTTCTTTCAACAATAGGACGAAGTTTATAGCTTATAGGGATAATATTCTCATCCATATCCAGCAAATTGCTTAAGGAATTCCAAATCAGATTATTAGCAAGGGTAACTGGCTTACCTTCAATTTTAGTCCTATTTAAAACTAAACTTCTGTTTACTTCCAGGTCTCCAAAGGAATTAACTTTTTGCAAGATTAATAAAGGATCCAATTCCGTACGAGATATTCTACAAATCACCCTTGATTTTTGGCTAGTATTAATTTTGATCTCCAGCCATTTCATTGTTTCAGATTTGCCAGAACCAGCCGCTCCATATAATATAAATACTTTATTTCTAATATTATTTTCTGTGTCATAACTTAACTCAGAAAACAATTTATCTTCATTCCAAATGTCAGATAATGTTTGATTTTTGAACCTATGATATTTAATAGGAAAATGGGTGTTCAGAAATAATTCATTTCCAAGTTTATTTCTTTGATCAGCTGTAATAGAAAATATGTTTAAACCCTTTTTATCTAAACAGGGCAGTTTCATTTCACCACCCCTTTCTAATCCAATTTGTGTTATTTAGTCCTTGATAACTTTTCTTAGGGAGATCCTGTTTTCTTTCAAGTTTTATTAACTTTTTGCTTTCAAGGTATTTTAAACTCAAGCTTAAAGATTTAGATATCTCTTTATTTTTATTTTCCCAGGGAATATAATCATTTAAATGATTATGCAGAAAATCTTGTAAAGGTCCTTCATGCTGATCTAACCATAAGTTAATTATTTTTAAGATCATATTTGGGTCATAAACAATATGAATTCCTTTAAAGCCTTTTTTGCCTAATCCTAAAAACTCAATTACTCTTTTCCAGGCATTTATTTTTTCTTTGCTGAAGTTAAGATGTGGGTCGAGGCAATTAGCATCATTATATATATTTGAACGAAAAACAATATCTTGAATAATAAATAAATCATTTAAAATGCCAAAAAAATAAGGATCAAGAGCATGTTCTGCTTTTCTTTTGCCTAAATGCAGCTCTCTAATATGTTTAATTAAAATTATTAAGAAATATTCCTCATCCAGATTTATTAAGGGAAGCCAATATTTATCTTTTTTTTGTATTAATCCAGCAGTTTTTAAAAAAGAAAGAGCATCTAATAGGTTAGCAGGAGAGGAAAATTCGTTATTTTTCACAGTTAAAAATATACGATATAGATCTTGATTTTCTACTGGCCCATATTTAAGTATCCAAAAATAAATTGATTTTACTTCAGGCCCATAAATAGTTTTAAAAAGCATAAAACCCCCTCCAAATACTTTAAATATATAAATCATTATGATATAATATATTATATCATATAAATATTTAAATAGGAAGGGGAAAAAATGAAATTTTATATTTCCTGGTCAAGATGTGACCCTGTTTATAGTTATTATTTTAATAGCACTAATATGCTTGTTAGCCCAACAAGTTTATATAAAAATAAATCAATAGTTGATAAATGGGCATATATGCCAGACAGTTTAATGATTGATAGTGGTTCTTTCTTCTATCTATCCAAAAATGAAGACCTGCCACTACAAAGAGAAATTTTAGATCAACAAATTACTATTTTGAAAAATATTAAAATTCCGGCTATTATTTGCCATTTAGATAACCCAATTTCACCATCCAATTACTCACATAGGAAAACATTTATAGCAATTGAAAAGACAATGGGTAATGCCTATGAATTCAAGAAATTATTCGATAGAAGAGGTTTATATAAATATAAGAACTTAAAAACATTAGGTGTAATCCAGGGTAATAATAAAAGTACAATCCAGCATTGTGCTAGGGAGTTAAAAAATATCGGCTTTCATTACTATGGTCTGGGATCGGTAGCTCCACTATATTCTTCTGAAGAAATCATAAATCGTATTAAATATGTGCTAGAAATAATTCCAGGAAATAAATTGCACATTTTTGGAATTAGCAGATTAGATATTATGAAAAATTTAATTAAGTTAAATGTCCATTCTATTGACTCTTCCAGGCCAGCCATGGCCGCCATTTACAAAGGAATATTTTATAGTAACCCCTTTAGAACTTATGGAATCTCCAAAGCAGAGAATAGTAAGAGTTATTCTCTCACTCTAAAAAATCCACTAGACTGTGATTGTCCTGTCTGTCAAGAAAACCCCAATTTATTATTTGAATTATATGGTGCAAAAGCTGTTAATGCCAGAGCATTACATAATTATTATCATTTAACTAAAAGTTTACTTAAACAAGCAAATTTAGAGGTGATAAAGAAATTTGTTTAGTTGGGATTTTGATAAGGAATCGGGTCCTCTATTCCAATTTCAGCAAATGCATTAAGCCGGATTTTACAAGCAGAACATTCGCCACAAGCTTTTTCTTGTCCATTATAGCAAGTTGTGGTTAGGTGATAAGGGGTATTTAATTGCAAACCAATTTCAATAGTTTCTTTTTTAGATTTATTCAATAATGGTGCTTTAATCTTTATTGGATTATTTTCTACTCCCCTTTTTGTTCCTATATTTATTAATTCCTGGTACTTATCAATAAATTCTGGCCTGCAATCCGGATAACCACTATAATCAATATTAGATATACCAATAAAAACAGATTCAACCCCTAATTCTTCACCAATGCTTATTGCATAGCTTAAGAACAATATATTTCTAGCTGGAACATAAGTGTCAGGAATACTCTCAATATCGTCATTTGATATGGCAACACTTTTGTCAGTTAGAGCAGATTGTCCTATATTATCAACTTTAATAAAAAAGTGATTCTCTTCAGGTAACCCTAATTCTTCTCTGATTAATCTTGATTGCTCTATTTCCCTGGAATGCTTCTGCCCATAAAAAAAAGACATGGGATAAACATCATAACCTCGATCTAAAGCAATACTTAAGCAAGTTGTGCTGTCAAGGCCTCCTGAACTTAACACAATAGCTTTCTTTTTATTTAACATTTTTTAATCTCCTATTCCTTCAAATTTATCTAACCTGAGGTTTTCGGCAGGAATGCCCTTGTCAAAAGCAATAATACTGCTGCTACCTCACTCAGACCAGTATGCAGTTAATAATACTGCTTACCTTCTCTTATAAATTCGCAATTTTTCTCCTTTACCTGCTTTTTCTTGTTTCCAGAAATCTTCACTGTTAAGGTGCTATTATTTTTAGCAATAACTTTGGCTCTTTCACCCGTGCTTAATTCCACGACATCATTTACTTTTATCTTCCTTGAGTTTTTGTCATTGCTGCTCTTTTTAGCTTTAGAATTATTATTATTGCCAGCAGTCTTTGTATCGGAACCAGTTTCATTATTTTTGATTTTTTCAGCTAAGGGACGGCGGAAAGTAAATTCAAAGGTACCCTTGCTTTTAAGGACTTGTTCAAATTCTTTATACATAGGATAATCTCCAATTCCGCTGACTTCAAGCCAGCCCTTGGTTCTAGTCAAAGCAACAAATAGTTGATTCCTCAAAGTAAAATTATCCTCATCCTCAGCAACTGTATCAAGTCCTATAACATAGACCATATAGGCCTCATT
>LKMJ01000576.1_pt1 | contig 28812 bp, 30 predicted proteins | sample 643391 | NCBI WGS metagenome assembly LKMJ01 (sample SAMN04112250, study PRJNA286221) | soda lake metagenome | biome: soda lake; feature: Kulunda Steppe; material: water; isolation source: sample PL-Br10 brine of Picturesque Lake | place: Russia: Kulunda steppe | collected 2010-07 | reverse complement strand
GGGCCTGGAACAGAACCTGGATACTACGCGAGGTCTTGATAAAAGTAATTTTTAAACGGATTTCAGATAGCGAGGACCCCCAATAATTATTTAATTATTCGCGGTAACCCTAGGAGCAGTACGGTAGCTCTATTTCCTCGACATGGCAGTGCTTTGGAACAGAAAGATCTTTATTGGGGAATCTCCAAAATGGCGTTGCGCACGCACCTTGTAGGACGCTTTGGAAGACTGTCAGCATTGCATTGTTAAGGTTAGCAACCTCGCTGATGCTTTGCCCAAATACCACGTTCAGGGCAATTGCCAGCATTGCACCAAACTGCGTGCAGACATGATAAAAACTGAGCATGCCTGAATTTGTTTAGCATATTTGATATGCGCATGTGTGGGTGAGCATGCTCCATCGTTTGATCCTTCAAGGCTGTTTTTTTCTGCACCTTATAAACAGCATTATGAGCTTCTGGGTGGAAGAAGAGTTTGGGACTTAGTCAGCACTGCAGGCTTGGGATGCATACCACAAGCAGCACGCAAGCCTTTGTGGCAAATGTGTGTGACATTGCTTTATGGTTCATGCTTGTGGCTATATGTGTAGCATTGCTTTATGGTTCATGTTTTCTGGTGAGGGTAGGGGTTACTAAGGAAAACCATAGATTCTAGATTTTATCAAGTGTGTGTACTGTTAAGAACACATTCATGTTGCTCTAATAAACTCCTGGTACAAATGAAATTAAGAGTATATTATGGCAGTTTTGAATGCTGCGTCGGCTCTTCATTTGGCACAAAAGAGCAAGTCTTCTCTGTTTTTGTTTCCATATGCAGGGCTTTACAAAAATACCATTTCCAACTTAACTCTGTCATGAGTTAAGAAGGCCTGCAAATATTCCAGGCACAACAGCATCTGCTTCAGCCATCAAATCTTGATCAGCATGGCCTCTGCTCACCACAGTAAGGATGAAGATGAAGTAAGTGATGTCAGGAAGGCCTAGCACAAGCGTGCCGGCAATCAAGCTGAGACGCGGCTGGAAGCTAGCTTGGACTAACAGGCGGACCTGCCGCAAACAAACATGCAAGACAGGACAAGTAGTGTACGTACCTTTTCATAACCAATGCAATCACTGCTGTGCCTGCTCCTCCGTTGAGTAGATTGTCCAGTCCGGGTGGATTTTAACTTTGAAGCAAGATACCATACTGCGGTTTATGACCTTATCATTCTTTCACTTGAGGCACAGGCTACAAGGCAATGCATTGTTACCACCCTTTTGATTTCATAACATTGGAGCTGGCACCTCCCCAAATGTCAAGATGCTTTCGGGAATAGTGACATGTGCATTCCCTAGTGCCAATTGCAGTTTACTGCAGGCCCTCTCCGTGCTTATTTCAACCCATCTGCGAGCATAACCAGCATCTAGAAGACGTGCAACATAGAACCATGAGCCAACGAGCATCCAAAGCAGCAGTCTTCTGCTGCCTTTTTACTTGTCAGAAATCATAAAGCGCCTGCTCTTCAGAAAGCATAGCACAACCAAGCACATATTTCTGCCATAACTACTTTTACACACAAACACACATCCACACACAGCACAATCCCGGAGGCTGGTCTCAAGACTGAAACATGCACAATCCATGCACAGGCTTTGGCGGCCATGCTCACCAGCAGAAGGACCATCACAGCAGCAAAGATGAGGGTGTATGCTGTCTTGATGGTGACCATGTGGTCCAGCGTGCTGAACATCTGGGCGGCCTGCAACAAGCCCTCCTGCAGTGTCAACATGCACACACAAAAACACAGGTGACTTGACCTACCGCACAGCGTAGGCAGCAGTCATGTGGTAGCATGACTGAAACAATGTTTGTCTCTCAATTCGATGAGCAGGTGTCCCCGGCAGACTTAAGGTCCAGATATCAAACAGCCTACGCCAATGGTGTGAGGGGCCACATACAGCCCAACCCCTAGCAGCAAACCTCCACGCACTACCGCACCACCAGTGCTGCACATGCACGTTGCTGGGCACAAAGATTGGCAATACTGTGGGCCACATGTAGCATATAGAAGTCATGCATGCCTGGCAAGGTGCACAGCAAATTGATACATTCTTATTTGGCGTAAACCTCACCGTCCAGCACAAGCTGTGGCCTCTACTCCTAAGGGGACTAACCAGTTTCTATGGCAGCCAGCACAGCTCACACCTCAACCACAAGCGTAGCCATACAGCAAGGGCTTCGAACTTCTGCACATGACCCCACAACACTGGACAGTTTTGAATGCACCAGAATGCTGGTGGTGCAGAGAAGACAAAGAGAAGCACCTCAGACGCCCTGCTTAAATCCTTGTCCACTTCACTCCTCCCACCTCGTCCAGACTTGTACACTTGGGCATGCCATGCTGTGAACAACAGCAGCGCTGCAAAGCTAGCACCTTCTAGACAGAGCACGCACCGGATCCTCTTCCCCCATTTCCCAACGGCCACTCTGGCCAGGGGCACGGATGAAGAAGCTGGGACTCTGGACAAGCCCGGGCATTCTTTTGGGCACAGCGTCAAGGCTCAAACCACGCAATAATGAAGCCACATCATCTGCTGCGACGCCCAAACCCTGTGTAGTGTTGCTGCTGCTGCTGCTGCTGCTGCTGATATTGCCTACTGGCCTAGGTACTTGCAAGGGCGCATCTGACATATCCATGGTGCGAGTTAGCATGAATGGGCGTGCAGGCGCATAAAATGAGTCGTACACACTGATCCTGAGGAAGGGTCACAAATCAAGGGGCAAGAGCTTAGAGTCAGACCTTGAAGAAGAGGGCACTCCTGATAGCATTGTGCACACGTATGCAAAGTAAATCTACCAAACAGGTTGTGTGTTAAATGCGCTACACAGGGCACGCCTTGTGCATGCCTTAGGTTTAGACGCCTGTCATGTGGACGCAGGAGGAATCCAGGAATAATGTGCTGAATAAACCTGATCAGAATTAAAAAGTTGAGGAATTAAGGATGAGGAGGGTGGCAAGAAAAGCTAAGGCGCAGCAAGACCAAGAGCCAGCGTCAGAGGCAAGGCCAAAGGCCAGTTAGACACTGAGCACCTGTTTGTGGTCTTGAGGATTACAGGGCAAACATGGTGGAGAGCAGTGCATGCTGTGGTGAGCTGAAGCACTTAACCACAATGAGCTTGAATTGGCACACCTAGCTGTGTGGGTGCAGCAACAGAATCAGCAACAATGGAAGGACTCGAGCATCACACCTGCGCTCTGTTGGTGCCTCTTCTGGCTGCAGTGAAAACGCGTAATACAGCATGAGGCCCAGGCCACACAAGAGGAACAGGACTGTGATGACCTCGTACGCTACCCAGAATGTGTTCATTGTCCCACGGTAGACCCGGTGGTGTGTCTCAAGGATAAGATGCTTCATACCATGGTGGTGAATGCCTGCAGACCATCATTTTGCACAGATGGATGTAAGCGACGAACACATGTGTACAAACAAGCAAAACAGCTCACACACGCATGCAAACACAAGCACACACATACATTCAGACACATGTGCGCACACACCTGCTGAGTTTGATGATTGCACTGAGGCACTAGAATCTCTGCGTTGGCCAACATGCGCTTTGTGGTGGACCATCTTCAGAGACCGATCTAGCCGAATGGTGCGGCTGGTCTCCTTATAAATAGGGTGCTCATTGACCAGCGTGTCATCTGTAGACCGTTAAATGGAACATCACAGTAATGCAGCTGTAATTTTATATTTGTCAAATGTTGGCAGTTTGCCTATGAGTGTTGTTGGTGAAGTTGTTTGTGTGCGCTTGTACGTAAGTGTTTTTTCTTGGGGGAGAGGGGGGAGGGGGCGTGCATGCGTTGTGCGCATGTGTGTATGTGCCTGTTTGTTCGTGTGTGTACACGCATGCTTACGCAAGCTTGTAAGTGTGTTGTGTGCTTTTCTTTGCTTACATAGGTGCAGGTGTCTAATGTGCCCGCAGGTTGGTCAATCCAGCTCGCAGGATACATTTGGTGAATTTGGTGGAAGCAGAGCAAGCCTGTTCATCCAATCACTGTCTTGCACGTTCTGGTTAGCAACAAGAGGGGCTATGATGCAGGTCAGGGCCCAGAGCTGAGCTTGTGCAGTGCAATATGCAAAATGCATGGGGGAGGCACTTGTTGGATCTGGAAAGTATGGTATGTTGTTGGTAGGATGCCTTAAGGAAGACGAAACAGTTATGGGTAGCCGTGCAAGAGTGAATGCTAGTGCGGACAAATGCCCCTTCTACCATTTCTCTCTTGTTCTAGTGCTTGCGCACAGCCTCACCATAATCCCATGCCTGCTGCACATTGAACGCCCTGTTGCTGTCCCAAAGAAGGGGGGCGCCTTGTTTGCGACTTTCATGATTACCCTCCGGTTCCATCTCCTCATTTATTCCATCCTGCTCGGCCTCATGTTGTTGCTGGGAATGATGCCAGGATGTGTACATGCTGCTACAGCTGCTGCGATTTGGCTGGGCGCTTCCTGAATGCGGGCCTGCCTCTCTAGTCAATTGCAATTCTTCCCAAATACGCCGCCGCCGTTCTTTGGCCTGTAAGTCAATGCACATTGAAGCAATGCATTCAGAATTCCTGCATGTTTTTATGCATGTGTTTGTCAAATAAGTACGTCACGTGTGTGAGGCATTTTGCCCTCCCTGCTATACGCGTGGCAATACCAGGGCATGTGCTGCCGGACATCAAAGACCAAGCAAGCGCAAACAAACCATTACCTGCAAGAGGTTGACATTGGCAAACACATAGACTGAAGCAAGCGCGCATGCTGCTGGACACCAAAGACAGTGTAGAATAAAACAAACAATATGGCATGTCAGCAAGGTTTGCTGCTGCAAAAAACTTGCTACCTGGACAGACCAACTGCATAGCGACACATTCATACCAGCCACAAAGACAAAGCATAGCTGCGTGCAACAACAAGAGCAATGGCCCAACATAGCATGGGATTCCATCCGCCAAGCCAGACAAATCATCCGGTGGTGCACACAGCCTGCACCACCATTAATTGAGCTTGCATGTCATGAAGACCTATCCAATGTCACCAATCCTTTAAAAACATTGGTACCACAAACACTGTTACCGAGAAAAGCAGTGAGCACCAGAGCAGTAAGGCTGGGATCACTCACTGTAATCGATTTAAAGATGTCAACCACCGCAAAAATGGAGTAGAGCAGCACAAACACCAGCAGGACCATATCATTGGCCAGCCGGTTCCTGCACAGGGTCATACAGAGAGGCGTTTTGTGAGTGTGCATAAATGCCATTTCTGTAATAAGCCAACACCAGCATGCTCATGCTTATGCTCACTATAATCACAACCAGGCCACCACAATCATCAACAACGTCCATCAGTATCAATGATATTGGTTTTATCATCATTTTTACCACCACCACCACCACCACCATCACCATCATTATCATTGTCGTCATCATCATCATCATCACCATCATCATCATTATCATTATCATCATCATCATCATCATCATCATTATCATCATCATCATCATCATCATCATCATTATCATCATCATCAACATCATCATCATCATCATCGCCACCACCACCACTGCTGCCGCTGCCACCAAATCCACCAGCACAGCCCAGACACGAATCTACTTCTCACCCATGAAAAGCAGTGAAAATGACACGGTGAAAAAGACAACAGGGCATGCTTGAACATTGTGGCTAGTAGACACACCTCATGCCCGCCATACGGAGCCCTTCTGATGTGTAGTCTTTGTTCTCAAGAGCCTGTAATACAAAAGTGGTGTAAATGTGCCCAACAGACTTTAAATAGGTTGCAGGTAGCAAGTACATATTCAACACCAGGTTTCTGGTAAGATTGTATGCATGATAGTGTATCATGTTAAAAAGTGTGTTGCATACACCAGAATACCGATTGAAAGCGTTGGACTGCATGGACCCTGGCAAGAATGGACAAGCCTGTTCGAGTCAATCGACAAGCACATGCATGCTTGCATTCACATGGACCCTGGCAAGAAATACAAAAATGCATACAAGCACAATGATTGTCGCATATCATAGTCTCTTTGTAAATAAGGATGGCCCCACAAATGGTTTGGCAGCCGGCTTGCTTGCTAGGCAAGCTAAAAAACAAGCAATCAGCAACATCTTTACAGCGCTCAGTGATTGTACACATCAAGGAAACCTGTGTGTGTTGGTTCATGTCATCCACTCACTTGGATGTCAAAAAACGTGTTCACAAGTCCTGCGCAGAGTTGAGCAGGTACTTATAATTGAGGGGGAAGGGGGATATTAAGGGACGGGGGCTTTGGAATTGCAACTAAGCACATTATAAGCGAGCTACATTAAAATTGCTACAAGTTCTGATGCAATTTTCAAAAATTCGCCGCTTGCAAGCTTTTATGCAGTGGTGCCTGTAGGTACCTCAAATGGCTTGGCAAGGCATGGCCGTACCTGCATCTTCCCATGAAGCAGTGACCACGAGGTAGCCAAAGAGCTGCAGCTCAACACTCAACGCGGCAATCTTGAACTGTGGTGCCAAAAAAAAGCACATGTTTGTTTGAATGAAGGTCATAACCATGCAAACAACAAAGACACACTTCTTGTTACCCTCTGCTCCTGTACACTTGTCTCACGGCCCCCTTCCATTTCCTCCCATTAAATCCCATTCCCAACAAGTGCACAAGTAATTGGCTCAGTAGAGCACCCTTCCCTTTTTTTGATGAAGGGAATATATCATTTTTGCCTATAAAGCCTTTTTTTCTTGTCTTATCAAGCTGAAAACCCATACATGACAGTCAGGAAAGGGCTGTGCTCACTCTGCTGATCAGGATCTAAAGTCAAATTTCCCAGGGCTGCTAAGCCAAACATACATTTGGAGTATTCACGTGATTGATATTCTCTGTCTTAGTACATTGCTGTCCAGCCTTTATGGAATGCAGGAGAAAAAGACGCAAGAACTCCACAACTTCAACAAGCAAGCAAGCACTAAGCCCCACACCTGAACACGCTTTGTCGCCATGCGGCTGAAGTAGCCACCCTCCACCATGTACTGCAGTGCTCGACGAATCTGCTGGCCATCGGCATTGACATCCATCATCACTGGATACACCGGCTCTTCTGTTTGCGACAGACCTATGCATTACAACAAGGCATGCATGAGCAAACAACAGTGTTGGAAGATATGAAATGGGGTCCAGGAAGCTGCGGGTGCCCTGCGATACAAGCAGCTTGCTGAGCTAAACGCCCACGACCCATGCGTCCCTAAAACATGCGTCTGCAGAAGCCCATGCTGGCTAAGCGCATCTAAAGTTGGCACAAATGGAGCATTCCATAGCAGAGGGCAGTGCTCAAACTGACTCGTTGCCCAGGTTAATGCCATGGGCTGTAGAAAAAGAGGTGCAGTAATATAAAACAGAAGTGCCACAGACACTTCTTAAATGGGAGACAAAGGCGGCATGGCCACACGGCACACAACCCAGGCTGCACAGGAAGCAGATTGTTGGCATTACTTCTGCATGAGAGCCAGCAGCATGTAGGTCTTAAGTTGCATGCTTGACACGACCTTGTTACTCTGAGCATAAGGGTTGGAAAAAGAGAAGAGCAAGTTCTGAACAGGCCATCATCAGGTTACCCATGCTCAAATATTTTCCTAAGCCTCCAACACCCAGTGCCATTGTTACACATTGCCAGCAGCCGGCATGCTGCAGGCACATTGTACTCACCCTTTACATTAGGAGGAGCGCTCTGGAAACCGTGAGGCACCTGTACACAGCCAATCACAGGAAAACAGGTTGATGTGCCAAATGCGGCACACACAGCATACTATGTGCGTCACCACAGAAGGGACAACCAAGGACAGAGACAAAAAAAAGTCAGGAAGCATCTCCATGTTTTCAAGAAGTGCAGATCACATTAGAAGGACTATTTGGAAAAGGGGTGCTTTCCTGGGCTGTCTGTGCCTCACAAAATAGGCACAACAGACAAATTGATCTCAGAAGGACAGCTTCCCGAAATTAGGAGTTTGCACCTTCAACCAGCCCAACACAGGAGTGTGCAAAAACAGCACCCACACAAAAAGTGTGTGCAGATCAGCAATAGCAGCAGCAGCTTGTAGGTTTGTTATCAGCTAGCATGGACAGAGTCCCACTCCAGGCGTTTCAATGCGCTGAGCAACTTTTGGGCCTTGAGGCGAACACAGGAGGCTGCAAAACTAGGATATGAAACAAGATGTATATGTGCAGCAAGCTGCCTGCCCTCACCCCAAAGCGGTTAAGCTCAGCTGACCCTTTGGTGGTGTTGTACCTACACGCATAACACAGGGGGAGCAAGGCAAACACAGTGTGCGCTAGTAACCGGCCGAAGAACTCTGGCAAGGGAACGGGATGTATGACAAAGAATTTGCATTGCAGTGCAGAACGACAGTTGAATGCAAGCTTTTCAGTAAAAACTTGTTTCAAACAACTAGGGTGCGCCTAAGGGTAGTAGAAGAGACAGTGAGGCAAGCAACAGTAAAGCTAGTTGCAACCAGTTGATTTATACAATGTCAGGCTTGAAAAAGCGTAGCAGGTGTCAACTGGAAATCATGAAGATTGGCGAACAACAAGCATTAAAAGGAATGCAAACCTTAATCATTTACTCATTCTGGCGACTTTGCATGCAAGCTCGTGTCAGTCCTTACGCACCAGCCATCTGCAGTGAGCCCAGGGTTGAACATAGGGCTGGTTGACACAAACGCTGGGTCTACACCTGGAGGGGCATTCGCGATTGCGCAAGTAGCAAGCCTGGCACAAAAGATACAATTACAAGTTACAGAAGCGGGACATTGTTCATAAAATCTTCCAATTGACGCCTTGCACGTGCACGCATGAAGCATAAATGGCTAGCAAATGGTTCCCAGCTTTTTCTCACAGCGAAACCATGCAAGGCACGTCTTTTAAAAGGCATTTTATCTAGGATGGGCATAAATTCAAGGTAAAAGGAATGCCACACACCTATCCAAACAGTGTCTGATGGGCCCTGCCCACTGTTTGAAGCATCCTCATCCATGGCAGCTTGCAGCCGTGACATGCTGCACTCTGCCGCCAGGTCAAGCGCCAGCGCACCTGCGGGATGTGCATAACACCAAGCAAAAGAGTAGAAAGAGACTGCAGAGATTGCAGGAAGCACATAGTGTTATAACACTAGTTAGAGCTGCAGCCAGCCCTTGGACTGCTAAAGGGAGTTTGCACTCTGGGGTCCTATAAGCAGCAGCGGGCAAGTTCCGTCCTGTATGGCCGTGCGCAAAGACATGCATGTAATTGTCTGATTTTAAGTGCTGGTAAGTTAGCACATGCCCTGGCTTATTCATGCACACAAGTTTCAAATGTTGCAAAGCTCTACATGCCACGCAGCATTTGGATGCATATCTGTCAAACCAAACAGCTTGAAGCAGTGTTTTCCTAAATAAATAAAGTTGCACATTGTCAGCCTGAATGCTGGGTGACTTGATAACCATGCGATGACATTCAGACTCTAAAATACAGCCAACAACCACCTCGTTTTCCATCCTATCAAGGAATTGTATCTACGCAAGTGTGCAAGCTGCCATTTGGTCCATACAAGCAGGCAAAGACCACACAGGAGCCAAGTGCAATATGGAACGAGGCAAGATATGCCTCTGGCCTGGCAAATAGGAACACAAAAGCAAAAAGCATCCATGTGTACCTAATGAGCTTGTGTGTGAGTGTGCATGCCTGCATGCGTGCAAGTGTTGAGGTGGGATTGAACGGGTACCAAAAACGTAATGAATGACAACAATATTGACACCACTTACAACAATAGCAATACACATTGTTAGGATATGTGTGTTACAGTAAGAGGACTCGGCAGAACACTCACCCTCTCTACAAACACTAGAGTATCTCCTCCCGCCTGTTATCAAGCTTCTGGCTTGCCTTCGCTCCTGCAGTAAGCAGATATCTAGAGCCCCAGGCTCGGTCTCATGCAAAAGCCCCCTTTAGTGCTTGGGGCAGCTTTCCAGCCATTGAGGCCAGTGAGATGCTAAGGATGTGCAATTGTGAGCAAAGAGGCAAGCTTAAGCAGGGAGGATGCTTCAAGGCCTCACGGCTATTTTTTGGGAAGCAAGCAGGCAAAAGCACAGTGTATACACATGTCACAACTGTGTCTGGGTCTCTCCATGGTTAACGAATAGCATGCCAGTGTGGCTACAGCATGATTTAAGGCAGGAGCCGCAGCCACAACAATGCATGCACAACTGGAATTGCAAGAAAGGGCTAAGGTGTGTGTGCACCAGGTAACAAGGAAAGTGCATGCATAGCTCTCCAGCTCTCTCAACAAGATCCATCCTTTATTGACTAAATATTGACGCCATGATGCAGCAGATGGGAGTCCTGTAGCTTCCCACACCGCATACATCCAAAGTTCCCATACAAAAAGATTGGCATGATTAATAGGGTACGTGTAACCTTAGTTGTAGCATGCCATGCAATAACACCATTGACAAATGCAGACTGCCAAAGAGTTATGTTTGTAATATGCCAAATGCCATGCACAAATGTTATGAAGTACCATGACACTCCAAAACACATGCGCAGAGGTGGACCTCGTGGCTGCAAGCACACATGCCTGCAGGAACATGGAGCCTGCCAGCACTTGGTTGCCTCGAATGCCCACAGTGCGGCTCAGGCCAAGCTGTGCGTCAAGGCTGCTGCCTGCCTCGTCACTAACTCCATCTGACCTGTCGGGCTCATCTGCCTGCACAGCAACAGCAAAGGGGCATGCAGCATGAGCGTGCCCACACTCAGCAGGTGGCACCAGTGTGCACAAGCAGCAGGAGGTGGAACCTTTGCGCAGGTAAAGGAATAGTCATGCCAGCGCATGCTCAAGCGGCACAGTGCTATTCATTCTGACACCCAGCAGCTAATACATGCGCTCCATTTCCAAAGCAACCTGGCAGTGAATGCACAGGTCTGGCACATACACCAGCAATGATGCTCAGGCAGGGGGGGGGAGAATCAACTAGTGTCAAAGCCTCTGGGTAGGTGAGCTGTGCATTCCAAATGAGCCAGCCTGTGGAGGGTCAAGACCCATGGCCAGCTGGGCAACGGAAAGCCTGAACTTAAAGAGAGTAGCAAGCGCATGACAGAGTTGCGGCGCCTGGCATGCTCACAGGACCCACCATCTCCACCTGCTCTCCCACATGTGCAGAGCTACAAGTCAGTGGACGGAAACTTGAGCCACAATGCCAAGGGATCTTATCTGCAGTTAACCAGAATCGAAGTACCAAAAGGCGATCGGTAGCACGGGCCAAGAACTCTGTATACTGCGCACCTGAGAAGTCGAGTGTGAGTGGATGACGCTTAAGCGTAGCAACCTGCGATTCTGGACGAGGGGAAGCCCTGCATGACGTAGCAACAAAAATTGTGGTTCCACTTGCCTGCAGATCCTGGCACCAGTACAAGGTATGGTGGGCTCATCGTGACTTTTAAAAAGATCGGGCCTCCCTGTTCTAGCTATCTTCACCATTGTTTTGGACAGAGTGAGCTTCCAGGCATAAAATTGGTGTGCTGTGAAATTTGCAAGCATGGCCTGTGTGTGTGCCTTAGGGCGACGCAGTGCAAAGCAAAAGGGTGCCAAGCTGCCTGGAAGCTACCTGTCCAGCCTGGGAAAGGCAGCGATACCTGGAAGTGGAGTCTAGCAGACATAGGCTTGGGCTGGCAGCAAGAGATGTTGCACAAAGGTGGCAGCAGTACTGAAAAAGCAAACTGGGCAGTGCAGCAGCAACAGTGGGTGCCCCACTACCTGCAGCAGTCAGGGCAGCAGGGTTGCTTGGGCTCCTTGACGCTTCCGCTGTGCTCTGGGCTTGAAACTCTCCAGGCTCTTCTAAGATTGGGATGGCAAACTCAAAGCGCGCATCACGGCCTCCCCTTTGGCCCTCCACGCCTGTGTGCGCCAGGAGCACAAGTGCACAGGCATATGCACTTGTACATGCCCTCAAGCTGCCAACACAAAGCTGCCCGCGCGGGTGCAGGCCCCTGCACGATGCGCCCATGTTGATTGTGTACAGCGCCCTGGGCAGCACGGAATGGCATGCACAGCAGGTACAAACAGGATAGGGATACTACATCAGGCTTGCTCCCCTTAAGCTGAGACTGGAATTGAATCAGCATCCGAAGGCCTTGTTTCTATGTGTCTTACACGGAGTGTAGCAGGAAGGCGATGCTCAGCAAGCGCATGAAGAGAAAGAAGAGATTTATGCGCTTGGTGACAGCACTCTTAAGTGAATTATGTGATTGAGCACAGTCCGCACAAGCTAAAATTGAGCATCGGCTTCATGTGTCTACATTTCAACCGTGCTTTACGCTGTGCCTGCAGGGCGCTTTTGGATGTCAACGCTGTGCCTGTGGGGCGCTTTTGATAATGCACTTATCGTGACTTAGCGAGGTACTTACTTGTCTGCAGTCTGAAGGTGGTGCTGTCAGACTGCTGGACATTTAACTTAGATGTTATAAGTACTGGATTAAGAAGGCATCAATCAACTGAGATTACGCTTGTAGGGCATGTAGTTGAACCTGTGGGGGACGCCTAGACATGCTAAAAAAGATACAGGAAGGTTTGGCGCCTATCAGCCACAGTCTGCAGACACGCCTGAATCCCAAAAGCAAAGCGCTTTCCGGTGCCTACAGCGCCGACAGCGCCTGCAGGATTTTCAGGCCACCTCTTGAAGCAATGGTGCGTACAGTGCCTTCAGGATTCTGAGGCCCCCAAAAAACACTCAAGCGCCTACAGCACCTACACTGCCTACTGGATTTTTTGGCCCTAACAACGATTATGGCGCCTGAAGTGCATGAAGCGCCCACAAGCCCCTTTACCATTTTTTTACCCTGGCCCTGAACCGAATGACAGGAAAATTAGAAAATAAGACCTCCGTTGCGATAGGTGCGGGGCGCCATTATGCATTGACATCATCTTTTTCATAGCCCTTATTTATGCACCCTTGAAAAATAGAGGACAGATTGCCCGTAAAAATCTCACCGCGGGAGTGAGGGGATGTTAGCTGTAAGCACCATAGGCACAGACGGTTTTGGGGGAAAACTTAGAACCCTATAGGGTCTGTAGGCGCCATAGGCGCCGGGTGTAAGGAACGAGTATGCACCTGCCTATAGGTGTACCCTTGGGCGCCATAGGCGCCATAGATGCCCAAAACGTCGTCTCTGGTGTCTACAACATGATAGAGATACCCAAAAGTAAATTTCAATTATAAAGTGCATGTGGGTAGGCAGATGCCTGAAGGCGCACATTGGCCTACGTCTATGCCTTGAGTACGTGCGCCTATAGGCGCCTTTATATGCTAATCCTGCAGGCGTCCTACAGGCGGTTGTGGCACTTATGGCTTCTGCACATGGAACTACACAATGGCGCTATTTTAGGTTAAACGTAGGAGCATGCTCTGACACCCAGCTCAACACACAACCTGATGCAGCAGACGCGAGAAAAGTACAAGTTCCACACTCACAATCCTGAATGGCACCCAATGACAGGTCTGGACTGACAGCAGGAAGCGCCTCTCGTCCCACAAGGTTGGTGTTGGGTGTGCTGGATTGGCTGATGCTAGCAAGGTCTGCTCCACTGATCCCGATGACTGCACTGGACCTAAAAGCAGAGTGTGAGATTGAGGGAGCGCGCAGGCCAGAAGTCATTGGTGTGTGCCAATTTGAGAGCACAAGTGCAGGCGGAATTGGGAAAGGAGGCAGAGTGTTGCCTTCCAGAGATCAAGCTGCATCGGCTAAGCTGAGTATCAGGAGGGCAACAAGGGCCAGCGAAAAAGGAAACTGTTTGTCAAGACTAACTAACGTTAAGGCCCTGGTCCTTTGAAGGATAGTTGAGGCGGAACTTGAGAACAGCGTGTCCCGCAACTTCTGCTCCAGGTTTGCCATCCTGTTCCCGCGGCTGCTTTGCACACGGGTCATGTCAGCCAAGAATTGACGCCACTGCATGGGGTAAACGGTGAGAAAGTGTGCATACAGCCCATTAAATTAAGTTTGAGCAAATGCGCTGCCACACTCCTTACAAGGCTGCAATTTTACTGCAGTTGTAAAGACCATCTCACACTTTTTTCCAAGGGCTTTCACTGACTTGTGTGCACCAGTTTTGCAAGAGTAAGAACATTTGTATGACATCCAGCCAGGTGCAATGGAAAATTGCACAGATTACACCCAATCTTGCCATATGGTGCCAATATGAAACACTACCAGCTTCCAAAGCAGGAGAACTGTTGAATGTTTTTATCTGACAAGAAGAATACCTGCTGTTCCATCTGACTGTCTGTCTCATTGTGCTGGTCGAGTAAGATGCTCTCAATGGATTGGCTCAGCCTGGAAGGATAGGGTGAGGACAGGGTCATTTGAATGTGCCCTTCAGATAAACAACAAGCTAAATTGCAAGTTCATGACATCTAACATGCATTAGTTCCATTACAAGGCAGGAAACAAAGGCTGTGACATCACAAAAACCAAGCTATCTCGATACAACTGCTTAGTTGTGGCATAACTGCCAGATTGTGGCCAAAATACCAAAATACACCACATTATTAAGCAGTCCTATTGTATTTACAAACGGAAGAAAGAGAGAAGATGTGTGTGTGTATGTGTGTATGGCCGAGAGAGAAATACTAAAAAGTTTAGAAGAATAGGAAGCATTGTGTTTTACATTACATGTGCGTGCAGGTGAGTGAGTATGAGGCTCCACAAGCTGCCAATGCACCTTTCCATGAACGCCAGCAGGGTGTCGCTGGCATCCTCAAGTCCACTCAGGGCAGCACCGGCCTGCCTCAACCGAATCGCGGGGCTATCATTGGATGGTGATCTGCATGTGCAGGCAAAGTACGGGTGCCACACAAGGCTGTTGACTTGCATGGCCATGTGCATGCTTCTTTTTGCGTGCATCCTGGACACCAGTGCTGCATGGGCTGGCACTTAGACTGTGAGCTGAAAGTCCTTAGGTCAACAGCAGCAACAACCACCTTAATCTCCATCAAAACTGTATCATTACAGCCCCATGCCTAAGGATAGTTGAAAAGTAGTGGACAATAACCACTTGAGAATGCAAATGCCATGCCTGTTTGTAGCACCAATTTTGTAACAAGGAGCACCCATCAAGTGGCCCAAACCTAAAAACAATTCAGCATAACAGTTGAGCTGTGGCCGCTTTGGAAATTCAGGGTGACTCTTTTTGCATCCAGGCATGAAAAGGTCCTTAAGGATGGGGACTGTGGTGACAATGCGAGCAGCATCAGGCAGCAACAGGCCACAATGTGCTGGGCAGACATTGTGGAAGAGTGAAGCAGTTACCTACATTGCAGAGCAGTGCGGACTGGGGCCATTTGGAAAGGCCCCTGTGGGGTTGCCAGGCGACCATGAGATGATGGGGCCGTACAAGGGGATGCCATCCATGTCTGCAGAGGCACAGTGACAGAACTGTTGCTAAAGGCATGGGCATCACTGCAGGGTAACTGGCACTGCCGCACTCGTGGAAATACCAGCATACCTGGGCCTCAACAATCCCCATTATTATTGCCAGGAGCATGGCAAGCCTGCAAGGGTAGAACTCCTCCAGGCAGTTGCAGGAGACAGAAGGGCTTTCCAGCAATATTCTGTAATTGCAGCCAACGAGTCTCTGGACCATGCAGCGCATCTCATACGCAAGACGGCATTGAGGACAAGAAGTCAGCCTGCTTGCACTGCACGCCAGCAATACAGCCAGAACAACAATCAATGCATACCCACCTGCTGCAATGGGGTACCCGCGTGAGGTGTCCAGCTCAAAACCGCTCCCTCTCTGGAATGTAGGGTTCAGGTTCACTTCACAAGGGCTGCAAGCCACACAGCAAGTGCAGCATAATTTTGCTGAAGAGAATAAGGCATGCAATCACTGCATGTTCTGTCACGCTTTGCAACGCAAAATGAAGGATACTTTCATGACACTCATTAGCCGACGCACCACCACTGGTCATCACTTTCTTCAAAATCTGGACCGGTCTTGTAGCCAGAAACCTCTGGAGTGCACCCAACCTGCAGAAAAAGTAACAGCAGTAGCATGTGCGTGGCTAAGTACGGGAAATGTTTTCAGGCGCGCTGAACATGCTGGGTGAATTACACACTTGCGTGAAGGATACACAGACCGGGGATAAGCCAACGAAAAAAAGTTTGCTTCTCACAAAGATGCAGACGCATATGTATGCATGGACTTGACATACCGGGATTCCCGGAATGGGATTCCCGCTGCACCAAGAAAACAAGTACTGATGGACTGGGGGAACGCTGCATTCTGGACCCAAGGCAAGATGCTACAACCCAGGGCCGCTGCGGCATGGCTACCCTGCCCAAGCCTCCAGCACATCCAAAGCAACCCTCACAAAGGTAATGCCTACTGCCCCGCACCTCAAATTCCAGCACCATGAAAACACTGCACAGCTGCGGCATGTTGCTGGTGCCTGGATGGACCGGAGTGTCTCCGACTCGCAGCCGGTCTCCGACAAGCCTCAACTGCAGGCACAGCCACATTCCCACCAGGCATGCCCTCATGCAAGGCGCAGTATAAGGCATACTGGAATGCGCTCGCACACGCACGTGCACGCACACGCACGCACACACGACCTGCATGCTGGTGCTTAAAGCATGAGCGCAGCATCACCGCACTGAGCAGCAGAAGCTCAAACGCTGGGCACACGCCACCGCCCACAGCTCACACCTTCAGCCATTACCCCGGCCCACAAAAAGCACCAATCTCAGCCATATTTTTGGTCAGTCGTGCCCACAACAAAAATTCATGATAAAATATGTGCCCTGGGACATGCGCCCAGGCTGTTCAGCGCTTGGATCATTCATCTGTAAGAAAGCAAGGAAAAAGCGGCAGCAGGTCCATTTCCCTTGCCTCAGTCAAGCTCGGGGGAGCACTGCCGGCCGCTCCTGGCATACGGTGTGCTGGGACTGCATGCTAAGGTTGTGTGCTGAATCCAGGTAGACTCTCTTTAAAGCCTGCACAAGTGGCTGCCACCTGCCGGCTCAAAATGCTGACCAGGCACCTGCAGGCACGCTATGCACCCATTGGCTTACCCTCCTGACAGTGGTGAAGTCCAACCCTAGAGCCTTCAGGTACGGTAAGCCGTGCTGGACCGGCCTGCCACTGTTGAGCTGCAATGCACATACACAGCACATGCAAACAACCACACACTGGCGGAGGCATCGGAGGATGGGCTGACCTTAACTTGGGCTAGGGGCAAAGGGCGCCATGCGTGGATTGGTCGAGGCCATGCCATGTGGCAGTGGGCACACCACACTGCTTAGAATATCAACACCTGATTCTTACAAAGCTCTAAGCTGTCTGTTTGATGCAGGGGCTGCACAGGCATGTCCTCTGTGGAGGCATGTGCACCATGCGCTTGGCATGCAGCACACGCAAGCATGCTGCATGAGATTCAGGGTCCAGGCACGTGGGCCAGGCAAGCTCCATGGTGCCAAGCAAAATAATGCAGCGCCCAAAAGGCCACAAGGCCTCTGGACGCAAGATGATTCCAAAGCCATGCCTTGTACTTGTTTTTTGGGGAATCTCTGCATGTAGTGCTCACCGTGATCTGAAGGGTGTTTGGACCGCTGGGGCACACCACTGCAGCCAGGAGCTCGACTCGGTGCCTGGGCAAAGCAATGCAGCCAAATCAGCATGTAACATTTTGTGTGTGTTACATGTTAAGGATCAATGCCAATCCGTTTCAAAGGATCCCTGTCTGTGCGAAGGGCAGCTAAGGCTTCATATGCAGGAAGGACTTGCAGGCCACCCTTGACTTACACAAAGCTGGCTCGATCCATGATATGCACATTAATAATGGTTGTAGGTGGGGAAGCACAGCCATTGCCAGGTCATCAATGTCCGCAGACACAAAGTAGGAAAGAGCTCCATTATCTGTTGAATCCTGATGCTTCTCACTCATGGAGGTAGCCACATTGCAATGCAGAATTGCGAGCAAAGCCCTTTGAACATCAAGGCATGAGGAAATACCACCACACCAGCCAGATTTGAAACTGCACCTGGCTCCATTCTCGATGCGCATGACCAGGTTCATGGCAGATACTCTCCTCCGTGTGTCCATAGCCTCGTATCTGCAAAACATACGTGAGCAGCAAGCCCAGCACAAGGCAGGGCACATAAGAAAATCTTGCTTTCTCCAAACAAAAGTGCTCTTCGCGAGAAAGCTCACTTGCAATGTCCATGCCGCGCCAAACAACCTGTGCACACCATCAAAGATGTGTGCATGGCAACAGCCTTAAAAAGGCGCATCTTGTGACATCAGCTTCAGATCTGAGCTATGGATGTGACCACACAAGAACAAGGCTTTACGGACATGAACACTCAATCCCTGCAATGGCACACGCCTTGGCTGCTTTCATGCATGCCTTCTGGCATGAGGTACTGGGCAAGGCTGACGCTGAGGCTAGAAAGAGGCATGGTTTCGCGTACATCTCATACATTTTTACATGTCATTCATAGCATGTGATGGACGGGGGTGGCGGGGCTAGATAAGCAAAAACAGGATGTGGCATCATTGCCCACACTGTGTTTGCAACAGTAAGGCATATATCAACAGAAGAAGAAGCCAACAAGCTCAATGGAGACAAATTATACATACCTGATGACATAACGGCCGGGCTGGCACTGGCCTACAGGCAAAAGTGAGCGCCAAATGTAGGAAAACTCCAATAAGGGTCCTAGGTTGCTGATGGCCTCATGTGTACACATTTATCAGCAGCTGGCACCATTTTGTCCTGATAAGCTCCATCCAGGACATCCAGCATCAAGTGTGCTTATTAAGCTAAGTCCTGACAAGAGGCGTCTGAAAGAGCACGCATGCTTGCCCAATGCACCACTGCACAGTGAGACCATGCCCTAGCAAATAGGATGACCTTGGCACAAACAGCCTGACAAGGTTTGACAGCCCACCTCTGTCTGCAGCTGTCGGACTGCAAGTTTCAGTGCGACAATCCTCACTGGGCACCAAATGAGGCACACTGCCCACTGCCTCTAGATAATCACTCCAGGTGCTAAGAGCAGCAAAGCGGTCAGTGCATGGCGTTGAAGTTGACAACTGCAATGCAGCTCCCTGCAAAATGATAAAGCACATATCAATACAGGGAAGCAAGACAGATGTACGTCAATTGTACACACGCATGCGTAGCATGCGAAAGGGAGCTTCCTCAAGAGTGAAATCACATGCTTAGTGGGCACATGGCAGCTTTTTTTTCCAAGCGCTCACATGCAAATAATTGGCAATTGCAGGAATGCCCCCTGCAGACTGAGCTTAGGTGTTCTGCGGTAGGTTGTTCAGCCTTCTAGGCACTCATATAATCTAGGCACTCCTATAAAGGCGTGGCAGCTGTGCTGTGTAAATGTCCATCTACACTGCAGCGCGGCCACAGACAAACAGCTAGCAGCGTGCGCTGCGCAAACACTTTACACAAGGAGCAACCCATAAGGCGGCAGCTGCAGGTACAGCCCTAATGCACAAAAGCCTAGGATACATTGCCAACCATCCCGCACAGGTCAAGCATACTCACTGTGATATCGAACGCAACTACGCCACAGGCACGGGTGATACCCGGCTTGCATGACGCCAGTGCAGGGTTTCTCCATCCAGCGACCCCCTCTGGGACAGCCCCCTGCAAGGCCGTCAGCAAGATAGCACACAAATATCATAATGTGGCTTAAGATGAAAGACGACACCGGGGATGAGCCCAGGAGCAATTTCTTCTAGGTAAACAAGAAAAGCTTGGCAAAACTTGTACAGCAGCTGCTCAAGGCAAGTATTGGAATGACAGGCAGATGAACATGCAAAGCATATGAATTTTGCATGTCGTTTCCAAGCATAGTCGTGCTAAATGTATGTTCAAAAGAGTGTGCTACCTCCATCACATCCTGCTGATGAATGCGACCTTGGCAAAAATCATCACACATGTTCACGATATACAAATGTACAGTCCCCCAAAACACTGGTAAGCACTCTTTACAAGAGGACAACTGCCTTGATATGGCACAATGCCTGAGCAGCAAGCACTCACCGCACTAAAGCCAAACACCAAATTTAGGACACGCCTGACTGTGGGCACCGCTGCTGTGCCATCACTACTGTCTTGCAAGATTTCACGGCTTAGTAAGTGACGGCGCGTCACTGCACAAGAGATAATGATTGGGAGTGCGATACAACTCAGTCATGCACACGCAAGAAAAGAGTGAAAAGCATGTCAGCCACATTGCCTATACGGACATGAGTCTTGGAAGATGAAGGCCAAGGAGGCTTGCAAACTTTGTGTTGCACCATCACAGATAACAAAATCAACAGCGCTTATCAAAGTAAAGTAGGTGGCACTAAGAACATAAGGTCATGCAAGGCCAATGCTTTCTTACATCAAGAATGCAAAATCTCAAAGTAGGCCAAAATGGGGCGCACGGACATACACAACACATGTGCACGCGCATGCACAAACACACGATCCTCAGCAATTCACATACCAGAACTTCTGCCCCCAACCTCTTCCACAGGAATGAATGGGATTCTTTCTGGATCTGGATTTGACACAAATACCGGGCTGTCCTCTTCCTCCCTTCCACCAACGCTAAATGTAGGTGCACTGTCGCCACCAGTCACATCGGGTGCGTCGATAGCCCGCCACAAGTCGCAGTCCAGCTGCATATGAAGCCGGAGGCGGCACATAGCAAACAGGAAGGAGTGGAAGTGGATCACTCGTGCTCACATACACACAAGTTTAAAGGCAAATGGAGACCGGCTCAAGCCATCTTGCCAATTATCGGTCAAATGCAGTTCAAATGATTTTCAAATGATGAGCATATCTTCTTCACAGATGACAGCCAGAAAATGGAGGAATGGTCCTCACTATGCACCAGGGCATGTGTACAAGCAAGAACATTGAGAAATACATTTGCTAGCAGCTGTGAGCTCCAACAAGCTCTTGTTACTGAACCATAAGGTTTTGAATGGCCGCTGAGCTCCTGCCATGCACCTGTGGCAAGTTGGCATAAGCCTGTCACACAACTTCGCATGGATGTGGATGCCTCAGATATGCATCTGCCTGGGCATTGAGCGCAAATCCTAACTCTCCTCATTCATGCCCATGAATTCAAACTTAGACTGCTGATCAGGACAATGGACAGCAGCAATCCAAAGAGGGGCTCAACGCCATGCAATTTGGTAAATCATAGGCAGTGTCTATGTACAAGGATTTTATGTGTGCCACGCATCCCTGATAAGACATGATGAATGAGGAGTGTACCCTTACCGCAACGCATCTGAATTCAGGCTTGCCCAGCCCAGGCGCATTGCACCTGCAGCAGTGTAGAGCATATGCTTTGAGGGATATGAGTGCACAGAGGTGTGTGTGCGGACATGTGTACATGCACAAATGTGTCTTTGCCAGGCACACGCATGCTGCTGCTTGATTAAGTGTACTGCATTGTATGCTCCCGCCTGTCAATTGCAGCGTGTTATTGTGAACAATCACAGAAAAAGACTCTGTTAATTGCTGAATGTTGCCTTTAACAAAAGCACACATGCATGCAAGTATGCCAATCAGAGAAGGCAAGGCATGGCATGCAACAGGTGTTGACATGCAATGCTCTGATGAAACAGCAGCGTTTACCTGGCATGGCAAATGTCACATGTTACATGCTGCATGTAGGACAGACAGGAGAGGGTGCAAAACACGCACAAATACACCCATCGTACATATTTGCACACACACACACAGATACAAGCACAGACGCATACAAACAAATGTGTGTTTACGTGTGAAAAGAGGCAACTGGCCAAAAGCCTACAGAAGCCTGATACCATGATAGCTGTGCGCTCACCAATGGGGCCGCTCAGGTGTAGGGCAACGGCTGCCGACAGTCACCAGACGCCTCACACTTGACATCCTGCAGGTTTGAAGGTGTCAACATGTACATGAGTCACGGGCCTACTTTGATCACCACGCACCTGTAGTGCGTATTTAATAGATACAGACAGGCGCAACGCAGAGTCTGGTTGTTGGCAAACATCTGGTATAGAGGGCGCAAATGATGATTGCAGCCCGGTGCACACAAATGCTCGCAATCATGTGCATACTGGGTAAGGGCATGATGTATGCAGGTTACACACGGGAACATAACTGCGCAATCAGTGACTGGCAACTGGCGCTGCTTGCATGAAAGCAGTAACTTTCAAGATCTGAAAGAAGCAAGGTAACAATACCGACCATGCAATCTGTGTTCATGCCTGTAGCCTTTAAAAGTCTCACCTCTCATTATTCCCCACAGCCACAAATTGAATTTCAAAAGAATCGCCGTCTCTGAACTCACTCTGTCCCTCTGCAACGTACAGAAATCCAAGCAAATGAGGGGGAGGAGTGGACACTGCGAACTTAGTGACTGGCTCAAATAACGTTGTTGTGTGGAGCCCTGACCTAAGAGATGTGAGGCTTAGCAGCAAATGTGAACAGTGGTCTTTAAAATAATTAGAAAGGTGTGTGTGTGTGTGTCCAGGTCTATGAGACAAATTAAAAGGGCATGCAAGCTGCAAAACAATCAACATAGAGCATTGTTAGGATACATTTAGGTTCACTTGTGTAAAAATGCCGTATCTGCAGCCATTTTTGTTTATGTTGGCCTTTAAGTCTATCAAGCCACTGGTTTGCAATCGGCAGTTCAGGCCAGCTGAATTGAAGTTACTCTAGACTAAGGCAATAAGCTTCAGAGGGTACAAGCACCATATCACCTGCACCAAAATACCTGGAGGATCAAAGCTACAGAACTTCAGGCCCACCACATGGAAGCCAAACTTGTTGAAAGGGCATTTTTCAGGGGAAATAAGGCAGTTCGCAGGCATCAAGTGCGATTGAGGGCATGCCCAAACCTGCATAGCGTCGATGCAAGCAGCTCCCATCAAACAACCAATCATTTCAGCTTAGGCATGGCAGTCATAAATAAATACGCATTACTAGAAAGGCATGTGCTGTGTGTGCAAGCGGTCAAACCTTTCTGCATGACACTAGATGCCAGAACCAATAGGCAATGGTGGTTTGGGACAGGACCAACAGCATTGGACTGATGAATTGCAAACAAGTTGATTCCGTGATGGCAAACAGGAGCTTTGAAAAATGATCGTGAAGCACGTAAAAGTGCATATAGAAAGCCCATCATCTCACTCTTCTTGTGATGATGCCTGTCGAATCCAAAGCATCCACGCCTGCATTTTCAGCCGTTCAGGTATGAGTTAAACTTTTGTATTTATCAATTGCATTTTTGTCTGAAAGGAAAGGCTCTGCTTTTCAAAGAGCATTCTCGCACTACTACAGCAATACCTGAAGGCCTGTCAGACACACTTTTTCAAGCTTTTGCAGTTTTGAGGATTACAAAATTTTACAGGAGACATTTTGAGACCTTTTACAGAAATCGCATCTGGGTCTATACATACCTATTGCAAGCGTCTTGCAGCCTCAAGACGTGTCACTTTCCTTAAGGACAAGCAAGTCCCAAGACATACAACAAGAAGAGCAGCAAGCAAACTGTGCCATGGTATTTGAAAGTGATACCTAAACACACACACACACGCGCACACACACACACACTCACACCTGGTTCGCAAGGAACTCCACTTCCTTCTTGATTGCACGCCTTGTACTGAAAGCCCTCTGGGATTATGACTCCCCTCTCCGCCCTTGCTGCACAGGTAAAAAGAAAGCAAAGACAGTAGAGCAGGTCAAAAAGGAAGCATTGGCTTCATGACACTACCCACTCTCTCTTAAAATACAGCAGGTAAAGATTAAAGCCATTGCAATTGTTTGCATTTTCTGAAGTGCACATGTGTGCCCACACCTTCCCAATAGCACCCTCCCCAGCTATGGAGCCAGGTATAAAGTTTGACAGAATTGCAAAAAATTCTTACATGTTTCATGGGCTTGCTTGCATCCTATCCAAGAACGAAGAGGAATCTCCCTCGAAAAAGACGCTTATGGGCCGGCACCACCATTGATTATACTGAAGCCCTTTTACAGTAAAATTTTCTTCTCAAGCACGCCAATCTGCACCTTACCTTGCCCCTCAACATTCCGCAGACGGATCCATGGTCGCCCATCTGCTTCCTCATCGTCACCATCATCCCCAACTCCTTCACTACCATCCTGGTCATCATCTCCATCAATTCCTCCAAAGAACGCGCACTGTGCAGCAGCTGTGCAGAGTTTGGGCAAGCAACATTTTGATGGTGTTTGGTGTGAGTGCAGGTACAGCTCAGTGTGTGCATGTGTGTGTGTACTTGTGTGTATGTGTGCGTACGTGTGAACGCGCGTGTGTGTGCAGCATGCAGTCAGGGGTGGCGAGGATGATAGTCCTGGCTTGCTCACCTTCAACACAGATTCCCTTCCTGCAGCGCACATCGCCGCCATTGCAGACTTCATTTATTTGAATTGTCCTTTCGACATTTGATGTGAAACCAGCTGTGTTAGTAACCTGGATGAAAGAACCAGCATGAGCCATATGTGTGTATAAGATAATGAAGAACTTCTGGACAATAGAGTACATTGAAGATTGAGAGATGAAACGCTGAAGCCACTCTCAATTGTTGCTTGTTTTTTTGCAGTTTCAAAGTGTGACTGCTGGCCACGCCCACCTTAGGCTGCATTTGCTAACACCTTACACCTTGGCAAGTGAATATTGAACAGCATGCCATTCCAGTATTCGTTTTAACCATACAGCATATTGCCCGCGCCAGCATACTTCCTGCACATACTTTACTTCCTGCTAGTACATATTAAGTCTACCATACTTTTGGCAGCAAGTACTGCAGTAATGAATTATCTTTGTCACTCATGCACATACACATGCATTCACACCTCAAACTCAATGACCCATGTTCCAGGATTGTGTGTGGTGAAGCCGCATGCACTCAATCCTCTTGAATAATCGACATGGGGAACAAAGCTTGGATCCTACATTGCAGCGCAAGACACAGCATATGAAAACAATAAATCAGGGCATGTGACTGAAACACACAAATCTAGATAGGCTTCAGCTGTAATGCTTATTCTGATTGGCATGCTGTTAATCTTAGTTAATCTTATCTTCTTTCACGTAACTCTCGTCGATTTTACACCCCACTTATGTACAAACTTTCTTTTTTAAAAAGCATGGCCCAAATCCACATGCATTCCATAAGCAGCGTCCGCTCAGTGAGACAAGTGTGGCTTCTCCAGTCCTTACAGAAAGTATCTGCAGGCTCCCACTTGTGAGTGCAAGGCACATGTGCTGCATGGTGTTATGAGCACGCAGGTACAAGGTTGAGGGAGAGGGTTGCCTGGCAGGCCTCATAGAATGCATGAGATCCCAATAAGCCGCACGCACCGTGTCAGTGCCGCTGGTGGGCTCGAACTTGCACTGGACCTGGATGCGGTTAGAAATGTCAACATCCACATCTCCTTCAGCTGTTCCGATGGTGTCCATGGCCGAAACCCCCCTGCGCTCTCAACGTGCAGAGCGCCCTCTTCGCTAAGGATTAGCGCCTCTGGTAGCTGTAATTGGCAAGCTCAGAATGCTTCCAATGAGCAATAGCAACAAAGGAAGTAACAGTGCGCTGGCCAGAGGCTGTGCTTGTGCGCCATGGGTGAAGTCTGCATTTTCCAGTGCCGCAGGCCCTGTTGTATGAGCATGATCACTACCCAATGCTCAACTGCAAAACGCAAGCAGCCAAACCAGACCACACCACAGGCAGTCACTCACTCAGCGCACTCATGCCTGACCCAGCATATTAGCATCAAGCAGATCGATGCAAAACCTGCCATCAAAATTACCCTAGTCAGTTCTAGTATCCCTTAAAGGCTGATGAGATGCGCCCCCGGATTCATGCAGCAGATGTTTGCATCACTCACGGGTCACATGGCGAGTCACCATCTTGATCAGAGTCGACATCGTCTGGGCAAGTTGCGTAAATTGCCCCCACTTCCAAAACCACCGCTTCTGAGTTGCCTAGCAGCATAATCTTTGGGAATGTGCGGCTTGCATTAGGGTCATTCTCAGCGGTGTCTGTGAATTCGATGCAGAAACCTTGCGTTGAGCAAAAGGCACTCCCGTCACCATTTTCACAAATGGTCTCTGCCTGCATAACAACAACAGCAGATCAAGCAGGCTCTGCGCCTCTCCTTCTCTCTGAAAATCATTTGAAGCATCGGATTAGCTGCTGTTTACACCTATGCTTGTCAGATCATCCAAGCAACCCAATTTGATGCGCACTACATTGCTTGTACATGCGAAATGGCCTTGTGCAGATGACTCTGCACATGCATGCTCAGGTCATGGCAAGGGCTGCTAGAGGAAAGACAACAAAGGACATGTCATCAGCCCAAAGTAGCTGTTGATAGTCGCACGGGAGCTGGGATGCAATCCATTTTGGTTAATGCAACCCTTTCGGTCAATGCAACTATTTTAGTGTTGTTTCCAAATAATCTGTGCAAACTTACGTCGGGGCAGATGACAACAAACTCTCGGATCAATGGTGTGGCTGGGTTACGCCACGGCCAGGCGTCTCTCTCCCTGACTGAGTAACGGACAAGCCATGGCTGGCCGGGGAGTGTAGGGCGCTCACGTGGAATACGGACCTGAACAAGGGAAAGAGGACACACAGCACCGTATAATAGGCCTCTGATTGAGCAAGCGCAACAGAACCACATTGCCTCTTGAGCGGTATGCTTCAAGGTTGACATGGTGGCGTCTGATCCTTCTTGCATACTCCTGCAAGGTTAACAGCAAAGTAAATGGTTTAATGGTTCTCCCCACAAACAGCCCCCCCCAACTGCCTCATTTACCATATCTTGCTCTTTACACTCCTTCCTATGTTCCTCAAGCACGCCAGACCTGTTTTTATGACCCAAACATTGAGCTTTGTTGAAATTTTGGCATCCAGGGGTGCCGTGTGTGGCCCAGGAGTTGTGTTGCACCCATTTTGGCAGGAAAATGGTAAAATCCCATCCCCAAAGTTGCCCCAAAAGGCCAGAATTCTAGGAATTAAGCTGTTTTAGGTTGACGAACGATGCTTCATTGACAATATTATAAGGTTGGGGCTGGGGAGGCGTGCTGGTGAGGCATAAATGCTAAAAATGGGATGTCACTCCCACCACTTCCCACCAGCTGCAGCTTTCCTCAAGCTTCTTTTCTCAACTTTGATTGCAAATAGGAATGGTACTACTGATCTTGAATGGGGCCAATCGATGGCCTGCCTGATTTTTGGCAAATTGTCTCCCTTGCGACATAAGGGTGCTTCTTCTAACTGTGTTGTCCCGGGACCCGGGGGTACTTCGGGACCCCCAACTCACACCAGAGTCGAGGGCAATAGACTGATGATTTATGAAATTGAGAGGACGTTGCTTGGAGCAAGGTGTGAAGAATGGCACCTGTTTTGCATTATGACAGACCTGAAAAGCAAGATACCCGGCCACACACTGCCACCCACACCCCATCTAAGCACAGCCTTAAAGAGCAAAAATCAGTCACCCAACATGCTTTTAAGGTCCCATAACGGTGCAGGGATGAGCTAGTTGTGGGGTTGAAAATTTGTTGACACTATTTGCCTAGACAAAGGGGGGTCCAGCCATGGGGGCGACCTAATCGCAAAAGCAAGTAAAGGTGCAAGAGAGACAACCATGACTGACGATGGGTATCATGTGAAGGACTACCGCTGATTTCATCCATTATCATCCACAACACACCTTAGACCTTGTTGCAGTCCTAGGCCCAACTTCACCCGCCAGAAACAGATGAGAGGTGATCTGAAAGCAAGGGCACAAGGTCATACAAAATGTTGCGTTAGAGTGAGACAGCAACTCATAAGTCAAGCTCCAAACAGAAAGCAGGTGAGGCATGGCCAAGGCCAGGAAGTCATAAAGAAAGCTTAAGCACACACATGTAGATTTGTTCACTAGCAAAAGTCATGTGCAAGAAAGAGCCAACCATATCACGCTAACACACATAAATACAGATAGACAGTAAATATACCAAAGGCATCAGGCCCTAGTGTTTAAATCATTAACAAGGCTGTTCCAAATCTATAGTGCTTTCTGCAGAGCAATTTCAACAGACAGTGGAAAATTGTGTGCTCACCAGTTAATACTGAATAAGGGTACGAAAACCCGTGAATTTGCCAGCTGGGAATGGTTTCGCCAAAATTAAGATTTGGACTGACTATTCTAGTGGCAACACACGATTTACATCATGATCAGGGCAGCACACGCTTAATGGCAAAGGCAGGCCTCCTTGGAGCAGCACCAAAAAATGTTGTGTGCACAATTTAGATGGAACATTACAGTATTTGAGCTTGACCTATGAGTTGCTGACGGCTTCAATAGTAAGTCCAGTCTCATTCCTACCAGGAGGTCACTCTGAGGGTCTTCAATTGCCTCAGCACCAGGATCCTCAAATGTCTGTATACTGACTCTTATTATTGTGCGCTTTCCAGATAGCTCTCCAAGACCTAGGACCAGTGGATCTGGCCTAGTGATGTCCTCTTCGCTCTCCACTCCCGGGGGTGGAATGATGCTCAAGACAGGAGCTGATGTGTAGGGCACAGGGGGGGGAGGGGGAGGGGGAGGGGGCAAGGGTGGAGGTCGAGGGGCCCCTGCTGCCTGTGCTGGAGGTGGGCTGGGTGAAGGGGATGGTGGAGGAGAAGGGCTTGATGGTGGCATGGGGGGGGAGGGTGGCCTAGGCACAGGAGGGG
>LKMJ01000575.1_pt1 | contig 28820 bp, 28 predicted proteins | sample 643391 | NCBI WGS metagenome assembly LKMJ01 (sample SAMN04112250, study PRJNA286221) | soda lake metagenome | biome: soda lake; feature: Kulunda Steppe; material: water; isolation source: sample PL-Br10 brine of Picturesque Lake | place: Russia: Kulunda steppe | collected 2010-07 | reverse complement strand
GTTCGAATTCGAAACCGAACTGGTTCAAATTCAGAAGTTATAGACTCGGTCCGCCTACCGAGAGCTCCGACCAGTGGTTGAGCGCCCAGTACCCGATACCGGTTGCGATGAGACCGGCCGCAGTGATATAAAAGAGCAGCTGTGAGGCGACGACTGCCTCGTGGTTCTGGTAGAGGAAGGAGAGACCTTCGCCGCCGAAGGTGACAAGCAGGAAGGTGACTGCGCCGACGCCAACGGAGAACTGGAGGACGAGAGACGCCTCGCGGTACTCCTCTTCAAACGTGACGATGGCCGCGACGAACGCGAGCGCCATCACCAGCACGTAGAACGGCAGACGGTTGTTGAGTCCCCCGACCTCGCCGGTGAGTAGTCCGACGACTCCGAGAAAGCTTGCTGTCAATGCGACGGTCGACGCGACGACGAACAGCGCAGCCCGAGCGAGCGCGCTCTGGCTCCACTCACGCTGGTTCGCAAATCCCTGACGTTTGCTCGTTGCCATAGCTGAAACCTGTAGGCCACCCCTCAAAAGAGTGCGTCAGACGGTAGTCAGCCGCCTGCCAGCACGCTGATAGGGTCATCCTACTACAAATACGCCGAGCCCGATAGCACCACTGGTCAGCGAAATCAGGAGCATCTGGGGCATGCCTGGCGTGTTCCCGAGCTGGCGGCCGAGCAGTCGACGAACCGGCGGGAGTGCGGCGATGCCACCGAAGACGAGAAAGCCGCTCGCGGGACTGGGAATCACTGCGAGCCCTGCGACGACGAGCAACCAGCCGAGAGCGTACCCGATGCGGTCCAGAAATCCACCGCTTTCCGCTCCCGATTCGTCGTCGTCACTCTCTACCAACGCCGCCGCGTGACGTTTCGTGTACTTGTGAAGCGCCTGTGCGGCCGCCTCGTTCTGTGGCGCGCCGCACTGCTGGCAGAAGTTTGCGCCCTCCGGAATCTCGGCGTCGCACTCGCGGCACTCGTCCATCGTTCCCCTCTGTGAGGGGTCACACCCTGAATCTTTTGCTGTCTTCGGAGACACAAAGCGTATTGTCCGCCCCGTTCTCGCCGTAGACATGCCAGGTGCACGTGTTCTCGACGGCGAACGCGTCTCCTTCCGAACAGTCGAACAGGAGGACATCCCGTTCGTTCAGCGAACGTTCGCGAACCCCGAACTCAGGCATCCGACCGGCAACCCGGTCAGGAACCTGGAGGAAATCGACGTGACCGACGACGACTCCGACCAGTTTCTGGTCTGTCTCGATGATGAAGGCGCTGGTCCCGGCCAGCCAGCCGAGGAAGAGATACGACGAATCGGCTGGGTCGGGGCGAGCGACATGAGCTACAAGCGCCCGGAAATCGGCTACTGGCTCGTCCCGGAGGTCCACGGAGAGGGCTATGGGACGGAAGCCGTCTCGCTACTCGTCGAGTACGTCTTCCGGGAGTACGAAACGCCAGCTATCGGCGCGGTTGCCTACGATTTCAACAAGCCTTCCCGCAGCCTGCTCGAATCGCTCGGATTCGTCGAGGAAGGGCGACGCCGCAAGTTCATGTTCGTCGACGGTGCTCACCGCGACATGGTCGAGTACGGACTGCTCCGTGAAGAATGGCAGAGAGAGGTGTAAGCAGCAAGGAAATCGCGTCTCAGACCTGGTCGAGCCACTCCGCGGCTCTGGTCTCGCTGGTCTCGGCGATGGCTGCGAGTTCGCTCACTTCGGACTCGGCGAGGTCTGCAGTCGTCTTGATGTCTGCTTCGCGGAGACGCGCGGCGTAGGTCGGACCGATGCCGTCAATTTCCTCGATTATCTGGGCTTCCTCCTCGGTCCCCTCCGGACTGTCACTCGTCCCCGTCTCGCTCTCGTCCTCGCTCTCCTCGGACACACGGTGATACCAGTCGGCAACCTCCGGCCAGACTTCCTCGTGTGACGAGGAGGAGACGGACAGGCCGATGTGACCGGTCGGGTACTCGATGGTCCGCACGTCGTCACTGCCGACCACTTCGTTGAACGGCTTGGAGGCGCTCGCCGGGATGAGGTGGTCGTACTCGCCGAGAATCTGGAGTACCGGGACGTCGATGTTCCCCACATCGACACGCTTGCCACCGATTTCGAGTTCGTTGCGGTAGAGCTCGTTGTTCTGGTAGATCTTCTCGAGGAACTCGACGTAGGCCGTCCCCGCGAGGTCGATACCCTCGTCGAGCCACTTCTCCATCCGCGAGAAGTTGCCGACGAACGCGTCGCTTTCGACGTTCTCGTAGAGCGTGATGTACTTGCTGACGTAGTTGTCGACGGGGTCCATCAGCGCGAACCCGGTGTCGAGGAACTCCGCCGGGACGTTTCCGTAGGTTTCGACCACGTCCTCCGGGTCGTAGTACTGCTCGCTTCCCCACTCTTCGAGTATGCCGCCCGTTTTCTCGAAACAGAGACCCGCTGCCATCAGGCCGAGTGCGTTGATTTTCTCGCGGTGGAGTGCGGTGTAAATGGCGCTCATCGTTCCGCCCATGCAGTACCCGAGCAGGTTGATCTTGTCCTGCCCGGACCGCTCGCGAACGACGTCGACGCAGTTGTCGATGTAGCGGTTGACGTAGTCGTCGAGCCCGATATGCTGGTCGAGCCGGGAAGGCTCGTTCCAGTCTATCATGTAGACGTCGTGCCCGGCGTCGAGCAGGTGTCGGATGACGCTGCGGTCGGGCTGGAGGTCGAGAATGTACGGCTTGTTGATGAGCGCGTAGACGACGAGAATCGGCACCTCGTTCTGTTCGTCAGTCTGGGATTCGTAGTGGAGCAGTTCGAGCTTGTTCTCCTCGTAGACGACCTCACTCGGCGTCTGCCCGACCTCTATTGTCTCCATCTCGACGGCTCTCTCGGGGGCGATTTGTGCCTTTTTCGTCGCGTCCGTCATCGCCTCAATCGTCGCAGCCTGTGCATCGAGTGCGGCGGCAATCGGGTTGAACGACATGGTTACTCGAGTTCCTCGAGGATGCGGTCGAGCTTCTGTTCGACGGCGTGCTGACGGCGTTCGAGTTCCACCAGTCGCTCACCAACCTCCACTACATCGTCACGCGTCGCCATGCCGAACTGTGCGAGGTTGTCCTGCGTAACCTCGTCGACTTCCTGCTGTGCCTCCATCAGTATCTCGACCAGCTGGCCGTTCGCTGATGCGAAGGCCGTCGTCGACATGACCTCCTTGAACGACTCGTTGGCCGACTGGAGCCAGAGGTCGCGGAACTCCTGTGGGTTGACGTCTTCGCCTTCGAAGGCGTCTTCGGTCCGCTCGACCATCTCCTCGGCAGTGTCCATCCAGACCTCGTATGCTCGGCGGTAGCCTTCGATACCGTCAGTCACTTCGTCCTCCGACAGCATCGTGTCGTCGAACGCATCCGTCCACGCCTCCATCCACGCTGTCTGTGCCTCGACGTTACGCTCGATAGAGTCGGCAACTGCCTCGTTCATCTGTTCCATCAGCTTTCCCCAATCCTGGGAGTGCTGTTCGCTCATCGTATCTGTACATACACAGACGAAACACAAGACTCCAGCGATTTGCAGCCTATACCATCAGATGCCACTCAGAACCATTTCCCCCCGGTCGAAAACGAGAGGTGCCGAAAAACGGGTCGTCGGTAGCGGCCCCTGGTTCATCGGCTGGCTATCTGGCGAAGGCGGCACCTGGTTCGTCTGCTAATTACGCAGGGAAAACGGTCGTTTACTCGTCGCGCTCGCGCTTGACGGGGACAACGACAGCCTGAACGATATCACCTTCTTCGATATCGAGGGCTTCGCGTTCCGCGTCTGGAATCGAAATGCGTCCCCCGCTCTGGACGCGCGTTTTGAACGTCGCCGTCTGGCTCATCGCACCGAGCTGGTTCATGTCCATACCCCCGGACATTCCTGCTCCGAGCATCTGCTTGAACAGTTCCTGCTGTGTCTCGACTGCCTGTTCACCCGTTTCGGTGAACATTTTGAAGAAGTCCTGTGGACCACTCGGCACGTCCCTGTCGTCTGTCATCGCCTTGCAGTTGCTCCGCTCGACGTATAAACATTGGGAGCTATCCGAATACAGACCGACGAACCCCGTGCAGTATGGCAGCGATAGCAACGCACAGCTACCAGATACGGTAGCTGTTCTCCAGGTAACGGTTATCTACTTCGATAACTAGCCTCGAAGTTTATAAGGAGACCTCCCTAAGCAGGGGGTGTAATGAGTTCAGAATCTCACCGGAGTGCATTTCTCGACACCTGGACGGACACATCTGTACACATGTTCAAGAGTGTAGCCGCTGCAAATCGCGCGGCATTCGCGGCGTTCGGACTGGAAACGAACGGCTCGGACGAGGGTGACGCGGTCGAGCGTATCGAACCGAACGAGGATCTCCCCGAATGGAGCACCGAAAAGACCGTCGATGTGCCCGAAGAACTGGCCGTCGGCGACAAATTCGAGTTCACGAAGACGCTCTCTGACGACGACATCAAAGAGTTCGCCGCAGCGAGCGGCGACACGAACCCGCTCCACCTCGACGATGAGTACGCCGCCGAAACACGTTTCCAGGAGCGAATCGCTCACGGTACGCTCGTTGGCGGCCTCATCAGCGCTGCTCTCGCCCGGATTCCCGGTCTCGTCGTCTATCTCTCACAAGATCTCGAGTTTCATAACCCTGTCAGCGTCGGCGAAACACTCACCGCAGCCTGTGAAATCGTCGAGGAACTCGGCAACAGCCAGTATCGCCTGACTACGCAGGTCCACAACGAACGAGGCGACGTCGTTATCGACGGCGAAGCTGTCGTGCTCATCGACCAACCACCGGAAGCGTAAACTCGATAACTTACCAGAAGCGTAGACCCGACCACTCACCAGAAGCGTAGACCCGACCGCCATCACGCGTCACGAGATCATCACTCTGGACTCCCCGTTCGAACATGTTTTTTGAACGACCAATTGTGGCGACAGGAACGAGTTTGAACACTCACTCAGTACGCTCATAGACGCCCTCTTTTTCGAGTTTAGCACGCTCTCGAACGATTACTGGCGTCCGACACCGACCGGGTTCGCCCGTCACCTGAGGAACCGTGCAGTTGTTACAGCTCTCACAGAGGGCCCGCTCGCGCCCGCGGAGCAACCGGGTGCCAAGACGCGGCTCTGCGTAGAAGGGGCGAGCCATCCCAGCGAGGTCACAGCTCTCTCCAAGCAACCGGTCGCAGTGGTCTCGGTCGCGGAGCCCGCCCTCGCAGAGCACCGGCACGTCAACTTCCTCCCGGACGGCACGGCAGAACGCGACGTTCCAGCCGGGCTCATCCCCGTACCATCGGCTTTCGAGGCGGTTGAGCCACTTCACTGCGCGTGCACGCCATGGGCTCCCGAAGACGGCTGCGTACTCTTTCTGGAGGTCCTCGGCGTCCCACGCGCGCTGTGGATACGCGCCACGGATGACGCTCATGTCCCAGTAGACGGACATCTCGACCGGTACGAGCGCATCGTACCCTGCTCCCGCCAGACGCCTCGCAATTTCGAGGGTCTCTGCCTGGGTCAGGTGCTGTCGCACGAACGGCGGCGAGGCCGTCTCGACGGGGACTTTCGTGACGAGCGGGACGTTCCCAGCGTGCTCGCGGACGGCATCACGAACCGCCAGCAGGAACTGGACGCCGTCGCCAAACTCGTCGTCGCGGTCGTTGTAGTGTGGCGAGAGAAACTGCTGGACGATACCCATGTTCGCCCCGGAAAGGTGGATACCGTCGTAGCCAGCGTCGACAGCGTAACCCGCAGACCGTCCGAACGCTTCGGCCAATTCGCGCACTTCCTCGGTCGAGAGTACCTCCGGCCGGAGGTCAATAAATCCTGCTCGGTCGGCGAGTCGGAGCTGCCACGGTGGGCGCGAGACTGCCTTCTGGACGGCGCTGGGATGTTGTTCCCGATACTCGGCGTGCCACATGCTCATGCTGCGGAGGCCGCCGTGTGCGAGCTGGATGAAAATCTTCGAGCCGTGGTCGTGAATCCGGTCGGTGAGTCGAGAGAGTTCGCTGACGAACTCGGGGTCGTGAACTCGAGTCATGTTCGGCGCGGCACAGCCGCCTTCCGCCGTGACGATGCTCGCCCCCTGGAAGATGAGGCCGACACCTGACGCCGCGGTCGGCTCCAGCTCGTCGATAAACGTGTCGACTGCGCCTGGACCGTTCCCGGCACACTCCAGTAGCGGCGCTCGGTACAGCCGGTTCGGCAGGTCGACGCTTCCGATACTCACAGGGTCGGTGAGTTTCGTTTCCGGCGGCGTGTGTGCTGTCGACATCTTTCTGTCCACTCCCTATCGCTCTACCACGAGCATGGCGACGCGTTCGCGAACGATATCTGCGAGCGTACCCGCGGTCGCCTCGAGTTCCGTCTCATCGACTCCGAAAAACGACCTTACTCGGTCGGGGTCGTACTCACCGAGCGTCTCCGCAAGCTCGACCAAATTGCGGAGGTCTTCGACCGTCCCTCGCTCGTCTCCGCCCACGGCGACGATGACGACCGGGCACTCGCCCTCCGAGACACCCATCTCCAGGGCATCCTGTATCTGTCGTCGCCCGGCCGCGTAGAGCAGGATTTCGACGCCGGGGTCCCGGACGATTTCGTTCCCACGCTCGCGCTCTCTCCAGGCCAGTCCGACCGCGCGTTCGACATGTGCGCGGTCGACGACGTAGCGCGCATCGAACGCCTGTACAGTCGAACCGTGAGTGTTGGAAATCTCGTCGAGTTCGGCGACGAACCCGTCGACGCTCTCGACCTGTGCGGTGCCCTCGACGACCTCCATCAGAAATCACCCAGGTTCGACTGGTTCTGTGCCTTCTTCGTCTCCGAATCACTGGTATCACGGTCGGTTTCGACCGTCACCTCCTCGTCGGGGTCGACTCCGTCCATCGAGGGGTCACGATGGCCTGCGTTTTCGAGGATGTTCTCTGCGGTTTTGGCCCGGCCCCGGAGCGCGGCCAGCACCGTCGATTTGTTTGCTTCCCGGAGGTCTGCGCGGCTCTCGATACCGGCCTCGAACAGGCGACGTGCGCGTTTGCGGCCCACGCCTCGCACGCCGGCGAGGTCGACCAGTTCCGACCGAACACCGTGTTCGACGCGGGTGCGCGCCTCCCGGAGTTCTGCACCGATGCCGAGGTTGCGCTCGGTGGCCAGCGACTCCGCCGCCCCGAGCAACCACTGGGCTGTGTCGACCTTCGAGCGGATGTCCCCGGGACCGACGCCGTAGCGCTCGGTGATCGCATCTTCGTCTTCCTCGCTGGCCCAGTCCTCGAGCAGTCGCGCCGTCTTCAGCGCCGACAGCCAGTCCTCGAACCCGTCTTCGAACTCCGAGGGCGTGGAGCCGAGCAGTTCGTCCTCGCGCTCGTAGGCCAGCATCGTGTACTCCTCGTCGTCGCCCGAGCGGAGGTACAGTTCGTACATGTCCGGTGTCCGGCTGACGAGGTGGTACAGTCCAAGTGCGGTTGGGTTCTCGGCATCCTCCAGGCCGTGGAGAATCTCGGCCGCGCTCATCGGGTCGAGATACAGCCGCGAGATGGTATGGCCGAGGCCTGTTGCGGTGAGGTCGGAGCCCTCGCTCTCCAGAAAACCGTTTACCTCGAGATACTGGATGACGCTATCGACGACCACTTCGAGTTCGTGTCTGTCAGCGTTCTGTGTCGCGTGAAGCGTCTGTTCGAGGAAATCCAGCAGACCACCGCGAGAGTTAGCGAACCCGGAGGCGACGGTCGCGAGGATGTGAGTCCGGAGTGCGGGCTCGGCCGCAAGTTTTGAGCGGACCGGCTCCGGGTCGGCCCAGACGTAGCGCTCGAACAGCTCGTCGAGTTCGTCGTGACTCTTCGCGGTCAGCACTGCTTCACCGTAGGGGTCCCGTCCCGGTCGACCAGCCCGACCCATCATCTGGTGCACTTCGAGCACCGAGAGGGGTTGCATTCCGCCGACTGTACCGTCATAACGCCGCCAGTCCCGGACGACGACACGCCGTGAGGGGGTGTTGACACCAGCCGCGAGCGTCGGGGTAGCACAGACAACTTTGACGAGCCGGTCGCGAAAGGCGTCCTCGACGAGACTGCGGTGGTCACGCGCGAGGCCAGCGTGGTGGAACGCGGCTCCCTGCTCGACTGCGTCGGCGAGGTCGTCGCTCGTGTCCGTATCGCTCACCTCCCTGATTTCGCCTGCGATATCGGCCAGTTGCTCTCGTTCCTCGGACGAGAGAAACGGCTCGGTCGTGCTGGTGAGTCGCCTCGCGGCAGACTCGGCGTTGCGACGGGAGTTGACGAACACGAGCGTCGACCCTTCGTCTTCGAGCGTATCACGGACGATAGCCGCGGGCTGGTCTTCGTTTCCCCGGACTGAAACTCGGCTCTGTGAACCGTCTTCCAGGTGGAGCGCGTCGCCGAAGTGAACTCCTTTCTTAAGGTCGATAGGTCGCCACGTCGAGTCGACGAGGCTGGCGTCGAGCCACTCGGCAAGGACATCGGCGTTGCCGATAGTCGCAGACAGCGCGACTGTCTGTAGCTGGGGATTGAGAGACTTGAGTTTGGCAAGCGTCACTTCGAGGGTCGGTCCGCGGTGGCTGTCGTCGACGAGGTGGACCTCGTCGGAAACGACACAGGAGAGGTCGCCGAGCCACGGTGCGTCGTTGCGGACGAGCGAGTCGACCTTCTCGCTCGTGGCGACAATGATGTCCTTCCCGGCGAGCCACCCACCGTCCGACTCGTAGTTGCCGGTGGATACGCCCACGTCGACTCCGTAGGCCTCGAACTCCGCAAACTCCTCCTGCTTCTCGCTCGCGAGAGCGCGCAGCGGGACAATATAGAGCGCCTTTCCACCGTCGGCGTCGTCGTAACCGGCGATACTCGACAGCATCGCGAGGGTAGCGACGAGCGTCTTACCGCTCGCGGTCGGTATCGCGGCGACGAGGTTCTCGCCTTCGGTGACGCCATGCTCGACAGCTTCAGCCTGCGGTGGATACAGCGACTCGATACCCTTCTCCTGTAGATGCGTCGGCAACCAGTCCGGGATGTTCGGAATGTCCGCAACGTCCATTGACGATTCATTGGGCCGTCCCGCTGTTTAAAGGTTCGCTCGACTGTCGCGTCCGGGACGTCTGCGGTCGAAACGTTTAGGAGGACTGGCGGAAGAGTACCTGGTATGAGCCCACAACAGAGCGGTTCGGGTCTGATGTCGAGTGCGGGGCTGGTCCGGTACTTCGACTCGGAGAAGAACCAGGGCCCCGTCATGGACCCGAAGACCGTCGTTGCCTTCAGCGCACTGCTCGGGACGTTCGTCCTGATGTTGAACGCGTTCGCCTGATACTCGCCACACGGCTGTTCGAGTCGAGCGAGACGACCAACATGATTAATTTTCAGTTTCATAATGGATAGTCGTCAGAGACGGTCATACGACAGATAGTTAATCAGTAGGTAGAGTTGTCGAAGCGGAGACAATACCGTTTGAAGGGATGTGACGAAATACGAGGAAACGACAGGCAAGTTCGTCATCGACAGACGGGTTCGTCGTCGGCATATAACTTCACCGTCGACAGAGAGGTTGCCGATGAACGGGTACGAGAACCAACGAGTCCGCGGATGAACCCCGACGAACGCAATTGCGTACGTTTTTATACCAAAACGTGACCAGCATGAGACATGACACGAATCGTGGCGGTCGTCGGAACCGCCGGAGGGGTGGGAACGACGCGGCTGACCGTCGAGTACGGCGCAACACTCGCACGAGCGGGTCGTGACGTCGCTATCGTCGATGCCAACTTCGCGACTCAGGGTCTTCGCTCGTACGTCGACGAGCAGGTCACTACCGACGTGACAGCACTGTTGACTGAAGAAGCATCACTGGGAGAGGTACTGTACGACGCCCCTGTCGACCTTCCAGGGCGGCTGGCACTCGCACCCGCTCGGGCGCCGTTCGAGCGACTTGCCCGGGCACAGACTGCGGGCGCGGCCCAGCGTCTCGAACGACAGCTCGCCGCGTCGTCGCTCTCTCACGACGTGGTTCTCGTGGACACACCGCCACTCAGCGGTAACCACGCCGTTGCAAGCGTCAACGCGGCCGAAAAGGTCGTACTGGTGACACCCGACACACCACGAGGACGGGATGGTCTCGCCCTGCTCCGTGGACGGCTAGAGGACATCGGAGAGACTGCCGACGTCGTGCTTCGCAACTGGGAGAGGGGGTGCCTTTCGGAGGGGACGCCGATACCAGAAAGCGACGTGAAAATGGCTGCGGGAGCACCCGTCTGTGTGACACCTGACGATACATTCGCTCCCGCTGTCGCTGCGGCGGTCGAGGAGACGCTCGACGTTTCACTCGACATCGAGTTTCCGGACGGCGGTCGGCTGAGTGGCCTCCGGGGTTGAACAGCAATCGTCCAACAGGTGATAATCATCCGAAACATAGCAACTACTAAGATACTCAGGCCGTCATATCCAGACATCGACTCATGAATTTCAGTGACGACCCGACACACTCGCTCATCCGCTCGACTGCGAGTGAAATCGCAGACGAGTACGGACCAGCATACTGGCGAGAAAAGGAAGAACAGGGGGAGTTCGCCGAGGAGTTCTGGGACGAGCTCGCGGCAGCAGACTTCCACGGGCTGTTGATTCCCGAGGAGTACGGCGGTGCTGGGATGGGGATGCAGGAGATGGGCATTGCCATGGAGACACTCTGTGCCGAGGGCTGTGGGATGGCCGGAACGTGGTATCTCGTCCTGACAGCCGGGATGGCCGCCGTCGGTATCAACAAACACGGCACCGAAGCACAGAAGGAGAAGTACCTCCCTGACATCGCGGCCGGCAAGCGAAATTTCTCTATCGGGATCACTGAGGCCGGTGCCGGAACGAACACGCTCAACGTCGCCACCCGTGCCGAGAAAGACGGCGACGAGTACGTCCTCAACGGCGAGAAAGCCTGGATTACGTTCTCCGACCGCGCGGACAACATGATTCTGGTCACGCGGACGACACCGCGTGATGAGGTGGAGAAGCCAACCGACGGCATCAGCCTGTTCATCCTCGACATGGACGACCCGGGCATCGAGGTTTCACCGATTCCCAAACACGCCATCAACTACTCGAAGTCGTGTGAGGTGTTCCTCGAGGACGTTCGCGTGCCCGAGGAGAACCTGCTGGGGGAGAAAGACGACGGCTGGTGGGCGCTGGTCGACACGCTCAACCCAGAGCGCATCGGTTTCTCGGCCGCGGCGACCGGCATCGGCAAACTGGCCGCGCACACCGCTATCGACTACACGAACGAGCGCGAGGTGTTCGGTGCACCTATCGGAACTCACCAGGCAGTTTCTTTCCCTATTACACAGGCCTACGCTCAGATGGAGACGGCTGCGCTCATGCGCCAGAAGGCCGCCTGGCTCTACGACCAGGGCGAGGAGTGTGGCTACGAGACGAACGTCGCCAAGGCCGTCGCTGTCGAGGCGGGCATCGAAGCGGTCAAGCAGTCGATGCAGGCCTTCGGTGGGTGGGGCTACGCCAAGGAGTACGACGTCGAGCGCTGGTGGCGCGAGGTGAACCTCACGCGACTCGCCCCGGTCTCTCAGCAGATGGCGTACAACCACATCGGTCAGCAGATAGGATTCCCACGGTCGTACTAACCAATCTATCAATGTTTGATAAACTTCTGGTCGCGAACAGGGGGGAAATCGCTGTTCGCGTCATGGCAGCCTGCGAGGAACTCGGTATCGAAACGGTCGCAATCTACAGCGACGCCGACCGCAACAACGGACACGTCGAGTACGCCGACGAGGCGTACAACGTCGGTCCGGCACCGGCGAGCGATTCCTATCTCGACCAGGAGACCATCGTCGAGACGGCCCTGGAAGCGGGCGCAGACGCCATCCACCCCGGCTACGGGTTCCTCGCCGAGAACGCCGAGTTCGCGGCGCGTATCGAGGAGACCGACGGCCTGACGTGGGTCGGCCCACCCAGTGAGGCGATGGAGCAGTTGGGTGAGAAGACGAAAGCCCGCCAGGTGATGCAGGAAGCGGAGGTTCCGGTCGTTCCCGGCACGGTCGACCCCGTAGACTCCCCCGACGAAGTCCGAGCGATCGGCGAGGAGTACGGTTACCCAATCGCCATCAAGGCCGAGGGTGGCGGCGGCGGCCGCGGGATGCAGATCGTCCACGACCAGGAGAACGTCGAGGACGCGCTCGAAACGGCCCAGCGCGAGGGCGAGGCGTACTTCGACAACGACTCCGTCTACGTCGAGAAGTACCTCGAAGCCCCAAAGCACATCGAGGTCCAGATTCTCGCCGACCATCACGACACTGTGCTCCACCTCGGCGAGCGTGACTGTTCGTTGCAGCGTCGCCACCAGAAGGTCATCGAGGAAGCCCCCAGTCCAGCACTCGACGACCAGCTGCGCGAGGAGATTGGGAACGCCGCCCGTCGCGGCGTTCGAGCCGCGGGCTACACGAACGCGGGGACAGTCGAGTTCCTCGTGGAAGACGGGGAGTTCTTCTTCATGGAAGTGAACACCCGAATCCAGGTCGAACACACCGTCACCGAGGAGATTACGGGAATTGATATCGTGCGCGAACAGATTCGTATCGCCGCCGACGAAGAGCTCCCGTACGCGCAGGAAGATGTCTCCTTCGAGGGACACTCGATGGAGTTCCGTATCAACGCCGAGAACCCGGCACAGGAGTTCGGGCCGACGCCGGGCAAGCTCGTCACCTACGACCCGCCCGGCACAATCGGCGTCCGAATCGACGATGCAATCGCACAGGGAGATACCATCGCGGGGGACTACGATTCGATGATTGCGAAGCTCATCGTCACGGCGGCCGACCGCGAGCGCTGTATCGCGCGCTCGAAACGCGCGCTCCGACACTTCGACGTCGACGGCGTCCACACGACGATTCCGTTCCACCGGATGATGCTCGAGGACGACACGTTCGTCGCGGGCGAGCACACGACGAAGTATCTCGGCGAGTCCATCACAGAGGAACAGCTCACAGCGGCAGTCGAGCGCTGGGCTGGTGACGTGGAGCTCGTGACCGGCGACGCCACCTCGAGCCGGGATATTTCGGTCGAGGTCGACGACCGCCACTACACAGTCACCATCGAAGACGGCCTCTCCCTGGCAGCCGGGAGCGGTAGCGAGGACGGCGAGGGCGCTGCGAGCGCTGTCGAGGGTGCAATCGTCGCCGAGATGCAGGGGACAGTTCTCAGCACGGCTGTCAAGCCCGGGGACGAAATTGCCGCGGGTGACGTGGTCTGCGTGCTCGAAGCGATGAAGATGGAGAACGACGTGGTCGCGGGGACGAGCGGAACGGTTGCCGAAGTTGCGGTCGGCGAGGGCGACTCTGTCGACATGGGCGACACACTGGTCGTCCTGGAGTGACTGCGAGAGCAATCAGGTGAGATTCGATGAAAATACGCGTACAACAGGATACGAGCGAGGAGGCAGCGAACGCCATCGCACGAGCGCTGGCGGAGAACTTCGAGGACGACGTCGAGGTGTACCGCAGAGGGAGTGACGAGGTGCTCGTCACGGTAACCCACGAGAGACCGTCGGCTGGAGCCGCAGGTGGTGGCGGCCGCGAACGCCAGCCCCAGCCCGAAGACCTCGGACCGACCGAGCGCGAGCAGAAGCTGTGGGAAGAAATCGAGGATATAGAGCGCGGCGGCCCAGAGAAGTACGTCGAACGCCTCGAAGAACAGGGCAAACTGTTCGTCCGCGACCGACTCGACCTCTGGTTCGGCGAGGACGGCCTCCTGTTCGAGGACGGCAAGTTCGCGGAGTTCGACGCTGAGGACCGCTTGCCCGCCGACGGCCTGCTCACGGGTGCGGCGGAGTTCGAAGGGCGCGACGTACACTTCATGGCGAACGACTTTTCCGTCAAGGCAGGCTCAATGGCCGAGAAAGGCGTCGATAAGTTCCTGCAGATGCAACACCGGGCGCTCAAAACCGGCAAGCCGGCGCTGTATCTGATGGACTCCTCCGGTGGTCGAATCGACCAGCAGCGTGGCTTTTTCGCCAACCGCGAGGGCATCGGGAAGTACTACTACAACCACTCGATGCTCTCCGGACGAGTGCCCCAAATTTGCGTCCTCTACGGCCCCTGTATTGCGGGTGCCGCGTACACGCCTGTCTTCGCCGACTTCACCATCATGGTGCGTGACGTGAGCGCGATGGCAATCGCCTCACCGCGGATGGTCGAGATGGTCACCGGCGAGCAGATAGACATGCAGGACCTCGGCGGTGCGGAGATGCACGCCACTCACTCGGGGAGCGCAGACCTCATCGCCGAAGACGAGGAGCACGCACGCGAACTGGTAGCGAAACTCATCTCGTATCTCCCAGCTAATAGCGACGAGAAACCGCCACAGACGACGGGGCGTGAGCCAGCCTACTCCCCAGATGGCATCGACGGTCTCATCCCCCAGAATCCGAACCGTGGCTACGACATGCATCACCTCATCGAACGCGTCGTCGACGAGGACTCAGTGCTCGAGATTCGCCCACAGTGGGGCAAGGAGATAATCACAGCTTTCGCCAGAATCGACGGTCGCCCGATAGGAATCATCGCCAACCAGCCGACAGAGCGTGCGGGTGCAATCTTCCCGGACGCCGCCGAGAAGGCCGCCCAGTTCATCTGGACCGCCGACGCCTACAACATCCCGCTGTTGTACCTCTGTGACACACCGGGGTTCATGGCTGGCTCACAGGTCGAGAAGGAAGGCATTCTGGAGATGGGCAAGAAGATGATTTACGCCACCTCTTCGGCGACTGTCCCAACGCAATCAGTCGTCGTCCGAAAAGCCTACGGAGCCGGAATCTACGCGATGGCCGGACCTGCCTATCAGCCCGAGTCGTCGATAGCACTGCCCTCGGGCGAGATTGCCATCATGGGGCCGGAGGCAGCAATCAACGCAGTCTACGCGAACAAACTCGCGGAGATCGACGACCCCGAGGAGCGAAAACAGCGCGAACAGGAACTTCGTGAGGAGTACCGGGAGGACATCGACGTTCACCGAATGGCCAGCGAAGTCGTCATCGACGAAATTGTCCCACCGAGTACGCTTCGCGAGGAGCTCAAAGCCCGGTTCGAGTTCTACGAGACCGTCGACAAGGACCTTCCGGACAAGAAACACGGGACGGTCCTGTAGCACTCGCGTAGCGGGGGGCTTACCGTCCAGAGATAACTCAAAAGTAGATTTGAGTTATCAGAGCGTTTTATGTGAAACGGTACGAAATAACGGGTAGCAACCAGTTTCGAACCATGGCACGATTATTTCCCTCGCGGTCGGATGCGTCCGTCGAGCGAGACCGCGACCCGTCCGTGCTGTACGTCGACAGCGAGCAGACGGAGGAGATGCTCTCGACGCTGTCGGGTGACACTGCGTTGAGAATTTTCCGAATACTCAACGACGAAGCGCTCACAGCATCCGAAATTGCCGACCGACTGGAACTCTCCGTCCAGAACGCAAGCTATCATCTAGAGAACTTACAGGAGGCGGACCTCGTCGAGGTCATCGACACCTGCTACTCCGAGAAGGGTCGAGAGATGGAGATTTACGCGGTGACGAGCGACCCGAAGATACTGGTTCTCGGAACAGAAGAGGACAGAGGGACTGTCCGACGCGCCTTTGCGTCGCTCGCCGGCGTGGTCGGTGTGCCAGCCGTACTCATCGCGGCCTGGGGCTCGCTCTCACGGCTCCTCGAGCCGCTCATTGAGCAGTAACGGTACTGTCGACGTACTGGTGGACGAACAGTCCCGAGTACAGGGCTGTGACTGCCATGTCGAAACCGAACCTGGCACTACTGGCCAGTGACAACCCGAACGACCGCAACACCACAGTTGTCTCGCCTATTTCGAACGAGAGCGTAACCGGTGCACCCGTGCCCGCGAGTTGTGTGTCGAGTACGACACCGACAGCGAGCAACGCGGCGAATCCAGCGAGAATGAGGACAGCTTTAGACGTGTGGACGCTCGTAATCGCCCAGCTCACACGAATCGACTCAAGCGGGCCGTATTCACCGATAAAACAGGCTTCCGGGACGAAACAGCACTTGAGCAGGACGTACACGACGAGCGCAACGAGAAGAAACAGTATCGCAAAATCGGCGAGTAATGGGTCAGTTCCTGCGAGCGTAGCGAACCGTTCCATCCCCGGTGAGAGAACTACGACGACAAACGCCCAGAGAGCGAACAGCGACGAAACGATGGCGATGCTGGCACCGAGGAACGAAGGCAAGCGACGAGCGACGACAGCGAGTGCGGGGCCGGGTGTAACGCTCTCGTCAGTGAGCGAACTGCGCCCAACGACTCCGATGTACCCTCTTCCAGCGAAGACGCCAATGATTCCAAACAGTATCAGAACCAGGGATACCCATCTCGGAGCGAAGTAGCTGCCGGCCTGTAACAGTCCAATGGCCCCCAAAACCACCAGGATTGACGGATGTCGGAACGGGAGCGCAACGCTCCAGGCGAGCGCACCTGCCAGCGAGCGCCGGACCACCTCGTGGTCCACTCCCTGACACCGCAGACACCCACAGCCGTCGACATCGTCGCTGAGTTGGACCATCGATATGTGGACAGTTTGAAATAGTTACCGGGCGGGGACAAAAAGTGCTGCTTTTGGTAGTTTAGCTAACACTCTATCGACTTCGTCACGTCGACCAGCGTTTCGGCTGCGGGAGGCCCCCGAATCCAGAACCTGAGTTCCTCACACTGACGAACGACCACTGTGCCGCTCTCGGTGACCGCAACTTTCCCATCCATATTATCGAGTTCCATCTCGTGGACGCTCTCGCCCATCTGTTCGAACACCGAAAACGGACCGTTCGATAGCTGAACGGACAGTGTCGCGCCAGTACCCTCTTCCTCGTACTGTAACATGACGTGATACCCACCATGGCGGTCCTGTACTGTTGCGTGGTCGAACGTGTATTCGGAGGGGACGTCAACGTCTGGAAGATTGAACGGGAGATACGCGTTGGCCCCTTGACGGGTCTCGAACAACCTCGGTTTGTAGAGATCTGACTCCGTCGTCCGAACCGAATCTATCTCCGTTTCGCCGGACTCCGCTGCGTTCCTATCCGCGCCCGAGTCGAAGTCAGCAGTCTCAGACCTGGTCAGGAGGGCGACGTCAGCTTTCCCGGACTCGATTACTGTCTCTGTGACTTCCGCCTCAGTCCCATCGACATCGCCGTCTTTCGAGCCGAGCCGGAGCTCCTCGTACTCCCGTGTCGCTGTCGCGATAACGTTACCCTCCTCGTCCGTCCACTCGACCGTCTGTTTTATCGGGTAGTACGTCTCCGAGTCTATCCACCAGGTCTCGCGGGAGAGGTACCACTGCTCTTCGGCGGCTTCGTGGAGAGAGACTTCGTAGTCGAAGTTCTCCGCGGCGATGTCGAGAGAGAGTCCTGCTGCCGGCTCTTCGGGCGGCTGTAACGCGACGACGTGGGCCTCGCGTCCCCCGACCTCGGCGACCCCCTTGTATTCTCCATCGTAGTGGCTTTTCACCTCTGCTGGTGCGACGCCGAGCGTTCGGAACTCCTCGAACCAGAACTTGCTCAAGCCCTCATACTGAATAGCTGCGCCACTATTGATGTCCTGCCGCCACACAGTCGAGCCGTTGTACATTACTTGCTGTCCCGTCCGTTCGTTCGTCGAGTCGATGATTTCCAGATAGCTGTAGTGTGGCGACCGTTTGTGAATCGCAACGGTCTGTGTCACCTCCCCATCAGGTCGTGTAATCTCCTGCGTGTGCACCGCCTCGACGGGCTGATTCTCGAGGGAGTCGACCGCTCGTTCCAGCAGTTCGTCGGGGTCAGGTTCACCGGCTGTCGTCCCTACACTCGCCGAGAGGAGAATACACAGACAGACCGCTATCCCGAGAACGGCGGTGTGAAACCGGTTGACCATCTTCGCTCTGTGTTACACAATACCCCGCATAAAAATTTTCGATGGAACTGTATTATCAAATTCTCTAAACACTCACTCTTTTTCGGCGAAGGCGACCCTCGCACCGTCAGTCGAGACGAACACCGTGGCCGTCCCATCCCGTTTCTCCGTGGCGAACGTGAGATCACCGATGCTCGCCGTTTCGTTCACCGCTGGAACGGGTGTCGACCCCACCACGTCGCCCTCCCGGGTCACGTTGAGCAAGAACGCATCGTCTTCCGGGACAAGTGTTATCCGGCTATCAGCGAGTTTGACCGACGTTTGCGACGGTTCGGACGTAAACGACCGTACCGACCGCTCGTCAGTTTCGAGGTCGACGACGTACACCGAATCGTTACCGACGACGCTCCAGCCGCTCCGTTCGGCCTCGACAGTCTCGCGCCAGCCGATATCGCCGACTGGAACCGACGCCGACCCCCGATGTGCGAGGACGGCATCGGTGACCGCGACGCTCCAGATGTAGCGTTGTTCGCTCACCACGACGAGACCGCTATCGCTCGAGCCAACCCGCCCGTGTGAGACGTTTTCGGCGTAGCTCACGTGATAATCGTCGACCGTAATAGCGCCGTCGGGCACACTGTCGCCGTCGATGTCTGCGGCGTTCCCTGCAACGCTCGGCAGTGCGATGACGACGGTTACGAGGAGCACGGCTGCGAACAACATCCGTCGCGTGGTCATCTCCCGTCGGAGCACACCGCCCGGAACGAGGAGTGCCGCACCGGGGAGTGCCAGCAAGGGAGCGATTGCTGTCACCGCTAGAACGACCATCGTCCCCGTCCCATAGAGGGAGAACGCTCCCCCGGCGGCAGCGACGACAGCGATCAGCCAGAGAGTCGCGAGTCCCCGAACCGCCAGCGGAATGCGGCCCGACACGGTCGTGTTTTCGCTCGCAGCGACGTACGTCACCAGGACAGCGAGCAGAAGGACGAAGATAACGCCGAGGCCCTGGTAGCGAATGAAGACGCCGTCGCTCGCCGTCGCCAGCTGCCACAGTCCCTGGGCAGACGCCACGAGAACAGTAGCGACGAACAGCCGAACAGGGTCGGGGCGCTCGTCTCGATGCCAGAGCAGGGCGAGTGCGAGCAACACGCCGATGAGAAATCCCAGCATGTGGGCCTGTACGTTCACTCCGGCCCACGCTGGTGGACGCGGCGGTCCGGACTCCGCTGTTGCTCTCAGCACCGGTGTGAGAAGCGTGTTCAGGACCGTGTTCAGGAGACTCACGCCCAGGAGGGCGACTGCCGTCGGTATCGGATACCGCAGGAGAACGAAACCGAGGAAGGCGAACACCGTGCCCGAGAATCCGAGCGACCAGCCGAGTGCGTACAGCGACGTCAGCAGGCTCACGAGGAGGACGATACCAGGGAAGATGACGAGTGCGCGTACCACCGGACGGTCGCGCAACCGTCTCTTGGGGTCGCCCGACTTCGCGTCCTCGTCGAGTTCAGGGTCGGGACCCGTCCCAGAGGCGTTCGGTGACTGGTCGGTCGCCGGTTGCTTCCAGGTTTGCAGACGCTCATCCGCGGGCCGTCCGTCGAACTCTGCAGGATCCGGTGTCGACGGCGGCTGTCTGTCACCCGGGCGAGACGGCTGAGACCTGTCCGCCTTCGTCTGCTCGTGGGGATAGTGACCCCAGACGAACTCCGCAATCGGCGCGAGCACGACCGTAGCGAGCATATTTCCCAACAGGTGTGACGGCGAAGCGTGAGCGAATCCCGCTGAGAGCATCCCTGTCGCGTAGGGGTACGCCCAGCTGCGGAACGGAAGTGTCACCGGCTCGCTCCAGTGGCGAAGCCCGCTCTGAGCGAACAGGTAAAACGCGAACACACCGGCGATAACGAGCAGGCTCCCCCACGGCACGCCATAGAGAAATCTGTCGGTGAGTCCGTTCCAGAGCCTCTCTCGACCGACCAGCGAGACGGCGAAGACGAGCGCAGCGAGCACGGTGACGACCACGCCGACCCGCGTCAGCGTCGCGACCTCGAAGACCATATCACTCCATGAGAACCCCTGGATAGTGAAAGGTTGGGTCGAACCGCCGTCGCCGTGGAGGTCCGGCAAAAAGGAACGCGGCTACTCGTGGAGTCCACCCACGGAGTCGTAGAACGAGGAGGAGAGCGTCTCTGCCATGTCTTCCTCGCGGTCGATGCGAACCTCGATGACGTGGGGTTCGTCGGCGACCTTGCCCGCTGCGAGCGCGTCGGCGAACTCGCCTGCCTCGGTGACGCGCGTGCCGACGGCCCCGAACGCCTCGGCAACTTTCACGAAGTCGGTGTCGTGGAACTCCACCCCGGCGATGGAGTGATCGTCGTCTTGCATCTGGCGGACCATCCCGAGACTGGTGTCGTTCAGGATGACAAACGTCGGCGCGACGCCGTACTCGACGGCCGTTTCGACGCTGTTCATCGTCATAGCGAACCCGCCGTCTCCGGCCACAGAGATGACGTCGTTGTCGGTGGTGAGTGCCGCAGAGACGCCGGCAGGGAGCGCCCATCCCATACCCCCTACCCCGCCGCTGCCGAAGTACGTCCTGACCGCCGGGGTCTGGAGGTAGTACAGCAACCAGAACCGGTTGTTTCCGGAATCCGCCGTCACGATGGTGTCCTCGTCGACGACGACTTCTATCTCCTTGACGGCGCGCTGTGGTTTGATGGGTGACGCGTCCGATTCACACTCGGGCGAGTGGAACCACTCGCGTGCATCCGCGGCGCGGTCGAGTGCCCAGTCGTTTTCGCTGCCGCCCGCGTCAGCGAGTGCCGCGAGACTCTCTTTCGCGTCGCCAATCAGTCCAACGTCGGCTGGATAGACCCAGCCAGCGTTTCGGGTATCCACGTCCGCGTGGAGGATGGTCTGCTCCTCGGGCCGGATAAATCCGGGAGCCTGCCAGTTCGTGTCCATCGGGTTCATGCGACAGCCAACCACCAGGAGAGTGTCGGCCTCGCTGACGGCCTGGTTTGCGCCCTCGTGGGCGAACGACCCGATGACGCCGAGGGCCCGCTCGTCAGTCTCGGGGAAGGTCGATTTGCCGAGATACGAGGTGGCGACCACACAGTCGTAGGCATCGGCGACGGCCGCCAGTTCGTCGTAAGCCTGTGCGGCGTGAACGCCGTTACCGGCGACAATGGCTGGACGCTCGGCCGCCTCCAGGGCCTGGACGGCGGCCGCCACGTCGGCGTCCGTCGGCGAGGAGTCCCAGGTCCGGATCTGTTCGGTGGCGTCCCACGTCGGGGGGACCGACTCCTCGGGCATCTCTTCGGTGATGGCGTCCCCGTCGAGGATTACTGCAGTGGGGCCGGGTCGGCCGGAAACAGCGTGTTTGAATGCGAGCTGTGCAGAGCGGAGCGTCTCAGTCGGCGTCCGGGGGAACCACCACTCCTTCGAGACGCCGTCGAGGATGCTCGGCAGGCTGAACCCGCCGTAGTCGCCCCGAGCCTGCTGGTAGGGGGCGAGCGTGGAGTACTCGCCGCGTTCCGACGCTTCGGTGAGGACCACCATGGGTGAAGACGAGAGACGAGCCTCCATCTGGCCCATCATCCCGAGACTCCCAATCCAGGGCCCCTGTCCGGTCAGGACACCGGGGTTGCCCGTGAGTCGACCGTGCATCTCGGCCATCACGCTCGCCTCTCGCTCGTCTCGTGGGCGAATAACGTCGACATCAGACTCGGGAAGGTACTCCAGCAGTTCGATGACGCGACCGCCGGGGTAGCCGAAGACGTACTCGACATCGAGCTCTTCGAGCGTCGTGACGAGTGAGGCTGCTGTCGAGCTCATTCGTTGTCAACGTGGACGCTCTCTTCGACAATCATTCGCGGCCCTGCGCCGACATCCACGAACTCCGCGGCGTCTTCCTGGACCTCCTGACCAACCTCGCTCTCGAAGGCCGCACCGAGCGCACCCATATCCTCAAATCCGAGTTCGAGCACGCCGTCGTAGTCGGCCTTCTCGGGGTCGGTCGGGACCGACGTGCTGTAGTGCTGCAGCCCTGGTAGTTGCTCGGCGAGGTCACCGTGTTCGCCCCGCCAGCGCTCGACGAACTCCTCGTGACTCAATCCGTCCTTTCGGTGGAGAAACTCGACTATCTTTATCATACGAGTAAAGTGTCACACGCTGCCGACTTTGCTGTTCTGGTCCTCGGTATGGGTGACCCGAGGACTGCTGGACTGGAGCGGAGCACTCAGCGAGCCGGCCAGGGAATGAGAGCAACGTTGTAGAAATCGTTCACTGGCATCCGCCTACTCTTCCAGCCTCGTCACGTCCGAAAGCGTCTCTCGTCGCCGGGTAACTCGCGTGGTCTCGCCGTCGATTGCGACCTCCGCTGGGCGGGGCTGTGAGTGGAACTGGTTCGCCAGTTCGTAGCCGTACGCGCCGGCATTCCCGATAGCGAGAATGTCCGCACGTTCGGGTCGCGCCACAGGGCGGTCGGTACAGAACACGTCCGCGCTCGTACAGCAGGGGCCACCGACGGACACCGGCTCAGTCTCGCGGCCGGGCGAGCTGATATTCCGGATAGGATGATAGGCGTCGAACATCGCGGGCCTGATGAGCGTCGCCAGCGAGGCGTCCACGCCGATGACTGTCGCCGATTCGGTCTCCTTGCGGGTGTTCACACGAGTCAGAATCAGTGACGAATCCGCGACCACGTACCGCCCGGGTTCGAGTGCGAGTTGCGCGCCGAGGGCAGAGCCCTCACTGTCCCCGATCGCCTCCCGGACGCGCTGGCCGACAACGTCCATATCCAGCGGTTCGGTCTCTTCGCGATAGGGCACTCCGAACCCGCCGCCGATGTCGACGAACTCGAGCGAGGTCCCGAGTTCGCTCTCCACGTCACGCGCGAGGTCGGCCACCGTTGCGATAGCGCGACAGTGGTCATCGAGGTCGTCGTGGAGCACGCCGCTCCCGACGTGGGCGTGGATTCCGACGAGGTCGAAGCGCTCGGAGACATCCGCCGCGACCGTCGTCACGCGGTCGGCGGGAATGCCGAACTTGGCGTCCTTGCCGGTGGCGACCTTCTCGTGGTGGCCTGTCCCGATGCCGGGGTTGACGCGGATGGCGACGCGGCCGTCGTACCCGCGTGCCTCCAGTCGGTCGAACGTGTCCTCCGCCCCAGCCGTAACGGTCAGTCCTGGGTGGTTCGAGCCGAGCTCCGCTGCGTAGTCGAGGTCGGCGGCCGGCGGGTTGACCGCGGTGTACTGGAGCGAGTTGGGGTCGGCACCGGCGTCGATTGCCCGCTGTAGCTCACCGCGTGCGGCACACTCGATATCCGCGCCAGCATCGAGGAGCGTCGAGAGAACAGATCGACCGGTGTGAGCCTTCGCTGCGTACATGACGTGCGCGTCGGGGAACGCTGCCGCAAAGCGACGGTAGTTCTCGCGGACACGTTCGAGGTCAAGTACGTACAGCGGCGTATCGTGGTCGCTGGCCAGCGACAGCAATCGGTCGTGGCCCCAGTCGGCGAGTCGCCGAACCGGCGGTGAATCCGATGAAAGGGTCATGTACGGGACTCGCGTCTCACGTGGTTCAATCCTTTGATTTCGATGCTTCCGCTATACCGAAATTGGGACGGTCAGCTCGTTTCGGTAGGCTCCTCGGACTGCTCCCTGACCGCTCCACCGATAACGAGCGCCGCGCCGATGATGACGAGGTTCTTGACGATGTACTGCCCTTCGACGGTCAGGACGAACGGAAAGGTCTCGAACACCGCACCGGGGACCAAGACGAGTGGGAGAAACGTTCCGGGCAACTGGAGAAACAACAGGAGGATGCCCAGACGGACGAGCGGTTTGTAGAGCAGACAGAGCCCGATGAGAATCTCCCAGACACCCAGCACGGGAATGAACAGGCTCGGCTGGACGACGTAGACAACCGCCGCGATGAGATGCGAGGCGGGGCTGAGTCCGACGACCTTGAGCGCCCCGAACCAGATGAAGACGATACCGAGTGCAACTCGCAACACCGGCACGCCCCAGCGTCTCATCTGTGCGGTGACCGCCGAGTCAAGCCGTTCGAGATGCTCCCGGTACGACGAAACCCTGTCGGTAACAGTTGCAGCGAGCATCGCTGTCTCTGCTGGGTTTCCGGCAGCCGATGCGCTTCGTTACACGGACGCTATTCCAACTCGTTGAAAGTACGTCTGAATTACTCTGGTTGAAGGAGTTGCTGTGGGGCCTGAGTAACTGGAAAGTAGCTTTACCTTTTCTCTGACCGTCATTCAAAAATCGACATGGCCATACTTGCTGAATTCACCGCGCCTCCAGAGACGTTTCCCCTCGGCGGGCTCTTCGAGGAGATCCCCGAGGCGTCGATGGAACTGGACCGTATCGTCCCAACCTACAACGCTATCATCCCGTACGTCTGGGTCTCCGACGGGAGCGAAGCCGACATCGAGGCTGCCGTCCGAAAACGAGAGATTACAGCGTCACTACGGAAAGTCGACGCAGTCGAGGACTTCGTGCTGTATCGCGTCGACTGGGACGAGACGAAGGCAAACATCCTGTCGTGTATCGTCGAGACGGAGGTCTCCCTTTTGAGCGGGACAGGGACGAGAGAGAAATGGGAGTTCGAGATTCGTGCGGACAGTCAGGACGGAATCAGCGCGTTTCAGCAGTGCTGCCAGGCCAACGGTATTTCGCTCACGCTGCGGCGCATTCATACGCTCGCCAAGCAGCAGTCCAGTGACCGGTACAACCTGACTCCGGCACAGCGGGAAGCGCTGACACTGGCGTTTATGGAGGGGTACTACGAGGAACCCAGCGAGACGAACCTCGAGGAACTGGCCGCCCGTCTCGACATCAGCAGGCCATCGCTCTCCGCCCGATTGAAACGAGGGTATCGGAACCTCATCGGTAGTACAGTCATCCAGCGGAGAGGCGTGCGGGAAAATAAAAGACCTCCATAATAAGCGGCCAAGCACATCCCCCTGGGTGGCGGCTGAACTAGTAACGAACACCGATGAGCCGAGACGAATCCTTGCCCACTGCAAAAGATGCACTCACTTACCAGATGGACGACGACGAGACGGCCAGCGAGGCCGTTGTCAACGCCGTCGCAGCCGCCTCGGGTTGTCAGCGAGTTCGGTCGTTCGACAGTGATTCTACTCCTGCACTCGAACCGCTCTATTCGGTGATCGACCCGGACGCGGTCGACACTCTCTTCGAGCAGACCGAGCGCAAACCTGCCCCGACAGAGTGGCAGCTATCGTTCTCCTTTCACGGCTACGACGTCCGGGTCACTAGCGACGGCGTCATCGAACTGTCCGCGTTGGACTGGTGACGGTGGGGCGCTCTCTCTGCCAGCGGTTCACTTCCGAAGCGCGTCCTCGCGCTCGACTGCCTCGAGCGTCTCGTCTTCGAGGTGTGTCGCCACCACGGCCGGCTTGTAGGCCCCGCCGTCGAAGAGGTCGTGGTCACCGATGGACGACTCGACGTACCGGCTGAACGCTCGGCGTTCCGGCGGCAGTCGCCCGTAGAGCACCTCCTCCTCGACCAGGTCGTACACCGGAATCCGGGGCGTCAACAGCGTGTTCTCGCCGACGACGGAGTTCTCGCCGACGACGAACCCCGAGGTGACGCGACAGCCAGCGCCGAGAGAGACACCATCCTCGATGACGACCGGTGCATCCTCGACCGGTTCCAGGACGCCGCCAATCAGCGTGTTCGCGCCGAGCTTGACGTTCGCGCCAATCTGTGCACACGAACCGACGGTGTCACACGAGTCGACGAGCGTCCCGTCGCCGATATGCGCGCCGATGTTGACGAACGCCGGGCTCATGAGAATCGCGTCGCTCCCCACGTACGCACCGCGCCGGATGACGGTTCCGTCGGGCGTGTTTCGGGTACCGCGCTCGCCCAGCTCTCGCGTACTGGCGAGGGGGAGCACGTCGTTGTAGGTGACGCCGCCGTACTCCCACTGTGCGGTGTCTCGCAGCCCGAAGTTGAGCAGGATGCCGCGTTTCACCCACTCGTTAGCCCGCCACTCCCCGCCAGCCTTCTCCGCCGCTCGAACTTCGCCGGTCTCGAGAGCGTCGAGAAACTCGTCGAGAACGTCCCGGTTCTCGGCGCTCGTGTCGGGTCCATCGCTGTCCTGATACTGTTCCCAGAGGTCGTCGATTTCCGATTGTATTCCTGTCGTCATGGATGAATTGTCGCTCATCGTTGGGTCGTCTCCGTCTCTGTTCCGGTGAACACGTCCTCCATCGTATACCAGCCTGCCGTCCGGTCGGCGAGCCAAACCGCGCTATCGAGCGCGCCCGCGGCAAAGACCCCTCGGTCTTCCGCGCGATGAGAGAGTGTGAGCACCTCGTCGTTGTCCGCAAACACGACCTCGTGCTCACCCCGGACGTTTCCGGCCCGACGGGAGAATACTCCGACCTCGCCTTCTTCGCGTGGCTGAATACCCTCTCGGCCGTGAACTGTCTCGAACTCACGGTGGTCGGCAATCGTCTCCAGCAGGCTCGTCGCCGTCCCGCTCGGGGCATCCTGTTTGCCGCTGTGGTGCGTCTCCAGCACCTCAATGTCGTACCCTGGTACCGCTTCGAGCGCGGCGTCGAGCGCACGGTGGAGCGCGTGAATCCCCCGCGAGAAGTTGGTCGCGTGCAGCACCGCCACGTCCTGGCTCGCCGTCCGGAGCGCGCTGGTCGAATCCTCTGTCAATCCCGTCGTCCCGGTCACGAGAGCGACACCGGAGCGGGCGCAGTCATGGGCGAGAGCTGGCACCGCGTCAGGAGTCGAGAAATCGATTACAACATCGATGTCGTTCGAAACGAGCGCGTCGTGTCGGGCATCCGACGAGACGACGGGAACGTCACCGCTCTCACCGCGCTCGGAGGCGACGCCCACAACAACAGCCACGTCCCGTCGGTCGACCGCTGACTCTTGAACCGTTTCACCCATACGGCCGGTCGCACCGTTGATGGCGATTCTCGTCGGCTCGTCCATCACTGCCCCCCGTCCGCCTCCACTGGCTGTTCGTAGGTTTCGAGCACTGATTCCAGCAGCGCTCTGCTCTCTTCAGAAACCGGAGCCATCGGCGGCCGGACCGTCCCTGGACCGTACCCTCGAATCTCCATCGCGGCCTTGACAGGGGCGGGGTTGGTTTCGACGAACAACGTCCGGAACAGTGGGCCGAGTTCGTGGTGTAGCTGTCGAGCGCTGTCGTACTCGCCCTCCAGCGCGGCCCAGACCAGGTCGCTCATTCGTCGTGGTTCGACATTCGCGGCCACGCTGATACAGCCAGTGCCGCCCACCGAGAGAATCGGGAGCGTTTCGCCGTCGTTGCCCGAGAGCACGTCGAACTGCTCGTCCCGGGTTTCCTCGACAACCTGGCTCACCTGGCCGAGGTCGCCTTCGGCCGCCTTGTACCCCTGAATATTTTCGTGGCTCGCCAGTGCGACGACAGTCTCGGCCTCGATGTTCCGACCAGTTCGGGAGGGGACGTTGTAGACAATCTGTGGAACGTCGACGGCGTCCGCGATGGTCTCGTAGTGGTCTCGGAGGCCGCGCTGCTGGGGCTTGTTGTAGTACGGCGAGATGAGCAACAGTGCGTCCGCACCAGCGTCGGCCGCCCGCTGTGAGAGCGAGAGCGCCTCCTCGGTGTTGTTCGAACCAGTTCCCGCGATGACCGGTACGTCGACGCTCTCGACGACCGCCTCGATAACCTCGACGTGCTCGTCGTGGCTGACGGTTGCCGACTCGCCCGTCGACCCCATCGGAACGAGGCCGTCTACTCCTGCTGTTTCGAGTCGCTGTGCGTCGGTCCGCAGTGTTTCGAAGTCGATACTTCCGTCGTCGTGAAACGGCGTACACATCGCCGGATATACGCCGGCGAAGGTCGCGTCCGCAGTGTGTCGTGTCATTGTTCTATTGATTTTGAGTAGTTGAAATCTGCTCGTCTCGAAAAAAAAGTGACCCGCGACAGGTGCGCCACGCCTGCCACGAACCGTTCACTGCGGACGTTTGCGTTTCGAACCGGCGTGTGCGCCACTCTCCGGACGAGTGGGCTCGGCGTGGAGCGTGGCGCGTCGCATAATTACTGTGGGTAACTCCGATGACTTACGTGTTGTGACTCGTGGTTCTTCACACACGAGTGAAGTTCGTCTCTTCGCATACGAATGGAGTTTGTCCCTTCGTACACGAGTACAGTCCCTCCCTTCGTACACAAGTGAAGTTTGTCCCTTCGCACACAAGAGTAGTGACGCAATAACATCTATCCAAAACGGAAGCTGTACCTTCGAAGATAAATCATCCAGAAATCAGGTGAACGAGCGCTACATTTACAGCCTCCTATTGCAGGCACAACACTCAAATTGCCCACGGTTGAGTGACAGGACCGAACGGTTATTTTTTGAGTGATGACATCCTACGTACCGTTGATGGTTGGACATACACAACTCAAAATCCGGATGGCAGTCGTCGGGACCATTCTTTTTGGTCTCTACCTGGCTGTCGCTGGATTCGTCATCGCAGCTTACGGGACAGGCACGACAGTGCTCGTCCTGTTGAGCCTCGGGATGGTCGGCTATCCGTTCGTCCTCTACAAGTTTGGACGGTGGTCGGCGGTCCGTGGCGTCGGTGCAGAGGACATGCCCGAACAGATGGAAGCGGGCTATCGCTACGACGAAATTCATCGCTCGACTGAGCGTCTCTGCGACGAGATGGGCCTCGAGAAACCTCGACTGATGGTCGCGGACATGGGCGTCCCGAACGCCTTCGCAGTCGGTCGAAAGGCAGATGGCATCGTCGTCATCTCCCGCGAGATTATCGACGTCCTCGACCGCGACGAACTCGAGGGTGTCATCGCCCACGAGCTCGCCCACATCAAAAATCGTGACACGGTCATGATGGTGATGGGCCAGTCCCTCGCCGCCCTCGTCGGCTGGGTCAGATCGGAAGAG
>LKMJ01000574.1_pt1 | contig 28837 bp, 26 predicted proteins | sample 643391 | NCBI WGS metagenome assembly LKMJ01 (sample SAMN04112250, study PRJNA286221) | soda lake metagenome | biome: soda lake; feature: Kulunda Steppe; material: water; isolation source: sample PL-Br10 brine of Picturesque Lake | place: Russia: Kulunda steppe | collected 2010-07 | reverse complement strand
TGGCGTCCGGCTCGGACATTACCGGGTTCTCCCCCATGATGTAGAGGCCGTGGATGGAGCTCCCCGCCGCATTCGAGATTTCGACGTTCGTGAGTCCGGGCTCGTCGGGAATCTCGAAGCCCCAGACCGCCTCGACGCTTTCGCGTGCCTCGTCGTCGTCGACGAGCTGATAGCCCGGAAGCACGTTCGGCATCGCACCCACGTCACAGGTCCCCTGCACGTTGTTCTGGCCGCGCAGGGGGTTGACGCCGGTCCCCGCCCGGCCGAGGTTCCCCGTGATCAGCGCGAGATTGATCTCGTTCTGGACGTTGTCGACGCCGCAGGCGTGCTGGCTCATCCCCATCCCGGTGAAGATGGCGGCGTTATCCGCCTGCGCGTACTTCTCGGCGGCGCGTTCGATCTCCTCCAGTGGGATTCCACACTGTTCGGCGGCTTCCTCTTTGTCGAACTCCGCGAGCGTCTCTTTCAGATCGTCGAACCCCTCGGTGCGTTCGGCGATGAACTCCTCGTCGATCCAGCCATCGTCGGGATTCTCCTCGTGCTTTTCGAGGATCGTCTTGAGGACGATGTTCAGGAGCGGAATGTCCGTTCCCGGATTTAACTGGAGATGCTGATGACGGTCGGTGTCCTCGATCTCGAAGGATCTGGTCGTCTTGTTGGCGTGTGGGTCCACCTGAATGACGGTTGCGCCCTCCAGCACGGCCTGGCGGAAGTACTGGCTGTTGGCGATCGGATGCTGCTCGCCGGGGTTTGCACCCTGGATCCACAATAGATCGGCCTCCTCGCGCAGGTCGCGCATGCTGTTTGTCATCGCACCCGCGCCCAGACTCGTCCGGAGCGCCCAGACCGTCGATGCGTGACACATCCGCGTGCAGTTATCGATATTGTTGGTGCCGTAGCGCCGGGCAAGTTTCTGGAGCAGATAGTTCTCCTCGTTCATCACCTTTGAGGAGCCAAAAAAGCCCATTGCGTCGGGCTGGTACGTCTCGCTGATGCGCTCCATCTCTTCGGTGATCCGGTCGTACGCCTCCTCCCATGACGCCTCCCGGAACTCGTCTCCCTCTCGGATCAGCGGCTCCGTGAGGCGGTCCTCGTGGTCGACGACCTCGGTCGCCGCGCCGCCCTTGATGCAGATGCGCCCCTCGTTGACCGGGGCCTTGCCCCACGGCATGAAGCGGACATCCCCCGGTTCCTCGCCTTGCTGTACTTTGATCCCGCAGCCGACGCCGCAGTACGGACAGATCGTCTTGACTGGTTCTGATTGCTCACTTGCCATGATCGGAATCCCTCCCACACGGTGTGGACCGTGCTAGGAAATGACGTTCGGAACCGGTATCAATGTAATCCACGCGATCCGAACGGTTCACCGATCGGAGGGAATTACTCAAGTCGGGGCTAACGCTCACAACGGAGGCGTACGATATCACACACAATGGAGCTAACCCCCGCGCTGGTGGAACGGCTTGCGGCGGAGTACGAACGGGAGGCACCGTTTCACACCGTCGAACAGGAGTCAATCGAGACGCTTCCCGCCGCGTTCGAGTCGGGCGAGTTCGGTCGCCGGGACGCCAGCTGGGTCGTTGAGTGGTACTACCGCCGCGAGATGGGTGCACTCTCGAACCGCGAGCGTCGCGAGCGCGAGGACGCCTTCGAGGGGAACGACCGTCGTGAGATCAAGCGCGCTATCGTCGACGCCGCGACTGCGGATTCGCTCGACGACGCGCTGGATAGACTCACCCAACTCGACGGCATCGACGTCCCCGTGGCGTCGGCGTTTCTCTTTTTTATTGATCCCGAACGCTACCTCGTCGTCGGCGAGCGGGAGTGGAACGCGCTGTCCGATGCCGGGGAGTTGCACGATCCGTACCCGAATCCACCGACACGGGCGGAGTACGAACGGTATCTCAATACCTGTCGTTCCATCGCCGAACGCCTGGACTGTGACCTCCCGACGCTGTATCGTGCGCTCCGGCAGCTATCACAGGAGTGAACACCGGCACCCACAGGGACTTTGATCCGCCCCCTCGAAGTACGAGCATGTCCACCGCCGTCATCCTCGCGGGTGGCCGATCAACGCGCTTTGGTAACCGCGACAAGGCCGTCGCCGACCTCGCGGGGACGCCGATCATCCGCCGGGTCGCCGAGTCCGTCGACGAGGCGGTCGACGCGGTAGTCATTAATTGCCGTGCCGATCAGCGAGCGGCAATCGAATCGGCGATGGAGGGCTCCCGGACGCCGATCCGCTATGCCGAGGACGAACGGCCCGACGAGGGTCCGGTCGCCGGGATGCTAGCGGGACTCCGTGCCGTCGATACCGAGTACGCGTTCGTCGTCGCCTGCGACATGCCATTCGTCCAGCCGTTGCTCATCGAGTACCTGTTCGAGCGCGCGGTGGGCCACGACGCCGCCGTTCCACGGCTCGATGACGGCTGGTTCCAGACGACACAGGCCGTCTACCGCGCCGCGGCGATGGCCGACGCCTGCCAGGCGACGCTTGACGCTGGTGAGCGGAAAGTCACCGCCGCGCTCGACCGGATCGAGTACATTACCGTGGGAGAGGCGGCGATCCGCGAACATGCATCCCTGCGGACGTTCGAGAACATCAACACTCGCGAAGAACTCGCCGAGGCTGCCGCGGCCTTCGAGACCTAGACGTCAGCGGTACAGCTCCCGAACCGGCTCCTCGGCGATCAGCGAAGTGAGCGCCACCGCGTCGATCTGCGGCTCCGCGACGACGCGCTCGGCAATCTCACGAGCGGTATCGTAATCCTCCGCGTCGTCGACCATGTTGACGACGGCGACCACGGTCGCATCTTCGGGCACGTCTTTCAGCCCGCCCGCCTCGCTCGTCAGGACGCGAGCGACGTCCTGGGGTCGAATCTCGTCGCCGACCGAGCGATCGGTGATCGCGGCCACGCGTTCGGGCCGGTGGATGTACTCCCCGGTGAGCGGCTTGCCGACCGCCTGTACGCTGGCGATCGGGAGCACGGTATCGACGGTGCTCGGAAGCTGTGGCTCGTGCTCGTCGGGTGCTTTTAGCAGTCGAGTCCGCGCGCCGTCGGCTTTCACGAGCACCGACTCGGCGATGTTGGCCTCCGCGAGCGCGTCGACCGTTTCTGGAGTGTAGCCGAGATACCGGTCCTCGCGCTCGCGTTCGGGGACGAGACCGAGCGGCCACGCGCTCGCCTCTCGGGCCGCCACAACCGGGTCCTCGGTGACGATAACTTCGGCCATCTGTCGGTCGAAGATGGGGATCCGCACGGTGGCGGTGACGATGGCCTGGTCGAGTCGGCTCGCCAGCGCGTACAGCGTCGTCTTCTTGCCGCCCGCACCGACGACGGCGACGAGTCCGGTGCGGGCGTCGAGCGCGTCGGCCAGCGGTGGTGGGTCGGGCGTTTCCATCCTCGCCCTCAGAGTCGCTCCTTGCGTTTCTGTACTACTCGGACGTTCTCGATCCGGGTGTCGGGATACTGGCCCTCGGCGTCTTTTTCCGCGGCTTTCACCATGTCCCAGACGACGTTGAGTCCAGTCGTCACGCCTTCGAGGGCTTCCATCTCACAGCCGGTCTTTCCGGTCGTCTCGACGCCGACCGTCAGCTCCACGTACTCGTCGCCGACCTCGAACTCCACGTCGACGTTCGAGACGGGGATCTGGTGGCACATCGGGATCGTCTCCCAGGTGTGTTTGACCGCCTGAATCGCGCCGATCCGCGCGGTGGCCAGCACGTCACCCTTCTCGACGTCGTTCGCACGGATCGCCTCGACGGTCGAGGGCTGAAGATGGATCTCGCCTGCAGCGACGGCGCGGCGATCGCTGTCGGGTTTGTCGCCGACGTCGACCATCTGGGCCTCGCCGGAGTCGTCGACGTGGGTGAGCTCCCCGTCCGGGCGCTCGCCCGCGTCGGCCTCCGGGCGTTCCTCACTCATCCCGATCACCCCACAGCGCATCGGCGACCAGCGGTGGGAGATCCGTGGCGACCAGCCCGTAGCCGTGATCGTCGACCGCCAGATCACCGGCACGGCCGTTCGCGTACGCCGCGATCCCCGCTGCCTTCACGGGATCGTCGAGCGCCGTCACGAGCGCGGCGGTGATCCCGGCGAGGACGTCACCCGTCCCGCCGACAGTCATGCCGGGGTTGCCCGTCCGGTTGACCCGCGTCCGCTCGCCGTCGCTCACGACGTCGTACGCGCCCTTCACGAGCAGGGTCGCACCGACTGCCGCGGCGAAGGCCTCGACCGCGTCGGCACGCTCGCGCCAGTCGTCCTCGCGTGGGCCACCCATTGCCGCCAGTTCACCCTGATGGGGTGTGCAGACGAGGTCGGCGTCGGTCTCGACCTCGGGGACGGTCCGGAGTGGGTCGGCGTCGACGACCGCCTGGCCCTCGAACTCCCCGAGGAACTCGCCTACCGCATCGAGACTCCCCTCGGCGTTGCCTAGTCCGGGGCCGACGAGCACGGCGTCGGCATCCTCGGCCAGTGCGAGCAGGGTGTCGACGTGGACCGGCGCGAGGCGGTCGCCGGGCAATGCCTCGACAATCAGGTTCTCTGAGTAGCCCGCGACCGCGTCGGCGACGGACTCGGGCGTTGCGACGTAGACCAGATCCGCACCGGCCCGGAACGCCGCCTGCGCGGAGAGTGCGGGCGCGCCGGAGTAGGGGCCGCCACCGATCACCAGCACGGTACCGTGATCGCCCTTGTGGCTCTGGGGATCGCGGGAGAGCGCGAGCAGGTCGCCGCGCTCGACGAACAGCTCGGCGGCCTCGGGAATGCCGATGTCGGCGACCGTTACGTTGGCGTCGACCGTTTCGAGGCCGGGCTTGTCGTCGTGGAAGGTGACGACGTGGTCGGCCTCGACCGCGACGCCCGCCGCCTCGCCCGTGTCGGCGTCGATCCCCGAGGGCACGTCGACCGCGACGACCGTCGCCGCGCTCTCGTTGATCGCTTCGGCGGCGCTCGCGGCGGGCTCTCTGAGCGCCCCCGTGACGCCCGTTCCCAGCATTGCGTCGATTACGACATCGGTCTCCGGCAGCGATAGCTGAGTCGAGTCCCGGACTTCCTCGATATCGTACTCGCCACGTTCGAGTGCCTGCCAGTTCTCCTCGGCTATCTCCGTGGTGATTGTCTCGGACCGACCCAGCAGGTGAACCGAGACGTCGTACTCGTCCAGAAAGCGGGCAGCCACGAAGGCATCCCCGCCGTTGTTACCCCGTCCGGCCACGACCGCGATTCGCGCGCCCGGTTCGACGACGTTTCTGACTACTTGTGCGACGGCGTTGCCGCTCGATTCCATGAGCTGTTTCCGCGGGACGCCGAGCGCCTCGGCGTTCGTATCCACCGCGGCCATGCGCTCGCTCGTGATCATATCGGGGGTTTCGGCGGCCGCCGACAAAACGATGCTGGAGAGGGGGACGGTACCTGTCTGAACGGCCGAGTTCCTCACTTCGAATACTGTAGTGTCATACTACAATTCCTGTAACTATAAACTTCGAAAACTGTAGTTAGGGGTGTAGCCGTGTTTTCGGCAACTCACCGCCGAATCCGAAAGCCGTCTTCTCCCTCCGGCTCCTCGTACTCCGCGTCGACGTCCTCGACGCTCGCGGCGGGGCTGCCGGTGTGACACCACTCGACCATTTCTTCGACGGCGTCCTCTGGGCCCTCGAAGACTGCCTCAACGCGGCCGTCGTCGAGGTTGCGGACCCAGCCGTCGATATCCTTCGATTCGGCGGTTTCTCTGGTCGTTGCACGGTAGAACACGCCCTGGACGCGGCCCGAGACGAACACGTGTGCACGGGTTCGGGACATATGCTCGGATGGGACGTCCGCAGGCAAAAAGGATCGGGAACGAGCCGAACACGAATGGGTCAGGAACGAGCCGAAAACGAATTGGAGCGGGGGGCCGTCTCCCCGACAATGAAGCCGATCAAGGACAGCGTCCACGACTACATCGCGCTCGATCCAGTCGCCGAGACGCTGATCGACACGCCGACCGTCCAGCGGCTTCGCAATGTCAAACAGCTCTCTACCGTTCGGCTGGTCTATCCCGCCGCCAATCACACGCGTTTCGAGCACAGCCTCGGCGTCTACCACCTCGCCAATGCGGCGGTCGCCCATCTCGACATCGACGCCGACACCGCCGACCACCTCCGTGCCGCCGCCCTGCTCCACGACGTTGGCCACGGCCCCTACGGCCACCAGACCGAGGACGTGATCCACCGCCGGACCGGGAAAGATCACGACGAGGTCGGCTGGCTCCTGACCGACCCGGACCGACCGGTCTGTCAGGCCCTGGAACGGCTCGAACTCGACCCCGAGCGCATCGCCACGCTCGTCGCGGGAGAGGGACACATCGGGGCGCTCGTTTCCGGCGAACTCGACGTCGATCGGATGGATTACCTCACCCGGGACGCCCACCACACCGGCGTTCCGTACGGAGCGATCGATCATGGGCGGCTGGTCCGAGAGCTCCGACTGGAGAACGGTCGACTCGTGCTCGGCGAGGGCAACGTCGCGACGGCCGAGTCGATGCTTTACTCGCGGGCGCTGATGAATGCGGTCGTCTATCGCCACCACGTCTCCCGGATCGCGGGCGCGATGCTCGACCGGGCCTGCGAGCGGTATCTCGACCGATCGGACGCCGGAATCGGCGAGTTCCGGCGGATGGCCGATCACGACCTGCTGGTCGCGCTCGCCGAACACGTCCCGGCGCTCGGCCGACGACTCGAACACCGCGACCTCTACAAGCGCACCGTCTGGACGGGGATCGAGAACGTCCCACCGGGGACCGTCGACGTGGGCTACGAGGAACAGCGACAGGCAGAGCAGGAGATCGCCGAGGCGGCGGGCGTCGATCCGACCGAGGTGATCGTCGACATCCCGGATCGTCCGCGGCTCAAAGAGTCCTCCACGAGCGTCGTCGTCGACGGCGTCGTCCAGCGCCTCGAAGACGCGTCGGAGCTCGTTCGGGGCATCCGGATGGCCGATCGCGCTCGTTGGCGACTCGGCGTCTACTGTCCCGAAAAACGGACCGAAACGGTGGAGCAGGCCGCGCGTGACGTACTGGATCTGCGCTAGCTCTCGGGGAACGTGCGGGTGACCTGCTCGCGCGTCGCCGCCGCCGACCCGGAGTTGTCGATGGCCACGTGGTACATCTCGATCGGGTGAAACTCCTCGCGGAACTGCCGGTACACCTCGATGTCGGCGTCGCTCATTCCCTCTCCCCGGTCGGCGATCCGTTCCTCAGCGACCGTGCGCTCGCAGACGACTTCGAGCAGGCGGAACGCTGCCCCCGCTTCCGCGGCGATCTCCCTGACACCGCGTCGGCGCTCGCGCTCTGCGAAGGTGCCGTCGAGGACGATGGACTCGCCTGCTTCGACTGCGGTCTCGGTTCGCTCGAACAGCTCCCGGTAGACGCTCGCGATCTCCTCGTCGGTGTACTGTGGGTCGTCGTACAACTCCTTTCGGACCACGTCAGTTCGGAGCCGTTTCGCGTCGATGCGCTCTGCGACGAACTTCGCGACAGTGGATTTCCCCACGCCCGGGAGCCCACAGAGGACGACGAGCCATGGTTGGGTAGGATCGGTTGGCTCATCCGCTCGGGGCCTCGCATCGACGTCGAGTTGATTTCCGGCCATGCTGTGGTCCGACCCGTGTTCGGGTCCTGCCGACAGGTGGGTCCACCGGGGGCAAAACAGCTTCGACTGCGCTCGATGGGCACGTTTTAGTCGTTGCCCGCCGATCCCGTCGGTATGCCGAACTTCGAGGGGACCAGCGCGATCGAGACGTACTCCGGGCTCGCCGTCGATCCGCTCGACCCCGAGCCGTCGATGATCCGTATCGAAGACGTCGCACACGGGCTGGCGAACACCTGTCGGTACGCCGGGCAGTGTCGGTTCTACTACTCCGTGGCGACCCACGCCGTCTACGTGAGCCGGGAACTCGCCGAGTACGACCCGATCGTCCAGCTATACGGGCTCTTTCACGACGCGAGCGAGGCCTACATCACCGACGTCCCGCGCCCGGTAAAGCGGGAGCTCCCGGAGTACGATCGGATCGAGCGCGATGTGCTCGCTGCCGTCTGGGAACGCCTCGGCGTCCCAGCGCCGACCGACAAGCAGTGGGCTGCTGTGATGGATGCGGACGATCGGCTGTTCCGGTACGAGGCCGAGACGCTCCTCTCGGAGTTCTCCCCGGAGCCGGTCCCCGATCTACCCCACGAGCTTTCGCCGGGGCGTCCCGGAGAGGCACGGCAACTGTTTCTCGACCGTGCCGCCCGGCTTCGCGAGCGCGTCTGAGCGTAGCGACGTCCGCCATCGATCCAACAACACCAATAACTACCCAGGGTCTGAACTATTGACAATGGACCGAGAGTCGAACGAGGAGGACGAGCTCGATCGAGAACGTCTGGTCGAGATCACTCGCGAGAGCGCGGCGGCGGGGAGCGCCGTCGCTGCGAAGGCGTTCAGAGGATCGCTCGAGGTCGAGGTAAAATCCGGCAAGACTGATCTGGTCACCGAGGCCGACCGGAAGGCGGAGGCCGCCGTCGAGGCGCGGCTCCACGAAGCCGTGCCCGACGCCACGATCTACGGCGAGGAGAGCGCGACCGGCACGTTGCCGGATGCGGGGACGGTCTGGATCGTCGATCCGATCGACGGGACGAACAACTTCGTCCGGGAGAACCGTCGGTGGGCAACGAGCGTCGCCTGTCTCGTCGACGGCGAGCCGGTCGCTGCGGTCAACGACATGCCCGCGATGGGTGACACGTATGTCGGGACGCCCGCGGGAGTTCGGCGGAACGGCGAGGCGGTGTCGGTCAGCGACCGGACCGACCCGGAGACGTTCCAGGTCGTCCCGACGATCTGGTGGCCGCGGGATCGGCGCGACGAGTACGCCGCCGCGACGGATGCGATCGTTCGTCGGTTCGGCGATCTCAGACGGGTCGGCTGCGCGCAGGCCGCGCTCTCCTTGCTTGCGGCCGGATCGGTGGAGGGCGTGATTACGAACGTCGAGACAAACGCCTGGGATACCGTTGCGGGCGTCGCGATGATCGAGTGGGCCGGCGGTCTCGTGACCGACCTCGACGGCGAACCGTGGACTCCACGGAGTCGCGGGGTCGTCGCATCGAACGGCGAAGCGCACGAGGAACTCCTCTCCGCGGCACGAGCGATCGACGACGCAAGATAACATTACAGTACAGATCGATCAAGATCCTCGGGCACGATCGTCACCGGAACCTCAACCCCGTTGGCGACCACGAGCGCGGTATGGCCCTCGGTGAACTTCCCCAGCCAGGACTTCGATCGATGGCCGATGACGACGTGATTGATCGAGACGTCGTCCGCGAGGTCGGCGAGTTGACGGCCGACGGCAGCGCTCGTTCGGAGTCCGGATCGGTTGACGTGCTCGATCGCTACCTCGAACGCGACGTCTTTCCCCTCGAACTGCTCCCGGAGGTCGTCTCGAACCTGTCGTTCGTGTGCGTTCGCGTACTCGTTTTCCGTGAGGTGAACGACATACAGATCCTCGTCGAGACACGATCCCAGCTTGCTGGCGACATCGACGACACCGGCAGAGACGTTGTCGTCGGCAACTGCGACGAGAACTGTCATATCGGTTCTTGTAACCGATCGGATTTGTAGTTACCGACGGTTCCCGCTGTGTGCACGCCTGGCGATCTGGGATGTCCAAGAGGCGATTCCGGAGAGCGCAGGTTTATACGGACTTGATCGCTAGAACGGGTAATGAGTACGAGCGACAGCGACGAGTACGAACTCGCGGTCGTGGGGGGCGGCCCCGCCGGACTGACGACCGCGCTGTACGGTGCCCGGCTGGGCCACGAGACTGTCGTCATCGACCGCGGTGGTGGCCGGGCGGCGATGATGACAGACACGCACAACGTGATCGGCGTGACCGAGGAGGTCTCCGGAAACGAGTTCCTCGAAACCGCTCGCGAGCAGGTGCAATCGTACGGTGCCGACTTCGAACGTGGGTTCGTCACCGATGCCGAACGGACCGAGGACGGACGCTTCCGACTTTCGACCGGCAACGGCGATATCCTCACGGAGCGGGTTACACTTGCGACCGGGTTCTCCGACGAGCGTCCCGACCCACCCCTTCCCCGGACTGGCCGCGGTCTACACTGGTGTCTTCACTGTGACGCGTACATGTTCGTCGACGAGCCGGTGTACGTGATGGGCCACGGAACGTCGGCAGCCTACGTCGCGATGATCATGCTCAACGTCACCGACGAGGTCGACCTGCTGACCCGCGGTGAGGATCCGACGTGGAGCGAGGAGACGGCGAGGATGCTCGCGAACCATCCGGTCGACGTACTCCACGAGGACGTGACGGGCATCGAGAAGGACCCCGATTCGGGCTGGCTGGAGGCCTTCGAGTTCGAGGACGGGACACGCCGGGAGTACCGCGGTGGGTTCCCCATGTACGGCTCCGACTACAACACCGACCTCGCCGAGTCACTCGGCTGTGAACTGACCGACGACGGCACGATCGACGTCGACGACCACGGCCGGACGAGCGTCGAGGGCGTGTTCGCGGTCGGCGACGTGACGCCGGGACACAACCAGATCCCGGTCGCAATGGGACAGGGCGCGAAGGCGGGGCTTGCGATTCACAAGGAGCTCCGTACGTTCCCACGGTCGGCTGCCGATATCGAACGCGACGGCCCCGTAACCGAGGCGGACGTCCCCGCTATCTCCCCCGAGTTGCTCGCGACCGCGATCGCCCACGAGGGACACGCGGGTGGCCCGAGAGACGCACCGACACCGCCGACAGCGGACGACGACTAACCCCGTCGACTTCCCGGCTACTGCTCGGGTTTTGGCGTATCGAAGTAGTCCAGCATGTCGAGGATCGCGCCGAGAAGGAAACTGATGACGGCGACGACCAGAACGGCCGCCGTCAGGAGGTTCGAGATCGGCTCGGGGAGCGTAAGCTGGAACGCGGCGACGAACACACAGGTGATGATCCCGACGGTCAGCAGAAAGGAGCCCGCGTTGGGGTCCTCGCCGGTGATGAACACGATATCATCGAGGAATGTCGACCCACCACTGGCCTCTTCCTCGGTGAGCTGCCCCTCGCTCTCGGAGACGGGTTCGTCGTTCATGAATCACCAGCACCGGCGTTCTTTTCTTGCACGGCTTTATGGACGATCCCGACCAGGTGCGAGACCCAGAGGCCAGCGGTGAAGCCAAACAGCGTCCCGACGAGCGCGACCTGTGTCAGTTCGGCCAGCGGTGCCACGGCGGCGAGCAGACACAGTCCCCCGAACAGGATCATCAACGCGTACTGGACGCGGGTGTCCATATCGATCTTCCCGAGCGACTGCGACAGGCTTGTGCTCATTACTGATATTCGTTAGCATCTATAGAATCATAAGCGTACAGGCCTGTTCAGCGGTCCGGGTCGGAGACGCGTTCCCCCCGAGGGTGACGAATCCGATCATTAGCACAGCAAGAGCCAGAACGGATCAGATATCGAGATCAGGTCGACGATCCGCCGTCGAGTTCGCGCTGTAACTCATCGAGGAGCTGCAACGCCTCCAGCGGTGTCGTATCGGCGAGGTTCACGTCTCGAAGCGTCGCGAGGGCTGTGGCGTCGGCATGTCCACCGTCTCCGATCGCCGCCGACTCGCTGACTGCAGCGGAAACGCCGTCCGATGCGGGCGGTTCGGCCGATGAATCGTTCGAGTTCCCCCGGTGCCCGTCGAGTAACTCCCGAGCACGTTCGACGACTCCCGCGTCGACACCGGCCATACTGGCGACCTCGACACCGTACGAGGCCGTCGCCGAGCCCTCGGAGAGTTGATGATCGAACGACACTTCGTTGCCCGTCCGTCGCGCCGCGAAGTGACGGTTCACAACCCGCGGGAGTTCCCCGGCCATCTCGGTGAGTTCGTGGTGATGTGTGGCAAAGAGGGTCGTAGCCCCGATCCGGTCGTGGACGTGCTCGGTGACCGCCTGTGCGATGGCGAGACCATCCGTCGTGCTGGTTCCCCGACCGACCTCGTCGAGCAGGACGAGCGAGCGATCGGTCGCCGAGTCGAGGATTTCGGCGAGTTCGGTCATCTCGACCATGAACGTCGATTTCCCGCTAGCGATGTCGTCGCTCGCGCCGACGCGAGTGAATACCCGATCGACAAGTCGCAAATCCGCGTGTTCGGCTGGGACGAAACTGCCGATCTGTGCGAGCACGACGATCAACGCGACCTGTCGCATGTACGTCGACTTGCCGGACATGTTGGGGCCGGTAAGTATGGTAACGACGGCTTCGTCGTCGAGGCGGGCATCGTTCGGGACGAACTGTTCCTCGGTACGCTCGACGACCGGGTGGCGACCGCCCTCGATCTGGATCCCGTCGCCGTCCAGTTCGGGACGGCTGTAATCGTGCTGGGCTGCGACCGTGGCCAGCGAGACGAGCGCGTCGAGTTCGGCGATCCGTTCGGCGACCGCCTGCACCCGTGCGGACTCGGCGGCCACATCAGCGCGCACCTCCGTAAACAGCCGATACTCCAGATCGTCGGCGCGCTCCTCGGCGCTGATGATCTCGTCCTCTCGGGCTTTGAGTTCGGGCGTGACGAACCGTTCGGAGTTCTTCAGGGTCTGTCGACGCTGGTAGTTTTCGGGTACCGCATCGAGATTCGGGTTCGTTACCTCGATATAGTAGCCATGTACCGAGGTGTGGCCGACCTTCAGGGAGTCGATCCCGGTGCGCTCGCGCTCGCGGGCTTCGAGGTCGTCGATCCACGCTTTCCCCTCACGTTCAGTCGCCCGGAGATCGTCGAGGTCCGCGCTGTACCCCTCGTTGATAAGCCCCCCTTCGGTAACCTCCGTCGGCGGATCGGGACGGATCGACGTCCCGATCAGATCGCGAACATCCTCCAGTTCGTCGAGGTCCGAACGCAGGTCGGCCAGTGCGTCGGTCTCGACACCGTCGAGCGCCGCCCGGAGTTCGGGAACGATGTCGAGCGTATCCTTGAGCGAGCGGAGGTCGCGGGCGTTTGCGCGCCCCCGTGCGACCCGAGAGATCAGCCGCTCGATGTCGTAGACGTCACGGAGCAGGTCACTCAGTTCCTCGCGGCTCCGGAGCTCGCCGACGAGTTCCTCGACGGCGTCGTGACGCCGTTCGATCTCCTCCCGGTCGATCAGCGGCCGCCGAAGCCAGTCTTTCAGCTCCCGGCTCCCGAGCGCGCAGGCAGTCTTGTCGAGGACGTCGACCAGTGCTGGTCCGGCCCCATCGTGGGCACTCCGGCGCTCGAACAGTTCGAGGCTCCGGATCGCCACTCTGTCGAGCACCATGTACTCCTGTGGATCGTACCGGGTGAGGTGGTTGATGTAATCGAGCGTGGCGTCCTCGCTCGCTTCGGCGTCGTCTATGGGCCCTGTTCCCTCGTCGGTATCTTCCGCTGCGTGCCGGGCGAACGTGTCGGGGGCGAGTTCGGTGTGTTTCCCGCCACGGGTGTACTCGGCGTACGAAAGCAGTGCACCGCAGGCGCGGACTTCCACGTCCCCCGCGAGCAGGCGGTCCGTGTTACCGAAGTACGCGCAAACTTGCTCGCGGGCCTGACCGTGGTCGAAGGTCCGCTCGTCGTGTGGCGTGACCATACAGCCATCGGGGAACGGATCGGCGTCGGCGTTCGGTCCGACGATCGCTTCCTGTGGGTCGAACCGACTGATCTCGTCGCGGAGTGCAGCCTCAGAGCCGACGGCAGTCGCGTAGAAGTCGCCGGTTGAAACGTCGAGCAGCGCGAGGCCGTACTCCCCACCGTTTGCGGTCAGCGCGGCGACGAAGTTGTTGTCATCGGTCCTGAGCAGTTCGTCCTCGGTCAACGTCCCGGGCGTGACGATGCGCGTCACCGCGCGGTCGACGACGCCCGACACCTGTGAGGGCTCCTCGACCTGATCGGCAACGGCGACCCGGTACCCGGCGTCCAGTAGCGTCTCGATGTACGATTCGGCGTTGTCGATCGGAATCCCGGCCATCGGGTAGGTGCCGGTCGAATCCTCGCGCTTGGTCAATGTTATTTCCAGCAGGCGTGAGATAGCTTCGGCGGCCTCGCAGAAGGCCTCGTAGAAGTCGCCGACCTGAAACAGCACGAGTGAGTCCTCGTACTCCGAACAGAGCTCGTAGTACTGCGAGAGCATCGGCGTCAGCTCGTCGTTCCGCTCGGCCATCTTCTCGGGCGGTCCAAGCGCCGCGTCCATACGTAAGGCCGGTGGCTCCGGGCAAAAATACTCTCCGTTCTACCGCATCCGGGCAATGCCCTCCTCGAAGACGACCCGATTGGGCACGATGAACTCGGCGTCGTCGTTTTCGATCCGCGTAGTCAAAAGCGTCATCTCCTGAACGATGCCCTGTCGGTCGCCGATCCGGACCTCGTCACCGATCCCGTAGGGCTGGTTGAGCAGGAGATACATCCCCGCGGCTCCCGACGAGAGGAAGTCCTTGAACGCCAGCCCACCGATCAGGACGACGCCGAAGACGTAGACGGTCAACAGGACGAGCAGGGCAGTCGTGTTGACACCGACCTGACCCAGCGCGATCAACAGGGCGATGTAGAGCACGCTGTACTTGACGATCAGCGGGAGGATATTGACTTCGGGAAGTTTGACGTTTTTGAGCCGTTCGCCCACCGCCAGTTCGGCCTTGTCCGCGAGGATGAAGCCGGCGATCATCACAAGGACAGCGATGAACAGCCGTGGGACGAACTCGGCCACGCTGAACCAGAACGTCGGCGCGTCGAAGATGCCGGAGATGTGGATCGCGGTCAGAATTGTGACGCCGTAAATGAACCACGAGGTGACGCGTGCGATGAGCGAGACGGTCGAAGTGCCGATACTCCGCGCAGTGCGCTCGAAGGGCGTCCCCTCGACGGCGTCACCGATCCCCGCCGTCATGAGGATCTGCTTGTTGACCCGGCCGACCGCGACGCCGAGCAACAGACCCAGAACCAGCACCAGCAGCCCGAGTACGATCGGTTGCTGAAGGAGGTGGCTGACCTCGAGCAGCGTCTGGTCGAACATCTCAGTAGTTCTCCGGATCGATCTCCAGAATCAGTTCGCCGCCCTTGAATGCCCGGACAAGACCGTCGCTCTCGCTCAGTACGATAGCGGTCGCGTTTGTGTCACGAGTGATCGCCCCGGCGGCCATGTGTCGGGCACCGAGCCCCTTCGGGATATCGACGCCTTCCGCGGCGGGTTCGAGGTACCGATAGGCGCTGACGATCTTCCCGGCGTCGCTGATGACGAAGGCTCCGTCGAGCCGGGAGAACTCCTTGAGCATCACGGTTACGATCGGATCGCCAACGTGGACGTGGGACTTCTCGAAGGGGTTGTAGCTGAGCGGGCGGGACTTGTTCATTACCTTACCGGCGTCGCCGACGACGAACAGTGCACCGACTGGTTTACCCTTCTGTCCTTTCTGCCCCAGCTCGATCGCCACCTCGAACACTGCCCGGATCACCGACGGCTCCGCCCGGGACTGGGTAAATAGGTCGTAGATCCCCGAGTTCTCACCGGCGCTCGCCCGGACACGAGCGACCGTGTCGATATCGTCATCCGAGAACAGTTTCGCCCCACAGAGCAACTCGTCACCCTCCTCGACGATGTCATCGTCGAGTGCTCCCTCGATGGCGAAGGTTAGTTGGTCGGCGACATCCTCGAACGCCAGCGGGAGTTCGACGAACCGGTCCGCGCCGTGCTCGTTGTCCGGTGCGGCGACGATAACGTCGAGATCCTCCAGATCAGTAAACGTCTTGTAGTACGAACTGCTCGGCGAGAACAGGACGATCCCGTCCGCGTCGGTAAAGAGGTCCCCGAATAACTCACTGACATCCGACATTGCTCGTACCCACTCCGCGTGACGGCAAAAGGTTTTGGTCACGAGAGGCCGTGCCCGTGTCGGTCTCGGCGATCGATCGAACTCAATCGATTCAAGTTCCGCCGTTCACAAAGTCCGGTATGACCGACGACTCACGAGAGCACGTGCTTCCCGATAGCGACGAAGAACTGGAGACCGCAGATGTCGAGGGGTTCGATTTTACCGGCGATATCACACTCGATACCGTACTCGGCTCGTACGAAACGACCGGCTTTCAGGCGACGGCACTCGCCGAGGCCATCGATATCGTCGAGCGTATGCAAGACGACGACGCGACGATCTATCTCACCTGCACCTCAAACATCGTCTCGTCCGGTCTGCGCGAGGTCCTCGCCGCGCTGATCCGCGAGGGACACGTCGACGTCCTGATCACCACCTCGGGCTCGCTGACCGAGGACGTTATCAAGACGGCCAGGCCGTTCAAGATGGGAAAGTGGGACGCCGACGAGGCCAAACTCCGCGAAAAAGGGATCAACCGACTGGGCAACATCTACGTCCCCTCGGATCGGTACGTCTGGCTCGAAGAGTACCTCTATGATTTTTTCGACGACTTCTTCGCCGAGGAGCCAGTCCGGACGCCGACCGACTTCGCCGCCGAACTGGGTGCGACACTCGACGACGAAAACTCGGTGCTAAAACAGGCCGCCGACAACGACGTGCCCGTTTTCTGTCCCGCCCTGACTGACGCCGAGGTCGGCAACTTCCTCTACTACTACCGCCAGCAGGCCGCGGAAGATATCGGCATCGAGATTCTGGAGGACTACGAATTGCTGATCGAGGACGGCATGCTTGCGGACACGACTGGCCTGATCGCGCTCGGCGACGGTGTCCCGAAACATCACGCAATCATGACCAATCTGTTCCGCGGCGGTGCCGACTACGCAGTCTACGTCTCCACGGGTATGGAGGGCGACGGGTCGCTCTCTGGCGCACCGCCGGAGGAGGCAGTCTCGTGGGGCAAAATAAAGAACGCCGACAAGAACTACACGCAGGTCGAGGCCGAGGCGACGCTCGTCGTCCCGCTGTTGGTCGCGCAGGCGTTCGAGTTCTGATCGGGAAACACCTTTTTATCCCCGCCTGCTACTATCAGTCATGATATCGCTCGACGAGGCAGTGACGGCACGGTTGGAATCGCACGGCGAACGCTTCGAGGTGCTCGTCGATCCTGACGCCGCCCTCTCGATCAAGCGCGACGACTTCGAGGGTGACCTGGAGGACGTCATCGCTGCTGAAGACGTCTTCGAGAACGCCAGCCGCGGCGACCGACCTGCAGAGGGCGACCTCGAGGAGGTCTTCGGCACGACGGAGCCACTGGAGATTATCCCCGAGGTCATCAAACGCGGGGAGATCCAGATCACGGCCGACCAGCGCCGCGAGATGCAAGAGCGCAAGCACAACAAACTGGTCAACCAGATCACGCGCAACGCGGTCAACCCGCAGATGGACGACGCGCCTCACCCGCCGGATCGAATCGAGAGCGCGCTCGAAGACGCCGGGTTCAGCGTCGATCCGATGGAACCCGTCGAAGAGCAGATCGACGACGCGCTTGACGCCCTGCGCCCGGTTATCCCGATCCGGTTCGACGAGGTGACCGTCGCTGTACAGGTCCCTCCTGATCACGCCGGCAGCGCACAGTCGAAACTCCGTGGGTTCGGCGACTTGGAACGCGAGGAGTGGCAGGCCGACGGCTCGTGGATCGGCGTCCTGACGTTCCCGGCCGGACTCCAGAACGAGTTCTTCGACCGCGCAAACGAGGTCACAAGCGGCGAGGCCGAAACACAGATTATCAGGGACGAGGACGACATCAAGACACGCTAGATCACTCCCAGCTGGCATCGAAGTTGTCGTTCTGGGATCCTATGCGTGTTGTCTACTGCCTATTGGAGTTGGCAATGCCCAATAGGCTTAACTGACCGTGGAATAAACACAATACCATGGGGTCGCGCGATCGCAACGAGCAGGGCGAATACGCCGAAACGCTAACCGAACAACGGGTCCTTGGGGTGTTCGAACGCGTCGATGGACCGGTGATTACGTCGAGCGACGTCGCGGACGCACTCTCGTGTAGCACAGAAGCCGCACGGCGCAAACTGTCGGGGCTATACGAGCGCGGGGTGCTCGGTCGGCGTAAAACTGGCCGGACGCTGATTTACTGGCTGGTCGAGGAGGGGGAAACGAACCCGATCGATCCCGACGATCCGTTCTTCGCTATCGAACCAGCCAGGGACGGCGGTCCCGGTGATGTCGCCGCGAACGTTGATGAACACCTGTACGACGATGTCTGAACCGCGCCCACCGCGGCCGCTGTTTCTGGACACGGGTGCACTGTATGCCCGATTCGATGCCGACGACGAACGACACGCTCCCACACAGCGTCTGTTCGAGCGGATCCGCTCGGGCGAGCGTCGGTTCCGTCCGCTGTACACGAGCCGGTTCGTTATCGGCGAGCTAGCGACGTTGCTGGAACGGAAAACGACACATTCCGATGCCGTCCGTGCGGTGAACGCAATCCGGGAGTCAGAGGCGGTTCTGATTCTTGACCTGAACGACGAGGGGTTCGACCGCACTTGCAAATCCTTCGCCAAGTACGACGATCAAAGTATTTCCTTTGTCGATCACACGACGGCAGTTCTCGCGGCCGAATATGAAATAGAGTACGTGTTCGCCTTCGACAGTGACTTTGAGACGCTAGGGTTGACGAGGGTTCCGGAAGGGTAGATCACCCGCGCCGATAACCGACCCAGAAGCCGCCGACAAAGCCCGCACCGATCGATAGCGTCGAGATGATGGGCACGATCCAGCCCGGATCCTGTACCTGGTCCCGCGTTGCAATCAGCCCGTACGTGAGTCGATCATAGTCGACAATCACGATCCCTTTCGATTCCAGAAAGCGAAATGCGGCTAGCTGGACGCCGATGATTACCGCCAGTAGCTTTGCGATCCGCTTCGTGGCGTAGCCGATGATCCCGCCAATCAGCGCGCCGCCGCCGAACTCTATGGCCAGTTGCTGGGCCTCGATCTCCATACAGAAATGGAGGTATGCCAGATGTAATAAACGCTTTGTGGCAGCTATCCGGACAATATTTTCAAGCATCTCGCTGACCAAGGTCGCGGTATGGATACCAGACCGCTCGGGACGACCGGCGAGGAAGTCAGTTCGATCTGTCTCGGCCCGATGATCTTCGGCACCAGAGTCGACCGCGAGACGTCGTTCGAGCTACTCGATCGGTACTACGACGCTGGGGGGCGCTTTCTCGACACCGCAAACAACTACGCGACGTGGATCGAGGGCTACGACGAGCCACAGAGCGAACCATTGCTTGGCGACTGGCTCGACGAGCGAGACGTCCGTGAGGAGATGACCATCGCGACGAAACTCGGCTTCAACTACGGCGAGACACCCCAGAGCCTCGCGCCGGAGATCGTCGAGCAGGAGATCGCTGGCAGTCTCGACCGACTCGGGATCGACCAGATCGACCTGCTGTACGCTCACGTCGACGACTTCGATACGCCACAGGAGGCGACGATGCGAGCGTTCCAGCGAGCCATCGATGCCGGACACGTCCGTCACCTCGGGGCGAGTAACTTCCTCGGGTGGCGACTGGCGCGAGCGAACCGGATCGCCGAGGAACAGGGGCTGACGCCCTACCAGTGTGTCCAGCCACGCTTTTCGTACTACACCCCGAACCGCGGCGCTGATTTCGGTGGGCAGGTGAAAGGAACCGACGAGTTACTCTCCTATGCCGCCCACGACGATCTCACTGTTCTGCCGTACTCACCGACCCTGAGCGGCTGTTACGGCCGTGAAGACCGCGGAGTCCCCGAGGGCTACGTCAACACCGAGAACCGGGTCAAGCGCGATATCGTCGAAGATATCGCTGACGAGAAGGGGTTGAACGGCAATCAGGTGGTCCTCGCATGGCTGCTCAACCGGGACCAGCCCACAGTCCCGATTATCGGCGTCAGCACGCGGGAACAGCTAGACCAGAACCTCGGTGCTCTCAATGTCGAGTTCACAAAGGATGAGCGCCGTCGGCTCGATTCGATCGAGCGGATGGGTATCTTTCCGTGGCGTGAGTGATCTTTCGGATCTCCACAGTTCGAAACCGGGAGAAGGCGAGCGGGTTGGATGCTCCGACTGGGATTCGAACCCAGGTCATTGCCGTGAGAGCGCATCCTTAGCCCATCTGACATATTCTCGCTCTCGTCCATCTTATCCTCCTGAAACGGCCGTTTTCAACCGTGTAGGGAATCATACGTGTCGGAAACGGATAAGGAACCCAGTTAATTGCCCGTGAGGACTCCCCGACTTATCTGAACCACTCTGTGTACGGTTGGACCATCTCAAGATGAGTGCCCTCGACCTACAAAAAGAGGCAACGAACTGGGATCGCTAATCTGCCGATCTTTTTTATAAACATCCGGTTGTTTTCAGGGTTGGTGGTCTGTTGAACGTGTTTTGACCGCATTTCTTTATAAGTACTCGTCAGTTCAACTAAACCGGTTATAATTCGCGTCCATTGGATCGAAATATCTACCATTCGTTCTATCGACCTCGCAGGAGATATTATAGAGGTTTGGCAGATCGGGGGATCAGCTGCTCTACCAAAACAGAACCGACGACAGGTAATGAACCACGAGTACAAGCGAAATCTTTCGCACAAAAACCGCTCAATTCCCCTGGTTGAGCCCGAATGTTAAGATACCTCATGCATATACTGTTGGATGAATGGGTCTACCAACAGTACAACGTGGGGCGAAAGATGACGGCTGATCGGACGTGTCAGTGGCACGCTATCGACGACTGGTGGGAACAAGCAAGTATCTCAAATACGGAGACGGTCGTTGGCCTGCAAGCCCTGTTCGAAACGCTGAACGAGTACTGGTGTGACAGTCCAGCCTGTTTCGATCGAGACCCTCTGTGCGCCGAATGGAGTGACGACGGGCCACTCCGCACCGCACAAGAAGAAAATTGGTCGCAATGGCTCGCACACCTGTGTAATACCGCCCCGTCGAGCTTCATCACCGATCTGTTTGGCGTCTCAACCACTGAATCACCTACTCGCGTTCAGTGTGAAGTTCCACTCAACTCGGACAAGACACACGACCGTCGAGCTGACATTCTCATACAGTACCCTGACACCGGAATCTCGATTGAGGTAAAAATCGATGACGAAAACTACGCGAAAACCCCGGACACTGCTCGGCTCATCGAACACCACGACCAGAGACGAACCTGGGATCACTATTTGTTGCTCCCGGCTACCAACCACGAGGCGCTTCGAGCAACTACTGGGCCCCAACTCGACGACAGAGAGACTCGCTCAATCCTTCGAGGCATGCAGCCTGATGAGCCTGATGTCACCGTCCTGTACTGGCGAGACATCAGCCGCAGTCTGCGGCAGACACTTCTCACAGACGCGACCGCGACACCACATTGGCAAGCGAGCGCGTACTCACTTATCACTATCATCGAAACCGTTCTCTGTCGGTTCGCGCCTGCCCCTCTCATCACGAACGCTGTATCCGGAACCACCGGGTTCGCAAAGCAGACACGGCTCCGAAACACGCCGCTCACTGAACAGTACGCCTACCTCACCGCTATCCACACCAATGAATGACGACATCATTACGACTGGCATCCAATCGGATCGATACCTGAAAGCCCGGCAGCTCGCCCACGACTTCGAATCCACGCTTCTCGACACACTCGAAACGACCGGCCATGAAATGCTGCGTAGCGGCGGGTACGCCACTGACGTTACTTTCAGCAACAAAGCACTCGGCCCTGAGCACACCGCGACGCTTGCCACGATCCGTACCGAAGTACCACTCAAACACGCTGACATTCCCGACACCAATACGAAACTCAATGTCGGTGTCGAATGGGTCACACCGGACACAATTGACGATGCACCAGCAGACGATGATGCGTACGCGTACGTCCAGTACAAACTCCAGCACGGCTCCCAAGGGGTGTACGATACCGTCCGCAACGCCACTACTACCGACGACTCGTGGCCCGATATTCGATTCTACGACGACCAGTGGTACAGCCCGCAAAAACACGCCCCAGGAATCGTCGCCATGCCCCTCACGGATTCTAAAGACATCAACGATCACCTAACGACACTCCAGCACCACTTCATCGATGTCTACGCCCCAACTCAGCGACAACGATAGCCCTCAGAAGTGAGAAGTGCTGGAATCGACTGCTGCGGTATTTCCACAACCCATCTATCCCACACGGATTCGGCAGCGATCTTCTCCGGGAGTTCATCGAAGCAGAAAGCGATGCTACATGGTTCCTATATACGATACTTGACGATGTTTGCGAGCATCAACACCGAAGGCAATCTCGACGAACGCGTCACAACACCTACGATTTGAGGGCAAGAGACTCTTCAACAAGATATTTTGCTGGATATCACCTATTTTCTTCGTAGATTTCCACGTGAGCGGTCTCATCGACGTTGTTTTGCACCATGACGCTCCATGTCTCCCCGTCGCCGGATAGCGCGCCGATCGCGGGACCAACGTCGTACGACTCCTCCCAGAGTACGCCCTCTGCTTCGACGACGTGCACCTCGCCATTGATCCGATCAGCCGCAATAGCGCGGTCACCATCGTTGCTTACACTGACGTCCTCGTCGGCCCATCCGCCAATTTCCGCAGTCCATACTTCATCACCAGTCTCGGCGTCCAGTGCTTGGACTGTGTCGTCGATTTCGGCACTCACAACCGTGCTTCCATCACCGGAAAGCTTGACCCAGCCGCCATACTCGTCGGTTTCCCAGACGATTTCGCCGTCGAAATCAAGGACGATGATTTGCCGATCATCAGTACCGGCGACGACGAGCTCGCGGTCAGCATCGACGTGCGCGGAGAGGACATCCTCCTCGGTTTCGTGCAACCACTGGCGTTCACCCTCGTCGTCATAGAGCATGATTCCCGGCGTCCCAGTACGATCGAGTGCATCAACCCAGTAATGAGCGCCGCCAACCGCGATGTGATTGCCGTCGTCGGTAATGTCGACGCTAAGCGCGGAAGCGTTTTCCAGCGGACTCTCCCACTCAATCCCGTCCTCGCTGGTGAGACCGACACTACCAATCCCCTCCGTGGGATGTGAGACGGAGGCGATCAGTTGTTCGTCAGGGACCATCGCTATATCCCAGATACCCGGATGCTCGTAGAGAGGTCCGGTACCGGCGGGTAACTCCATTGGCCCGTACAGATACCCGTCCATCCATGCGAGCGCAGCGGTGTCGATTTCGTCTTCTACTTGAATGTGGGAAACGGCTGATCCGGCATCAACGGGAAGGAGGTCGCTATCTCTGGCTCCGCCGTAGCTGACGATATCTCCGGTGGAAAGGCCAAATAACACCCATTCGCCGCTGTTCGAGACGTCGGTGACAAGACCGGGATCGCCGTACGTCTCGTCGATCACCTGTTCGATACCATCTTCCTGAATCCCTGTACGGCGTAAGGATTTCACTCCCTGTTCGGTTGCACTCGTGACCCCCGCCAGGGACCCGCCAGCCAGTGCCGAAAGCACCGTCCGACGTGAATGGACTTTGGATCGTAGCATGCGCTATCTCACCACACCCGTCTGCAAAAGGTATCGTTCGAGGTACTTGTGAATACTTCGTACATACGAATAGCCACTGAGGTGTCTAGAAGTAAGCCAGGAGCAACAGAACTTGGTGCAGATTATTTATTCTGTTGCGACCCAGATTGATTAGCGTAAGTATCGATCGCTCACCCGACGTGGTAGTTTCTTTGCGTTTGATTAGTCATTGGGACTGCACAGCGCATCGCATACCACCGTGTTAAACGATGTCAATAAAAGGTAACGCGATAATACGATGACGCTGGTTTTCATATGTGACTGTTATTCCGGACCGAATTACCATTCGATTTCAATACAAATCCACGTAGAGTAGTAGAGATATTTGAGATTATCTCTTATATTTTTAGATTCACCATCGTAAACGGTCTCTCTCTTTTAGAGGCTTCCGATCCGTACAATGGTCTCATGCCAATTGACCCAACACGACGACAGATCCTACAGGGAGTTGCAGGAGGCGGTTTAGCGGCGAATACCGGTGCTATAACGGCCTCCGGTAATCCCGTCAACGAACACGCAGGTGAGTACAACGTCGGAACGCTTTCGGACGACGGACGGCAGGAAGCTGAAGATCAAGCGGACGAGGTCATCCGAGTTCTCAGCCTCGAAAGCGAGCAAATCGTCGTCGGAGTGTACGACCCGGAGTCAGTTTCCGAACTTCGGAATCACTCGGACATCGAATTCGTCGAAGAGAACGAGACGATTTCTCTCCCCGAACCTCCAGAAGAAGGGCCTCCGGACGGCGAAGAGGCCGAACAAGTCGAGGAGGAGGAAGGAGTCACAATTAAAGACGAAGAAGAAGCGAGAGAGGACGGTCGAGCAGTAGAAGAAGAGGGTGAGGCCCAACCAGAACTACTCACCGGGCGGTATACGTACGCTGCTGAACGGATTGGTGTCCCCGAGGCTCACGACAGAGGTGAGAGGGGGGAGGGAGCGCATATTGCGATTATTGACACCGGTATAGAGAGCACACACTTCGATTTAGAGGAGAATCTTGGTGAGGGACTAGCAATCACCGAATGTCAGGAGGCGGATTGTAATGAGCCGTGGGATGACGCTGCTACCCACGGAACGTGGGTTGCAGGGGTCGCTGCCGCCGCAGGTAATGGAATAACCGGAGTGGCACCCGAAGCAACGATTCATGCAATTCGGGCAGGCGGTAACGATGCATCAGAGTATTTTCCTAGAGACCAAGTTGCAGAGGGAATAATCTGGGCAACCGATCAGGGGTATGACATTGTAAATATGAGCCTTGGATCACAGGAGAATCCGCCTTTAATACTCGAAAGGGCAATTCAATACGCGTACGACAACGGGGTGCTAATCGTTAGTAGTGCAGGGAATGCGGGCCCGTGTACTGATTGCATCGGATCACCCGGTGCCGGAAGTACTGAAATAGCGGTCGGTGCTTCAGGTCTCCTCTCTCCATTAGCTTCGTTCTCGTCTACCGGTTCAGAGATTGAGTTGGTTGCGCCTGGCCAGTATGTTCGTACGTCAAATAACGGGTTGTTCTTCCAGATTTGGTGGGGTCACGGAACCTCAATCGCTGCACCGTTCGTTAGTGGTGTGGCTGCGTTGCTGATGAGTAATGGATTCTCAAACGAGGAGGCAAGGACCCGGATGCAAGAAACAGCTGAGGACATTGGGCTTTCGGAGAACGAGCAGGGATATGGCCGGGTAAACGCCCTTGCAGTGCTCGACGATCCATTGGTTAGGACGAATTTGGTCGAGGATGTCGAAAACGAATCCGCTACGTTACGCGGTGAGTTAGTATACCTCGGGTCCGAAGGCTCCGCGGAAGCATTCTTCCAGTATCGTGAACAGGGAGACGAGGAGTGGGAGCGAACTTCTACAGAATCTCACACCGAGGGCGTCGAATTCGACACAACGGTTGATGATCTACAACCGGGAACCGACTACGAATATCGCTTGGCCGCTTCTGCCGAAGAAAATTCTGATCATCTACTTGATACTGGTGACGTACAGAGTTTTTCGACGCCGCAGGAGGGAACGGCCAGTAACGGCCCATACCTGCTTGCCTTCATCACCGACGCCGATGCGAGCCGTTCCGATTACCGGTTCGTCGCTGAAGGAGAGATCGATCCGGTCGAAGACGGGTACGAGAGTCCGTCCGGAAACGAAGTCCGATCGGTTAGTAATTACTCCGTCGAGTCAGAGACAGCGGACACGTGGGTCGCGGAGGGTCACACAGGAAACGGGTACGGCGATCTGTTCCAAGTTCACGGACCCATTGCGAACGTGACGGTAGACGACGAAGACGCGATGTGGGTTGAACTCGACGAAGAAGAGATCGACCCGGACGACCTTCGAGATGAGACCGGTGCAGAGTCCGACCTCGTAGCGTTCGTCAGCGAGTCAGACGCTGATGAGGCAGAATACTTCTTCGCCGCCGAAGGTGAAATGATCCCCCTCGAAAAGGGGTACGATAGCCCGTCCGGTAACGAAGTCCGTTCGGTAAGCAACTACGACGTTGAACACGAATCAGGGGATACGTGGACCACGACGGGAGATACCGGGAACGGCTTCGGAGATGCGTATCGAGTGTACGACTCGGTTACCGACGCAAAAATCGCTGACACCGATCAGATGTGGCTGGAGCGCAACCGGGAGGAGGTCGAGCCGGATGAGATAATCGACGCAGATCCAGAGTTTACGGAAGTCGCGTTCATCTCTGAGCCTGATGCTGGACAAGTCAATTACGAATTCACCGCTGACGGCGAGATTATCCCTGCGGAAGTCGGTTTGGAAAGTCCCTCCGGAAACCCCGTTCGATCAGTGAGTAACTTCGAGATTCAAGAAAATGAAACGTGGTCCGCCGAAGGTCACACCGGCAATGGCCACGGCGACCTATACCGAGTCTACAGTGACGTCGAAGAAGATCGAATCAGCGTTGACCAACCGGACGAAATGTGGGTCGAAATCGACGGTGACGAAGTTGGCGTGGGCGAGAATGATATCGAGCAGGTGAATCCCGAGACAGAACTCACAATTGAACCGGAAACATCGGTCCTTTTCGAAGCGACAGTCCCTGATTCTGTAGATATCGGGAGTGTTCAGTGGGACTCAGATGACGGCGTGTCCTGGGGCAGGGGAGATGTGATCACGAGCTATCTCCAAGGAGAGTACACCGACTACGCGACAGAATGGTTGACATTTGATGACCAAGGCACCTACGAAGTAACTGCGTCTCTCCCAGACGATAGCGATTATGAAGGAACGAGTACGTGGACCGTGACAGTCGAGGAAGGTGGAACTTCCCCACCTCAGATCGAGAACATCGAAACTGACCCGCCGGCTGAAGATGGTGTCCTCTACGACGAAATGGTGGAATACAGTGTCACAGCTGAAGACCCAGAAGGCGATCTCGACCGAGTGATATGGCAAGAAACAGATAACGAGGTTACGCTTCCGGATGTCTCTGATCTGTCTGGTGAACGGGACAGCAGTTCGTTCGAAGTTGTCGCAGGAGATTCGTTCTGGCTTCGACGAGGTGGCGGGTTTCCGGTGCTTGCGGTCGTCGTTTCAGAAAATGGTCTCATAGCCGACGATACCGTTGACAGTCCAGCGGCCAGAACTCCCTTCGAGGTCTCGATCGAAGATACTAACGAGCCGGTTGAGCCAGGTGAAACATTATCCATTACAGTTGAAGTAGAAAACCAAAGCAGCGATCAGCCCCTTGGAGTAGCCGAACAAGTACAAGAAATCGAGTTGGATGTCAATGACGAGTCTGGTGTTGATTCTGAGTCTGTTGAACTTAGAGGAGAAGAACCTACCGAGGTAACACTGTCGTACGAGGTTGGCCCTAACGAAGAGGGTGACCTAGAAGTAACAGTCCGCAGCCGAGATGATGAGGAATCCGTGACGATCGACCTCTCAGAAGAAATCGAGACAGAGGAGGAGGACGAAATTGAGGAAGAAGATGAAGTCACCGATGACGAAGACGACGAGGATGAGGGAGACGATGACCAAGATGAAGACGGGGATACAGATGATGAACCCGAGGAGGAAGATGACGAGGATGAAGACGGGGATACAGGTGATGAATCCGAGGGGGGTAGCGACGATGACGAGGAGGATACAGAGGATGATGACAATGAAGCGAACGATGAAGACGAAGGCGCAGAGGATGACGAAGAGGAGTCCGACGAGGATGGAAATGGTGAGGGAATCCTCTCGCCGACCGTACTCGGTCGTTTAAGATAGTACATCTGTCTCTATTTGCTTAATGATCCTTGTGTACAGGCTGAATTGAGAAACCAATTAATTCACACTTTTTCACGGTGGTGTTGTTGATGTCCGCCATTTCGAAGTCGTAGCAGTCCGTGAGTTGACCGAGTTCAATATCTCAATCCACGAATTGCTCCCACAGCCAGTAACACTCCCGACAGCATGAAATCACGATTTCCTACATCATGACTTCCACCCAGCGAGAAAACCTGAACGCTGTGACTCCTCGCTCATCGAGAGACGAAAGTTCTTATCGCTCCAGGCCGGACCGGCGAAAACGGCGAGCCCGGAGACGTTGTGTCGATAGTAGCCAGCTTAGCGAAAGTGTTCGCTGGCAGGTAGTGATTCTCGGCGAAGATCGTGAACATCGGCCTAGCCTGTTTATGCTCGGCGACGTTGTCGGGGATGTAGTGGTAGGTCAGACTGTTCCACTCACTTAGCGGTGGGAGAATGGGAGAACCGCCGGAACGCAGACGAAGGGTGATTACAGACGCGGTTGCGCTGGTTCGACGCGGTCAAGATCCGGGAGGTCGGCAATGACCAACAGGAACCCAAGCGCGAGACCGATAATCGTGCCTGGCGCGGCGGTGACGTCACCGGAGACAGGATTAATAGTGAACACACCGGTGAGCCCCCAGAACGTACCGACGATCACAGCCCACGCCCCGAGGCCCGCAGCGATGGCGACAGTCCGCTTCGGTGACGGTGGGTAGTTCCCCAGTTTATTTGATGCCGCAGCGGCCGTGTGCTCGACGCGAAGTCGGGCCTGAGTCCACGCACTGATCGGGTCGCCCGCCGCCGGCGACTCATGCGTCAGGTCGTCCTCGTCGCTGCTAGCGGCTTCCAGCTCCGCCTGGATGTCGTCCATGTAGTCGTCGATGACCTTCTGGACGCCCTCATCGCGCTCCTCTTCACGGGCCTCTCGGACGCCTTCGGAGCCGTGTACTAGTTCGTTCCCGAACACGGCGGCGAAGTACGACTGCGCGAATTTGCGGAAGTGATCGCGCTCGGGCTTCGCGGTGAGGTAGTGGAGGTCGATGATTTCCGGGGAGGACACGCCCTGCTCGTCGGC
>LKMJ01000573.1_pt1 | contig 28838 bp, 39 predicted proteins | sample 643391 | NCBI WGS metagenome assembly LKMJ01 (sample SAMN04112250, study PRJNA286221) | soda lake metagenome | biome: soda lake; feature: Kulunda Steppe; material: water; isolation source: sample PL-Br10 brine of Picturesque Lake | place: Russia: Kulunda steppe | collected 2010-07 | reverse complement strand
TGTATGTATGTATGTATGTATGTATGTATGTATGTATGTATGTATGTATGTATGTATGTATGTATGTATGTATGTATGTATGTATGTATGTATGTATGTATGTATGTATGTATGTATGTATGCATGTGTGCATGTATGTATGTATGTATGCATGTCTGTCTGTCTGTCTGTGTCTGTAAAAGGATAATACATCTGCATCATTGATGCGAGAAAAGAAAAGAAAAAGAGAAGAAAAAGAAAAACTGCGCAGGCAGTGAAACCACTCCCTACACCAATTAAGGAAAAGGAGACACGTTGGCCCAAAGAGCCGTGAGTCTCCTCCACCGGGGAGAAGGAAGTACAAATTGATGCAGGTAGCATGAGTATCCTTACAGCTTGTCATGCCTTTAAGTAACCAGCAGCGCAGGGAAGAGTAATCCCTAGAATCCCACTCAGGGCACCCAGAACACATGAAAACCCGCCACAGTAAAAGCATTCACTTGATGCACCCAGAACACATGAAAACCCGCCACAGTAAAAGCATTCACTTGATGCACCCAGCGGCAAAAGGGAGTGGGAACCCAAATGATAACGTTCTCAAGGACTAACTTAAAACCCACTAGGCTACTCCTTGAGCACCCACCTGATGCGCCCAGCCGCAGGGACGTGATCCGCGGAAGGAAGCTCCCACTTTGCTCAAGCTGCTGGCTCCTTAGGGGAGACACTGAGGGGGCTCCACCACGGCCCAGCTTGGGGGGCTCCACCTCCAAACCAGCCCCTGCATTCGTGCATGCAGTTTCACTTCTTCTCTGACACGGTCCATCATCACTTTCATTCATGCCATGCAGCACACCCTCGCATTGCACCTGCACTGCTTCACTTGCTATATCAAGCGTTGTCGTTCAAGAAAGTATACTCAGCGCATGTGCATGCATGCTCATGTGTTGGGTGGCCATTGCGATGTCTATTGAGCTCATACATCAGGAGCAGAAGGGTACATGCAGGTAAAAGATTTTAGCCTCTGCAAACTCGCGTGGCCCTGTTCAGGAACTAGGACGTTTTCTCTAGTAAGCTGCTCTTACATGCACCAGGCAGGCAACCCAAACAAATTTTGCTCCTCTTTCCCTCCCAACCTGTCTCTCTCTCTCTCTCTCTCTCTCTCTCTCTCTCTCTCACACACACACACAAGATGCGTCAAGGTACTTCACTTCCCTCGTCCCTGCAACTCACCCGCCCCATCACTGGAAACCTCGTCCAAGCCGTAACCTTTGACCCCTTCTGTGACGGCCAAGCGAAGGCGCTGGTCAATAATGTCCCGGCACTCTGCAAAGGAATGTGTATGTATGTGTCACGCATGCGTCACGGCACTCAGCAAGGTAAATGTGCAAGCATGGGTACATAGGTCATTGAATTCATCCATGGGCTTGTGCACATGTACGCACACACAGGACAGAACGTGCAAATACTTGTCACTGGCATTTGGTCGTCAAGGAGGCCAGCACACAGGCTCATGCATGCATGACAGCACTTCCAATAACTATGCTTTCTGTGGGTATGGGCAGGCACCTCAACATCCAGTTGGTGTGCTGCACTTGAGATCACATCACTAGCTTGAAAGCTTTAGCCCTTGCTACTCTTTGTTCTTGACCAATGCAGAAGCAAACACGGCTGTAGACACTGTAGATGAATTGATGCTATGGGCTGTGCCATCAAAGGCAATCTTTGGATATCAAGGCTTGTGTGCCCAGCCGAGCTGGCAATCCGTTGGGCTGTGACCTGCTATGGTCCTTTACTGTCCTTTACTGTCTTTTACTTGGCTGAGACCTGCTATGGTCCTTTACTGGCTGTGACCTTCTATGATCCTTTACTGTCTTTTACTTGGCTGAGACCTGCTATGGTCCTTTACTGGCTGTGACCTGCTATGGTCCTTTACTGTCCTTTACTGTCTTTTACTTGGCTGAGACCTGCTATGGTCTTTTACTGGCTGTGACCTTCTATGGTCCTTTACTGGCTGATGCAAGCATGCTCGCAATGGAAGTGCCCATCCTGCTGGGCTTCCTGCCCATCTTGATGGTTACCTGCTCGCAAGGCAAGCTGCTGCGGTTTCGGTAAATCGGCACCTCCAGCTTTGATGCCTTTTATGTGCAGCAGTGCCTCCCAATAATTGGGCACCTCCAGCAGATTGTCACAGGTGTGTGCCTGGAGAGAGTGATGGAACAAGGGGGAGGAATGCAGGTGAAAATTGTTTCCAGAGGAGACACCTGGCAACAGAAGAAGGGGTGGGGGCTCAAGCCTCACCCAACGGGTGCGTTGCCAAAGCAGGCGCGCGTCTAAGGGCCAGAGGGATCTGCACATTGCTTAGAGAACAGGGTGCGCACACACTGAATTGGTCAAGAACACCCCCCCCCCCTTGTAGGCATGGACTATTAACGGAACACCCACCCCCCATGTAGGCGTGGACTATTAACGTACAAACACCAGTCCACACGTTGTAGGCCTGAGACATATGAGAACACCTCTCTGAGCTAACATGCACGGCCAAGTCCATGGGGCATTTGCTTAAGACCAAGAGCATCCCCTGGCTTGACATGCATGAATGCTGTGATGGGATGTGGCGCCAGGACTGACCCGAAAGGATGTCAGCATAACCTCAATCTTGGTGATGAAAAAGAAGGCGCATGAAGGACGCATGCATGATGCTTCCTGACATTGCTTACAAGGTAGCATCTTGCAGAGGCTGACTGACTGGATACACAGACTCTCATGGCCATTCCATGCAGAGGTGGGCAGGCCCAGGGCTCCCTTGAGCAATCTGGCTTCCTGTTTCCCTGTCATGTCCTGCTTTCTTTAACCCCAGAGCCATGAGTCTCCCTTTCCGGGCCACACCACATAGGGACGTAATTTTCACAGCCAGAGCCACGCATGAAGCTTGACATGCAAGGAGATGGCTGGGCGACTGTCCAAAGTAGGAAGGCCTGGAGTAGGAAGCCTAGGAGATGGGCTTCCTACTTCAGGAGATGGCAGGGCAGCTTTCCAAAATGAAAGGTGGTCGCAAATGAGCCGCCAAGAAGGAAAGCCTAAGTTAAGTTAGACTGTGTGCCAAAAGCTGAGAGCAGCGCCTGTCCTCCTGTACTCAGTGGCACACCCGATAGCTCCAGTGCTGAGTAATTCCAGCTTGCGTGTCACAGCCAGCATGCCAGCAGTCACAGGAGCACACTGTAAATGCACGCAGGCGCACCCACCTGCGGCAGCATGCCCAGCTGCTGCCTGTACTCTGCATCGCTGAGTGCCACAAAGGGGCACTCCACTTTCAGGAGCTCGCTGCCGGGGGCTGGCAGGCGCGTGGTGCCCGTGGCAAAGTCAAGAAAGGCTGTCTGCAGCTCGACCGACCAGCAGCTGAGTACCTGTTGAGGGTCAGAATTCAAAGTTTAGGGTTAGGGTGTAGAGTAAGCATTAAGTACATGACGAACCAGCAACATAGCACCTGGGATGCCAGTCACACTGCAAGTAGAGGAGGCTGTGACATGAAGAAAATGCCGAGGTGTTTTTGACGCATGCGGGAGGCTGCTTGTGGCTCTGATTTGTCATGGCTGAAACTGCGGTTGTGCTCTTACAGTTTTTCAGGGTTTCAAATCCCAGGCTTTCAAATGTGCAACCTGTTGCAAACAAACATATGGATGCATGCACAACACCCACGCCCACACCCACCCTCATCCTCACCCTTAAACCCTCGCCCACACAGCACTTGTGCGTATACCTACGCTCCCTCCCACAGACATGAGCTTGCAAATAATTGCTCAAGGATGCACATCACACACAACCACACACACACACGCGCACACACACACACGCACGCATGCGCACACACACACGCACACACCTCCACCAGCAGCTTCCCCCTCCAACACACACGATCATGCATATGTTTGCACAAATGTGCACACACAAACACACAAGCGCGCACGTGCGCACCTCCCACAGCAGCTCCCCCACCACCTCGCCCCCGCCTCCTGGCGACAGCTCCTCATCCATGACCACCCTGAACATGGACCGCATGTCAACAGGCCCTCCATGTGCGTGGATGCCTGCGCGCAAGGAAGCCCGCAAACCAAGCACCTCATACAGTGTGGAGGCATGGCCGGAGAGGGGGCTGTGAGCATGAAGGTCTGGGATTGACATTGCATCCTTAGTCCTAGGAGGCCACCTGTGGGTCAGGCAGGTATGGACAGGACATTCCTGCGCAGAGGGGGCTTCCATAGCAGTGAACCAATTTGCCTCAATCAGGCAGTGCCTCCCTGTTTGGTCCCCACAGAGTCTCCTTGTCCTGCGCAGCAAGGCCAAATAAAAGCGCTCCCCTGTCTCATGTGGCATGCTCCGCAGTGCCCCCCTGTCTTGTGCGGCCCGGCCAAAAGCGCTCCCCTGTCTTGTGCAGCGTGCTCCCCTCTCTTGTGCAGTGTGCTCCCCTGTCTTGTGCAGCGTGCTCCCCTGTCTTGTGGGGCATGGTGCACAGTGCCCCCTGTCTTGTGCCTTGTGCGGCACAGCCCACAGCTTCTCCTGCATGCACGCGCACGCGCACCTTCCGTGCCTGCCACAGCCATCGCTAAAGCCTCCGGCCCTAAGCACCACTTATCCAGCAGCTTGGTGCCCAGCGTGCTGAGCAGCCCCTCCCCCAGTGCTTCTGCCTGCACGGGTGCACAATTCAACCTTGTCAGCTTGGTATCAATAGCTGAACTCGTGCACCAGCTTCCAGAATACTTCTTGTTCTCCCTTCTCATGATGACATGCCTAGATCAGCATGGGCAACAACTACCTTCACATGCAGCAGTGGCAGCCACCACAAAGCAGCCAGAGGCGGAAGCTCTGCGCCAGGCAGCGCACCTCATTGTGGCTAAATGTGCTTGTGGGACGTGGGCATGTCATTCAGACAAGGTGCAGGTGCTACAAAGGAGAGGAGCTGCACCTATCTGCACTTCACGGTCCATACAACGTGGCGGCGCTGCTACCTAAGTTCCGCAAGGCTTTGCCTTCAGCCTTTCTTACCCAGTTCCAGCACCACAATACAATCAGCCCTTTCTAGCTTGGGGACTTTTTTTGAAAACCACAAACTCATCTGCCCTTTTTTGGGCTCCTTTCTATGATACCACACCAAAGGCCTGGCCTTGTTCGTGCATGAGTGCCTGGAATGTTGTGCCTAGATTTCAGAACACCACCTTGCTTGCCTTTTGGTGATTTTGATTGCAGGCCTGTTTGGCTTCAGCTAAGCTGCCCTTGTTCGGCAGGTACAGCTTTGTAACCTGACCTAACCTAACCTATGATACCACTCTCCAACCAGCCTTCACTTGCAGATCCCTCGTCTAATCTTACGCAACCTCGTGTCCCACAGTCGCCACTGCCCACAGCCGTGCCACCTGCTGCTCCTCAATGGCTGTGCCACCCGTCGCTCCTCAATGGCTGCCACAGCATAAGACCTGCACCTGCCACAGGGTTGCCACCACAAGCAAGGCCCGCACCTGCCACTGGGTTGCCGCCACAAGCAAGTCTCGCACAGCCTTGTCCTGGTACTGCTGCAAGGTGAGGCCCTGCGTGCCCTCAAGAGCCAGCATGGCTTCCAGCTGCGAGAGCAGAGCCAAAGGTTTGCCATGGGCATGGGTGTGCGCACTCCGATGCAGCCGACCTGTTGTGAATCCTTGCGCAGGCAGCTTGCCTGGAGTCTTTGCAGCATGGGCAAAAGGCCGAGGATGGATGCCTCACGGGCAAGGAGCAGGGCCAAGTATACATTGCACGGGCACAGGGCACAGTACGGCCAGCAAGGCCAAGTACATGTCGCACAGGAACGTAGCAGGCCCAAGTAAATGTCACACGAGCCCAGGGCTGGTGCCAGACGGCGCAGGTCCGTTCACAACCAGCATACCCAGCAGCTGCAGGCCACCAACAGCGTAGCCGTACATGCGCGATTGAGGCCTGAAAAGAGGAGGCACAGCTTGCTCTACACAGTGGCTGCAGCGAGCCAGCAGGCAAATGTTTGCCCATGTACTATATCAGGAGCACAAACAAGTGCCCGCATGGCCCGTCAATGGCCGACGCAAGCCAGCGCAGCGCAGCAGCATGTATGCGTGTCTCCAGAAAAGTGCATGCGTGCGTGCCCCTGTGCAGCTGCAGCAGCGGCATGCTCAGCCATGGCTCATGGCCAACACATGCCCTTTCCGCTGCAACCCTTGTGAGAACTGCATTCTTGCCCACTGCTGCCATCACGCATCACGCACCTGCCCAGGCGGAAGCCCTGCCACATTGTGTATGGCGGCAGCCGCGTGTGGGTCATACTGCTCCAGCATGCACAGGTCCGGCTGGAAGCCCCCCGGGCGCACTGACTGGTGCAGGAGCTGGCGGAACAGCAGGGGCGGGAACTGCACATTCAGCGGCGCCCGGTTGAGGAGGCTCTGGCCCATGAGCCAGCCTGCAAATGTGTACGCCGCCCGGTGCTGTTGAGTCTGCAGGAAACGTGCAAAGGGGAGGCATTTTTGAGGCATTGGTTGAGAAGGCTCCAGCCCATGAGCCAGGCCGCAAATGTGTACACCACCCGGTGCTGTTGAGTCTGCAGAAAATGCGCAAAGGGGAGGCATCTGGTGAGATGCCAGGCAGGCAGACAAGGGAGAGGTGGGTGATCAAGGCTGCGGCGCAGAAGTGCGGGCAGGCTGGTGATGGGGTGGAGCAAGACAAGGGGAAAGGAAAGCTGGAAGAGGCAGACAAGGGGGGGGGAAATTCGTAGGGCTTTGTCATTAGGGATTATCATAAGCACAAACACCACCATCATCATCGTCAGCATCATCACAAACACGGCCATCACTACTGTCATCACCACCACCACCATCATCATTAGCAAAAGCAGCAGCAGCAGCAGCCACAGTCATCCTCAACACATACCTCTGTCAGAGTGGTATTGTACCAGTACGCACCGGCGGTGCGGTTGTAAACAAAAAGGGGCTCAGGCCCACTTTTCTGGCTACCGCCCTGTATGCAATCAAAGGAATGGAAGGAGTGGGCTTCAGATCACTTAGATGGCCGTCGAAAAAAATGGTAAAGAAGACTCCCACCATCAAACTTTTGTAAGATAGGAGGATGCATGTGAGCAGAGCCTGATCTGATGGTTTTGGTGCATTTCTCCCTCTCACTCATGCTCTGAGCAAATGCATCTTCCTCAGAGGTAGAGTGGCAGGGGGAAGGAGGCGGTAAGAGAAAGAGAGAGAGGTCTGGGTCAGCATAGCACTAAGGCTTGCAGGAGTGCCGAAGGGAGCCATGGGTTGGCTAATATTGAGTACAGATCAGGGAACTGCTCAAGCTTCGATCAAAGTATGCCAGTCAACGGATGCGATCAAAGCGTGCTGGCATTCCTGTACTGAGAGAGCAAGTGAGCAGCTGCCAGGGGAATGAGAACTGTGGGCGCTGGCTGTCCACGCGTCCACGTTCAAGACGCATGCACCTGCCCAAGGCCAGACCCCAATTGAACACACAAGCCCAGACCCCATTTGAACACACATGCCCAGACCCCATTTGAACACACATGCCCAGACCCCATTTGAACACACAAGCCCAGACCCCATTTGAACACACAAGCCCAGACCCCATTTGAACACACAAGCCCAGACCCCATTTGAACACACATGCCCAGGCCGTACCTGACCACACATGTCCAGGCCTGCTAAGCTGAAGAATTCCTTGCGGGGACCGTGCCCCTCCCCAGCCTCCAGCATCGGCTGCTGGCTTGAGCCTGGAAGAAGTGTGGCAGTCGGTGCGCACCTTTTGGCACCTTGGCTCCTAACCCTGCAGCCTGCTTGACTTATTCACCAAGGCAGCTGGTGCTAGATGATGTGATGCTCGCAAGGGGAGGCAGCATGAACCACGTGCAAGCTTGGCAGGCAGAGCATGTGTAAGCTTGGCAGGAAGAGCAGGTAAATCTGGGCATGCAGAGCAGGTGTAAGCTGGGCAGGCAGAGCAGGTTCAAACTGGGCAGGCAGAGCAAAAGCTTAAGCTTTTGCTGTGTGTGCGCCAATAAGTGCCTGCACTCACGCTCCGCTCCCACAGCCCAGCTCTCCAAGAAAGAGGGGAAGACCATGTGGACCTGACCGCCTGATTCGCTGCCCTGCAACCCTGCCGAATTCATAAGCCTTTTTGTCTCAGCCTGCTTGAGAGCATCCCAGAATGCCTGAGACCTGCAGGCATGGCAGGGGCACAGTAATGGTCAGGCGCCAGCCCTACGTGAGCCGCACGCCCCGCCATCAAGACTTCACAGCCTTACATACCTTCAAGTGCGCAGGGCAGCTACTGAATGAGGGGGCAGGGTTCCCAGCAAGCATGATCACAAACAACCTAATGGGCCTAGCTGGGCAGAACTAATGCCCAAGGTATCAAGACTTAATACCAGTCTCTAAGAAGCTGCGGTGCATGTCACAGTGCCAGGAGCCACTGAATCCCCATTTGTCTAAAATACACTTTCACCTAATTCTTAGCTAGTCTGAGACTTTGATTTCAGCCTGGAGCCTCGTGGCTGGCAAGCCATGCACGTGAAAGCCATGCGTGGCACATGACCATTACACATGGCCAGCACCAAACAAATACAACCTTTACAAAAGCCGCAGGAGTAAAAGGGGAGCCATGCGCAGGTGGGGTCAAACAAGCGGATGACAACAAATCTTGGCCTGTACTTGTGTAGACTATCCTTTACTGATCTTGACCTTACGGCATATCTTGACCTCCAACCAAATGCCGACCTGCTCACTGTGAAGTCCACGCGCACGGCTCCATTCTGGGCCGCCTGGTGCACCTGCAGAGGCCCCAGGTAGGCACACAAGGCAGCAAAGCCGCTGAGCGGGGCCGCACACTGAGCCTCCATGCTGCATGCAAAGCAGCAGATCTGCAGATATCAAGCAGGCACTTGCACTGCACAGCGACCTGCTTCCCTACTTCCACTAATTGGTCTGTAATTCAGCAAGAGTGCAAGAATGAAGCCTGGGCAGCTTGGAGACAGTGTACCAGGCCATGTGTCCGTCTCCTAGACAAGCTCCATTTGGGTGCCTCGCAAAGGTTTGAGGTGGAAAATACATATTGCTTGCATCTCCGTTAAGCCTACCTGCATCATCATTGCGGCCAAAGACGGCGACAGGCAGCACGCAAAGTGCTGCTCCTGCCAGTGCAGCCGCGACAGTAGCTGCGACAGGTGGTGCGCCCTCTCACTCAAGGCCAGCTGCAAGGGCAGGAGAGGCGTGTGCAATAGGAGCAGCCCTGATTTTGTAGACCCACATAAGAGAGATAGGGCCTACATGGCTGTACCTGCTGTCAAGAGACAGGTCAGGTGAAGCACAAATGGCACAAGCAAGATGGAAAGAAGTGCAAAGTCAGGGCTGCAGGAGGAACGTGGATCGGAGTGTGAAGAGCAGGGCATGGCAGGAGATATCATGATGCGCGCTGCACATGCTTGTTACCTTGGTTGCTTTCAATGTCCTTTGCGGGGTGTACCGTGCAGCGGACACAACTCACACTGTGTACGGGATCTCACACTCCCAGAGCGTGCACGTCCACATTCACGCAAACATGCAGGCTCAAAGGCACACGGGCTCAAAGGCACAAAGGCTCAAAGGGAGTGCATCTACCTCCCAGGCATGCACCCAACGCTAGCAAACGTACAAAATAGACAACGGGCCTACTGTTCTAGTACATGGCCATGTCAAGTCGCGGGGAGCCCTTCCTCCCCTCCAAACAAAATACACGTCATATTGAGCACACAAACACACATACAAACATGCAACAAACCCACTCTTGATCTGCGCACCTGCAGCTCCAGCACAGAAACTTATGCAAGCCACATGAGGCCAAACAGGCACACACAAGGGCACCTGACGGCACTCACCCACGCTCCAGAGATAAGATGGATCCTCTCTCTTGGTCTGCGCACCTGCGGCTCCAGCGTAACTTTCTTGAACCACGCGATACCCAGCAGCGACGCAAAACGGTCCACAGCAGGAACATGGAACGCGTCCAGCCCCACTGGCCACACACTGCGCATGCTGCAGTGCCGCCACAGCTGCAGCAGGACCTCTGCGGCCGGCAGCGAGGCCTTGCCTAGGTTGTGGAGACTGATGCACTCCTTGGGGTAGGTGGCCTGCGCAGCCGCATCCAGGGCCTCCAGCACCTGTGTATGTGTGTGTGTGCGTGTGTTAGCGTGCAAGCGTGTGTGGACACGCAGCAGCGAGGGACAGGCCAGTGAGAGTTGGAGGCGGACAGACAGGCAGCATTGTAAACAGCATACGCTGCTGTTCCCGGAGAGCAAGAGCCTCATGTGCGGGGGGACATAACGAAGCTCGGGACTGCCTGCTCACCACACAACAAGGAAAGTGCGCAAAAGCACAAGTGTAGTAGGGCTCTGCAAGGCATGGCCAGAAAAGCAAAACGTCTGTCTTAGAGTGAGCAGCTTGACGCGTGATGTCATCCAAATCATTCTGCTTCTGGACTGCCCAGCCAGCTTTAGAGGAAAGGCCTGTCACCAGCTCGAGCGCAAAGGGCTCTGTCACTGCATGGATAGCCTAAACCATGCTGCGCCCCCTCTCCTGATTCCAGCACCAGGAGCAAGTGCTGCTACATAAGCTCAGCCAGGCGTGCCTACACCAGCTCAGCTGGGTGTGCCTACACTTGCTGCCATTACACCAGCTCAGCTAGGTGTGCCGACACAAGCTGTCGTTACATCAGCTCAGCCGGGTGTGCTTACACTAGCTGTCGTTACACCAGCTCAGCTGGGTGTGCCGACACAAGCTGCCGTTACACCAGCTCAGCCGGGTGTGCCGACACAAGCTGCCGTTACACCAGCTCAGCTGGGTGTGCCGACACTAGCTGCCGCTACACCAGCTCAGCCGGGTGTGCCTACACTAGCTGTCGTGACACCAGCTCAGCTAAGTGAGACGGAGGGAGGAATACGCAGGGGCAGGAGCACGCAGGAGCACACAGGAGCACACAGGAGCAGGAGCAGGAGCACGCAGGAGCAGGAGTAGGAGCACTCAGGAGCAGGCAGGAGCAGGAGCAGGCAGGAGCAGGAGCAGGAGCAAGCAGGAGCACGCAGGAGCAGGAGCAGGAGCACGCAGGAGCAGGAACAGGCTCAAGACGCTCTGCACTCGCTGTGCCTCAAATGTGCTCCTGGCAGTGTGTCTTCACAGCACTGCCTAACAGAGGAAATGTTAGCACGCAAGGCCGCTTGCAAAGCAAGGGTGGTGGCTTCAGCAGCCGCAAGAGTCGTGCACGGTCGGCCTGGTGACAATGATGGGCAGGCCACCACATCAGTGCCCCTACCTGGTTGCCAGTTAGGCTCTTCCACTCAGGGGCCTTCCCTGTTGCAGATGCGGCGGCAGAGGTTGTCGCGGACTCATTGCTCAGCACCCGCTCCACACATGCAACAACGGGCTCGTAGATGCGGTCAAGGCACGCAGCGCAGGCGCTGGCGGCGATGCGGAGGGCGTCTTTGACAGTACCATCATCTTCACTCTGTGCACGGGGAGGAGCATCGGACACCATTGCCAACTCTCAGATCCACGGTTGCATATCATGAATCATGACGGGAATGCGCAGCAGAGATGCACAAGGGCAAAGCCGTCCGGCCTCCCAAGAAGCATGGAAGTGCACGGAAGATCACTGGACCTGAGGAAGGCTGCACTTGAGGTGAGTGTGCCTCGCCCTCCCTGTATCAAGCATGAAAAGGCCCCAGCAGAAGCACTGGACGCCCCCTTTGACCAATCAGCACATGAGGGATGCAAGTGAGTGAAGAGCTTTGGGTTGCCCGCTGCATCAACACACCGGCACAGGACATGCATGCAACACACTTGCTTGTTTGCCCTGAGACCTACACAGGTTTGAGTTTGTAAAACGCAGAGCCTGTGCCTTAGGCAGATGTACCAAGTCCTCAGCAACCTGACACACACCAGCTTCCCAAGGTCTTCAAGAAACTGGGGCGTCTGAGGGGCCAGCTGTACGAGTGCCAAGTACAGATTGGAGCATGCAACCTCATTTGCACAAGCGTGAGTCCTGCAAGGCGAAAGAGCAGGTAATTGAACATCTCGAGGAAAGTCTTCTTCTTCCTTACACCTGTATGTCAGTATGCGATTTTATGAGTTGAGAAGCCTTCCTGGTTTTTGGCTAACAAAGCTTCCTTTGCACCTGTTTACTCAAGAAATGCACGCAAATCCCTTACAATTTATCATAATGAAACCTTACTATTCACTTGCATTGCTGCATTGCTTCACGGCCTGCTGTATGGGTATTTGTGCGCGCGCGCACACACACACACATACACACACACACACACACACACACACGCACACACACACGTACACGTGCATGTGTGCATCAAACATTGCGAGCATACATCCGTGCAAGTACTTGTGTGCATGTGTGCATTCTATGTATGTTGTGTGTGCGTGTGTTTGCATGTGTGTGTGTGTCATGTGCGTGCGTACGTGCGCGCGGAGGTGTGCAGGTGAGAGTGTGCGTGTGGCGTATGCGTGCGCATGTTCGTGTGCGAGCGTGGGCATGTAGTTGCATCACAATATATACATGCCCGTGGTCATATGCAAAATTAAAGGAGTGCAAACAAAAGGTGAGTCTTTCTTGGACACTGTCAGCTATCTGTTCTAAGGACAGCCTAACAAAGCTCCTGCTTGCTCCAACATACCAGTCTTTAAGAAATTGGTACTTCTTGAAAATGTCCTCTCTTGCTGCTGTGGAAGTGGCTGTTGCGTGCTTCCTGACACTCAGCACCCCCAGAGCTGAGGCCGTGCTGGCCGACCCGCAATCACTCCTCTCTTCATCTGGAACTACCTGGTTTTTGGCATACTCCTTGTGGTGCAAATGTGTGCGGCTCGTATTATCAGCTTCCCCTACTTTCGTGGCACATTGCCCCATTCGTTTGTAGTGTGCATCAGTTCATGAATATCGAAACATATAATCAAGCTGAGCCAAATATACAAGTAATCTTAAGGGGCAGAGGAGATAGGAATGCAAATAGCTTCTTGACGCGGGTAAGATGAAAGGGCTCAGGGCAAATAGAATAACACTTAAAACATTGAAGAATGTAGATAGATAGTATATATATGCTGTAGGTTGCCTGGGCACACGTGCCTTGCACCTGTACACAACCTGCACGCGCCTATCCATGCACGCGCCCATCCATGCACGCGCCTATCCATGTGGGAGTTACCTTTAGACACGTGTGAAAGGCTTTGGTAAGCAGCAAGCTGTAACTATAATCTCAATTTATTGGCCAGCAAGGCTGATGCAAGTACTTGCACACTAGTGTACTGCACAGTACACTTGTCGCCATGGCCATCCGTATACGTACATACCTGTATGTCTACTAGAACATGTATCAATTTACATAGATCTCATGGATGTGCTGGTTGGTGTGGATCACTCACATCTGAGGTGAAGTAATGGACCAGTGACTGGATCAAGTTCCTGGAAAAAATTGCCTCGCCCATTCAAAGTAGACCGCTGTACAGCGGCACATGTGCCTTATAGTGTTAAGTCTCAAACTGGGAGGCTTGAAGAAAGACTTTGTGGGATGCACATCATAAACAATTAAAAAGTGACAACCACAAAACCCTGCATGCGCCAACAGCTTGTTCACAGCTTGCTTCAGTTTCCTAAGATCTTCTTGGGTCACAGCCGTGCCCTCACCCAGTTCTGGCCCCAGAAAGCTACCCCTATCTAAAACCGAACTGCCCCTAAAAGCATCCCAATGCCTCTGCTCATGCTCCCTCAAATAAGCATATTTGCTAGCAGCTCCTGCTGCAACTACTCCTCATGATTGCAATGGAGGCCAGAAGGCTTTGAACTGGAGAGGCGATGGAAGTGAGAAGGCTTTGAACTGGTGGTCGCAATGGAGGCAAGAGGGCTTCAAACTGGAGAAGGGATTGACAGGGGGTGTGGGTAGCCAGGTGCAGTGTTAGAGAAGGCGCTTCGGCCTAAATGCAAAGTTAGCAATGGTTGATGATCGATGGCCGGCGACAGCAAGCGATCCTGAACCTCCTGGACGCTTCATCAAAAGGATGACAAGGCGCCCATTGTGAGAGGGCTTGAAAGGGCTAACCTGTCTAAGTTCACCTTCCGAGAATTTTAGTCTGCTTTCCACATCAGATATCTTTCTGTCCACTGTGTGGCAGATCTGGCAGATGTGGGGTGAAGGTAACACAAGTGTACCTGCCAATAAATGCAGATGAAGAGTATGTGTGCAGACCTAGCACTGCCAAGAGCTAACACACCACATTTGCATTAGAGGTCATGCATCCCTTGCAGCTCCATTATGACGTACCAGCACAATATTCTCACCTGCCATTATGAAGTATCAGCGCAATGGCCTTAAGCAGAAAAAGTAGCGCCTGCAAATGGGCAGACAGTTAGGGTCATGCAGACAGTTAGGGTCATGCAGACAATTAGGATCATGCAGAAGGTCCACACCAGGATCGCTGCAAACATCCGTGGGGCACACAAGGCTTCCATCGCAGACCTTAACTATCTACTGCGTACAGCATAAGGCCTGGTGCTGCCAAAATGCTCTCCTTTCCTTTGCCAATGCCCCCATCTTAACAGGCTTGTTCGCCAGTACAGCATGCTTGTCCTGGCCAATCAGATTTTACAGTCTATCACAAGGCAAACAAAGCCAGACCGTGACCCTACCTGCTTCCACATTCCCCACATCCTCCTGTGTAGGGCTCATTCGCTCCATACCCACAGACTTTTGGCCTCCAGCCCTTGCTTCCCCCGCCGGCTCCGCTTCCCCGCGTCCCTCTGCACTGCCAAGCCCCTCAGAAGCCTTTGGCTGTACTTCTCCAAACTCAGGCATCGCCTCCATGAGATGGGCTGCAGGGATTTCTGGCTGTGCCTCCTCCTTCACTGCCCCCGCCTGCACCCCTTCCTCTGGCCCCACTTTCTCTTCAGACTTGGGATGCTGCTCTGGAGGCAGGCCCACGCCCTTGCTCCATCGCAACACTTGCGCAGCCACGCCACCCCTGCCCATGGGGCCTGTACACAAGAAAGCCAGCATGGCTGTGTGTGTTGCAGATGACAAATGGTTTCAAATGGTTTTGGAAAGCACCAGCACGTGCCCAGCCAGTGAGTTGGGATGTAAGATCGATTGCTGCAAAAGGGGCCGGCGCTTCAGTGAAAGCGAGGCGGGAGATTAAGTTGGCTGCTCTAGACAAGAAACTGCTCCCTTGAGAAATACCTGACTGCTGTCATTTTAAGGCATTTGCCTGTTGATAGCACAGATTTTTGTGGCTTGTCTCAGGCCCGCAACCCTACTTCCTGTGCTATGTTGATGGCAGCTGACTCGTACAGCCGCTTCTTTTCCACGCGCAGTGTTGTGCAGTGGTAAGCACCACAAGCACGTGCCAAAGTACCTACCTGCCTCACCCTCTTTTGCTCCTTCACCTTGATCAATTCCAGCTGATTTGAACTCTGCAACCACAGCACAGGGGTGAGAAGACAGGAATGATGGTCTTTGAAATTTGCAATTTGTCAGCAATGAATTGACCAGGTTACCGAAAAGCATAAATGCAAGCATGTTGCTTCCTCAGGCAGATGTCTCTTCCCTCTTCCCCCTCTCTTTCTTTCTCTCCCCTACCCTTCCTCTATCATTACCTCTTATTGCAATGCATTTTACACACAATCAAACACTCATATGCACACCTGCTTCTGGATGACTCTCTGCCTCCAGGCCACTCTCCTCCTCTGTCCCTCTCTCTGCCTCTCCCTCTTGCCCTCCTCTCTTCCCTAAGAACAAATGCCCCAGCCGCTGGAGCACTCCCTCACGCTTACGCTCTTCCTCTGGCTGTGCCTCCACTGGCTGTGTCTGCCCCTCAGGAGGCGCTTCCTGTTGCCTCTGCTGCTGCTTTTCCAGCTCCTCCCTCTGGGCCTGTTCGTCAGCCAGACGCGCTTTTTCCTCCCTATTCAATACACAAAAACAGTGAAGTCCTTACGTACATAAATTATGTGACATAAACAATCATCCTACATGCAAACATACACAAAATTTGTAACAAAACCAATAATCTAAAGAAACACAATGGGAGGCACATCTTTCTTCACAAGCTGTCATGGCTCACTTCCGGCACTAAAAAATATACCACTTCTATGATATGAGAGTATGATTGGCGGCCTGAATGGGGACTAGGCAAGCTCATTAAGTTCCAAAAAAAGTGAGCAGTTGGCCTTGACCGCTAATCAACGATGTTTTGGAACATGTCACAGGAATAAGCCCTCACACACCTGTACTCATTGTAGGACTTGGCTGCCTGCTCAGCATTCTCAGGGTTGCCATAATCCTTTGTGAATGGGTAAAGCCACTGTTTTACGTGAAACAAGGTGGTGTAGGTTGTTTGAATTAAAACCAATGTTTTACTTGACTGAAATAGGGTCAACGCCCAAGGTTTGATCTGAAATTGGCTAATGCAGTGTGCACTTTAAAAGACTGCGGGCAAGAGGAGCTAACGCAAATTAGATAGCTCTGCAATCTGTGGTTTAAAGAAAGGACGCAGGTAAAGCATACTTTAGAACTAGAGAAAATCTTCAAGAGGGTTAAAGGGCACAAATTTGATTACAGGATGGCTCCAGAAGCCTTGTAAATATAGGGTTCATACAGAAAAAAATCAGCTTTTCACTGACAAGGCTTTCACATACCAGATGAGATAAAGAGGCATCTAATTTGAATCTGCTTTCCAGCGTTATGTCTCTACTTTGCAGGTACGCCTAAGACACTCAACAGGATTCTATAGGCATGCCTGAAGAGTGCTGCCATTAGCATGCTTGTGCAAGTTCAAGCATAAAGCATAGATATCTAAACCTCACAGCCACTTTTAGTATGCCTAGCTGCACTTTCAATACTATCATCGACGCACCTCATCTTTAAGCGTCTCGCGCTTCCTTGCAGGATCTGGGTTCTCCAGCCCTGACAGTATGCGCTGCCTACGCAAGTCGCTGAACTCAGCACCTGGCTTTGGGTCGATCCTGTCGTAGCTGCCAAGAGCGCGAGCACGAGTGCTTTTGCCAAGCGGGTCATAAGGGTTGACAAAGCCCTGTCAGATGGGGGAGATTTTGGGTAGGGGATTGTCGTGCCGACCGTGTCACCACCATGAAAGTGCACCATGTGCCCAAATCAGAGAGACGGAGTTTATCAAGTGTTCCTCTGAAATGGAAATGCTTCCAGATGCGGTGAAGCTGACGGTGGCACCCTGCTTCTTTCCCTGTTCAAGTAAGCGGAGCCAATAACATCCCATCCATGTACATTCACAGCCTAAGTCAGTCAGAGCCCAAAGCATAAATATGGCTTCCATGGGAAATGTGTTTCAAGGTTTGTATGGGTAAAATCTGTTTTGTGGCTCTGTTCACACCTTATCTGGGTCCCCATCCCCGCGCTCTCTCGCTATCTGATGCTGCACGCTCTCCTGCTCATGCTCCTGCACAGCACGCATGGTGGGCGTGGCAGTGTCGCTTGGTACCGCATGGTGGGCATGGCAGTGTTGATTGGTACGCATGTGCTTCACGGCACAGTGCTGCAGAGGGCAGGCACAGCTGAGGCCATATGACTTTGTCAAGATTTACAGAACCTGCATGAGTACTAGATGCCAGCATGCTACCTCAAGGGATCGTTCTGCACTGTGCTTCAGCCTTGTCTTTGCGACCAGATGGAAACCTTTGAAAGCTAGTCACATGACCTTACATGAGCTACGTTTTTAGGAAAATCCATTACTGCAGAAGCGGCCCCTTTGGCAATGTGTGAGGCCACTCCTCCTACAGCCTGCAGAGGGTGCACAAGCAGCTATTGATAATAGCAGGGTCGCAGGGAAGGAGCAGAGCATACATTGAGGCCTTTTCAGGGGAGACAATCAGTAATCAGAGTATAGAATCAATGAGTCAGTATTTCATTAGTTCATGACACATCATGGGACTATGCTGACCTTCCCAAGGCTCTGCCACATTCTCAAGAGCCAAATCACATATGTTGGTGTCATGCAGAGACTGGCAATATATTGTTGTAACTGGTTATGAACATACTCATGAGGACTGCATGAGCACGATGAAGTGCATCAAAAGTATAAGTCAGACGGGCATTGGATCCTAAGCATTTGGGCTTACACCGGCCATGAGGAGATCAGCCTTACACCAACCTCTCCAATTCGGCCCAGTTTGTCAGGTAGCTCTGCCATACCCTGCATGATAAAGTTTGGAGGTCAGCGGCTCAATATTTTGAAGCGGAGTGCCTCTGACAAGGAGCTCAATGGCTGACGCATGTGCAACATCATCAGCAAACGGAAGTTGTCACCAGCAACAATTGTCACCGCTGGTGAATGAAGCCAGCCCTAGGCAACATGGATAGTTCAAAGTTCAAATGCCCATGGCTTGCCCTGGCTTCTGCGCCAGAAGGAGGGCAGGCCAGCACTGGCTTTCATCAACCCCAGCATCCGGCTTACTGATGCATTCTGCCGTGCACGCTCTTTGGCTTGCACTCCGAGTGTTTCAATGTAACCCCCAGGCTCATCAACTCCACGCCGTGCAATGCCTGCTGCCTCCGGGCTTCCTGGAGGCCAATCAAATTTGAAGGTAAGGTAAGGTAAGGTTTCAAGGCTGTATCCGCCGAACGAGGGCAGCTTAGCCGGTTGTGGCCTCCAGTGAGGTTCGAACCCCGAACCCACAGGTTGCGAGGGTGGATAATCGACTTTCCATTGCAGGTGCCCCGCCGCCTAATCAAATTTGAACACAATTGGCCTCTTTGGGTATGCAATGGTTGCCCATTTTGATATGCAATGGGCTTCCTGGAGGCCAAACAGATTGGTATGCAACGGGCCAAACAGATTGGTGCGCAATTGTCCAAACAGATTGGTATGCAATGGGCAACTGCAACAAATTGCAAGCAGCTCAATGGCACACACAGCATGGTAGGTGCTGCTTCTAAATCTCACTGGCTCCCCATCTGCACGCCGACCCTGCCCTGTACTTCTGTGGGCTGTCTCAGGCCTATTTCCTTGATCCAAGAGCACAGCTGACCTTTGATCTTGGCTTGCAGCTCCTCAACCAGCATGCGCTCTGGTGTGTTGTCCTTGGAAATAGGAGGCTCCCCAGCCATGTGCGCCTTTTTAACTTCAGCCTGGGGCCAGGAATCAGATACATTCAACAAGGTTTAAAACTTTACCCCGTTTGCCACGCACACAATGTGCAAAGTCTGCTGGGATCCATTGATTGTTGCTGCCTGCATAGCTTAAAATTGTTCTTTTTTTCTGGCTGGGACTCTTTTAGCAGCACATCTGAGGTAGATGGCATCCCAGGCATGCACGCACGCACATGAATAGTTGGCCCCCTTCCTGCTGCTGGCTCTGGGCCGCCCTTGTAGTGAGGTGCTGTGGCTGAAGGGTCTCGCACAGAGGTATTGTCACCGTAAGATGCGTTGGGAGGCTGCACAATCAAGCGTCAAGGAGATGGCTGTTTGCTAGTAGTCGAGTCGTGGCCTGTTGCCACTCATGGAATGCGAAAGAACAGGCTAAAGGAATGCCGCAAGTGAAGCTAAAACTTTGATTGAGAACTGATCTATACCATGCCAAGCCTTTTAAACCCACCTTGGATGTGCGATCACCCATGGTTGTACCTGCCCCTGTATTGACATCAGTCACAGACAGTTTTTCCTTAGCGCACGCTTGTGCTTAAAAAGATTGGAGGATTTGCCACCAAAGGCAAGGGTGGAGCACGTTCCACTTGCGTGCATAAGGCATGATAATGTGCTTTACATGTTCAATATTATGCTTTGCATGCTCAATATCTATGCTTCACGTGCTCCGCGCTTGTGCTTCACATGCCCCATACCTGCGGCACCTCCTGCAGGGTCAGGGTGCTTCCTCTCCACAGCAAGGCCTGTGGGGACCACAGTCTCCCAGGCACTTTTCATCCAATGATTAGGAGATTGCCTTTTGTCTGTGGGTGCGCAGTCAAGATGATGGAGAGGAGCAGTTGATCAAAGCGTCTGTTCCGTGTTGCCGGTGTTCGCCCGCTGCTGCGTCCCAGAAGAGCATCACCACTAGAACAAGAAAGATCCTCTTACTACCACGTATTGATCAAATCTCCTCACATGTACAATCATCAAGGTTGTTCCTTTGTGCACCTGTGCTCACCTGCTACATCCAGATCGTGGCAGCGCAAGTATGGCTCATAGGCTGATTTGATTTCACACCTGCAAAATGCATTCATGAATAGTGCGTTGGGTTTCAAGGTGCCATGCCTGCTTTGCCTTAGAGGGGAGGAAGACACGCACCCCTGGCCAATGCTATGATCGATGCCACTCATCTGCGAAATGAATTGAACAATGGAGAATAAAAAGCTAATAGATTAAGAGAAATAAATTTGATTGACCGTCGGTCGAACCAAAATTAACGCCCCGCGTTTTTCCATCGTTTGCCTATCATGGCAGGCCTGATAATGCTGAAGACAGATCATACATCAATGTTTTTCTAAATAAATTGAAAACAAAAAGGAGAAACTTTACCCTCAGAACTCCCCTGCAGGGGAGTTACCAGCTGGTAGCATGTATATGAAGGAGGCATGTGTCCGATGCAAGCATTAGACAGTTCCCCACTGTCTAAAGAGAGGAAATGGGAGTTAAATCCAGATAAGGGAAATTCTGTGATGAACCGCCATCTGTATCAGGATCGAAGGATTGCTTTCGGTGATTTTGTTTGCTTATTTCCTCGCGGTAATAACGTCTTGTGTATCATTCAAGGATGATCCTTCCTGATTTCACAGTGGTCTGAACCAAGCTCAGTGGTTTATCTGTATGCCTTTTGTAAATTGTTCCTGACACTCCTAGCACAACATTTTGTGCAGTTGCACCTCTCCATCCCTGACCCCTGACAATCTGTTTGAGCCTGGTGTCATTGCTTTTTGAAACTGTGCTTCGGGGGGCATCCCAGTATTTAATTCCAACAATGTGACTACCAGGGGTAACGAGAGCCTGAGACATTGGACGCACTTTTGGGCAAGTTTGACGATACATGCCAGGGTGCTGGGTACAATGTCGGAAACTGTTGACCTAATACTTTGCAGCCTGGCCCACATTGACAAAGGCCGCCTGTTTGGGGTAACTTTTTATTTTCTTTTCTGGGGTTGAAGAAGAGAATTTTGATTGTGCATCACACAGAGCACCAAAATGTCAATTTTCCTTTAAAGCTTTGTTATTATCAAGGTGACACAAGAAAAGAAATTATTATGAAAAGGTGCAGGGGTTGGGGAGTTATGCACTTTCGTCATTTACCTTCAACAGGATCAGCCCTTGGGCGTGAGATCCAGATAATCCTAGACCTGAATACTTTTCTCCTCTACCAACTTTGGGTTGCATGGGCTTCCACAATTAAGCATTTCCGTTGCAAAATGCCCAACTACAGGGGCTCCTGCATGCAAGAAAACAGCTTCAGCAGCGTATAGCCGTCTATCCTGTAATCTATGACATCTTTTGCCACTTTGCTTTAAAAAATGTATTTGAGTGTGCAAAGAATAAATTTGTCTCGTAAGGTCATAAAGAAATGCATCTCTTGGGCCCCAGAAAAGTTTGGGAGGATAAATCTAGGAAAACGGCCTAATTGCATCTCCCTGGTGACCTTCCCAATTGGATGGATGCATGGAGCGGATATCCACTTGCGCAGAGGATTGTTAATTTAAGGGGATTGCGAGGTAAAATTTGATCTTGACATGTGCGTCAATAAGTGTGGAGAAATAAGATGCGGGAGGAATCAACTGGGGGATGTTCCAACTTGGTGCCTTTATATGATGTGGTTGGATGATCAGAGGGAATTATGTGACCAAAAGTCTGGGCATAATCCTTTTTTGACATAATTAAAGTTTTACTATAAATATAGGATGCTGGCAAAATCTGGATTGAATATGACAACCCTGGTGGCCTGTGTGGGTGCTCAGCCTCTGTTTTTTGCCTATTTCTGCATAGATAGCGCACGCGCGCCCTCACTACGAGCCCATCAGAGCTCCTTTTACCCTCATAACCCCACAAGTAAACTTCTACTATGTTGCTTATTGATATTGGATGTTGAAACCCAGGCTTGGAGGGGGTCACATTTTTACCCCTCTGGCACTCATTTGCTGGATTTTTTGGTAAATGACCCAAAATGCACATCTCACCAACTGCTGGGGCTTTCCACTCCAATTCTTTTGCAATGATGTTTGCTCATTACAAGAATACCAACACACCAAAAATATACAATCCAATGCGGTGGGTGATCTGGTGTGGACATTTGGCTGTGAAAATCAGGGTTCACGCCACGGCCCATTAGGCACGGTGTCCGTGACGGGCGAGTGTCAAGGTCAGGTGCTGCGGAAGGCTTGCAAGTGGGGCTACATTTGGACGCTGAGCTTGAAGCTATCCCGTCATGGAGACTACACCCTGGGGTCTTGGCAAAATCATACCCATTTTGGGCCTCAGATAACCTTCTCTGTTGGATTATGGTCTGCTACGTGATTCTTACTGCCGAAATACATGTAAACAAGATTTCCCCAAAAAGCTTGTTTGCTGGTAGTCAGATTTAGAATTATTGCGGCAGTCTTGTGCTGCTTATTGACTATGTTCTCTTGTCTAATATTGGCAGCCTGAGAGCAGATAGTTTTGGTTATCTGGTTTGTGATAAAGCAGGCAATCAGAGTCTGTCACTGTGCAACACAAGAAGGCAAATTGTTGTGTGTACAGCGTGTCAGTCCAAGAATTGTACGTGTACAATTCGAGATGTACTGACATAACGTGTATCACATTTTTGGTTTGAAGGTGACTCAGTCGGACGTCTTTCACATTAGACAAAATGAAATATTTGTTACACTATAAGCAAATATGCTGGCCCTGAAAGGATGGGTTTTCGAGGGATCTGCAACATGTAGTGTTGTCATCTAATTAATACCCAAAGCACAAGGGCCAAATCACTGTGGTCCACAAGGCCATGCAAACTAGTTCATGAAATGCAAATGTTCTAATGAGCTGGACCAGCAAACCACACAATTATTGTTATATTACTTGTGTTGCCTCAGTTATGAATGTCGACACCTAGCCCAAGGCTGTCCATTAAAAATTGGCCTACGCAGACGTTTACTTCTGCAAATCATGATCTTCTGGCACACCTCTCTCCCAATGGTAGGGATTCAGCGCTGTTCTTAACTTGACGCAAACACCTTCATGAGAGCTCAGAGCCTCTTTTTCAGGGTGCTTGAAAAGGCATTCTTCCAAACTGTACGACTGCTTGCTTTCACACTGTGTGGAACACTGTGCAAAGGACAATGTACTTAAGAGCACCGAGTCTCCACAGCCTAGCCTGCCCACTGGCCACTGCCGCCTCCTTCAATCCCTTTCCCAGCCTGGTGCTTTGTAGAGGCCTGGCCTGGAATAGCACCAATGGGATGCTCTGGCACTTCGTGTGGTACTGCGCCCGAGATGGGCTTGTTCTTGCCTGTGAAATACCAATTGCGGCAGCAAGATCAAGGCACATTGGAGACAAGCATACCGCTTGAAAGCCAAGACAGCGTCTTTGAGAGAAGGATTGCATGAAGATGGCCACTTGTCAGGCGTGGCATGATTGGGGCTGAATCGATTTCGAAGCATATGGTGGGTACATACACACAATCAGTCAAAAAGTCAAAGCAAGTACACAACACTTGCGTATGAGTGTCAATTCACGTACATACACGTTCAAAAAAGTCAAAGCAAGAAGGCGGAAACACACATGCATGCACATACAAGTTAATCCAGAGAAGATCGCTTACCCAGTATCGCTTACCCAGAAGAATGGCGCTGTGCTCTTCCTGCTCCCTTGCCTTGTGCATATCATCCATCACCTTTGGTGGCACGGCATGCGTCTGCACACAGGCACAATTCAGGAATACTTGTGTGCCTTGTGTCTATGCACTTAGGTGATTTTGTATGGATTTCTATGTGCAGCGTGCGCAAAACGTAGATACCATGTTTGACACCATGAATTTTGGCAAGACCTTATTCTAGGACTTTAGGAAGATGAAGGTGCCCTATTTGCCCTGGCTCAAGGCTGCATGCTCTGACACACTAACCCTCTGGACTTCTGCTTCGTAAATCTTCCTTTGCTTCGGGTCATCCAGGTGGTCAAGACGTTCAACGTTGCGTGTCACATCCTGCATCAAATTGGAAGCACCCAGCGCATCCTTGTTTGTAAATGGCATTCCCTGAAGTACTTGTCCATGCACACGACAAGCGCCAGAAATATAGCACATGATGTGAAGCTTCTACTTATGCAAGCGATGCTACCCAAGAGACATGATGGTAGACCTTTGTGTCGGTAGCCACACCGGAGTCAACCGCCCACGGCGCAGGGGGGCCTGCCAAGCACCAAATATTGAATGTCAGCTAGGACTTTGGTGAAGGACATGCAGTATTACTTGTTGAGCAAGAATGCACAACGCAAGGGAGCCTCACCTAAGGGCATGCAATTTTTTGCAAGGTCTGCGCACGTATGTAAGTAGTTGTAGATAAAGTGCCACTACACCAGTGGTGGAGCAATTGACTTTGCAGCATTCAATCAACCTCTTCTTCAAAAGGAAATCATGCATGCATTCTTCAGAGGAACTTACATCAATCCTGTTCATTGTGAGGAAGGACCTCTGGTCATGAGCTGCTCCTTGTTTCAAAAATCAGCCAAAACCCCTTCCTGATCATTGTCTACTTTGCGACAGCTGCAGTGCGTACCTAATAATGGCACGCCACTTCTGGTGTTCAACATGTACACCTGCTCACCTCCCCGCTTTGACTCAGCAGCCACGCGCTTTGCACTGTCCTTGATATTGGCAGCTGTGTGCTTTACAACATGTGCCACACCACGCTTTTCAACCTGAAAGATGCACATGTAGTTTTCAAGCAGGTTTCTTCGATTGTCACGTTGTGCAGCAACAAAATTACAGCAACTGTTTTTGAAAGTTGGTTGATACAGAGAGGCGTGCGGCAGGCATGTGAGTTGAGCCTCACAACTTATCCCATACGTAGGTTTGCGGCATAGCAACGCCTTTAAAGTATGTAAACATCAGAGTGACATCACCGTGAAGCAGGATGCTTTGTGGCTCACAAGCTGTGGGTTCCACAAGCTAGCTTTGAGTATGGTTACTTTGAGCTTCCCTGGCATAAACTCTCCATGATGGCAAATTGACCCAAGAAACAAGATGGGAGCAATGCAGTGAGCAAGAAAAAGGTGTTCAGAACTTCGGCACTGCTACCCTTAGATCCTTGATCTCACTACTCAGTATCATCTTGCAAAACTAAAAATTGATGTCCGCATGAGCATTTTGAACTCACTTCCTCAAAAAGGTTTGGCTTTGCAAATTCTGGGGCAAAGTCAGGTACATGCTGCCCAGGTTGTGCAGAAACCTACAAGTTGAATTACAAGCACGTGAGTGAACATCCTGTCTTCAGTAGAAGTTGAATTAGCGGAAGGCTAAAATAAATAGAATAATGTTCATAAGTACTTGGTTGTCTGAACATCTCTTGCTTTGCATAGCAATACTTGCATCTATTACATGAAACATCTGACCCTCAGGACGCTACCCTTGTGCGTTATTGCTCAACTTGTAAGCGTGTGCATCCACTTTGCCACCAAGACAGGCAACTTGTTTAGATTGACAAGTTGGCTCAATTTGTCATATTTGCCTCTTCTGAGGTTGTACACTTGACCCTTGCTTCCTGAATTGAAGATGAGCCAGATCTCGTTCACTGGATCCAGCAGATACATGCATGGTCTGCATTGCTTTCAGAATCTATGGCATGCTGTATATACCTTGCCCAAAGTGCTGGCAGCCTTTCCTCCTTCCTTTGTCATGGTCTGGTCTTCAGACATCTCAGCTGTGTGCTGCATTGCGCATTGCACGGAGTGCGAAGGCGATGTTGAACAAGCATGCTGTGCAAAGATTGCTAGCTGTTTATGTATTGCACCTTGGCCAACTTCTTGATGGGTTTGCATTGAACTTCCTTGAGCTTCTGTGTAACCGGCTTTCAATACAATGAGTGCGGGGCATGAGCCTTGCCCAATTGCACAGTGTCACACACCTGCTGACAGTGCAAATACATTCCCGAGGCGCTGAGGGCATGCACCTATTAGCCTGTTCAAAAGGGGCAAGCATGCAGGCAAGGACCGCAAGTGCACATACAGTGTGTGACATACCCCTGCCCCCTTGGGAATGCCCAGCTCCTCGCGCCTCCTGTCCCTGCCCCCCTCCTTGTACTCTGACAGCAGCTCCACTTTAGGTGTGCCTGCGGAGCACAAGAACATCAACCAAAGATGGCACAGACATGCTTGGTCAAGGCTGTTGCGGTCCTGCCATGACCTCTCACACCACAGAAGGAGCTGTTGTATTTTCAAACCACAGCAGAGCATTCCCACTGCATTCTCACTCCACAGCAGGAGCTGCCTAGTGGGGGCACAGGGCCAGTTTGCATGCCCGCCGCACGACCTGGAGGCTGCACAAGCTCTCCCTGCCCTTTCTTGCCACCCCAGAACAGCACAGTGCCATGCTTGACCACTTGGCAGCTTGGCACCGAGTGGTTGACAGGATAGGTGCAGCCCTGAGAGAGGGCTCAAACATTCTGGCAAAGTGGTCCCCGCGTCCATCCTCAGCATGCTGATGCGCGTGCTGGCAAAGTTGCCACTGAGGTCATCCTGAGCATTCTGGCATGCGCAGGCTGTTTATCTGCATTACCTGGGGCTGCTGACGCACGTATAATTTCCTCCCCCTCGTCTGTCTTTGCTCCCGCTTGCTCATTCTCTTTGTCTACAGCATGCTCCTGCAGAGGCTCAGATCTCAGTTCTGAAACTCCCTCCTTTTTGTCCTCGTCCTCAGCTTTTCGGAGGTGCAGGGCTTCTGTCACCTGAGCAAGAAGGGAAAATGCCGGGCAATGATGTTCGTGCCCCAGGCGCAATGATGTTCATGCCTCAGAGGTGCGCTAGTGATGCTTGTGCCCCAGAGGTTCTTTAGTAGTGTTTGTGCCTCAGAGGTGCTTTAGCGATGTTTGTGCCTCGGAGGTGCATCAGTGATGTGTGTGCCTCAGGGGTGCTTTAGTGATGTTTGTGGACCAAAGGTGATGCTCGTGCCTCAGAGGTGCTTTAGGCTAGCTTGCAATCCAAGCTCCCCGTTCAGCCGGCAACAAATGACATGTAATGCACACACCCCCAATACACGCTTCTTTGCAGTGTGGAGCAGCATATGCCGGCGCCCACCTTCTCAGCTAGCACGCTTGCCACAGATTTGGCACGTGTCTCTTGATCCTTTGCTGCCTCTGGCTCCTCAGGCCCCGCGGGCTCTGGTGCACTCACCACCTGTTTTGCCAGTCAAGATATACAAGCACTTCCTCAGTCTTTTCCACACTCATTTCCTCCAGGCCTGATGATATTACACATAGTATATATATATACTTATACAATATATATGCTATGTACTAAAAATATTGTCACGCCAGATTTATGCAGTGCCAGATTTATGCTGCATTGTGAGCCTGAGGTCGGTTGAGTTAGTTGGAGGAATATTTTATCCCTTGCTCAGTTCAGCTATAGCTGTTATGGCCATGCCGCGAGTCTGATTTGGATGCAGCAGTCTCTTGTCGTGACAATATAGTACATTGGTGCAGTGTGAGACATTGGTCCACTCCAGAAAATCAGGAGTGGCTGGGCTGTGGCTGGATTGGTCGGGCTGGCCTAGCCCCAAAGGTTGTTATGAGGGATGAAGGGGCCAGATTGGCAAGCATTGCACACGCGCAAGCAGAGTGCAGCCCTTGCCACGCAGGAGGGTGCTTGGGTGTTGAAAGCAGCTTGCTCAGCTTTCCTGCTCCGTCACACTGACCAAGAAGGGAGCACCATGAAAGTTTGGTTCCATGAAGTCCTTGTCTATGCATCTTACCAGCAGACATATCTTCACCAAAAAAGTGGTGGTGTGCTGTGGATGGCTTGGTTTAGGCATCAAGATCAAAGCGCTTGAGTCCTGTTGCATGGCCATCACACCTTGCCCTCCTTGGTGTCCTTGGCAGTCCCACTTTCCTCCTGGGCAGCCTGAGGCCCAGCCGCCTCAGTAGCACCCTCCCTCGGGCTTGAGGCAGCCTCCTCAGCGCCCTCAGCTGCACCTCTGGTGGCCGGCTCAGGTGCCATTTGGTCCTCAGGCACCATCTGGTCCTCAGGTGGGTGCCGCCTCCTACACGTGCACATTTGATGAGCCTAAAGGGCACGCAAATGGAACCAATCTGCTGCAGGCTGCTGTGCTGCTGGGATGCCCCGGGCAGGGATGTCATCCAGGCACTGTCAATCATCCAGGCACTGTCATCCAGGCACTGTCAAGCTTCCGGACCTGGGTGTCTGGAAAGTACTGTGGTGGCATCTGTGCATTTTGTGGCTTCAGATGCCAGCACGCATGCATGCCTCCAAACAGCATTACATCCGGCTTGGTGGCTTAACTGACCACACAACATTCAAGTTATTACCATGATAAATATGTATGTACATCCCCCTTGCGTAGTCTTTCTTATTTTCTTTCTTTCTTTCTTTCTTTCTTTCTTTCTTTCTTTCTTTCTCTCTTTCTTTCTTTCTTTCTTTCTTTCTTTCTTTCTTTCTTTCTTTCTTTCTTTCTTTCTTTCTTTCTTTCTTTCTCTCTTTCTTTCTTTCTCTCTTTCTTTCTCTCTTTCTTTCTTTCTTTCTTTCTTTCTTTCTTTCTTTCTTTCTTTCTTTCTTTCTTTCTTTCTTTCTTTCTTTCTTTCTCTCTTTCTTTCTTTCTCTCTTTCTTTCTCTCTTTCTTTCTTT
>LKMJ01000572.1_pt1 | contig 28849 bp, 27 predicted proteins | sample 643391 | NCBI WGS metagenome assembly LKMJ01 (sample SAMN04112250, study PRJNA286221) | soda lake metagenome | biome: soda lake; feature: Kulunda Steppe; material: water; isolation source: sample PL-Br10 brine of Picturesque Lake | place: Russia: Kulunda steppe | collected 2010-07 | reverse complement strand
CTGGCCTACGCGGACAACTATTTCATCACCGCCGCCATCAACGACCTCTGGCCCTCCGCCAAGCGCTGCGCCTTTGTGGCCCTGCGCCAGGGCAACCAGGTTCTGGAGGACAACCTCAACCACATGCGCCAATCGCTGGACCGGCTGCGCGAGCGGGATGAGGAGGGGCTGGTTCAGACCGTTTCAGAATACGCGCAGCAGCAGTGTGAGCAGGTGATCGCGTGCCTGGGGCAGAACGACAGAAGCGCAGGAGGGCCCTCATGAGGCGCCTGCAGATCACCGCGGCGCTGGTTGCCGCGGCCATGTTTTCTGGCTGCGCTGGCCTGTTTGAGCCTGAACAGCCGATCCCCGAGCCCGACGAGGAAGCTGTGGAGTGTGACTGGGAGGAGTTGCGTGGCGTAGCAGAGTTCGCACCAACCGACGCAGAGCCAAACCGGTTTGTTTTCTACCCCGGCGAGCATGGGGTCGTGCTGGAAGAGCACGATGCAGCGCCGGGCGAGGAATACAAAGCGGTATTTGAGATTCCCGTGCCAGAGGACTGCGCCACTCCCCGACTCGAACTGATTGCTCCGGTCGGGGCCGGGCCCGACTCCTGACGGCCACCAGATCCCCGCACCTCAGCTCCTCACTGCCCAAGAACCTGGAACAGGCTGGCAACAATCAGTACCAGCAGCACCGGATAAAGCCACGCTTTATGCCGCCTGCGAAACTTCTTGATCCAGCGGGCGAAGCGCCGATACCGGTACAGCGAGCGAAACGAGAGGCTCTGGCGGAAACTGTCATCCACATGGTCTGCTGCACTGGCGCAGGCCCGGATCAGTTGATCCTTCTCCAGAGTCAGACGCAGACTGTTCAGAAGACGCGGCCGCATCAGGCGGAAATCAATGAAAACCGCATCGCCCTCCTCGTCGATCAGAAAATTGCGGGGAATGGCATCACGCCGCATGTAGCCGTGGTCGTGGAGGGCAGTCAGCGCCCTGGCAAGGGGGCGCCCATCTGTCTGTTCCGCCTTTCTTCCCTCAGCAGCCCGGTAAATGATGTAGGATTCAACCAGCAGCCCGAAGCGCCGGCGCAGAAGGCAGGCCACCGGCTCAGGGCCCTTGAACCCGAGCTCCCGCAGAGTCTCCATGCTTTCAGCGTAGCGAACGACCTCGCTGCCCCGCAGTTTTTCAAGCACTCGCTCCCAGGGTCGACTGTCACGTCCTCTCGGCTGCTTGGCAAAATACTCCTGGCCATTGAATTCAAAGCGCTGAATCAGGGAATGAGCCCCTTCTTTTACCGTCTGCAACGCGAACTGGCCCTGCGGAGGTCGAAGATAGAGCTCAGCCAACTGAACCGCCAGCTGCTCTGAAGCGAAGGGGACAACCTCAAAGTCACCCCGATCTGTAGTGACATACCGGTTACTTCGTCTAGTCATAATTCTGTCTGGCCCACTCCCGTAATGGCCGATTGCAGCAGACCGCACCGCGCCGGACGCCACGTGGTACGGTGCACTGTTCCGGATGCGCGCACGCTCAGTGACATCCCTGGTGCTCCAAGGAGGGCTCAGCCTCAACCCTGCCGATGTCGGGACCAAGAGAGGCGGCAAACAGAGTCAGGAAAAACAGCACGTAGACCGCATTCGGGTGACGGAAAGGCGTATCCGTCATTGCCGCCAGCGCATAGACTGCCCAGGTCGCAAGCACCACTGCACCCAGAGCGCCTCCCTCTGCCCGCGCAACCCGCACGGCAACCACCATTACCACCAGGAACAGCGCAAGCCCGATCAACCCTTTTTTAACGGCTATATCCAGAAAGCTGTTGTGGTAATGACTCGGATCAAAGCGTGCGATCTGACCGGGCACGTCCCCCTGCTCACCCAGCCGCACCAACTCGTCGGAGTGGGACGCCCCAAGCCCGGTCAGAGGGCTCACCGTAACCAACCGCGCTCCCGCATCCAGCATCTGCAGCCTGAGGCCAGCCGAGGAACCAAAATCGCCCGCCTCAAGGCGCTCAATTTCACCCAGACTGCGCTCATACCGCTGAACCACCGACTCCTGGACCGGATCGACCCATAACGCCAGTGCCATGACCGCGACAGCAGCGCCAATCACGGCGACTGCTCCTCGCCAACGCCAGGCACTCCCAACCCATGCCGCCAGGGGAGCAAGCATCAGGACTGCAAGAATAACGCCACGGGTCTGGGTCAGCAGCAGCACCGCGAATAAACCGGACGCCAATAGAACCCAGAGTCCGGTATCACGCCAGAGGCTCCCCCTTGTCGACAGGTAAGCCGCAGCCACGGTCGCGGCACCCACCACTGTGGCGAGTGGAATCGGATTGATGGACCCCTCCAGCCGGACACTGCCAAACACCCAGGCGTGGTAGCCCCCCACAACCACGAAGGTCAGTCCCAGCGCGGCAACAAGCCAGCGCGCGTCCAGACGAACAGGACGCACCAGCCACAACGCACCCCCATAGAATGCAGCTGTCACGTAAGAACGGATCTCAGTCCAACTGTCACCCTGCGTGAAATATACCCACAGCGAATAAGCCGTATAGGCCACCGTCAGCACCGTAAGGGTTTTAAGCAAGTGCGGGACGCTCTCATTGGAGGCACGCACCATCCTGACCCCAGCCGCGATCAGAAAGACCACCAGGACAAAACCCGGAACGTACTTTTCACCCTCCGGAATCAGCCACATCAACGTCAGAGAGTAGACAAGAGGAAGCGCTACAATCAGAGCAGGCCAGGAAATACGGTTCAGCAGGACAGGCATGGGCAAAAGGCCAATTGGCAGGTCGACAGGATCATAACTGCTTAAGGAGTCGGAAGCGAAGCCAGAACCGCAGATTGGCGATAAAACGCATAGCCCGCTCTCGCAATGCAAAGCGCTCACGATTAAGCCTGTCTACAAGGCCGCGTGGCGGGCGTGGCGGGTATCCAATAATGGAATCAAAACCGTAGTCATGGGTCACTGCAGGTGGGTGGATACCGTAGGATTCCACGCCGTGCACCCAGAACCGATCCATCATGATATCCACAGGCAGAAACCACACCTGACTCGACTGCAGAAAACGACGTGCTGCAGAGGGGCGCAGAAAGTAGCCCATGGCACTCATGGGGCCTGCTGTGTACTTCAGAATCTGCATTTCATCTGAAAGCTGATGCACGGACATCGCCCGATACTTACTCGGCTTTTTCATGTTGGGAAACAGCCGGAGACATTCCACCTCAGACGGAATCCGGTCAATGTGCTCAAGAAAGTGCAGAAACAGGTGACGATCAAGAAACACATCGTCTTCCAACACAATAATGGGCTCATCCTGCTCCGCACAGTACTGCCAGAGCTGGTAATGACTGGCGAAACAACCAAGCTGGCCCGGGCGCAACTCCTCCGCCTTGGCCTGCATGCTCTGCTGCGGGTCGTAAAACGCTTCATAGGGTCCGAAAGATTCCTCCCGACCGTCCACAGCGGGTGCACGGATGAACGTCAGCCCCAGATTCTCGTGGCGAGCAAGAAACGTCTCCCAGCGCTCACAAGCAGAGTCCAGGTTGATGACAAAGATTTCTGTCAAACTGTGGCTGCTCCATTCGGTTAATGCGCGGGCATCCAGAGTGGCTAACTGGACTGCGCAGCTCGTGTGCCAATTTTACGGGTTTGAGCACAGTAGACAATAACGCAGCTAATCATTTCGGCACTTGTCGCCGTCAGCACTCATCAATAGACCAGGAAACCCGGCGACACCGATGAAACGAGTCCCGGAACAAAGAAGTCAATCCATACGCTCTCACCTTACCTGTGCCAGCCCAGGCTAAAGCTGAACAGTTCATGAATTACACAGCTTCCACTATAATAAGCAACACGCTTGTAACCAGACTCACTGGACCCAACCCTGCATGCCATGCCAGTCATCGAATTATTAGGCTCTCCCGGATCAGGGAAGACCACCCTACAGACAGCCATGGAACGCCGACTCCCCGACTGTGTTAATAAACGAGCACTCCTCGTGGAGCATAAACTGAAATCTCGGTTTCAAAAGACTGCTCTGCCGAAACGCATGCTGCGAAAAAAGACGAAAACCAGACTTCAGGACTATGCTGGGATAATGGACTCAGTGGATGGGCAGACACGGGAAGGCGTCGAAAAGCTCCTCGCAACCATCTCCTGCCCCCGACAAAGGCAGACCCTGACCAGGAACATCCTTCAGGACCTGGATTACCTGTTGGCAGGCAGATCGCTGACCCACACCGATCAGACGCTCTTACTCGATGAGGGTACCATCCACCGGAGCTTCTCCGCCCTGATTCTCGGCATTGATGAGACAGCTATCATGCAGTTCATCAGGAGCCTCCCCCTACCTGACGTCTTTATCTGGGTGCAAACACCGCAGGCAATTCGCGAGCAGCGATTAATTCAGCGTGATGGCTCTGACCAGTTACTCATCCCCGATGACTTCACTGACAAAATTGTCACGGAAATCAGACAGAACAATGGTTGTCCGATTTATGAACTGGAGACCCATCCAGAGTCTGCACAGCGGACCCTTGAGGCAGCCATAGATGTCTACCAGTCCGTAAAGTACACGCTGACGGAACGCTCCTGACGCCTCGGAAACAATGATGATGCCGTTGCGCCCCAGACGTTCACGGCATTGCTCTACTCCCTTCTGCTGCTGGGTTTTATGGTAGACTTCGACCCGTGCAGTTAACCTGTCCGCGGAGGGGCGACCATAGCCATGCCAGGCCCTGAACACCAGTATGTGACCAATCCCGCCGTGTCAGGAGCTGAGGAGATGGCGGCCGCTATCGAATCCGGGAACTACCAAGCAAAGAGGGTTTTTAAGGATAACCGGCACAACTACGCTGCCCTCATAGAGTTTGAAACCCGCCCCGGACGCTATGTGCTGAAAGTGCCCCGTGGCCGGAACCAGCGCACGTGGCAACGGCTGATCTCGCTTGCCCGTCCCAGCGAATCCCTCCGCCAGTTCCAGAGTTTTTCCGAGCTTGAACGCCTGGGCTTCGCCGCACCAACACCGATTGCAGCCGGTGAGCACCGTTCATGCGGCCGTGTGACCCATAGCTACCTGCTTTATGAGTTTGCCGAAGGGCGCCCGGCCACACCCGACGATGCCGCCATGATCGCCCGGGAACTGAGACGCCTGCACAGCCTGGGCTACACCCGTCGCGATCCGAAGTGCGATAACTTCCTCATCAATGGCGACCAGGTGATCTTCATCGACTTCAGGCTGACCCGACACCGCTGGCTGCAACACTGGCACACCAGTCTCGAATTCGCCCACGCGCTCCATACCATGCCCAAAGCCATTGACGCACTGCCCGCCAGCGTCCGCCATTCGCTCTTATTCCGACTGCTGTTCTGGTATCGATTGAACCTGTCCAGGATAAAGAAAGCCAAGCGCAGATTACTGGGACGCGATATCTAGACCTCGACCCCATAGCGTGAGCGGACATCCGCCAGCGCTTCACGGAGCGCCTGTTCACGATGCACCGAATCCTGCAAAAACGGCTGCAGGAACTGCCTGTGGATATGACAGACCCGAACCGACAATGCAGGGGCACCCACGATAATGGCGGCAGCGGTCCGTTTGCGACCGCCATTAGCCTTGATCAGACGGCCCTCCCGATCCACTGCCACCTTGATGTCGTCCTCGGTCGTGCCCTTGATCACCCCTTTATCACTGACCGAATTCAGAAGGGAAACCTGCCCATTCAGATAGTCCAGGATGGCCTCTTCGGTATCCAGATAGATGGATTTCCTGGGAGTGTGAACCGGCTGCCCGCCCCGCGCTTACTCTGGTAGCTCCAGAAGGTCTCGGAAGCTCGCAGATTGTTTCGATTCGCCCAGAGATCCACCAGCATCATGTACCTGTGATTATCCGTAATGTCGCTGTCTCTTCGATCCCAGTCCATATCCGAAATGAAATACCGCTTGGGAAAGCCCGCCTTCCTGACGGAAATCACCCGATTGAGCGATTGCGGTTCGATCCAGAGTTCGGTGGCATCCCCCAACACGCGAAACGCATTCCGTCGGGACAAGCCCGACAGTGGTACCCCGAAGCCATGCGACCAGAGCATCCACACCACGCGATCAAAAGGCGCCCTGACCAGTTGATACCAGCCCTCCCTGATTGCACGGGTAATGTGAGCAGCACCATACTGCAAACTGAATTTCAGAGGCCGCTCTGCCATGACCCTCTCATTTAGCCGTCCCACCGTATCCGCTGAATCAATCGCACTTATCATACCGCCGGCACGACAATATCCCAAGGCCGCAGCTCTGATTTGGCCTCGCCACTAATAGGGCGGTAGAATCAGGCAGACCTCGCTGGCAAGAGTAGAAAAGTGCACACAGCCCGAAAGCAGACAGACCTTGCTTACTTGATTGCAATCGGCAATCAGCGTTACCGGCTCGTGGCGCGAGCCGCCGCGGAATCACTCCTCAAAGCGGGCGCGTTCCAGGGTGAAGTGGTCATCTTCTCGGACCGGCAGTTCCGTGTTCCGAAAGGCGTGAGAGTCATCGTTGTTGATGAGCCGGAACTACTGCAGCAGCCGAAGCGACTCAAGCTCAGGGCGCGAGAATATATTGATTTCGACAACTACCGCTACACGATGTTTCTTGACGCTGATGTTCTTACCAGAGCGCCCTTGATGTCCGACTTCCACGACATTATGGATCAGGGAGCTCTCGTTTGTACTGACGACATTAATCAGACCATTGATCAAGGGCTGTGCTACCGCTGTCTCCACCAATCGGAATTGGACCAGCATGCTGAAAAGACTCTGGGCGTCAACAGTGGTTTTTTCATGGCAAGGGGAGACCAGCTCAGCAACATATTGACCACGTGGGAAGGGATACTGAAGGACCACCTGGACTCACCGGGGCCCGGTTTTGATCAGCCGGGGCTGAATGCGGGGATGATTCGTGGCGCGATCCCAGTATATATTGTGCCGGGTCTGATGTGGTTCCCAAGGTTCGATCCCCGTAAAGCCAAGGTCATTCCCAATCCACCACTCATTCACTTTCATGGCGCTGGAAGGAAGTGGTCACGTGTACTGAAAATGATTCGCCTCTCTAAATCAGCTCCCTCGAAAACAAGAGCCGAAAGAGAAACGAAACCAGAAAAAAGCGAGGCTTTAAGGAAGGCACTTTGGAAGATTTATTTCAAACTGACGAAAATCACACAACCTCGAACTGTCAGCTCGTTTTACCGGATCAAGCTACTCAGCAACCATGACGACAGGACCTTCAAATTCTACGTGACAGGCAGGTATGGCAGCTTTCTGTGGAAAAGAATAGAGGGCTTTCAAAATCCGTTCATTTACCTCGACATTGGCGCTAACCAAGGGCTTTTCACAATCGTCGCCGGGAAAAACAAGAATTCACAGAAGGTATATGCGTTCGAGCCCATAGAAGCTACCGCTAACCTGTTGACGGAGAACGTAGAGCTTAACAACATCAGCGATAAGACTCAGGTTGTAGTTAAAGCCATATCCGACACCAGCACAACACGAAGAATCGCATTCAACCAGGCGCACAGCGGTACTGCTACGCTGGAGCGCCACTCCCAAGATGACTCCATTGGAGAAAATCACTCTGAGGTTGTAACGATCAATCGCGATCAATTGGACCAGCTAGTGAGTGAGAGAAACGTTCCGATCGTGGTAAAAATCGATGTGGAAGGTCACGAAAAAACTGTTCTGGAAGAAGTGCTTATGAGCAATCTGGGCAAACAGGTCAAAGAAATTTTTCTCGAAGTCGACGAGCGCTGGATAGACAAGGATGAGCTTTTCAAAAACCTCCAACACAGGGGATTTGAAATATTAAAAGTAGGGTCTGGTTCACATTACGATATTTGTGCAACCCGCACTGTGACGGACACAAGTGAAAAACGTACAGGACAAACTCTCTCAACCAGTAAATCGCTCGCTTCGTAATACAGGTCGGCTTCAGAAATTTATCGGGACATAATACGCTTCGTCATCGGCTGCACTCCTTTCACAGCTATCCCGTCGCTTCCTGTGACTTTTGGATTCCATACCCACTGGGCACGTTAACGACAGCAGTTCTAACACAAGTGATTGGGTTTTATGGAATCTCGAAAGTCCATTATAACCGGCGGTTGGGCTTAATCCGCCATTGTGTATACCCAACTTGAGCGCCTTACTAATGCACTCACTACCAACCCTCAGAATTGAGCTTCGTCTCGCACAGTTCATGGCAAACCACCACCCTCACCGGCATTCTCTTAAGACCCGCCAGCTGGGCCAGAACCAGCCGGTGCCCGGCACTGGCATTTCTGATCAGTTCGCCGTTGCGGCCGATGTTGATGGCCAGTTCGTCGTGAATGCGCCCGGTCAGTTCCCCCTGGGGAATATATTTCTGTTTGCGGAAGTCGTTGTAAATTGACGACAGTTCTTTCAGGCGGCGCTCAAAAGCTCGATCTGGTGAACCGAACCGGAAGTTACGGCGGGCTTTGCGGCGGGCCCGCTCATACTCTTTCTGCATGAGCTCGATCTTCTGCCAGGGCACGCCTTCATGGAAGTAAAGACGGCAGGCTTCCATGGCCGGGAACTGGTCGAAGGGAACGACCTGCTGATCCCAGCCTCCCCCGAAAACCCGTCCAGCGGCTTTCCATTTGTCGAATATCTGGTGGTCGATGAAACGATCCCCGACCGGCGGCGGGTCCGTGAACTGCTGCTGCCAGCGGACTTCACAGGGATCCACCCAGACCCACTGACTGGGCGGGTGGTCGATCACGGCTTCACCCCTGCGCTGCGCCGAGCGCCAGGACAGGTCGATCTTCAGCCCGATGATCCAATGCGCCAGGCGCCTGGGATATTTCTTGATCCCCATAACCCCATCCTACTTGCCCGAGTTGCTGCGCCCCCAGTAGCATGCGCAGGCGGCGTTGAAACTAGCCCATCCGGGTAACGGGGTCAACGCGTCCGACAACGTTTTGCCATCAGGGCCAGCCATGAGCCAATCCATTCTTTTTATTCCTGTAAGCCACGACGTGGGTGCTGGTGAATATTACCGATGCCTGAACATAGCGTTGGCGTTGCGGGAACAGACCCCCTCACTGGCCATTCACCTGTGCGTCAATCGGGCAGCGCAGGTTGCCCGCCCCGACGGCCTCGTTTACCACGATTTCGAGCGCTCACCCACAAGCAGTAATGAGGAGGTCGTGGCACTGTTGCACTCACTGCGGCCCGCAGTGGTGGTCCTGGACTGTAATGCCCGCAAGCACCAGCTTCAGGCGTGCCGGCGGATCGGCGCCCGCACGGTATTCATCAATGACCGCCCCAAAAAACGACTCAGAGGGTTTCAGCCCGGCAAGTTGTCGCTCATTGATGAGCACTGGATACAGGGCTCTCGACAGGTACAGCATCTTAAATGGTATGAGAAGGTCATACTGAGCATGGCGCGTCGTGCACCAACCGTCCGCTTCTTCACGAGCTTTCAGCAGCAGCCGGATCCGCAGAGACGCGAAGCGTTTCTGGCCCAGCACGGCTTCCGGCACAGGCAGTACGCGCTCTTTGCTCCCGGCGGTGGCGGCGGGCTCATGGATGGGCAGCCGACGGCCTCCGTTTTCCAGCAGGCCGCACGGCAATTTGAGCAGACAACAGGATCACCCGTGATTTTTGTGGCTGGACCACTCAGCAAGGAGTCCCTTGAAACAACGCCGGATCGTCTGGAACTTCAGGCGGTCGAGCCCCATACTTTCATGGATCTGCTCGAGGGTGCCCAGCTTTTCGTGACCGGTGCCGGCAGCCAGCTCTGGCAGGGACTGGCCCTGCACAAGCCCGCCGTCGCCGTACCCACCACCGGCCATGAACAGGCTCAGCGGCTGGCCGGCATGGTGGAAGAACAGGTGGTTATTGGGGCGGAGCGCACGCCTGAGTCTCTCGCCGGACAGGCGGTAACGCTGTTCAACTCACCCTCCAGGCAGCAGGACATGATCACCTGGATCACAGCCTGCGGCTATGAGGATGGCACGCCCCAGGCCTGCCAGCACCTGCTCGATCTCTGTCAGAAACCATGGCGAACAAAACCGTGAACGCCTGTCACAGACAGATCCGGTAATAGGCCCGGTCAAAGGCATCCCGGGCCTCCTGTGAGGGGGCTGCACCGAGTTTGCGGACCGAGCGCCAGAACCGCTCCAGATTCTTCTTTGCCCAGCTTTCAGATACTCCCGGGTCGCGCAGCTTCCCTTTATCGAAATCAATGAGATAGAGTCCGCCGGGTGTAACCAGGATGTTGTGACAGTTGAGGTCGGCGTGATCAATGCCGGCGTCATGAAAGCGGCGAATAAGCTGGCCCACATCCCGCCAGAGTTGTGGGTGGTCCTCACCCAGATAGGCTGCGAAAGGGGTCGCCTCCGGTATGGACGACACCAGTATGGCCGCCTGATAGGTCACCGGTGTCTGGAGCTTGTACCAGGCGGCGACAGGCCTCGGGACGGGCAGTCCGGCTTCGAACATGTGGTTCAGAAGGCGGAATTCGGCAACGGAGCGCGTGCTGTCGGCACCGGTGAAGCCATAGGTGCGTCGGCTGATCCGGGCCGCAAGCCCGCCCCGAGAGTAGTGGCGAAGCACCCAGTGCTCCTCACCGTGGCGCACAAACCAGGCACTCCCGCGCCCGCCACTGTCTACCGGGCGTGCATCCTGCTCCCAGAAGGCGGGGCCAAACCAGCCGGCATGAGCCTCATCGGCGTATTCCGGGCGGGCAATCACCACATTGTTCGCTTTACTTGTGGCCATGATTTCCTGAGGCCTGGACTCACTGACCATTGTCACAGCGACCGGTTGCGTTCAATCTTGGGTACGATAAGGTGGCGGCTTTCCCGGGAAGAGACTGGTAGCTCATGAAATCCATCTGCATTTTTAGGCTGTCCGCAATCGGCGATGTGACCCATGTGGTGCCCGTGGTCCTGAGTCTTCAGGAGCAGATGCCGGGCGTGCAGATCACCTGGGTCATTGGAAAAATGGAAGCCAGGCTGGTTGGCGACCTGCCGGGTGTTGAATTCATTATCTTTGATAAGAAAGCCGGGCTCAATGGCTATTGGAATCTGTGGCACCTGCTGCGCGGCAGGCGCTTCGATGCGCTGCTGCACATGCAGGTGGCTTTCCGGGCCAACTTGGGCGCGGCACTGATTCGCGCCAGGCACCGCGTCGGGTACGACAAAGCCCGCAGCAAGGATCTCCATTCGCTGTTCATCAACCGCCGTATCGCGCCGGCGCCGCAACAGCATGTGCGCGACTGTCTGGCCAGCTTCCTGGAGCCACTGGGCCTGAAAGCGGCTCCGCCGGACTGGAAACTGCCCCTGGATACTGCGGACTATGAGTTTGCCCGCCGGCACCTGGACCCGCAGCGCGTCTCCATTGTCTTCAGCCCCTGCGCCAGCCATGAACTGCGTAACTGGTTGCCGGAGCGCTATGCCGCACTGGCGGATTACGCCATTCAGCAGCACGGCGTCCAGGTGATTTTCACGGGCAGCCCATCGCCGGAGGAGAAGGCCTTTGTGGCCACCATTGAGTCCCAAATGACGGAGAAGGCACTGAACCTGGTGGGGCAGGATACGCTCAAACAACTGGCCGCCCTGCTGGAGGAGGCTCACCTGGTAGTGGCCCCAGACACCGGCCCGGCCCACATCGCCAATGCGGTGGGCACGGATGTTCTGGGTCTGTTCGCCGGCAGCAATCCTTACCGCTCGGGCCCCTACAATTCCCTGCACTGGTGTGTGAACCGCTACCCGGACGCGCTGAAACAGTTCACCGGCAAAACCGTTGACGAGGCACGCTGGGGCGCCAAGGCGGAGTTTGAGGGGGCCATGGCGCTGATCAGCGTGGAAGACGCAACCGGGATGCTGGACCGGTGGATGGAGGCAGCGTCACCGGATGCTGGCCAGAGCCTTTGACAGGGCTTCATGGCGCCCTACCCCGGGCTCTCTGAAGTGGTTGAACCACTCCTCATGGATATAGGCAACGCGTACTGGAATAGCGTGCAGACCCAGAATCCGTGCGCCAAAGGCACGCTTTCGCCCGGCATTGGCTTTGATGATCTCACCATCACGGCCAATCGCCACGTTCATCTCATCGGGTGCCAGTTCCGGTTTAATGCCATGGGTTGCCAGTGAATCAAACAGCACCAGCTGCGCTTCCAGAAACTCAAGCACCCTTTCTTCGGTGTTGAGGAAGTAGTTCTTGTTCGGAATCCGCTTCGGTTTTCCCCTCTCAATCATCCCCATGAATTTGCGGAAGCTTTCACTGGCGCGCAGATCCCCACGGTGCTGCCACACATCCTGCATCAACTGATACCGCTCATGCTCCGTGATCGACGGTGCACGCTGGTCCCAATCCCCGCCACGCAGAAAACGTTTCCGATCCACATCCCTGCTGGCGATATAGCGGCTTATGCGTTGGGGATCAATCCAGATCCAGGTCTCTTCAGGAAGGTTCTCAATCCCCACACGACGGCCAACAACCCGGTTGGTCTCGAGGATTTCGCGCCCCCAGAGCGTCCAGATCAGCTTTCCCGCAGGAGCCCGGACCGCTCGATACCATCCTTCGCGAAGCCCCTGGGCCACAACATACTTCAGACGCTGGAAACGGAACTGCCACTCACTCACGCCGGGTCAACTCCGCGTATAGTCCTGATACGACTTCTCTTCCACAAAGCGTGATCCCAACGCCAGGTTGACCTGCTTCTTGAGCGCGGCCCGTCTGTCATTGGTAAAGTAGACTGCACGGGCCAGTTCGATGAACCGGTCACCGAAGTTGCCGGCGGCCTCCTCTTCGCGGATGCCGTCCTCGATCTCCCAGAGTTCTTCATTGACGCCTTTCAGTTCCTGGCGCTCCTGTTTCACTTTGTCGGGATCCGTCAGCGTTTCGTTCCAGACCCGCGACAATTCGTCCAGCTCCCGGCGCACGTTTTCCAGCTTGCTCTCATCCTTGATCCGTTCGGATTTGATTTCCAGGATCGTGATCTTGTCCAGCACCTCGCCGAAGGAAACCGGCACCATCATTGTGTCAGCCATTGTCAGCTACCCGTCCTCACACAGCCGTTTGTTTCAGTCCGCCGGAACCACCCGCAGAACGGCCCCACTGCTGTGGTCCGTAAGCAGGTAGAGGGCTCCGTCCGGCCCTGTTCTGACGTCCCGGATGCGTCGGCCCAGGTCCTCGAAGAGGCTTTCTTCGCCTGCCACTTCGCCATCCTCCAGCATGACCCGCTGGACCTTGCGCGAGGCCAGCGCGCCGGAGAACAGATCGCCCTGCCATTCCGGGAACAGCTCGCCATCATACAACGTCATGCCGGAGGGCGCGATGGAGGGGGTCCAATCAACAATGGGGTCCACCATGCCTTCCTTCTCGGTGAAGGGCGTGATCTTCGCGCCGGTGTAATCCACGCCGTGGGTCACCACCGGCCAGCCGTAGTTCTCACCGGCCTCGATGATGTTGATTTCGTCGCCGCCTTTCGGCCCATGCTCATTGCTGTAGATGCGATCGCTGGCCGGGTCATGGAGAATGGCCTGCGCGTTGCGGTGGCCGTAACTGTAGACTTCATCAGCAGCGTAGGTGTCGCCCATGAAAGGGTTGTCATCGGGGGCGGAGCCATCGCGGTTGAGGCGAACAGTGGTGCCGATGTGGTTTTCCGGATTCTGGGCTTCTTCCCGGTAATCAAAACCGTCGCCTACGGTGGCAACAAAGGTGCCGTCCGGGAGAAAAGCCAGTCGCCCGCCGTAATGGGCGCTGCCGGTTTTCGAGGGCTGGGCTCGAAAGATTTCTTCGAGCTCTACCAATGCCCCCTCCTGGGCGTTGAAGGTGGCGCTGGCGATGCACAGGTGGTTGGCCCTGGCGGTGCCGCAGCTGTAGGTCAGGAACAGGCGCTGGTTGTCCTCGAAGTCCGGATCCAGAACCACGTCCTTGAGCCCGGCCTGGCCGCGCACATGAATGTCATCCGGCAGGCCGGAAACCGCGGACTGCTGCAGGTTGCCCTCATCGTCAATCAGACGCAGCCGGCCCGCTCTCTCGGTCACCAGCATACTGCCGCCGGGCAGGAAGGCCAGGGACCAGGGATGCTCCAGCCCATCGGCTACGGTTTCAATCCGTGTTTCGGCAGCCTGAACGCTGGCAGCGGCCGCTGCGAATCCCAGAATCAGCGCGGCGGGGAATCGGTACATGATGATCTCCTTGTCAGCTCGAAAGCAGCGTCAGTCAATAATCAGCGAGAGGTCTCTGGGGGCGGCAATCCAGGCGTAAATCAGGCCGCCAATGCCGGCACAGACAACCATTGCCAGGGTTCCGGTGAGCGAACGGGTTGCGGCGATCAGCGTCGGCATCGGGGCCAGGTGATCCACCAGCTGCAGTGCGACCAGCAGCCCCAGAGCTCCAGCAAGCGGGAACACCAGAATGCGTGAGCGGATCCAGTACGCATTGATCAGCGCCCCCACCGGAAAGGCGATGATAAAGGTAAGCCCTGCCAGCACCGCCATGATCGGAGTGAAGCCCACCAGATCGGAAAGCGTGGTTTCGATCCAGTGCACCGGCTCCAGCGCAACACCCATGGATTGCAGAGCCACAAGATTGAACTGGGTCTGGACCACAGAACCCAGTAGGGCCGTGGCCAGAACAGCAGCGAGCAACGCAGGTATACTGCGGAAAACAAAGTGGCTCATGCCGTGATCATCCTTCTTTGGGTTCGTCGGCCAGTGACAGGTGGGAAACATCCGGCACGGTCGCAGCCGGCTCTTCATGCTCTTCGACCAGGTCCTCCCCCGGCGGCGCAACAGTCCAGTCATCCAGGTGCTCGAACTCAGGGGGCTCCTCTTCCCGGGGTGTTCCCAGCTGCTCACCCGGCTTGCCCAGACTCAGATCCGTATCGGCCAGAATGGAGTCGACTTTTTCACCGGCCACTGGCAGCCGATCCCCCGGTTCGGTCTGCACGCCAGAACCTGCGGGTTCCGTGGGCTGCGGTTGCGACTGTGCCTGTGCCTGTGCCTGTGCCTGTGCTGGGGCAGGTTGCGGCTCAGAGGCCTCTTCCTGTCCGGGCATGGGCTCGATGTGACAGATGATGCCCTTCTGCTTCATCACGCCCTGGTATTTCTGCGCGGTCTGGCCATCAAGCTTGTTGCGGATAACAACCCGGCCACCGCTGAACATTTTCTGGATCTGCTCGTCACTGGCCTTGAACAGGGCCTTGGCGTTGGCGCGCGCGGTGGCTTCGTCGACCCCTTTGGCGCATTCGCCCTTGAACACCAGCTGATACATCATCTTGCGGCTCCCCGGTTCCGACATGACTTCCTTTCCGTACAGCATAGCCCAGAAGCGCCTTTCCTTCAGCGTTGCAGTGGCGTGACACGCTCCTCAGCCCGAGCCCGGCATTGTGAATCGGCGTCAAACAAAGGCATACGCCGCTGGGCAAACCCGTCTCAAAAACTGATAATCGGGCCGCCGATATCCGCTTTCGCCTGCGAGCCCGAACCATGCGACTTAACCTGTCCCTGTCATTCCTGAGCTGCCTGCTGTTATTGGTCATGACACCCGCGCAGGCTGAACCGCTCGATCAGCGGCTGGAACGCACCATGGACGGGCTGAGCCGGCACTACGCCGGTCACGAGTCAGTCAGGGTGGAGAACGACGCAACGCCCAGGAAATATCTGCTGCTGGATTTCCGGTATCCCAGCAAACCGGAAGGCGACAGGCTGCAGAGCCGGGTTCACCGGATCTGCATGGCGGTATTACGCAACCGCGAACTGGTCAGCGAACTCTCCGAGGCGGGGTATGACATGATCTCGGTCGCCTTTGACCGACGCCACCAGTACGACTGCCTGCCCTGAGCCCGGATCAGTAACGCTCAAAGGCGTTGCCGCTGATCAGGTCATCCAGCAGCAACTGCACCCGATCCAGCTCAAAGCCCTCCACAGCCGCCTCGAGCTGCCGGGCAAAGTCCATGATGCTGCTCACCTGCCAGTAACCGGCGAATTCACGCAGCTGAGCGACGAAGGCCTCAAGGGCCGCCGGGTCGCCACTGTCACGAAGTACTTCGGCCTCCGGAATCAGCGTATCGCTGACGGCGGCGCTTATCCGTGACTTCTGTTCATCGGACAGGCTGTCCCAGGATGGCAGCGAGGCACTGCCGTCCTCTTTGTCCCGCGCCGGTATATCGGCCTCGGCGTAGTCGAGGTAGCAGGCCAGCTCGGCCAGAAGATCCTGGCGGCTGACGGGCTTGTGGAGGTAGCCGTCGAAGCCGGCCTCCCGGATTCTGGCCGCCTCAGAGGTCATCACCGAGGCGGTCAGTGCCACCACTGGGATGCCCGAAAGCATCGGGTCCTGCTCAAAGGCGCTGCGGGCGGCGAACCCATCCATCACCGGCATACGGATATCCATGAGCACCACCCCGGGCAGACTTTCCTTCGCCCGGTCGATCGCCACTCGGCCATTCTCAGCTTCCTCAACCACCAGGCCCTCGGGTTCAAGTACATCCCGCACCAGCTGGCGGTTGACGGGATTGTCATCCACGATGAGCACGCGCCCCCCATCAAACCGGTAAGCCACCGGTACCGATTCACTGCTCACATCCGGCGAGGCAAGCGCGGTCTCCACATCGTGCAGGCGGATCCGGAATACCGACCCCCTTTCCGGCTCACTCTCCACACTGAGCTCGCCGTTCATCATCTCCACCAGCTTGCGGCTGATGGCAAGGCCCAGGCCGGTGCCCCCGTAACGGCGATTGCTCTGGCCCGCCTGCTGCTCGAAGGAGTCGAATATGCGCTCCTGCTGGGATTCGGGAATGCCAATACCGGTATCGCTGACTTCCAGTGTCAGAACCGGGGTCTCTGTCTCCTGCCAGCTGGCTCGCACCCGCACTTCACCGCTGTCGGTGAATTTGATGGCGTTGCCCACGAGATTGAACAGAATCTGACGCAGGCGCGTTTCATCCAGCACCATGACGCCGGGCAGGTCATCGGCGAGCTCAAAGGTCAGGGTCAGGCCCTTTTCCCGGGCACGGATCTCAAAGATGTGGCGCACATCCTCCATCAGCCGTGCCAGATCCAGGGGACCGTATTCCAGGCGCATCTTGCCCGCCTCGACACGCGACAGGTCGAGGATGTCGTTGATCAGCGTCATCAGACTGCGGCTTCCGGCCTTTATGGCGGCCAGGTAACCCTGCTCACGGGGGTCTGAGACAGAGCGCTCCAGCAACTCGGTGTAACCAATGACCGCATTCATGGGCGTTCGTATCTCATGGGACATGTTGGCCAGGAACTCGCTCTTGGCACGGTTGGCTTCTTCGGCCTGGTCGGCCAGCTCCTCAGCCCGCTTCTTGGATTGGAGCAACTCATCCTCACTTCGCCGCAGCGCCTGTTCCGAGCGCAGCCGTTCATTGACCTCCCGGGAAAGCTTACGGTTCCAGTACAGGAAAGCGCCCACCACCAGCAGTGCCAGCAGGATAACCCGGCGAACCACGGTGTAATCCATCTGCTGTTCCATATCCAGCTTGACCCAGCGGTTGTAGATCCCATCCAGCTCATCGCGCTCAATGCCGGCCAGGGCCTTGCCAAGGATGGTGGCCAGCATCGGTTCCTCGGTGTTGACGGCCAGACGCAGGTCGTACTGATAGGGCGTGATGCTGGAAATGCGCAGATTATCCAGCCCCAGGCGGTCCACGGTATAGGTCACACCAGGGATCTGGGTCACCATGATGTCCATGTCCCCTTCCGAGACCCGACGCAGTCCCTGCTCGGTGGAGGATACGGTTTCCACCGTCAGCTGGGGGTGGTTGCGTGTCAGATACTCGTGGGCCGCCATGTCACCGACCACCACAACACGCTCGTCCCGCAGCTCCGACAGATCGCCCACGAACCGGTGATCATCACGGATAACCAGCGCGATGGGCAGGCTCAGATAGCTGCGACTGAACAGGTACTGGTCCTGGCGTTCCGGGGTGCGTGGCATGGCCGGAATGATGTCGATTTCCCCCTCTGCCATCAGGGTGTCCGGGTCCTGGCCTTCCTCCAGCTCCACACGCCTGAATTCGTAATCAAGCTGCTGCTCAAGCAGCTCGATCAGATCGACCACCAGCCCCCGGGCCTGATCGTTCTCCCGGAACTCGATGGGGGGCCAGCCTGAGCGCAGCGCGATGCGCAGATCCGGATTCTGTGCCAGCCACTCCAGCTCATCCGCATTGAGGCGCATATCCTCTTCCACATCGCCCGGCTCTTCCAGTCCCACCCAGGCACCACGGATGTTGCGGTGCTCACTGGAGGTAATGGAGGCAACGGCCGAATCCATCACCCCTCGCAGCACGCCCTGCTCAAAAGGAACGGCATAGGACAGGGTCATGGGCTGCTCATCCAGCTCCTGGACCATGTGAAGCTCTGTGACCTGGTTGTCCTGAAGATACTGCTGCCCAACCGGGACTGGCGCCAGAAACGCATCAGCTTCCTCGTCCCGGAGCCGGTTCATGGCCTCCTCCAGCGTCCGTGCCGCAACAGGGGTGAAGGACTCCACGGGATCGAGCAGCTCGAAGGGAAAGTGATCGCCATCAAGCAGCACAACCCGGCGGCCATTCAGGCCGGCCAGACTGGTGATCGCGGTTTCATCACGGCGCACATAGATGCCGTAGGTGACCTGCATATAGGGTCGGCTGAAGCGGTACTGACGGCTCGACCAGGAACCGGGATTGACCATGCTGACCACGTCCACCTCCCCCCGGGCAAGCTTTTCCTCGAGCATCATGGGCGTACCTCCGATCATCTCCACCGGCACGCCCATCTTGCGCTCGAGCAGCCGGGCATAACCGGACTCCGTGCCCAGAACACGCCCGAAGCGGTTCTGGTAGGCCAGCGGGGGGCGGCCCACGGGGATACCCAGGCGGATCTGCTCGTGCTCGTCCAGCCACATCTGCTGCTCGACACTGAACTGCGGCAGATTCTCCGTGGCAGGAAAGGGCACGCCACTGGCAAACGCGGGGAAGACCGGCAGGAGATACAGAAGAAGGATCCGAAACAATGGCATGGTGTGCGTTACCGGCTTGAGGGGTTCAGGGGGCGGTGGTCCCGCTCTTCAGCAAGCATGACCTGGTTGCGACCATTTTCCTTGGCGCGGTAGAGCGCCCGGTCGGCCACATCAAGCAAACCATGGGCGCCAATGTCGTCGCTGAAGCCAACAACACCCGCGGAAAACGTAATCTCAACCCGCTCTCTGCGGAAATGGAAGGGAAGACTGCGAACACGCTCGCGGAGTTTATCGATGACCCCGTAAGCGGTCTCCGCGGTGGTACCGGGCATCAGGACAATGAACTCCTCGCCCCCGTAACGGGCAATAAAATCCGCCTGACGCAGGTTTTCCCTGAGTGATCTGGCCAGCAGCTGCAGCACCTTGTCGCCGGCCAGGTGGCCGTAGGTGTCGTTGATGGGTTTGAAGTGGTCAATATCCAGAATCGCCAGGCTCAACGGCTGCCTGTAGCGCTGCCAGCGCTCATATTCCTGCTGCATGCGCTCTTCCATGGCCTCCCTGTTCGGCAACTGGGTCAGCATGTCGGTGGTGGCACGCCGACGCTCCTCACGCAATTCCTCCTTGATGCCGTCCGACTGGGCTTCCAGCGCGGAGACTTTTTCCTGAAGGCTCTGCACCTGATCCTTGAGATGCTGCTCGCGTTCGCTGCCGGCATTGCGGAATTCGCTGAGTGTGTTGCTGAGCCGGTCGATATGCTGCTGAACGGTGCCCTGAAGGCTCGACAGGTCAGTGGCTGCCTGGGCATTGCGACCCATGTCATCAATTTCCTGATGCAGTTCCCGGTCGTACTGGTCACTGAGCTCCTGCCAGCTCTCGAGATTGAGAGCACCGTCCTGGAATTCCGCCTGAATGCGGACCAGCCGTTCATCCAGATTGGCCAGGAACTGTTCGAATTCACGTTGTCCACGACCCACGGCGCTGACAATCAGCTGGGCCATCTCATCCAGGACATGGCGCACCTGATCCAGGTCCGTGCTGCCGGCCACCCGGGTCTCCAGCTCCTGCACGCGCTGCTCGGCCCGTTCCGGCAGACTGACCTGGGTGCGCAGCTGGCGAAGCAGCTCGCCGAGGCGGTTGCCCAGGTGTTCCACGTCACTGCTGTCCGCCGGCTCACCGGTGTCCAGCTCCATCTCCGGCGTCCCGTTCTGCGCAGGGAGACCCTCATGACCCCCGCCATTCTCCTCGGTGCCGTTGGTATCCGGCTCCTGGCTGGCTCTGTCATCACCGCCAAACAGGCGCTTGAGCAGACCCGGTCTTTCCTTCTGGCCAGCTTCATCGACTGCAGCAAGCACCTCTTCCTGCAGTTGCGCCAGCTGCTGCAGGACCTCGGGCAGACCGGTGAACTGGGCGACCTGCTGCCGGTGGTCCCTGCTGAAACGCTTGAGGGCGCGCCTGCTGTCGCCCTCCGCATAAGGAATCAGGGGCCGGGTCAGCTCACCCAGCACGTTCTGCAACGCCTTGACCGCCCCGGTCCGTCGCTCATCAAATCCGCTGACCAGCTCCTCCAGCTGATTCTGCAGACGCAGCAGCTCATTGCGTGCCGGGTCATCGCTGCGGGCCAGATCCCGCAGTTCAGCCAACACCTCATCCATGCGCCTGTCCTGCCCCTCGGCTGCAAGAGTGGCACGCACAAGCAGACGCTGCAGGGTATGTTTCTCTTCCCGCCAGCGCTGCTCCTGGTGTTCGTTCTGATCGAGCTGGTCCAGGTATTTCTGTTTCCAATCGTCCCGACTCATGAACTTTCCTCTCCGGCAGAGCTTGAGGTACGGGGCCTGTTCCGCCGTGATCGCGCCCGCGGATGGGCCTGGTCATAGACCCGAGCCAGATGCTGGAAATCCAGATGGGTGTAGATCTGTGTCGTGGTGATGTCGGAGTGGCCCAGCAGCTCCTGCACCGCGCGCAGATCACTGCTCGATTCCAGCAGGTGGCTGGCAAAGGAGTGACGCATCAGGTGCGGATGGATGCCCTGCTCGGCTGCGCTGACCTGGCCCCACCGTCGCAGCCGCGCCTGTACCGTACGCGGATGGATGCGCTGGCCACGGCGGCTGACAAAGAGTGCCTGTTCGCCTTCACTGGCCAGCCCCGGGCGCACCCTGAGCCAGTTCTCCAGGGCCTGGAGCGCCGCCCGGCCCACGGGCAGCACGCGGGTCTTGTTGCCCTTGCCGGTGACACGCAGCTCACGTCCCCGTTGATCCACCTGATCCACACCGAGCGAGACAAGCTCCGCCAGTCGCAGTCCGGAGGAGTACATCAGCTCCAGCATGGCGTGATCACGCACCTCCAGCTCATCCTCCGGCGCCCGGTCCAGCAGCTGCCCGGCGGAGTCCACGTCCATCACTTTGGGCAGGGGGCGGGATGCCCGGGGTGGGCGGATGTCCAGGGCCGGATTGTCGGCAAGCTGCCCCTCACGGACCAGATAGGTAAAGAAGCGCCGGGCCGAGGACAGGTGCCGGGCAATGGTGCGCGGTGCCAGCCCGCTACGGGCCAGGCTCGCCGCATAATGGCGCATGCGGTGGTGGGTCAGTGCCTGCCAGTCCGGCAGATCCTGCGCCACCCGCCAGCGGTTGAGACGGTCCAGATCCCGACCATAGTGTTCACAGGTGTGGGGAGAGCTGCGTTTTTCCGTGGCCATGTAGGACAGAAAGCGCGCAACGGCCGCATCCCGTTCGATGGTCTGCTTTGCGCTTTTGCCCGAAACCTGTTCCGCCACCACGGCCGCTCCTCAATCGGGTGATGCAGCTCAGAGAGGCTCGCTCTCGCCGGAGTCCTGTGTTGCCGGGGCGTTCATCAGCGGCGGCAGAAGCCGGCTGAGGGTGTCGCTGATGTAGGACAGAAAGAGCGAGCCCATACTGCTGTCAAAATAGTGTTCCTGATCACTGCTGATGGCAATCAGCCCAAGACTCTTCGGATGACCCACCGGAATGATGGCCGCTGAGCCCACCTGCTCCGGGCTGGCAAAGGCCGCCTGCTTGTAGGACTCGCGGAGACGGCCGAAAACGGGACTGGCCTGCTCCAGAACATGCTCAAACACCGAGTGGGCCTCCTCCGGGTCAAGATAACGCAGCGCGCCACGCTGGGGCGAGCGCTCGGCGTGATCAAACACCACCAGGCTGGCTCCGCTGAGGCCGAACTCCTCACGCATGCTCTCATCCAGAATGGCGGCCACCTCTTCCAGGGACTGCGCCTCCAGAAGCTGCAGCAGAAGACGCTTGCTGCGGGCAAACAGCTGGTCATTCTGACGGGCCACGGCGATCAGGCCGGACAGCTCCTCACGCAGCGAATCCCGCTGTTCACGGAACAGATGCACCTGCCGCTCAACCAGTGAAATGGCATTGCCACTGTCATGGGGCAGCGTCAGTTTCTGCAGCAGCTGTTGGTGACGCTCAAAGAAATCCGGATGCTGTTCCAGAAACGCCGCCACATCGGCTTCGGTCATACTCTCTGCCATATCCTCGGCGGTCTGTTCTGTCATCAATCACCTCCCTCACGGGCAGTTGCTACAGCGCACTGCCCTGAATTCCTGTTATCGCCTGTTTGACTGGCCGCCACGCCGGTTGCGCTTGCCCGAACCGTCCTTACGGTTGCGGTTACGTCCCTTGCGGGGTTCGCCCGGCAGTCGGATCTGGCCCTCAAAAACACGGGTCGCGGGCCCCTCCATCGTAACAGCGGCCCCATCACCCGGCCACGAAATGGTCAGCTCACCACCGGGCAAAACCACATCCACGCGCTCATCCAGCAGGCCACGCAGCCGGCCGGCCACCACGGCCGCACAGGCACCACTGCCACAGGCGCGGGTCTCACCCACGGCCCGTTCATAGACCCGCAGTCGTACCCGATTCTCCGACTGGACCTGCATAAAGCCCACATTGGCTTTTGCCGGAAAACGCGGATGGGCCTCAAGCACCGGCCCCAGTGTTTCCACCGGCGCCTCATCCACATCCGGTACCACCAGCACCGCATGGGGATTGCCCATGGAAACGGCCGAAATGTCGTATTGCCCGCCGTCTGCCTCCACAGTGTAGGTCACGGATTGCGAGTCCGCAGCAAAGGGAATGGCCGCCGGCGCCAGCTCCGGAATGCCCATGTCCACCCGGACCCGGCCGTTACGGGTCACCTGAAGCTCCAGTATCCCCGTGGCAGTCTGCACACGGATGACGCGCTTCTGGGTCAGTTTCTGGTCGAGCACAAAACGGGCGAAGCAGCGCGCACCATTACCGCACTGCTCCACCTCACCGCCATCGGCGTTGAAGATGCGGTAGCGGAAATCCACGTCCGGACGCTCCGGGGGCTCCACCAGCAACAGCTGATCAAAACCAACGCCGGTATGACGATCCGCCATCCGCCTGATCTGGTCCGAGCGCAGCCGCACCGGCTGGGTGATGCCGTCCACCACCATGAAGTCATTGCCCAGCCCGTGCATCTTGGTGAACCTCAACCAGCCACTGCGCTGGTGCTGGGGTTCCGGTGTCATGGATTCGGCTCCGGCAGTGGGGTTTCCAGCGCCAGCTGGTCCTCCAGGGTTTCACGGCGACGCGCCAGATGCACCTGTTCGCCATCCACCAGCAGTTCGGGTGGGCGGCCACGGGTGTTGTAATTGGAGCTCATGACGAAACCGTAGGCGCCGGCTGAGCGCACGGCAAGCAGATCACCCGGTTCAATGGCCAGCTCACGGTCCTTGCCCAGAAAATCCCCGGTCTCACAAACGGGCCCCACAATGTCGTAATAACGGGCTGGCTCCGACGTCTTGGTGCTGACCGGAATAATGGCCTGCCAGGCATCATAGAGCGCGGGGCGGATCAGATCGTTCATGGCCCCATCCACCACGGCGAAATTGCGCTCATCCCCGCACTTGAGCAGCTCCACCCGGGTGACCATGATGCCGGCGTTGGCGGCAATGGAGCGCCCCGGCTCGAGGATCAGTTCCAGCTCGCGGCCGGCCAGACGCTCGCGCAGGGCCTCACCATACTCCTGCGGCGATGGGGGCTGTTCCTGGTCATAGGGCACGCCGAGCCCACCCCCCATATCAATGTGCTCAAGCGTTATGCCCTGCCCGGCGAGTTGGTCCACCAACAGCAGCACCCGCTCCAGCGCATCCAGAAAGGGGGCAGTCTCAGTGAGCTGGGAGCCGATGTGACAGTCAATACCCACGACGCGCAGATTCGCCATACTGGCGGCACGCTGGTAGACCGCCTCGGCCCGGGTAATGTCGACACCAAACTTGTTCTCTTTCAGCCCGGTGGAAATGTAGGGGTGGGTTCCGGCATCCACATCCGGATTGACGCGCACGGACACCGGTGCCACCCGATCAAGTTCACCAGCAACCGCGTTGAGCAGATCAAGCTCGGCTTCTGATTCGACATTGAAGCAGCGCACACCGGCCTGCAGCGCACGGCGCATCTCATCACGCTGTTTGCCCACGCCAGAGAAAACCACCCGGGATGCCTCGCCACCGGCACGCAGAACGCGCTCGAGCTCACCCACGGAAACGATGTCGAATCCTGCACCCAGGCGCGCCAGCACGCTCAGAACAGCCAGATTGCTGTTGGCCTTCACTGCATAGCAGATCAGGTGGGGCATCCCCTCCAGGGCTCGGTCATAGGCCCGGTAGTGGCGCTCCAGTGTTGCGCGGGAGTAGATGTAGCAGGGCGTCCCGTATTCGCGTGCGATGGCCGCCACCGGCACCTGTTCGGCGTAAAGCTCGCCGCCCTGATAAGTGAAATGATCCATAGAAACTGCCTATCCAAGCCTTGCGGCGTATTCGTTGCAGAGCGGGGCTGTCAGAGCCGGCGTCAGCGCCTGCTGGACCTGAGCCTGATCCTGTTCCTGCGGCTGCTCGCGGTAAAGAGGTCCTTTCTGACCGCAACCGGCCAGCATCAAAAGCACCAGCAACGCGACATTCCAGTTTTTACAGCCCATGACTTACCCCTTTCGCCATAAACGCTACAGTATAACTGTGAACCAGTCATAACTCACGCGGGCTCGTTTCGCGGCGACTGAACGCGCTGTGATAGTCTCGTAACCCGGGGTTCATCATCGCCAGGGCGTTTTGCAGTGAAACAGTTTCTCATCAGACGCATCCGCAACAACCCGGCTTCCAACAGTGAAGAGCCGGCGGGCGTCCTCCAGGTGGAGGACAGCGGCATCATCCGCTCGGCGGATGCGACGGCGGAACGGCTCTTTGGCTACAACACACTGCAGATGCAGGGCGCGGATCTGAATCAGCTCGTTGCCAGCCCCGAGGACAACCCACTGGCTCCGCCACTGAGCGACACCCTGTCCTCAGGGGAAAGCTCGCTCATCACTGTCTGCCATGAAAGCGGCTCATTCCTGACCCTGTCCATCGAACAGGCCGTGGGCGAACGCAGTGAGGCGGTACAGCCACGGCTTTCGATTGTGGCACGCCAGGGCATGCCTCTGGACACCCGCATTCTGCAACTGGCCGAGGAAAGCGCGGACATCGGCGTCTGGGAAATGGCCCCGGAAAGCAACCGGGTCTTCTGGTCGGACGGCATATTCCGGCTTCTGGGCATGACGCCGGGCGTCGACATCGACCCCGAGCACGTTCTCTATTATTTCCAGGAACACCAGGGCAGAGTCCGGCGGGCTCTGGATCGCTGTATCCGCCACGGCGAGGGGTTCTCGCTGGAGGTTCCGGTGCTTACGGCAGACGATGATGAGCGCTGGGTGCGCCTGACCGGTCACAGCCTGCGTGACGAGAATCGGGTCTATGCCGTAGCCGGCACGGCCGTGGACATTACCCGCCAGCGCACCGAAGAGCAGGCTGCGCACGCCTGGAAACACCGGACCCAGAGTGTGCTGGCCGCCTCGGATGATCTGATCGTGATCATGAATCCGGAACTGGAAATCGTGGCCCTGAACCGGGCTTTCATAGAGCAGTTCGAGAACACATTCGGAGTAACGCCCAACGTGGGCGATCAGCTGGTGGACCTGCTGGAGGATTTCCCCGACGAGCGCCGGCTCTATAACCGGCTCTGGGAGCGTGCGCTCAAACAGGAAGGGTTCTGCGTGGAAATGCCGCTGGCCCAGTCCGATGAGCAGCTGCCGGTGTTTGAGATCCAGTTCCACCGCATCTTCAGTCCCAGTGGCGAGCTGCTGGGCGCCGCCCATGTCGCACGCAGCATGAGCGCCCGTCAGGGTGTTCAGGACAACCTGCACTACCTCAACAGTCACGATCCGCTGACCGGCCTGCTCAACCGTCGAGAACTCATGCAGCGCCTGCAGCGCGCCCTGTCCATTGCCCGCGACGTGGGTACCCCGCACACACTCGTCTATCTGGACCTGGATGGTTTTACCGGACTCAACGAGCGCTTCGGCTCCGGCGGCAGTGACCGCTATCTGCGCGAGGTCAGTCGACTGATGATGTCCCGGTTGCGACAACGCGATGCCATTGCCCGGGTCGCCAGCGACCAGTTCGCCATTGTGCTGGATAACTGCGGCCCCGAAGAGGCACGCAAGGTGGCGGACAACCTGCGTGAGGCGGTGGCCGGCTTCACCTACGAGTGGCGGGGTGAAACCATGCAGACCACCATCAGCGGTGGCCTGCTGCCGCTGATTGACGAACAGGACACCACGCCGGAACAGTGCCTGACACTGGCCGCGGACCTGTGCGAGACCGCCAAGACCTCGGGCCCTTCACACCTGCACGTGTACCGCACCAGCCAGGGCGCCGACAGCCAGACCCATGCCCGGGAGGAGCTCGCCCAGCTGCAGAACGCCATTCATACCGATGGCATCGAGCTGCTGTTCCAGGCGCTTCGGCCCATCACCAGCGCCACCTGGGGCGATCATGTGGAGGTGCTCACCCGGCTCAGACGCGAACCCAGTGATAACGGCGAAGTCCATGAGCAGCTCTGGCAGCCCCATGAATTCATGCCACTGGCGGAGCGCTTCGATCTGGGTTCGGCTCTGGACCGCCAGGTCATCACCAAGGCGCTCGCCTGGCTTGAGATGAACCCGCTGATGCAGCCCCGGCTGAAGATGATCAGCTTCAACCTCTCCAGCAGCAGCCTGCTGGATGAAGGCTTTGCCGAGGAAATCACACACCGCATCGAGCATTCCTCATTCACCACGGAAAGCTTCTGCTTCGAAATCCGCGAACGGGATGCGGCAAACTACCCGGAGGCCACCCAGGCCGTATGCCAGCGTCTCAAGAAAGCCGGCTGCCGGGTGGCACTGGATGGGGCCGGGATCAGTGGGGCCACCCATGATCTGATGACACGGCTCGACGTGGACATCATCAAGATTGATGAATCACTGATGCAGGATCTGGCCAACAACCCCCTGCAACGGGTCATGGTGGAAGCGCTGCATCAGATGGCAACGCTGACCAATGCCGTGACTGTGGCGCCGTTCATCGAAGACGACGCCACCCTGCGGCTGATACGGGAAATGGGACTGCACTTCGGCCAGGGCTACCGGCTCACCACACCGGAGCTGCTCAACGAACTGGCGCCACCGGATCATCGCCCGGAAATGACGGGCAGTGCCCAGCGCCGCCGGGGAAGCCCGTTACGCTGAGGCGTCGCGCCCCTTAAGCGTTGCCCGGGCCCGTGCCACCGCCTCGCGGACCTGTCGCGGCGCCGTGCCGCCGATATGGTCGCGGGCCTGAACGGAGCCTTCCAGGGTGAGCACCTCAAACACATCCTCACCAATAGCGCTGCTGAACTGGCGCAGCTCATCCAGGCTCAGCTCATCCAGGTCCCGGCCCTCGCGATCGGCATAGGCCACGCTCTGACCCACAATCTCATGGGCATCGCGGAAGGCCACGCCCTGGCGCACCAGATAATCCGCCAGGTCCGTGGCGGTGGCAAAGCCGCGACTGGCCGCCGCCCGGGTGTTGTCGGCCTTGACCGTGACCGCCGGCATCATGTCCGCATAGGCCTTGAGCACCCCTTTGACGGTATCGACGGTATCAAACACCGGCTCCTTGTCCTCCTGATTGTCCTTGTTGTAGGCCAGCGGCTGGGATTTCATCAGGGTCAGCAGCGAGATCAGGTGACCATTGACCCGCCCGGTCTTGCCGCGCACCAGCTCCGGCACGTCCGGGTTCTTCTTCTGCGGCATGATGGAAGAGCCGGTGCAGAAGCGATCCGGCAGGTCGATGAAATCAAACTGGGCCGAAGTCCACAGCACCAGCTCTTCACTGGTGCGCGACAGGTGCGTCAGCAACAGCGCGGCGAAGCTTGAGAATTCAATGGCGAAGTCCCGGTCACTGACCGAGTCCAGGGAATTCTCAGTGGGGGCATCAAAACCCAGAAGCTCGGCGGTGTAGTGGCGGTCAATGGGGTAGCTGGTTCCCGCCAGCGCAGCCGCGCCCAGAGGCATGCGATTCATGCGCGCGCGGCAGTCCATCAGGCGCGAATGGTCGCGATCAAGCATCTCATACCAGGCCATCATGTGGTGGCCGAAGGTGACGGGCTGGGCGCTCTGCAGGTGGGTAAAACCCGGCATGATGGTGTCCGCCTCGCGCTCGGCCAGATCCAGCAGCCCCTGCTGCAGGCGCGTCAGCTCCGCGGCAATGGCATCAATCTCATCGCGCAGATAGAGGCGTATATCCGTGGCGATCTGATCGTTGCGTGAGCGCCCGGTGTGGAGCTTCTTGCCGGTGATGCCGATCTTCTCGGTCAGGGCCGACTCCACATTCATGTGCACGTCTTCCAGGCTCACCGACCATTCAAAACGCCCGGCTTCAATGTCCGCCCTGACCTCCTTCAGCCCCTCGATGATCTGATCGCGCTCCTGCTCAGTGAGCACGCCGACCTTCGCCAGCATGCGCGCGTGCGCCAGCGACCCGGTGATGTCATGATG
>LKMJ01000571.1_pt1 | contig 28854 bp, 47 predicted proteins | sample 643391 | NCBI WGS metagenome assembly LKMJ01 (sample SAMN04112250, study PRJNA286221) | soda lake metagenome | biome: soda lake; feature: Kulunda Steppe; material: water; isolation source: sample PL-Br10 brine of Picturesque Lake | place: Russia: Kulunda steppe | collected 2010-07 | reverse complement strand
GCATCATATGCCCCGGCGCAGATCCAGATAGTGCGTACATAGTCGAGTTTAGGTCCTTTGTAGCATGGTTTAAGGCTACTCTGGACGGGCGAGACCGCCTCTCCTCGCCGACCCCACATTCTCAATGTACATATCATGTTCCTGAGACGCTGAACTGTTCATGACGGTGATTCGGCATGACAGCGCGCGCATGTGTGTGTGTGTGCTTCAAAGCGAGTGGTTTTTTTTAAGCACGCGCGCGCATGTGTGTGTGTGTGCTTCAAAATGTTGTCATCCACCAGAGGGACCTTGCGCACCAGCTGCACGTGCGCGAGCGCACCAAGTACATGCGAATGGTGAATGGGTGGAAGCACATGCATGTGGTCCCCATTGTCGACGTCCACCAGAGGAACCGCACGCATGCGCAGCTGAGCGAGGGTGAACACGTGGGCCCAGAGCCTCGTGCTCTTCAATGCATTCTATGAGGCCATCCAGAGCATAAGGGTCGTGGCGTGCCCGTGCGTCTCTCTGCTGGCGTGCGCTGAGTGGAGCGCATGTGTGGATGCACACAGGGACGCATGTGTGGATTGTGTGGATGCACACAGGGACGCTTGTGTGGATGCACACAGGGACACTTGTGTGGATGCACACAGGGACACATGTGTGGATGCACACAGGACCGCATGTGTGGATGCACACAGGGACGCTTGTGTGGATGCACACAGGGATGCTTGTGTGGATGCACACAGGGATGCTTGTGTGGATGCACACAGGGGGACGCATGTGTGGATGCGGATGGGCGAGACTGGGGAGGTGTGCGCTTGACTAGGCCGCAACACACGCCCATGGCTGCACACCGCAACCCTCTCGTTTGCCGCTACAGGCGGATGCAGCACAGCAGGGGGACCTGGTGGAGCCCTGTGACTTGCATGGCCTTGTGGGTGGCTTGCGCAGCCCTGTGGCTTGCGCAGCCCTGCGGTCGGTCCAGCGACCCTCCGTGCGGCGCACGCACCTGCATCACACAGTCGCCCACGTTCATGTCCCAGACCTGCGCAGCCCCGTCCTCTGAGATCGTTATCACATCCTGGCCATTGGGGCTGATCACAACCTGCATGTGATCACATCCTGCACGTGATCACATCCTGGCCATCACACAACCTGCACGTGATCACATCCTGCACGTGATCACATCCTGGCCATCACACAACCTGCATGTGATCACATCCTGCATGTGATCACATCCTGGCTATCACACAACCATCACACAACCCGCACGTGGCCATCACACAACCTGCACGTGATCACACCCTGGCCATTGGGGCTGATCATAAGCCGCACGCGCGCGACGTGCACGCGTGCTTGTGCATTCGCGCGGGTGGGAGCAGGCATGGGTGGCGAGGGCCACACCAGGCTCTATAGGATTATGCCGTCCTCTGGCCTGGAGAGTGGCAGAGTCGAAATGCTGCCGATGCACCTAGAGTCAGCGCTGCCACACCAGCAAGCAGCGGCGGCGACCCTTTTGCGTCAGTCCTGTGCTGACCTGCCTTACAGGAGCTACCACACCACCTTATGCCGCACAAGATGACAGGCAAAAGCTGTGAAGGCGCTGCAGGGGCCTCGCCGCACACCCCCCGTCGGGTGCACCAGCACGAGGTTCGGCAGACGTAGGAGGGGACCCACCACAAGAGGCAACAGCACAAGGGTTGGCAGGCACAGGCAAGGACCCACCACAGGAGGCACCGGAGAGCACAAGGGCCTCTCAGTTGACACCAGCGCGCACCTTTTTGATGGGCTTGGTGTGGCTTCGCAGGGTCATCCTATGCAAGCCACCCGCTTGCTGGAGCGAGGCGGTGCGGGGCAGCAGATGCACCGGCGTGTGCCCTGCGGCAGCGCGCGGTGTGGTGTGTGACAGCGGCCGCTTGTGAACAGAGTGTGAGTTAGGGTGCACGCGCCGGCGTGTGCCTTGCAGCAGCGCGCTGTGCGGTGTGTGACTGCGGCCGCTTTGTGGAAATAGTCCAAGGGTGGGCTAAGCATGGCACCTTAACCCCCTGTGCAAGCTTGCCGGCCCGCCGCGCGCACAAATCCACCCGCACAAACCCATGCGTGCACAAGCACATGCACATGTGCGCGCGCATGCACACACACACGCACACACATACACCAGCATGCCCGCGCGCGCGGAAACACATCCACAACCACACCTCTCTCTCCTGCCCACCCATCAAGGCACCAGCAGGCTTGAATGTGACACGCAGCAGCACATGCATTCATGAAGGCAACATGCAGCAGCACCGGAGTAAGTCTCCACACTCCTGCTGCCCTGCTTTGCAGAGAGCCAAACCTCTCTGAATAGGGAGCAACAAACACAAACAGACACGCAAGGCACCTGCACACGCAGACATACACATGCACACAAGGGTGGCACCTGCTGCTGCTATCATGTCCGCCACGGCCTTGCTGCTGTGCTGCTCGTACCAGGCCTTTAAGGTGCCATGTCCACTGACAGCCACCTGTGCAGGCACATGTGTCCACACACAAACAACGTCATGTTCACACACACACACACACACACACACACACACACACACACACACACACACACAAGCGTGGGCAGCTTGCAAGAGGATGCCGCAGCGTTGCGAACATACACACTCCCTCTTAAGCGGCGCTCTTTCTTTTGTCTGAGTGGCACCAAATGGAGAGCGGCACTCTCTGTCATGCGTGGAAATGCTTGCGGCACGGCTCCCAAACACTGATGTCCAGAAGCCGGAAAGGCCATACTGTAACAGCCTTGACCAAAAGCCGGAAGGCCATACTGTGACAGCCTTGACCAAAAGCCGGAAAGACCAAAAGTCTTGATCAAAAGCCGGAAAGTCCATACCGTAACAGCCTTTTGCTGTCTTGACCAGGACCTCCGGAGGGACCTGAGGCGGACCCCGGGCGGGTAGCACACCCAGCTGCACATGTGCATGCATATGCCCCCGCATGCCCACACACGCACACCACGCACCAGCCGCCCCAGCATCTGCTCCCGCAGCATCTTGCTGTCAGGCTGCTCCATGCAACACCCCTGCGAAAGCTGGATGGCTTGCAGCAGGAGCCGCACAATGGAGTTGGGCGTGTCGCACTCCCCCAGGTACCTGCGCGCCCCAGCAGGGTGGCAGGGGCAGCGGAGACTCAAATGGGTCCATTCATATGGCATGGTGTGCATGGTGTGCTGCAGGACACAATCACGGCATGGTGTGCTGCAGGAGCCTCAGGGCGGGTTGGGTGGGCGCGCCACACGTTCTCACCCCCACTCCTGCGCCCAGTGCTTGGGCAGCAGAGGGCAACATGGGAGGGAGAAAGGAGAAAAGGAACAAAGGAGGACAAGACACATGACCCCCTATCCTGTCTATATGCTCGTCGCAAGTACCAGCGGGCCCAAACACGGGCGTGTTGCGACTGACCGGCAGCTGCCACGGCACCTCAACGCGCGGTGCTCCAAAACAAAGGCACCTGCGCTTGCGCGCAGCGGCCAGACAGGATTGCCACCCACACAATCGTGTGTTCAAAGAGCCAGAGGGTCCCCATTTTAAAAAGGCTCAAGCTCTCTGGATGGCTTTAGAGCACGCAGGGCCAAGCACAGGAGTCCCTGACGGCCAGAGCAGTCGATGCACCACATGCTGTGGTTGACAGCATGGCCACTGACGGCTACCGAAAGCTGCACACACGCACACACAGGTGTGCTGCCAGCAGCCAGTCACCCTCATCGACAGCTGTTGACAGCTGGTGGTGACGGCGACTCGCGCTGTGACAGCCCCAGAGCCAGCAACAAGAAAGACACGGCGCGCAGGAAACAGACGGCTGCCTACAGGCGTGCCCACCCTCCTCTGAGGCTCCTGCCTCCCAGACCTGAGTGCTGTGCGGGCAGCAGCACCCCACCCACCGCCGGAAGTCTTGCACGACGCTGGCGATGCCGTACGCGTGCAGCTTGGACTCCAGCCACGCAGGGTCTGTGAGCAGCACCAGCATGTCGTCCAAGCGGCCGGCCCCCACCAGGTGGTGCGCAAAGTTCTGCGCTCGGCAGTGTGGCACGCGCGCACGCGTTGTTGCGGTTGTGCGTGTCTGGAGGAGGGCATGTTTTGTGCACACAAGATGGGTGGGCGCGCGCTGTGCAAGCTGGAGCGCTCGCAGGTTTGGTGCACGTCACAGACGCGCGCCCAGCTGTTCAAATGCCTGCACCAGGCAAGGAGCTGCTTGGCATGGCAAAGCATGAGAAACATAGAGGTGCCTCCCACAAAGACACACACAGCGTCCTAGGCACTGCACATTCAAGGTGTTTTGTAGGCATTTACACACAGGTGGAGGAGCTGCGTGGCTAGGGGGCGGGGGAGGTGTCCTCATATACAACTTGAATGCAGTGTCCCCTGTACTGCATTTCCAGGGTAGCGTCCATACTCACCCGCGCATTGCGCACCTGCTCTGCTACAAAACGCTCACAGGGGCCACACAATCAGAGGACGCCCCAACGTGATAGGGCGCCCCAGAGCGGCAGAGAAACAACCATGCAGCAGCATTGCGCCTGTTCCCCAAGCAGCATTGCGCCTGTTCCCCCTCTTCTCCATGGCAGCATTGCGCCTGTTCCCCTTCTTCTCCATTGCAGCTCCGCTGCTTGCCTGCTCCTTGCTTCTGAACGCGCCACAGGCTTTGGTTTGTGCAAAACCTCCCATTGAACATGCAGGGATTGTACTACAACACTCATCAAACCAACCCCTGTGTGGTGGTTGGTGGACAAGCACATCACGACTGGCTTTTTGCTGATTCTGACCAGCCCTGCAGAGCTCACACCCAGTTTTGAGCACACAAATTGCCGCGGCACTGACCTGATGCATCGCGCGCATCACGGCCGCAGCGGGCACTGCAGCCACACTAGACGCGCTGCAGCACCTCTGCACTGTGAACCAGGCTTGCCAGCCTCTCTGCATGCCTACAAGGCTTTGCTATCGTCACACCCTGTGGGCATTGGGTCAAACCTGCACAGCCAACCAAGCCCGTCTGCGGGGCACACCCGCCCACCTGCACTATGTAGCCGTCATCCGGGACCTTGTTCAAAGGCACTTGCCCTTGCTTTGTGTACGCATCCAGCAGCTGCACGTGGAAGCGCCGCAGCTCTTCATCGCTGCACATCTCCTGCACAATGCGGCGGCGCACGCACGGCGCGGCCCGTGCAAGGGGCTCCCTGTTATGCCGCTGCAACACCCATATGGACTGAGCACCCAATCAGGACAGACACACTGCGCCGAATGCGCACAGAAAACAAGCAATCTGCAGCCCACGAATTTTGCATCGGGAATATGCAGATCATGTGCCCCAGTGCAGACCCAGATAGGATGACGGGTGGTCCTTTGTAGCATATGGTTAAGGCTACTCTGGACGGGCGAGTCCGCCTCTCCTCGCTCAGATAGTCTTTTGGGAATGTGCGGATGGCAGTGGCTTGAGTCTTGACCGTGGCGCGCTTTGCACCCAGCGAGGTATCGGTCCCATTACCACACTTTGTCCGCCCATGCCGTCACGCAGCACCCCATGCAGTGTGACTCGTGCCCATGCAGTGCAACTTGTGCCTGCCATGCAGCGCCATGCAAGTGCTGCAAAGCGCAAGCGATGGCTGCTGGCAGGTGGGAGGGGCAGGCATCTTGAGAGCCCCATCTCCATGTGAGGACAAGGGACAAAATATGTGCACGCTGCATTTGCACAAACACACTTGCTCACGCACATGTGGAGATCCACACATGCACACACTGGACTACGCGCGTGCGCACACACACACACACACACACACACACACACACTGCACGCACACATGCACACACAATGCGCGCCCACGCTGCAAACAGCACCTGCAGGCACAGCCGTCCCTGCACAGGAGCAGACCCATTCCCCCACCTCAATGTTCTGGATGTGGTCACTGGATGTGAGGCACCACAGGCTGCCGTCCTCCAGCGTGGCCACGCGCATCACCCCCAGACCTTGGAACTCATGCACCCGCTCCACAGTGGCGGGCAGAGGCTGCGGAACAGCAGCAGGTGCGCAGTGCAGAGGGCACACGGTGCATAGCGGAATGCGGGGGCACAAGGCTTGGTTGGGGGGCTCTGCTCGAGTGCAAAGCTCAGGCGGAGGGGCGGCAGGTGTGCGGTGCAGAGGGCGCAAAGGTTCAGGCGCAAGCGCAGGCTCAGGGTCTGCTTGCAAGCTGGCCACGTACGTGGCTCGTAGGTGTGCTGCCTGCTGCAGCTGTTGCTGCTGTTTTGCAGGGCATGCCGTGCCTCACACATCTCACACATAATCTGTCATCATCATCATTGGCAGCAGCAGCAGCAGCAGCGGCAGCAGCAATGGCAGCGACAGTCCGCACCAATCTCACACGCCTTCATGCATGCATGCTGTGCTGCCCTCTGCATGCATTAGCCACATGACTCAAAGGTGCCACAGCGCCACTAACCCCGCTTCTCGTGCATAAGCATGCACGCCCACATGCCACCAACCCCGCTTCTCGTGCATAAGCATGCACGCCCACATGCCACCAACCCCGCTTCTCCTGCATAAGCATGCATGCCCACATGCCACCAACCCCGCTTCTCCTGCTGACGCATGCACGCCCACACGCCACCAAATCTGGTTCCCTTGCGAAAGCATGCACGCCCACACGCCACCAAATCTGCTTCTCCTGCAAACGCACGCACACCCACTGGCCACCGAACCCGCTTTTCCTGCTAACGTATGCACCCCCACACGCGGGTGCACGCACCAAGTGCCACAGCAGGGCCAGCATGCTCAACGGCACGGGCATGTCTTCCGCGGTGACGCCCAGCGCGCGGTACTGCTGCTCCAGGCGCGCGGGGGGCACAAAATCCACGATGCCCCCCGACTCTGCAAGCATGCACGCAGGGGGGCCCTGGCGTCACGCAGCAGCAGGCGTGTGTCATGCAGCGGCAGGTGTGTGTCATGCAGCGGCATGAGTGTGTCATGCAGCGGCATGTGTGTGTCATGCAGCAGCATGTGTGTGTGTGTGTGTCATGAAGCGGCATGTGTGTGTCACGCAGCGGCATGTGTGTGTGTCATGCAGCGCGGCATGTGTGTGTCACGCAGCGCGGCATGTGTGTGTCACGCAGCATATGGTCTGACTGTCACAGGGCAGGTCTGAGGGGTGCATAGGAGGGATGGATGAGAGGGACGGATGAGCGGGATGGATGAACGGGGCGGATGGCAGGGACAAAGGACAGGAGATCAACAAGGAAGGGTAGAAGTGTCGGACACAAGGGGAGGATCAGGGGAACAAGGAAGGAAAGAAGGAAGGGACACGCGCTGCTTGAGGGGATGTGGTCCCAGGCCCGAAAGGGCTCAACACGCGCTCGAGAGGAATTGGGCGGCGGAGGATGGTGAGGGTGAGGTTCAGGGCTCTGATGCTGGTGGGGCAGCGCATTTGCCAATGTCAGAGCGGCGCCTGCCCTGCCAAGGCAGCCGTCGGTCCCACAGCTGCCACAGCACATGGAGGGCAAGGTACGCGCGCTACACACAGCCAAGCAAGTTGCGCGTGCTTGACACGGCCAAGTGCAGCACACGCATCAAACAGGTGCGCGCACTGACCATGGCCAAGCGCAGTCCACGCACACATCACAAGCTGGTTTGCTGCAGCAGAGGCACACAAGGGCCGCTGAGGGCTCGGGGACACCAGCAGCAAATACGCGCACTGTGTTGAGGCGCCAGCGGCAGCAGCGGGCGGCTCAGCACTGCCAGCAGGCCTGCAGCACCAAACGGCCAGCAGGTACGCTTTCCCATGTGCAGACCAGCAGGCACACTTTCCCGTGTGCAGACCAGCAGGCTCATTTTCCCATGTGCAGACCAGCAGGCACACTTTCCCGTGTGCAGACCAGCAGGCACACTTTCCCATGTGCCGGCCAGCAGGCACACTTTCCCATGTGCCGACCAGCAGGCACACTTTCCCGTGTGCAGACCAGCAGGCACACTTTCCCATGTGCCGGCCAGCAGGCACACTTTCGTATGTGCCGACCAGCAGGCACACTTTCCCGTGTGCAGACCAGCAGGCACACTTTCCCGTGTGCTTTGCAACCGTGCACGCGGCGCACAAGCAATGACTCACTCACGCTCAGACGCACTGTGCAAAGCATGAGGGCCAAGCATTGCGTGGCGCCCAGGCGTTACCGCCTGCGCGTCGGCCCACTTAAGCACTTCCGATGTCGCCACATCAGCCGTGCCCTGAGGCTTGTGCTCCCCTGCTTTCACAGAATGTGTCCACCTGAGATCTGAGGTTGCTGCTGCAGCCGCGCCTTGGCCTTCCCGCCCATAGTGCTCTTCAGTTGCTCGCCATCCTTCTCCACCGCAAAGCTGCACATACCAGCAAGCACACCCAAAAGCAAAAGTTGAGGCACAGCCTGTCTTGGACTTGGACTGTGTCTGCAGCCAACCAGATGCAAATTGTGCACACCCAAGCACTCCATCTCACTGCACTGCACCTCCCACAAGAGCAAAGCAATATCCACCTTGCAGCTCCCTGCACAGTGTGCACATCCCCACTGCCTCGCATGCTTTGCACGTATGCCCTGTGCGCATGCATGTACGAGTGTGTGCCGTGCACGCAGGCCCCCATCTGCACGAGATATCCTCCTGCCATGCAGGCTCTGCACCCGTTCCACCAGCAGGCGCACCGCTACCAGGCCACACCCATGCCTGTGCACATAGTGCCCTTCACCAGTCTGCAAGCCTACTGGCCACTAGTCAGGGCGGCATCCATGCCCAAACACACCCAACCACACATACACTACGCACAAGCACACACACAAAACCCACAAACATGCACACACACATGCACACACAGCACCTCGGCAAGCCTGCTGGCCACTAGCGAGGGCTGTCAGGCAGCTGCATTTGGGGCATGCACAGCGCAAGCATGTGGCAGCTGCGTGCGCGCAAGCTACAACCTGGGCACGCGTGCGCGGGAGGCTGCCCACGCGCACCTGCTGCGCCCGCTGCTGCGCTTGCTGGCCTTGGGGGACGCATTGGAGGTGTTCAGGCTGCTGCTGGCGCGCTCGTGGGACACCCCTTTGGGGGGCTCTGCATAAGTCACTGATGGCCGGCTGCAAATGCCAGCAGTGAGCCGCAAGTGAGCACCATCGGTGGGGCAGGGAGGGGGAGAGGGAGGGAGGAGGGGTGCAAGGAATGGGGAGAAGAGTCGCGCCCATGGTGTGTGGGCATCACCTGTCTGCTTGCAACTTGCTAATCATTTCTTGGGTATTGGATGGTGTGCAACAAGTCTTCTGGGAGCTGACAGGAAAGAATCTGTGGCATACAGCGCAGACTTGGGGAAGTGGGGCATCAAGGTGAGGGCATGGACGTGATTGTCCATCACAGCCCGTAAAACAGGCAGGGGTTAAGAGAGGCCGTGGCGTGAAGCTGTAGAGCAGGCGTGGATGGGAAGACACATGCACAAATGGCCAGCGTGGATGGCTGACTAAGATGGTGATGGCGCCGTGTGCGGATGGCCCACATGCATGATGGTTCATGCAGATACCATGCAAAAACAGCAGAAGACAAGGGCATGGTTCATTTCCTCCCATCTCTTTAAGTGAAGACGAGCAAGAAACTTACGGGCATAGACTGGCACACATGCATGCGGGCATCTATAGATGATGGAAATGATGTGTATTGCATGCTGCATCATCCTAAAGCTGCGTACTCTTCCCATCTAGAGAACCCTCTGCTCAGATCCTCACCTGTCTACACTCCTCCTGTTTCCTGCAGTCGCCAACCCCAGCAGGTGACAGGAATGAGTTGGGCTGCCACTGCCTCATTCTGAGCATGCTTGTGCATGAATGCATATCTAGGCAGCAACATTTGACTGGTGCATGCTCAGTTATTTTCCCAGTTGGAATACTTGCATGTGAATGTGTGCTATGTGCATGCGTGCTATGCATGCAAACCTGCTGCCTCACAGTTACCTACATGTGCGACACCGCCAACCCACATGTGCATGTGTGCGCACGAGCACAGGTGCGTACATGCGTGTGTGATTGTGAGTGCGTGCGTGCGTGCATGTGTATATGTGTGTATCGGTGAGTGCATGCGCGCGCGTGTGTGTCTAAATGTGTGTGTGTGTGTGTGTGTGTGATTGTGCGTGCGTGCGTGTGTGTGATTGTGCGTGCGTGCAGATGTTGGTGCACATGCACAGATGCACCTACTCAACTGTAATCTCCCCGCAACATGGAGCTGCATGGCTTTGTAAGTGGACGCGTGCCAGAGGGTCCTGAGGACCAGACTAAGATATGGCCCATGGACCCGAAGGGGTGTGATGAGATGTGTGTCCAACAGGGAGGATGCTGACCTAGGAAGCAATGCTTGAAGTTTCATGGATTGTGTGATTAGGTCCCACACTGTGCAATGTGTCCAGGTGCCCTAGACAGCAGCAGAGACCACCAGAGAGTAGGGTTGTCATCGAGGCATAAGTGTCGTTGTATGCAACAGGTGTGTAGCATGAAGCAGCCACAACTAGGCAATATCAGACTCACCTTTGCTCGCACTTCGCTTGCCAGGAGGCGGGTCCACCTGCACCGTTCACGGACCAGGGGACAGTATTAGGCACTAGAAGGCAACTCTAGCTCCATTCCGATCAATAACTTCGGATTACGACCAGAATTACGAGGAATCCCGAAGTGCAATGCTCGCCGTACCGGGTGACCTTCCAAATCAGGAGGTGCGAAAATGCGGTCGGCATCGCTGGTCTTGACGACATGCTGCTGCTTAGCGATGGGCGGCACTTGCAGGCCCGACCTGCCCTGTTGACCTACGCCCTCTGTTCGGCTGCAACTCTGCCCCATCTTGCTGATCAGGGAATAAGCCAGTTGGCGAACGCACGATGGCCTACTTCAATAGAGATCATCCTTTCGATTTACATTTTAATAATGGCATAAATGTTGAACCTGATTTTTTTTAGCAGGGGAGTTTTTTAGCATGCAGTGATTTTTTAGCAGCTAGATAGCCTCAAGCTAAGCTATTGAGATTATGTTGGAAGGGCAGGCCGTGGAGTAAGCCTACAAGCGCAATGGGCCCGCTTCCTGCCCTGGACCCCAGGAACCCAGCAGAGTTAAATTTCAGGCGCTTGCTTGCCAGCTGTGAGCGCCTGCAGGAGGGCTTGACCCAGGAATCCACTACGGGCGATGCAGGCTTCATCCCAAGGGCCAGGCTCCAGCAGGTCCGTCTGTTCAGATTCACTTGCCAATGCTGTCGCGCCCACCCTGAGTGGTCTGGCAAGCTTCACGCTGCATGAGTGCTTTTGATTGAACACTGGCAAGCCATTGTGTGCTTCATTGTTGTGCGCGCAGTATGTGACCAGCCTCCAAGACCAGCTGTGGGACCTGGAGCGCGTCGGTCAGTCATCCTCCAGTCACCCCCATGCGTGAGTTTTAAGGAAATGCGCTTTTCTGAAGACATTGAGCTGCAGCACACAGCACGCTCCGCTGGTGTTATAAATTTTTTTACAGTGGCGCAGTGTTACACAAGGAAGTGAAGAAAATGAGCTGACGACAGTGTGATTGATATGCAAGGCCCCAGAATAAGGCACATGAGCTGTGGACTGTGTGATCGACATGCAAGGCTGCGCTAGATCCGCACAGGGTGCCTCTTTTCACGCACCACCTTGTATGATAAAGAATGCAGCTCGCTTAACTACTGACCAGCACTGACTAATGCCCTGCACTCCCCCCCATGCCTCGAGCCTGCTGTTCTCGTTGATCCATCTTGCATTCGGTCCCAATTACAAACGGGGTGGTCCCTTATTTCAGCCAGGAGTCTGGCTGCAGCCTCAGTGAAGATAGCGGCGTACAGGATTTGGGAGGGAGATTGCATGGGCTATGTGGGAAGCTGCTGGTGCTGTGTGTTCAGGAAGATGGGGAAGTCGGTCGGTTGCTTTTTTGAGGGGCTGCACGTCTGTGAGATGCCTCAACATAGAAGAGGCCCCTGCAGAGGCTATTCTCACCATGACAGTGATGGTGCGGCGCCAGGTTTCTCACACAGCTCACTGCAGCAGAGGCACCCCAGTAGGGCCCCCCCTCCCCTGTCACCGTTGTGGCGCTGCTGATCTATAATGCCATCTTGGTTTGAAAATCAATTTTGTTTTAAACACCCAGCTCATGATGATAGCCATCTGGTGATTTTCCGGGCCTGCTGCTTGCACTTAACCACCCTGCAGCTGGCTGGGCATGCAGGGCGCAGATGCCACTCACACCCGCCTGTCAGGAACTGGCACAGCCGCGTGTAACGTTGCGTGCGCGCCTGTCTACGCAAGCGCCATGCACGTTAGATGCCTCTTGTGAAAAAAGGTGTTACAAGACAAGCCATCAGTCAAGAAGTTTGACTGCTGAGCCTTGCCAAGGAAAAACAGTCTGCACTAGCCAGATGGCTGGCACGCCTCTTGTGCCAGGAGCTCGTGCGCACGTACGGTGCGCGTCCAACGCGCCTGCTGCTCACCATCGCCCTTCCCCCCACACTCGCTTCCTACCCAATGCGCCGCCCTGCAGCCTGCCGGAGGCGAAGCTGTCCCTCTACCGCCAGGCCGTGCACGCGCTGGTGGCCCAGGTGCAGCCGGTGCAGCCGCCTGCATACTGCCGCAAGCCCGCTGCCAAAGCCGCGCTGCCGGCCACGCTGTCGGCGGGCGCGCTGGCCGCTGCTGCGAGGTGCATGAGGGGGGGTCTGTCCCAGGAAATGCGCGCATGCAGTGTTTGGGGTGTGCGAGGTTGATGTGGCCAGGGGCTGCTGGCCTCCATGCATGCCGGTTTGTTGGGATGGGGACTTCCCTCTTTTTGTGCTGGTTTGTTGGCTGCTGGCCTCCCCCTTGCATGATGCTTTGTTTGCATACAGGCCTCCCTCCTTGCGTGTTGGTATGTTGGGGAGCGGATCTCTCTCCTTGCATGTTGGTTTGCTGGGGTGCGGGCTTCCTAATTTATTGGTATGTTGGGTAGGGGGGTTTGGCACGTACTTTTGTGCAAAGAGATCAGCCTTCAGGCCGTGCATCACTGCCTGTGGGCCCTCTTAAAGCTTGCGGCGTGTGCATGGCGCCAGCGGCGTCAGGGGGCCGCATTGTGGGCCTCAGAAGGGAGGGGCTCGAGCTGCTGTTGCAGCATACGCACACAAAGTCCAGGTCGGCTGCCCAAAGCTATAGCACAGGCGAAGGAGGATGCGGACTTGGCGATCGCACTTCTCTCACTCCTTGACCTGACCTGTGCCTGTGTGGGCGCAGCTCTGCCCTGGGCCCTCCCCCAGCCGAGCAAGGGCAGCCGGACGCCATTGGGGAGGGCTTTGCAGACTTGGCCGCGCTCAAGCTCAGCGACGCCGCGAAGGACAAGTGAGTGCGCAGTAGCCTCTGCCTGATGCTCCCGGCTGGGGCGGGGGGGCTTGCACAGCGGTTTTTAGGGGGGGGGGAGGGAGCGCATTAGGCAATGCTGGGAGCACACGCACGAGGCAGACAGGGGTGTGAGTGTTTACAAAGCTGTGACGTGCAGGGGTGCTAGGTCCATCTTGAGCTTTTCCATGAAACCCGCCTGCGAAGCCTGATTTGTAAGTCAGCCATGCAAGGGAGGCATGCCTGCAAGGCCTGGTACATAGGCTGGTTATGGCAGGGAGGCACGCCTGCAAGGCCTGGTCCATACGCTGGTTATGGCAGGGAAGTACGCCTGCAAGGCCTGGTCCATAGGCTGGTCATGCCAGGGAGACGTGCTTGCTGCACGAGCGGGAAAAGCTCGATGCTGGCCCTCCAGGCACACGGTCAAGGCAGCTCAAGCAGTGCTGGGCTGTCTGCTGCCAGGGCAGTTCTAGAACCAGGGTGCTGCTGGTCCACTTTGAGGGCTGCATCGTTGAGCCCCAGCCTTCGCTGTTTTTACGCAGCTGCGTGACAGAGGGCCTCGTGGTGCCCCCTGTGCGGGCGGGGGTGAGGGCCTGTGCCCTACTGTTTGGTGCAGTCGGGCGACTGGGATCCTAGGCGTCCTGCATCACAGGCAAGGCTTGGGCCTCGCGCTATTGAAGTGTGTGCAAGCACGTGTGCGAGCTACCTTCTGCATTCCCCCCTTCTGGGCTGAGGAGGCTCTTGTAAGTGGCATGAAGGCACGGGAGGTGTGAGCTTGGCCAACCCTCTGGAGACGTAGCCACGTGTGGGTGCTGCTCAGTTTGAGTGCCCCTCTGCATGTCTGTAAGGCCTGCTCGCAACATGTGATTGGGACACGCCTGCAGGCTGAAAGCGCATGAGCAGCTGCAGGAGTCCCTCACCAGCGAGCTGGCCGACATGGCTGCCAAACTCAAGGAGGGGGTGCTGAGTGTGCAGGTGTGCTCAAACTCAAGGCGGGGGTGCTGAGTGTGCAGGTGTGCTCAAACTCAAGGCGCAAGTGCTGAGTGTGCAGGTGTGCTCAAACTCTTCCTGTGCCTCAAGCAGAGCTGCAGGTGCCTTGGAAACAGCCACGCACGGCAGTGTCCTTATCCTGTCCTGTTGGCATGCTCGTACGCCATGCAGCTGCATGCATCTAAGACATAGCAAGCCAGCGAGAGTCGTTTGGGGGTGCACTCGAGCCAAGCGCTTCACTTGTGCGCACTTGTGAGTGTGTTCCAGGCAAGGGCACCTTGGTGCCAAGCAAAAGGACAGCTTGGTGCCAAGCAAAAGGGTACCTTGGTGCCAAGCAAAAGGGTACCTTGGTGCCAAGCAAAAGGGCCTTGCCTGGCTTTGCTTTGACACCTGCTAGAGGAGGGAATGAATGATGACAAAGCCCTCCTCCCTTCCTCCACCCTGTCGCCCATACCGCGCGTTGCTCTCGCTTGCACATGCAAATGCAGACAGAACACGCCTGCATGCTTGTGCACATGAGCACTTACACACTCGTGTGCATGCAACCACGCATACGTGCACATGAAAGCATACACATGCGCAGACCTGCATGATGCTCCTGCTTGCACACATATATTGTGTGCATGCATGTGTGGGTGTGAGGACACAGTGGTTACGCACTCTATCCATGATTTATGGAGCTTACAGATGCAAGCACCACACACGCGCTCACAGGATGCTGTGCGCATGCGAGGGGAGCTTGTGGATTCCGCAGAGGCTGCGCTAGACAACAGCTTGGCCAATGCAAAGGATGTGGTGTCCAAATCGAAGCAGCAGTACAAAAGGTAAAGCAGTTTCAGACAGTGCAGAGTAGAGCACTTGGGAAAGCAGTACATAAGGTAAAGCAGTTTCAGACGTACAGAGCAGAGCACTGGGGAAAGCAGTACATAAGAGTCATCCCTTGCAAAGGATGTTGCGACCATGTTGAAGCAGCAAAATAAATAAGACAAGAAAAGGAGACTAGTAGGCAGTGAAAACGCTCTCCTTACATTAATTAAGGAAAAAGGGACACCTAGGGCCAAGGCAGAACAAGACGTGTAACCAAATGTAGAAGGCACAGCGCAGAAAGCCGCTTACCAACTTAAACTCAGCATGCATGCATGCTCTGCACACTACCGTACCTTTTCCTGACCTATCCATGCCTAGCATAAGTCCTTTCCTCTGTCTAACTTCCCCTGACACGCGAGTAGTGCAGCAAAACTTTTTAATGGCGTATCCAGACACGAAAAATGCACCTTTGACAGCTTGCCAGCAACTGTAATCAATTTTTAAAGGCCTAAATGGGCTGCTTCTCTGCCTGTGGAAACGGTCAAATGAACATTCAAGGAGCATGTGTTGCATGCTTTACCGGTGGAGCTTAAAATTCGAAGGCGTCTGATACTTAGTCATGCAATAGCTGCCAAGTTAATCAGCACCTTTGTTAACATGAACACGCCCTGTGTGTGCAGGGGCAGCGGCACTTTCTGCCTTACATGCCTCGTGCTGCTGGTGGTGGGCACCGTCTTTGCGGCGATGGCCGTCTACATCAAGATCACCTACTTCACGGGCTACCGCCAGGGCAGCAGGAGTGCACACCTGTGGGGCTCGGTGGGGCCTGAGGAAGCGGCCTTGCGTGCAGCCCTAGCACGGGAAGAACTGTGAAAATTGTGTACGCATGTGGTGGAGGACTGGTGCTCACACTAGATATGCTACGACCTCAAACAGACTAGGCCAAAGGGGCCTTACTGATTCTGGTCACCAGACCACTACGGTACTCGAAGAAAAGTACAGGTTTTACGGGCTTGAAAAATAAGACATTGGTCAAAAAAATGTGACTGCTAGGCTGCATGCAGAATAAACATAAAAACCTGAGTTGCTTGTCCTAGCGCCGTTTGCCTGTACCTTAAAAACACCTTGAATGTCATGCCAAATCACTGTTTTTGACTGATCAACAATTTGGGACACACACACACACACACACACTTGAGTTATTGAGAAGCGGGGTTGAGCGTGGGGCCTTACTAAGGTAGTACCATCAAGAAGTTCCCCAGCTCGCCCGCTGGGCTTTGGCAAAGCGCCGCGCTTTGGCAAAAGCCATGCGACAGAGGGCACGCGACTGCATGGACCATGAGCTGCATTATTCCTTACGCTGTATCATGTCTTCAATACTTTACCCTTTTGCTCCCCATCACGCACACACACGGTTCGGCTGCCACGTCGTCCCCCCCCCCTGCAGCCTTTGAGCTTGCGCTGCTATCCTGCAGAACTGACCTTGATTCGTTAAGGTTATTGTGTGTTTCACAATCAAATCCAGAAAATAGGAATTCTCAATGTCTGGCCCTCCAATACTCCGGGCTCAGTAAAATATCTCCAACCAACAACTGCCAGTGTCTGATCTCAAACTCACAGTCTCAGACACCAATCCAGCAAAGACACAATATGGCGTGACATGAAAGTTACAATGGGTTTAGACCTTCAGCCAGATGGGTTGACTGCTGGGCTTGCTGGACACTGCCAGTCCGACAAAATATATCCATAGTCTCAGAGAGAAAAAGGAATGATTTGTATGTCTGCTTCAGGAGTAACAATTTCACATCCTCAGCTCCAATGTTGTTAAAACAAAAAGCGCCTGTGTCTCCAATGTAAGTCCTACCAGCAAAATCAGCGAATTGTTCTTTGAATCTCCTTCTCAAATAGCACATTTCTAAGCGAGGGCAAGAAAAAAGGACATGCTTTTCGTCCTGGACATCATGCAAGTCACATTTGTCACAAAGCCTATTGTGGATTTGCCAACAACCGGTTTCAACTCTTAGGGTATGGGCTCTCAAACAAAAACGAGCAATGTCAAACGGAACGGTTCCGAAGCACATGCCTACTGAGTTCCAGCTCCAAGTACCTAGGCAACAAATGGGGAGGGCCCCGTACATTGCTTGGTTTGAGAGGCAGGGCCATCCATGCATGATCACTTGAAGTAGCCAATTTTTGAGCGTGTGTCCTAGGATCTGCACCATCCAGCTTTCTCCATACCGCACGCAAGTGCTCACGCAAATCCACCACAAAGTCTTGAAACGGGAGGGGAACAGCAGCCTCAATGCAATTGGCATTTGTGACATGAAAAGGAAAAAGGCATATTGTTAAAGGCACATTGTTAATTCCAACACTGCAGCACAGAAAGGGACGAGTACACAGTTTCAACTGGCTGCTTGAATAGTATTGCAGAAGCGAGGAGACTTGCAGCCTGTCATGCCGAATCACCGTCATGAACAATTCAGCGTCTAAGGGACATGATACCTTTCTGGGATGGTGCACTATAGGGCGCAGGATCGGCAAGGAGAGTCGGTCTCGCCCATCCAGAGTAGCCTTAGAACATGCTACAAAGGACCTTGACTCAATTATGTACGCATTATCTGGATCTGCGCCGGGGCATATGATACTGCTGCCGCCCATCCATATCCCACAGGCGCCTCTGCCTCTATGCTCTCATCCTTACTCAGACCCAACCAGGCTCGTGTTGCACGAGTACGCCACTGGGCCTAGTAAATTGCACTGCAAGCCTGGCAGGGGCTCCAAACCACATTCTCGCATGATACACCAAGAAGGAGTAGTGACCCTGACCCCCAACATTTCTTGAGAACTGCAGTCAATTCCGTATGGGAAAGTCCATCTCTTTGCCCTGTCGTAGGTAGGGGTAGCCCAGATCTGAATTGCATACATGCTAGCAGGGATTGCGTATATACGCATATATGTCATAAGGAGCCGAATCTGGGCATACATGCCTTTCCCTAATAGAATGCCACTGAGGCTATGCCTGAAGATGCGTTTACAAAATAGAGAGTATAAAAGGGAAGGAAACAAAATACTCCGCAGATAGTGAAACCACTCCCTACATCAATTAAGGAAAAGGGGACACATTGGCCAGAAGAGGGCGGTTTTGGGTAGGGGGCAGGGATCTTTAGCGGCAGCCACCGCAGCTGGAGGCAGACCCCCATCACCAGCCACAGCTTACCAGCCCGGGCCTAGGGCCTAGACAGACTCGCCCCGAGAACCTCCCTTGGCAGCGTCGTACCACCCATCTCATTGAGATCAAGTAATGTGAAGACGCTCGCCCTGAGCAGCAACTCCAAGCTGCCCATGCTCAGCATGGCCGCCTTAGACGCAGCATTGCAGGAGACCACGTTCTTCATGTCATTATCTTAGGTGTAGGGGGTGTTATTTACATTCCTCACACTATGGTTCCTCTGAAGAGTCTCGGCCTTGATTCGCAAAGAGTCAAGAAACTTGCTCTCAAGCTTCATGCTCATTCTATGCACTACGCTCATAAGCTTGTACAGACCAGACGTTCTCTTGAGCATTCTCCTCACCTTCAAACTAATCAGGAGAGGTCTGCTGGCTTGTCTGCCCGCAACCCCCCTGATCCTCACTGACTGCCTTCTTCTTTTCTGGTGAAGGGGCTTTTTTTCCCAACTGGCCCCTTTTCCGTAATTGATGTTAGGAGCTTATTTGCTGCTTGCATAGTTTTTCTTTCTTTTTTTCTTGAGCCGTGCCTCCTCCACCAGGAAAAGGGAGGAACTAGTGAGTATCTGGAGGGTGACAAGCCGCCCCATGCAGCAGACTAAGACCTTGGAGTCTTAACCTTCTTGTTCTTCTGGCTCAAAAAGGTGAAGACACCTTAAGCTCAGGTTTGGGCAAAAAGAGCTGCATACAAATGAAAAAATACCTTCTTAATTATTTTTCCACTCTGTCAGCACTGCTTGGCAAGCAGATAGTGATCTCAATATCCTTTCAGGGTGTCAACACAATTTCATTTCTGGAATGACCACAGAGCACTTATTTTGCCTGCAGGCTCATCGTGAAAGCCATCAGCAAAGGCTCCGAGCTGTAGAGAGTCTCTAGGATGATCATCATCATGATGTTTAATCCATTTGGATTTCGGCAGCACTGACCATTTGACTAACATAACCTTCAAATTCCTGAGCATGCTAACAATATAACATTATCAAGCTTGCTTTTTGATGCCCATTTATAGACACGCTAATCTCAAGTCGCCCTAACATCATTCTGGTTACTCCCTTACCCATCAAATCCAAACCATCTTCCACTCCTCACTTATAACAGGTGCAGCACACTAGGTCTCATGGGGAATAGCACAGAGCTCACAAGCTCAGAGCTTATAAGAGGGAGGTACACCTGATAGCCTATCTGAGAGATCAATTACTGTGACTCACAGTGGTCACCATCAAAACACGGTGTCTTCAAAAGGCACCAGGCCTTGACACCAGCTGCCAGCTGCTTGAGGTTTCCAGTGGAAACCTCGAGCAAACAGTATGAGACAGTCTCTGTTGTAGTGGCTCTCATAGGCTATGCAGGCGCTTGTAAGCCAAAAAGGCTGCACTCCACACCATCCTTCTTGGATGATTTGATCTTTATCTACAACACTTTGCACCCGGTGTGAAATGGGCCATTTTAACCTTTGAAGAGATCGGCCTTGATTCAAAAAGGGTCCATAAGACTGCCGGGCAGTGCCCTTAACTTGCATGCTCACTCTGTACATTAAGTCATTGACTGGCATTATGCTCTCAAACTGACAACAACAACACACTGTCTTAAAGGCGCACTTGAAGAAATAAAATGCTCTCAGGGCCTTAGTTTGGATCAGGGGGCTGCGAGCCACCCTTCAGATCCCCACTACTAGTGGTACTCATCTTTTCCATTGGTAAAGGATACTCAGCACTTCGGGCCAATGTGCCTCCTTTTCCATAATTGATGCAGGGAGCATCTTGCTGCCTGCGTAGTCTTCTTTTTTTCTTTGTTCTTTGCGCATGCGTGTGTTTGAGTGCTTGTACTTCTCAAAGCAAGTTGTGTGCATGTGCAACATTGAGTGTTGATAGAGGTGTGCTGCAGGAAGTTCATGATGATCTCTGATGCGGCCAAGCTTGTTTGGTCCTAAGGACTGGAATGGAAGGCGCAACATGCTGACTCAGCATTGGAGACTCCTGCAGCTTAAGCAGAATTTGTACTACAAAGCTATGCAACGAGTTGCAGCGTAATCATAGTGTATTAGTGGTATGTGGCCTGGCTGCTAGCAACAGTGTCCGCCAAGCGGGCAACAGGTTCAGCAAACTGCTGCGATGGCACCCAAAATTTGGTACCTGTGCAACAGAGCATGGATGCTTTGGTGCCAGCTCAGATGACTCTGGATTGACAAACATCACTGATGCTTGGCAAGTTTTAAGGATATAAGAGCAGCTGACATTCCCATGTCCCCTCAGGCCAATAATAACCTGCCACATCATGTGGCCTATGAGCAAAGCAATCTGTCCTGCGACCTATCTTATTCAGCAGGTGACCTGTCAGGTATGCTGGAATGGGCTAATGCTGAGAGCATGCAGTTCTGCTCAAACTCAAAACTGTACAACTTATCATTACGGAGGGAAGAAATACTATTAGGTGTTACTTCAGGTTCAAAATGAGGTTAGATGTAAAAAAAGGGGCTGAATCTGTATGAGCATCATACATACTGCTCCAATCTTTTTGCATGCCAAGCGGGTGCAAGTTCAAGTACAAGAGGAGTAGAGTACATGTCTATTTGGAAAAGCCCTGTCTTGTTAGGCTTGTCCTCCAACCTGCCCCTTTTCCGTTCCCTCTTTGTCCAGTGGTTCTGTCCCCTCCTTCTGTGCCGCCCCCTCCTGTTCTGCATCCACGCCTGTCCCACTGCCTTTGCTCTCCTTCTTCTTTGTCTCCTCCTCGCCCTCCTCTGGCACCTCTGCACATTTGCGCAAGTTGAACTGCAAGGGAAGCATTGTAGGAGAACCAGAATTGAGGTGCTGAACACTGCCTAATTTGCGGCCACTAGATGGAATGAGCAAGGCATCATGCAGCAACCATGATGCATGCTGATCATTGCAGCATACCTTTGCAAGGTATGCCGTACTCGTTGGATTGAAAATACTTGTCAGGAGTTTAACAAGCAAAGCAAGTGTTGTCCAGGAATGTCAGCGCGAGCCTTTCTGGCCCAGTCGTTTGCCATTTCCCTCCCATACGACATTATGCATGCTGGACCAGTGCAAGTCTGCTTCTCATGCTTGCATCCTTCCAGAGCTCTGCTTCTCGTGCTCGCATCCTTCCAGAGCTCTGCTTCTCATGCTTGCATCCTTCCAGAGTCTGCTTCTTATGCTTGCATCCTTCCAGGGTCTGCTTCTCATGCTTGCATTCTTCCAGAGCCTGCCATCCTTCCAGAGCCTGCTTTTCGTGCTTGCATTCTTCCAGAGCTCTGCTTCCAGAGTTCAGTTACATCAAAAGGAAGAAGATGCACACAGGGTTAGTGAGTGGGGTGCACATGGATCACACCACCCCTGCTTACCTTATGGAATTCCTTGTATCTGGTGCACACGCTCACGCCGCATGCATTCTTAGTGAGCTGCACAAGCACGACCTTAGAAGGCTTGGACAAATTTACCTGCACAGAGGGAGGGTGTGTCTGTGGTGGGTGGGTGCTGTTAAGCAGGGAGAAGGGGACATCAACAATGATAGCACACTCGGCTCATAGGGATCAACGCTAAGCAAACAAGAAGCCAAGTGTGCCAACATCCCAAACAAGAGACCAAAAAAGGTGTGAAGATAGAGCACTTGCACCCATTTCCACTCATCGCTGCACAGACCACTCCACAGAACGGGTCATCAGGTGCGCGTCCATCAAATGGCAGACTGAGTTGCACCCTTTTGCAGAAACACAAGCCAGCCTGGCCTGCTCTTGGACCAGCATCAGGAATGCAACAGTCAAGTCAATACTGCCTGGCCTGCTCTTGGACCAGCATCAAAAATGCAATGGTCAAGTCAATGCAGCCTGGCCTGCTCTTGGACCAGCATCAGGAATGCAATGGTCAAGTCAATACAAGGTGGGAAGAAGGCTGCCTACACAAGGGTAAACTAGCAAGCGCAGCAAGGGGCTGCACAAGCCAGCCTGGAAAAAGGGTGAGCAAGGTTGGGTTTCACATGTGTTCCTCAAGGACCATAGGGGGGGCAAGAGGAGTAACAAATCGCCATTTAATTTGAGGGTGGACATCCTACCTATTGCATTAAAGGGACGACGAGGATGAGTTCCTTTAAAAGATTGGAGAACTAACGAGGGACCTGGACCCGAATCTTTCTAGCTTTTCAAACGGCCATTTCAACCTCTTCTAGACCAGACCTACTACTCATACGGCCAGGGCTCCCGCAGGAAAAGTTTAAGCACCCTAGGTACTGGCTGTGCTCGTGGGTCTTCCCTTGATGGACATCCTTTTGCAGCCATAGTCAACTCTGCATTGCATACCCTCTTTTTTTCACCTTGTGAGGGGGCATCTTGATGTTGTTCACAAATGCATTGATGACCTCCATCCGGTCAAACTTCTCTGCATTCCTGTGCTCATACTCCACCGCAAACTCGATGGGCTCGGCATCTGCGCGGGAGCAAGCAGGGTGGGGGGGCAGAACAAGGGCATCTTAAGTACCAAAGAGGCCAGAGCAACCATGCACTTCCCGATCATCACACAGAGGCATTGCTTGGCATTAGTGACGGCGTCCATGGCCCTTGTTAGATACAGCACACACACATACACACACGCCACGCACATACAATCACAAAAAAACGCACGCTCACACAGGCATGCGCTCACGTGCACACACCACACACGTGCGGGAGGTCCTCTCATGACTCTCGAGTCAAGAGGCTGGCACACTTGCACAGGCTGACGCACACGAGACCCTGCAGCCGCGGGCAGCGCTACCAATTCCTGCCCCCGCCTCGCCCTCACCATCTGGGAAGTGGGGCTTGACCACCTGTGGGGCCAGCGCCTTCATAGCCTCGACAGATGCGTAGCATGAGCGCACAATAGGGAGCACGCGGCTAGCGTAGCGTGTGCGCAACACCTTGGAGGAGCTTGCCTCTTCGCACATGGACACGACAACATCCTCGGGAGTCGGCAGGACTGTATGCGGCAAGGAAAGAAGGGAGACAGGGGAGAGGGAAATTGGAAGGGGAGGGAAGATGTGTGAAAAAGGGGTGGAAGGAAAGAGGGGTCAAATGCGAAGAAGGGTGAATAGAAAGAGGGACGAAAATTGAAACGGAGCAAACACGGAGCATTGGGGCGTGCCTGCACAATGCAGGCATGTAAAGGGGGCGCTGCAATTGCTCTGGATATGAGTGGGGGCAGAGCGCATGCCGCCATGGTCTCTGTGCGCACGTACACTGTCGTGCATGAGGGTGTGTGCCGGAGCCTTTGTGGCATGGCCCTGCCTCAACAGGGTCCAAAAGCCAAGAGGTGTCGCCAAAAAAGCATTAGTCTGTGTCTGTGCCTGCCCACGAGAATGCATGACCCAGCCCAGACATATGGTGTGCCTTGCGCGCCAGAGCCTCCCGCGAGCCGGTGGGTGCCGCGGGTATAACCGTAGCAAAGAAGAAGATATGTTCAAAGAAAAAGGAGGCCATGCGCATTCAGGTGTAGGTAACGCTCCAGGGACCCACTCCAAGGTGGTGAACATGTTCACCCTCCTTGCCCTGGGCTCAAGCCCTAGATCGGTGCTAGCGCTGTGTGGGGGCTCCCATTCTTGTGCACATGTTGGGGCTGCACATTGCACTGGGTGTGCGCACCAGCCTAAACCCCCACACACTCTCGAACACACACACACACTCCGCAAGGATCTGCTGCCCCAAGGCATAGTCCCATGGCCTGGTGGCTGTGCAAGAGGACGCAGCATGCCCCCAAGGCCAGCGCCAGCACTGTGCGTGCGCACGTGCACCCGAGCCGCAAAGGGGAAGCAGGTGAAGGCGCAGGCACGATTGCATCTTGCACTCAGCATGCCTGCGTCCCGTTTCAAGTTCTGTGCGTGAATGTGCGCACCTGAGCCGCGGGGGAAGCAGATGAACACGCAGCCCTTGACGCTGGTGTGGTGCACGGCAAAGCGCTTCTTGCTCTCATCCTTGAGCTCGGCCACCTCCTCAGCAATCAGGGCGCTGATGTCCTTGCTTTCGCTCGGCCCTGTGATGAAGGTGTGCACACAGAGAGCTGCAGAATGAGGGCCACATTAGTGTGGCTCCTCAAGTGGCAGCAAAAGGTAGGTGCACTGGGGGGAGGGGGTTGTGCACACGGGTGCGGTACAGCGCCAGTGCCAGACCACTGCACCATGTGTACATAGGGTGTGCATGTGTACAGCGCCAGCGCAGGCGCCAGTTGGTTCAGCTGTCACAGCTGGTGGCGGGTGTGCGCATGCGGCGCGCTCTCAGACCTCTTGTGCTACGTTGCATCTGCTCAGCAGACTCAGCTGTCCTTCCACAGAAGGTTCCCTGGAAACTGCTCACGCGTGCACACACAGCAAAAACGAACACACACATTCGCGCACACAAACAGTACACACACGCACACGCACACATGCGTACACACACAGCACACGTACACATGCACCTACACACACACACACGCACACACACATTCGTGCGCACACACAAGGCATGCAACCCTCATGCCAAGCTGTAGTCCTCGGCCTCCTTGCAAGCCTGACCAAAGCACACTTGCTCCTAAGGCACTTCTGTTGGGTCTTACAGTGCTTTGTGCGCACACACAAGCCTATGAGGCCGGTGCAATGTGCGCTGCCTGCGCTTGCCTCCAAGTGAAAGCTGGTCGGGGTCTGTACAAAGCGGAAGTGGTCTGAGCTGCAGAGGTGGCCGTGTTCCAGTTGGGGGCCATAGATGTGTCAGGTGGTGGGCATATGCACGGCGTGTCAGGTAGACATGTCAGGTGGTGGGCATGCACGGCATGTCAGGTGGGGGGCACATGCACAGCGTGCATTGCACGGCATGTCAGGTGGGGGGCATATGCACAGCGTGCATTGCACGGCATGTCAGGTGGGGGGCATATGCACGGCGTGCATTGCACGACATGTCAGGTGGGGGGCATATGCACGGCGTGCACTGCTCGGCGTGTCAGGCAGACGTGTCAGGTAGACGTGTCTGGTGGTGGGCATATGCACGGCGTGCATTGCACGGCGTGCCAGGGAGACGTGTCTAGTGGTGGACATATGCACGGCGTGCACTGCTCAGCGTGTCAGATAGATGTGTATGAGGTGGTGGGCATGCACGGCGTGCATTGCACGCAGGGCGCCCTGCCCGCTCTCTCCAGGCCCGCCAAGCTTGCCGGGCCCCATTTCCCGCGGCATGCCTCCTAACCATTTTAACACAGCACAGAACCTTGCGCTGCTGCTCTTGGACTGCCGGCACGTCACCATGGCCGCCCGCCTCAGCATCGCACCCATGAGAAGGCAGTCACCTTGAAATCCACGACACAACAGCATCGATGGGTCCCCCTGGTCTGTATTACTGATATCATGTGCATGCCAGAATAGCACCTGACGGGTGTTATAGCCTCACACCCACCATCAGTGCTTGCCTCCGCGGCTTCCCCAGCAGCTTCTGCCCCCGATGCTGACGTGCCACCCTGCTCTGTCGCTGCATTGGAAGCAGCTGCAGCGGCGGCTTCAGCAGCGGCTGCCGCCTCAGCCGCCGCAATAGCCCCCGGAGGCAAAGCCTGCGCCAACTTGTCATAGTGCTGCACGCAGTACAATGCCCGTAAAATGCGGCACGCCCAGAAATGCTGTCAAAGAAATTTGCTTTTGCACAAAAGCATATTTGCTGCATATGATGCATGAAAAATGCATGAAAAATGAAGAGTGCAAGTATATCTACTGAGTACTATTGATTGTACGCATGTGATCTCTCATTGGCAGGATAGATCGATCCCAGGTCTTTCAAATCTTCCCCAGTGCTTGCTTGGCGGCTTGAAAGCGGACATCTGCGGAAGGTCTGATTGCTCTCCTATGCGCCCAGAATCCCACACACCTCCTCTATCAGGGCCACGAGCTCGCTTCCTGTGCGTTCCTCTCTGCCGCCGTCACATGTGACAAATATGCCAGGCATGTTGGGAATGGATGGGCCCTGGCCCTTAAGCTGCAGCAGAAACAGAGTGATTACGAGCACCAGTGGTTAATTTCATTAGAATTGAGCCTCGTAGCTGTACACAGCCAGCTGCAAGGCCTGGCCATCCTCTTGCGTGCCAGTTGCAGCGTAACCGACCTACCCGTTTGTAGTACCCTGCTCCTCCACCCTGCTGCCCACCCTCATGCTTCCTCTTCTGTTGTCCCCGACCTCCTCCTCCTCTACCACCTCTCCTTCCTCCTCCTCTTCCTCCCCGATTTTCCCCGGTCATGCTTCAAACTGACGATCAATTCCGTAAGGATGCAGTTGGTTTCTTAATCAATAGTTTTATAAACTGCTATTCCAAAGTTGGCCTCCTTCTCAGACACAGCATGGGCGGCAAAAAGCAAGAAAGTGGGAAGGAGAGGGAGGCAAAGAAGCAGGCGGAAGCTGCATCAAAAGCTGCAAAGGAGAAAGGTGTGAGGAGCGAAAGTTCACAGTTACGGCATGAAGGATCAGGAACTTGAGAGGGGCAAACGCCATGACACATGATAGCATTTGGTGGTGCTGCCAGTGCCATTTAGAACATCAAATACAATTTGCAAAGGGCCCGTCAAAGGCACCCTTTTACGTGCACACAGCTTGCACGCCCCCTGGACACTTTCATGCACTTCGCAAACTCGCAAAAGCGCACAGCCCTGGTTTTCGATAGCTTGTACATACATAAATGCATTCCTGTTCGCACATGCGCATGCACGCTCCCCCCTTTCCCGCACACACATGAACCCAAACTCATGCACACGCTCGCGCGCGCGCACACACACACACACACACACGCACACACACACACACACACACAAACACACACACTGACACTGTGCACACACACATACACACAACATACACAAAATACACACGCGCACACACACCAGCGCACGCATGCGCACGTACGCATGCATGCACACATACATATGCACATATTTATACGTCCTTGCAAGAACATACGCATTCACATGTGTGGCGCTCTGCCACAAGTCAAGGCCTTCTTAGCCATGGCGGCAATTTGATCTTTACCTTGACGTGTGTCGTGACGGGCAGCCATCTCTCTTCATGGATGGTGCATGTCCTCAAAGAACAGCACGTTTACTTGCGCATGAGCGTGTGCTTCCAAGCATTTGAGTGTGTGCTGTGTTTGGTTTTGGCCTGCAGAGGATAAAGAATGGAAGGCTGCTGGAGATGGTGCCTTGTCAAAAGGTGGGCAAGAAGTTGCAAGTTGATTTCAGCCATGGTGGGGTCACAGAAGGGGCACAAAGGGGAAAGGATGAGTGACTTTCATACAGGAAAAAAGATCATCAGAAGTTGCATAGGAAGGGATGCTTTCAGAAACGCAGGGATGTGCAGAGCCCAAACAGCAGAGCTTGCGCTGTGTGCCTTTGGACTTCAGACTGCAGCCACCTCCATATCATGCACGTCTACAATGTCAAGGTGCATCAATCAATCAATATCAATCAAGCTGATGTGTGTGTGTGTGTGCAAGCACTTAAGTAGAATTTGCAAGAAGCGTCTAGAATGTAAGCCAGCCATGTCTGTAGACATGTCGACTGCCTTTGACCACATCCCTGCCGGCCAGAAGTGTGGCTTGCTTCCGCCTCTGAGTAGGACAGCATCTGGTAGCAACTCAACCTGGTGCTCTCTCACAGCTTCCAGCAGCGGCGTTGCTCGACAACCGCCACCATCGCGATGCCTTATCCCACCTTTTCCGGCGGCTGCCATTGCCAGTAACAGCCACCCATCGCTGATGGCAGCCCCAACCACCAGTGGCGATCGTTGTCTTTGGCAATGCGCCAGGTCAAGCAAAGCGGGCAGAGGAGGAGGCTAAGCGTGCGGAGGCCGCAGCACGGCGTGCAGAGCTGAAGCGGCAAGAAGAGGAGGAGCGGGAGGAGATGGCCAAGTCAACTAAAGCCAAGGCGGCGCCTGCGGGGTTGCAGAAGGTGCGAGGTCTTGCAGATTCTGAGTGCCAGCGTGGCACACGGCGCACACGCATGCGCTGGGCATACCTGCCAGCAACCTTGGGCTGGCCTTCCGCGCAAAAAGGGGGGCAGGGCTGAGGATTGTCAAAGGTTTGGTTGAACTCGGCTTGCAACCTAGGGCGGTTTCTGCACTCCCTCTGTGCGCGCAAGCGCGCAGCACCTGCACCTGCGTGCTGGGCATCCCAGCAGTGCAGGTCCGTGGCAGTGCAACACGGATTGCCGCCCCTTGTGCGCGTGTGTGCGTGTGTGTGTGTGTGCGTGTGTGTGGTGTGTGTGTGTTGTGTGTGTGTGTGTGCGCGCGTGTGTGTGTATGTGTGTGTGCGTGGGGTGGGATGTGCGCATTACGGCCCCTTCGCGCACATAGGGCGGGTGTGCAGGTGGGGGGGCCCGTGGATGTGGACACCATGACACAGGGTGGGGGCCCGTGGATGTGGACACAAGGACACAAGGACACAAGGACACAAGGACACAGGGACACAAGGACACAAGGACACAGGGACACAAGG